>Ga0335070_10005190_pt1 | contig 15312 bp, 15 predicted proteins | sample Lox_Sample_13_FD_206722 | JGI IMG/M metagenome (GOLD analysis project Ga0335070, IMG submission 206722) | Soil microbial communities from Loxahatchee National Wildlife Refuge, Florida, United States - Lox_Sample_1.3 | ecosystem: Environmental > Terrestrial > Soil > Wetlands | place: USA... | reverse complement strand
TCCCTCTTCGACGGCTACACGGAGTGGCAGGGCGAAATTCCGCACCGCCTGACGGGCGCGCTGGTCGCCGACCGGCCCGGCACGTCCACCGCATACGCGCTCTGGGGGTTGCAGGAGCGCGGTGAACTCTTCGTCGGCCCGGGGGTCGAGCTCTACGAAGGCATGATCATCGGCGAAAATGCCAAGGACACCGACCTCGACGTCAATGCCGTCCGCGAGAAGAAGCTGACCAATATGCGCGCCTCCACCGCCGACGAAGCTATCCGCCTCGTTCCCTTCCGCCAACTCAATCTCGAGCAGGCTATTGAATTCATTGCCGATGACGAATTCGTCGAGATCACGCCGAAGTCGCTACGCCTGCGCAAGAAGATCCTGCAATCCAATAAACGAAAGAAGAGTTCGCTGGCAATGGAAGAAGTTCAGTGAGGGGCGCGATGATTCCAGGCCTTGCGTCACGCGGCAAGAGTGTGCTCACCTGTCGCCATCTTCCATAGAGTGAAAAATTTTTCTCGTTGACCAAAGGCTGTAACACGGACACAATTCATTTCTGTTCGGCAATCAAATTTCAACTGAAATTGTAGGAGAGGTGGAATGCTCTCCGGGGTCTTCATGAAATCGTTCATCTTCTCGATGGCGTGCGTCGCGCTTTCACTTTTTTTCGCCTTCGCTACTTCCGCTTCGGGTCAGAGTACGCCCCATTTCAATCACATAATCTGGGTCATGGAGGAGAATCTCAACTACTCCGACATTACGGCTTCCACGTGGCCCAACCTCTATGCGTTGGGTCACCAGTGGGGATACTCGAGCAATTTCTTTTCAGACACGCATCCTTCGATTGGCAACTACGAAGAAGACATCAGTGGCCTGATTCTGACCAATGACGACGCCTGCAATCCCAACGGCAGTGGCGGCACCGACTGCCCGTTCCCCAGCACAGTCGATAACGTCGTGCGCGAGCTTTTGGCAAAGGGTCTGACCTGGAAATCCTACGCCGAGTGCTTACCGAATCCGGGCTACCTGGGTGGAAACTATAAAGCCAAGTCGTGCCCCACCGATCTCACGGGGAACAATACGTACTACGTTCGCCACAACCCGTTTCCGTATTATTCGGATGTCTACAATGACCCGACGCAAGCCAACAACGTTGTTCCCTTCAGCCAATTCGCTACCGATCTTGCGGCCAGGAACTTGCCGAACCTCACCTACATTGCGCCCGACGGATGCGACGATGCCCACGATTGCGCTTCCTTTCCGGGCCACATCAATCTGACTGCGGACACATGGTTACAGACGAACATCATTGGCCCCTTGACCGACCCCAATGGATATGGCCCGATATTCAACGCTGGCGACCTGCTGATTGTCACCTTCGACGAATCCAGAAACGACAATCAACATGGGGGTGGCAAGATTTTTATCGCGATGGCCAGCCCCAAGTACTCCAAGGTCGCCTATAACTCCACGACTTCTTACGGGGAAGGCGCTTTGGCGTGCACGTTATTGCAGGGCCTTGGCCTGACCGCAACCTACGGAGACGCGTGCAGCACGACTCCTCCGACTCAGTACGCCACAGCCGCCATGTCCGACTTCTTCACACAAGCACAGGCGTTCAGCTTGAGTGCGAATCCGAACACAATCGCCATTGCCCAGGGCAGTGCCGGCACGAGTACGATTACCGTGACTGACTACGATGGTTTCAACGGAGAAGTTACTCTTAGCGCCTCGAACCTGCCCAGCGGCGTGAGCGCCCAGTTCGCTCCGAATCCGACAACCACAACCAGCACCTTGACGCTCACCGTGGGCGCGGGCGCGCCGCTTGGAACTTCGACGATCACGATCAACGGCGTCTCAGGCAGCGCGACGAATCAGACGACGATATCGCTCACGGTAACGCCGGGCGGTCCCGTGATCAGCTTCAACCCAACCTCCCTCGCTTGGGGCAAGGTGCTCGTGGGGAGCACTGGCGCGAAAAAGACGGTGACAGTGACGAACACCGGCGTCGGCAGCCTGACGTTCAGTAGCATGGCCGCCAGCGGAGACTTTGCTGTCGTTCCGCAGACTACAAAGAAAGCATGCGCCAGTTCTCTGGCGGGCGGAAAGAGTTGTACCGTCAAGGTGAGCTTCACGCCTACGCAAAAGGGGGCAAGAACAGGCGATCTGACCTTCACCGATAATGCTCCGGGCAGTCCTCAGAACCTGCCGCTGAGCGGAACCGGCAAATAGACGTCGGCAATCAGCGCCCCGCTTATGGAGCAACGGTCAAGCATGTACCCCACTCGCCACGCCATGTTTTGACTGGCTGCGTCAAGCGTTTGGTTTTATCCGGAGTTCGAGGTGCGCGTGGAGGGCTTTTCTAAGCTCTTCAATAATCGCGTCCAGTTCGGCAAAATCGTGGGCCGCGAGCGCTTGTACCACGAGATTCTCTATGCGGTCTTGAAGTCGTCTTTGCGGCATACAAAACCTTCTCGCAAGTATAACCGCATCGCGAGGAAGCGGAGAATCAGGTCAAAACGGTACGCCGCATAACTTGTTTGAAGGCAAACTCAAGGCTCCGGGGTAATTGCGACTCTGTGTCCCAACGAATGCCGCCCGACATCTGTGTCTCTCAGTCTCTTACTGTTATGATTCGCGGTCGTGCAGACTTTCCTCCCCCCTCGATGAGCGGCTTCAGCCGCTGAGGTCAGCATTTGCCTGCCGCAGCAACCTATGTAATCTACGCCAACCGCTTGACGACGCTCGAGACTGTCTGCTTCGAGATCCTTCTCATTGCGCTGTTCTCTGCCATGGCCGCCTGGGTTTGGGGCATGGTCCGCAAGTCCTTCGGCGCCGTCCCCGCCATGCTCTGGCTCATCCTGTGCGGCATCTCGCTCTTTTGCGCCGCCCTGATCGCGGCTCTCGAATTCTTTCGCCGGTAGGTATCATCAAAACCTAAAACACCACTATGCCCACCAATGACACTGCTCATCCCACCCGCATCGCCATTGTCGGCGCCGGCAACGTCGGCGCCACTTACGCTTACGCGCTCCTGCTCAGCCGCCTCTCCTCCGAGATCGTCCTCATCGACGCCAACCGCGCCCGCGCCGAGGGCGAAGCCATGGACCTCAACCATGCCATCCCCTTCGCCCATGCCACCCGCATCTGGGCGGGCGATTATCCCGACTGCGCGGGCGCTGCCCTCACCGTGCTCGCAGCCGGAACCGCCCAGCGCCCCGGTGAGACACGTCTCGACATGATCATCCGCAACGGCGAGATCTGGAAGCAGATCATCCCCCGTATCGTCGAGCCCAATCCCAACGGCCTGCTCCTCATCGCCACCAATCCCGTCGACGCGCTCACCTACGCCGCGCTTAAGCTCTCCGGGCTTCCCACCGGCCGCGTAATCGGTTCCGGCACCATTCTTGACACTGCGCGTTTTCGCTATCTGCTCAGCCAGCATTTTCAGGTCGATTCGCGTAGCGTCCACGCCTTCATCATCGGCGAGCACGGGGACAGCGAAGTTCCTGTCTGGTCGCTCGCCAACATCGCCGGCATGAAGCTCGACGACTTCTGCCGTGCGCAAGGAGTAGAACTCACCGTCCCCGACCGTCAGCGTATCTACGAGCAGACGCGCGACGCCGCCTATCAGATCATCGAGCGCAAAGGGGCGACCTACTACGCCGTCGCCGCCGGGCTCATCCGCATTACCGCCGCGCTCCTGCGCGGACAGAACACGGTCTTTTCCATCTCTACTCTGATCGAGAACTACTACGGCATCGGCGATGTTTGCCTGAGCCTGCCCGCCATTCTCAACCGAAGCGGCGTCCGCAACGTCCTGCACCTCGACCTCAGCCCCGACGAGCAGGAAAAATTGCGCAAATCCGCCGACATCCTGAAATCCACTCTGCGCAAGCTGCATCTCTAGCTACAATTCCCAATCTCGTTCTGGAGTTCCCACATGATCGCTCACTCCCGTCTCGGCTGGCCCGCCGTTGTCAGTTCCACGCGCACTGCGATCGCCGCCACCACTTCATTCCTCATCGCACGCCAAGCCGGACTTCACGAGGCCTACTGGGCTCCCATCATCACCCTCGTCATCATGCAGTCCACACTCGGCGCGGCGCTCAAAGTTTCCGGCGAACGTTTGCCGGCACCATCCTCGGAGCACTCGCTGGCGGCCTGCTGGCGCGCTCCTTCCCCCGGTCCTGGTGGTTCTTTGGCATTGGAGTCTTCTTCCTCGGCCTCGTCTGTGCCCTCCTTCATCTCCAGAACTCTTATCGTTTCGCCGGGATCACTCTGGCCATCGTAATTCTCATTCCTCACGCCACATCGCCCTCGATCGTGGCCCTCCACCGTTCTATCGAAGTCACCATCGGAATTGTCGTGGGATTGGTAATCACCGCGCTCTGGCGCGAGCCTGAGGGAGAAACGGTCTAGTCTCCAGCGCTGGAAATTCTTGCGAACTTGGTCTCAAGAAATTACGCCTCTGAGAATCAAGACTCACAACCATCAATGGCGCGACCCGTGCTCGATGCTAATCTGCACTGTCATGTCCGGAGTGCAGCACAGTACCGTCGAGTCTGACCCGCGAGACTCACTAGCCGCGCGCTCCACTCTCTATCGCTCTCCTGCCTACGGCTACCTGCTGCCCGCGCTTGCAGCTTTCGTCCTCCGTATCGAGTGGATGCTGATCGCGGGCGGCTACGCTCTCTACCATGGAGACCCCTTCGACCCCTGGCTCTACGGCTTTGAAATGGGAACGATCGCACGCTCACTCACACATGGCTTGGGCTATTCGTCACCATTTTCCATGTTCGTCGGCACGACCGGACCAACCGCCTGGGTCCCGCCTCTCTATCCGCTCCTAATCAGTGCGGTTATCAAGCTCTTTGGAGATTTCAGCGCCACCAGCGTTCTCTTGCTCATGGGGCTCAACTGCGCATTATCCGCACTGACCTGCATTCCGATCTACCTCGCCGCCGAGGCGACTCTCGGCAAACGCGTCGCTTGGCTCTCCGCGTGGGCCTGGGCGCTGATCCCTTACTTCAACCGCTGGCATACCTGGATTTGGGACGTGAACCTTTCGGCGCTTCTCATGACAACAACGATCTGGCTTGCGATTCGCGCCGCAGAGGATTCTTCGTGGCGCTCGGAGCTCCAATTGGGCATCGTTTGCGGACTCGCTGCGCTGAGCAATCCTACCCTGCTGATCTTCCTTCCCGTTTCGCTGCTCTGGATTATTTGCCGCCACGAGGATCACGCGCAGCCAGCCTCGACATCTTCTGCGCGCACTCGTCAGACGGTGCGTCTCATTGCCGCCGTCTTCGCCATGATCGCCATCTCAACCATGCCCTGGATCGTTCGCAATCGCCTGGCCTTTGGGCAATGGGTCTTCCTGCGCACGAACTTCGGAACCGAGTTCTACCTCACCAATCAGCACGCGCTCACCCCTGCCCAGTGGATCACCCGTCATCCCTCGCTCAACTGGAATGAAGGCCACGACTACCGAGTGATGGGAGAACTGGCCTACAACCACGACCGCATGCGTCGCGCCACGCGATACATCCACGATTATCCTAGCGAGTTCGCCTCGGTCTCGATGCGGCGCGCGCTCGCTTTCTGGTCAGGCTCAATCCCCACCGTCTTCAGTGACGACGCCTTCTGGCGCTTCCGTCTCTATGTGCCACTCTCACTGCTAGGCCTTGCGGGAATGGCAATCATGCTGGCACGAAAGAGAACCGGAGCCATGTTGTACTTGGGCCTGCTCGTGCTTTATCCGGCCGTATACTACGTCACCTATCCGGTGCCGCGCCAAAGGCACGCCATCGAACCGATTCTGCTGATACTGGCCTGCTTCACCTTGATCGAATTTTCTTCTTGGGTTTCCCGCCAGATTCCGCGCCTGACCAGCTTCAGCGTGAACTCTCAATTCGCCAGGCGCGCCGGGGCGAGCGTCGTCGTCCTTTTGCTTTTGATTTGCGGAGTTCTTGCCTTCCATCGCGCTCGCGGACGCGAACTTGAGAGCTTCACGCCTCAACCATCGCTCGCCCTGGAGCGCTTCGAGGCAGCTTGCGGTCGGCCGGAAGATTCCTCCGTCTCGGGGGACATAGCCGAGTTGGATTACCTGAAGCCGCAACTGCGCGTCCGCATCGTCGATCACACCTACGGATGGGTCTACGACCGCAGAACCGGAGTCCTGATCGCACCGGCCCAATCGCTCCGGTGCTGGGAGCGCCGCTAGTCAGCATCCCCCTTTCGCCTCGTTAAGCGACTGCGCCGCGGAAGCGAGCACCGAAAAAAGAGATGTATACCTTTCTCCACCCGGCGCAATCGTAAGCGGGACGCCTAGAACAAATAGATGAGATTCACAGCCGTCGTGAACTGCCGGGTCGTATATCCATCGCCTTTTAGAAAAGTGGCGTGGTCGGAGAGGTCCTGCCGAAATTCTCCTCGTGTGACGAACTTTCCATCGAAGTGCCGGAACACGGTGGAAATGCGAGAGAGCTTGGCGGGGAGAACGTACTCGGGTGTCAGTGTGAAGCCGCGAAGCGTTTGCGTCGTGCCCGTGCGGCTACCGCCATCGTCGCCGAAGATCTCGCCGCGAAAAGCCAGCGAAAATTCTTTGGTCAAGCCGTACTTGGCATAGCCGGCGAAGCCCTTCCAGATGGCGTCGCTGCCGGCGGTGGCGGCGTGATCTTCGTCCGCGTAGAGGCTGTCAAAGCCGAAACCCAGACGCGCAAGCGGCTTCCATGTCCCGATAAGTTCATAAAGGCTGCGGGGATGATTGTCGTTGTGCGGTTGGTGCGAGCCATGCATGAAGTTAAAGGTCACGCTGGTCGTTTTTGAAGTTGTAGCCGCGATCTGGGCGACAAATGTAGCTCCCCCATTCAGCCGATTTATTGCATCACAGCCACTCGTGATGAATGCGGCTCCGGAGATCTTGCTGTTAAAGGAATAACTGGCTTTGATGCCCAGGTGAGTGAAGGGTACGCCGTATCCGAAGAGGAAGCTGCGGCTGAAGTTGTCATTGTAGCCGTCGTAGCCGCCAATCACTTCGTAACCGAGCGGCGTGGTGAACTTTCCGGCATCGAATCGCAGGCCTTTGGCCCGTGGGGCAATATAGCTCAGGTAAACCTCGGGGATGTCGAAGTGGTGAGCGGTTCCGCTTGCGCCGCGAAACAATCCGTACGCCGCGGTGATTTCGGGCACGCCGGATCCGGCAATCAAGTTGAGGCGAAAGCCGAACTCCTTCGGCTCTTTTACAGGACGTTGAACGACGAGCTGCGCGACATCGAGCTGGGGCTCGTTTTCGTTGAAGTCGAAGACGCGAAACTGGTTCTGTCGGTTGTCAGGATCGTTGGTGTTGTAGTTGTAGGAGAGCGACATGAACCCGTCGGTGTTGATACTCCTCCACCAGGATTCCTTGTGGGAATAGTCGGTGGCGGCCAGCGCGGGAGGATCCGCGGTGGGCACAGTAGTTTGGGCCAACAAAAATAGGGGTGATGCAAGCACCACCCCAGTCAAGCTTAGGGCCAGGAAGCAGCGGAGCGCAACCTTTCTCTGCTCCATCATGGCGTTCACGTATCAGTGACTTAAGTGGGCGAAATCGTCTTCCCGGATTTCGTATGCGTGTTCGCCGTGGAGCGACTCGTCCAGTCCGATCTCCTCGGACATTTCAGTGACCTTCACGGTCGTGAAGCCGTCGATGATGCGCAGCATGGCGTAGGTAAAGATGAATGCCCACACGGATGAGAAAACAACCGCTGTGACCTGCTTCAACAGGAAGACGGGATCGCCATAGAGCAATCCGTTGGCGCCATCGGGATTGAAGGCTTTGTTGGCGAAGATGCCAAGCATGATGATGCCGAGGAGCCCGCCAACCCCGTGCACTCCCCATACGTCGAGGGCATCGTCCCACTGCAGCTTGTTCTTCATCTCGACGGCGTAATAGCAAACTACGCCGGAAACGACGCCGATAATTACGGCCGTTGTTGGCGAAACGAAGCCCGCCGCGGGCGTGACCGTGGCCAGTCCCGCGACGGCGCCGGTCAGCAAGCCAAGGAACTTGGGCTTCTTCTCGTTTATCCACGCCACGGCCAACCACGCAACCGCGGCGAAGGAAGCAGCGACGTCCGTGTTCAGGAAGGCCGTGGCGGTCACGGAATCGACACGCATTTCGCTGCCCGCGTTAAAGCCATACCATCCGAACCACAGGAGCCCGGTGCCCAGTGCGACGAGTGGAATGTTGTGGGGACCGCGATCAGCCACGCGGCGCTTGCCGACATACAAAACAGAGGCCAGCGCCGCCATGCCCGCAATGTTGTGCACCACGATGCCGCCCGCGAAATCCTTTACACCCCATTGCTGCAGGAAACCGCCTCCCCACACCATGTGCACGAAGGGGAAGTAGACAAAGGTCAGCCACGCCGTCAAGAACCACATATAGGCCTTGAACGTGACCCGGTTGGTGAACGCCCCAGAGATCAGCGCCGGAGTGATGATGGCGAACATCATCTGATAAGCAATGAAGACAAACGCTGGGACCGTATCGTTGGGGCCTGAGGGGGTGCTGAGATTGACGCCATGCAGACAGGCGAGTTTGAGATTGCCGATGACTCCATGCCAATCGCCACTGAAGCACAACGAATAGCCGTAGAGGTACCAAATGACGGTCGTCCAGCCCATCGAGACGTAGCTCTGAATCATGATGGCGAGGACGTTCTTGCGGCCGACGAGCCCACCGTAAAAGAAAGCGAGACCTGGGGTCATGAGCATGACCAGGCTGGTGCACAAGATCATGAAACCGGTATTGCCGGTATCGAGGTGGAGCATTCAATCCTCCGACACAGATGGAAAGAAATCGCCCGCGCATAGCGAGCCGGGGGTCCCGAAAGTAAGTGACCGCGCAAGTGGAGGGCCCTCAGACCGCGGTGCGCGGATAGCGACAAAGAGAGGCTGGACCTCTCGGCAAGGAAACTCAGTGCCGTATGTCACACGAGGAAGTGATACAAGTGCCCTCTTCCTCCCGGCGACAGGGGGCGCTGCCCCGCCTCTGCGTTACGGAGTTCCTCGTAGCTGCCGGAATGCGGCGCGCACGGTGTGTAGCGGTGGCGACATTCGTTTAGGACATAATCGGCGGCGTCTAAATGTAGCCCACCGTTTGATGACGGCCCTCGAGGTTGATAAACTCAAGTAGTCGCGCGCCCGTAGCTCAGCTGGATAGAGCGGCAGCCTCCGGAGCTGTAGGTCGGGAGTTCGAATCTCTCCGGGCGCGCCAGTTTGTTTCGCACGGCGCACGTGTAATTTGCGTCGTCAGACCTGCCTCTCTCGCACACCCTCTGCCCTTGTTCCTCGAGCCCAAGCTCATGTACCCGCCGGGTAGTCGAGTTTGGAATAACCAGAAGCCGCAACTCCGCATCCGCTTTGTCGCTCAGACCTACGGATGGGTCTACGACCGCAGAACCGGTGGACATATTCGGACAGCGCCCATGGTTGTCTCCCGAAACGAGACTTTCTTCGAGGGTAACCACCTTCGGGATTCCCTTCGTCACTGAATGTTGTTGAATTTCGCGATCCGCCCTGCCGATAGCAACTCTACATGGATATCTCTGCCATTGCCCTGCAGGGCCTGCAGCAGGCTGACGCTCAACTTCAAACCGCGGCCGTCCGGATTGCAGCTGCCGCTACTCCCGATGGGGCCAATATCGATACGGTAACCCTAAGCGCCGAAATCGTGGCGCTCATGTCCGCCAAGAATCAGTTTGCCATCAACGCGTCCGTGATGAAGACCGCCGACGAATTGCAGCAGACAACCCTCAATGTGATGGCCTGAGCCCTCCCCTTCACTCATTCGCTCTCCTAAGACGACCATCCAAAGAACAGCATAATCACGCCAAATGTATCGATAAACCCATGCGCCAGCACGCATATCCACAGATTCCCTTCGGACAGCAAATAAGCCGCCGCCAGGATTAGTCCCGCCACTCCCGAATCGATGATCCCTGCCGGCCCTTTGTAGTAGTGTCCGTAGCCAAAAAGCACCGCCACGATCAGCACTCCCGCCCACCACGCTAGCCTCGAACGCCCGCCGACGTCTGCCGCCCGCCGCAGCAAGTATCCGCGGTAGCTGATCTCTTCGCCAAACGCCGCAAACGTCCAGACCAGCCCCAGCCACTCGAGCGCCGCCTGCCAGTGCCCTGCAATTTCGTTCATGCCCTTGGGCGCCACCGCCGGCGGCCAGAAATGCGCGGTTATGGGATCGACCAACAACGCGCTGAGCAGAATCCGCAGCGCCGCCGCTGCCAGCGCCCACAAGACCGTTTTCTTCCACGACACCGGCCAACGGAAACCAACCGCGCGCCACGATCCGTCGCGCACCCGCGCCGACAACAGTCCCAAAACACTCAGAATCGGCACTTCATTGGGAATCGCGCGATATACGTTGTGCCCGATCACGATTCCTGCGCCCACCGCCAGTTCGCCCAGCGACATCAGACGCTGCACCAGCGAGAGCGCGCGGCCAGGGAACGGTATTGACGCATCGGTCTGTGAGCCGACATCTTCTGACCTGACCTGTGCGTTCAAATCACCCTCGCTCATGGTGCTGACCTCCGGCCAACGGCAGCAGTTCGCCGAAACTCCCGCGCACACCACAGCACAATTTGCGTGGTCAGAAAACACAAGCCGGCTCCGAACACCAATCCCATCGGCAACATCCACCAGCCAAGCAATTCCCTGCCCTCAGCGGGTACGGTACCAAAGCCCAGTCGCAGCGAGTAAACATCGCCCGGAAGCCTCCAGAGACCCGCAGTCCGCGGGTGGATCGGTTTCAGAAATCCTGCCAGCATGAAAGACCCGCCCAGAAAATACCCGATCAGGCACCCAGCTAAGACAAGGGCTCCAGCAGCGCTCATGTTCGCCCAGCGCGCGAGTCCGCGAATGAGGGGAGTTGGAGACCGCCGCTTCTCCGCCCGCTCCAGCAAGTCGTCGGCCAGATATTGCGCCGCCAGATCTTGAGGACTGCCCAGTGCTGCCAACGCATGGTCAATTGTCTCCAGCCCGGATTGCCCGTCCAGCACAGTCTTCTCCAGAATGTGCCCGCGAAGTTCTTCCACGATGTCGGCCACCTGCCCGGCGCTCAGGCCGGCAAGTTCGCGGCGCACTCCCTCGAGATAGGCGTCAATTTTCTGACCTTCCAGTGTTTGATCATTCGATATGCCGGAGCCGCTCGCCAGCTTCATCTCACTTCTCCTTCCCCGCTTTTTCTCTTGCGAGCGGAGTCAGCAGCTTGCTCATGCTCGACGAAAATTGCCGCCACACCCGGGACATCTCCAATGCCCGTTGCCGGCCCGGCCCCGTCAGCCGGTAATACTTTCGCGGATGACCGCCCTCCGATTCGACCCACTCCGAGTCAACCAATCCAAGTGACTTCAGCCGGCTCAGCAGCGGGTAAATCGTCCCTTCAGAAACAATCAAATCCGAGTCGCTCTCCAGCCCGCGCAAAATCTCGAGCCCATAAAGCGGCCCGCCCCAAAGCGAAGCAAGGATCGCCAGCTCAAGGCATCCCTTGCGCAGCTGCACCTCCCACTTCTCGGCGCTATCGTTCCCGATCACGAACATACTATGTATTACAAGGTATCATGCAGTCAAGTATGATGGCATTCCCCTCCTACTTCCCTAATTCCTGAGACAAACCAGCAGGATGGAGTACTTTCAGGCAGGTGGCGAAGGAACGACGCAAGGCGGAGACATTGGATCTACACCAACAACTTCAACTCCATCCGCATCAGGAGCTTGGAGTTGACAGCTAAAAGCTACTCACCACCTCAGCCCAAACGTGATCGGCCATACCGAAAAATCAGAGTCGCTGTAGTATGCCTTGTGGATACGAAACTCCGCGTAGATCTTGGCACGGTGAAAGCGGGTAAGGCTGTAGGTCAAGCCGACGCCCAAGTTATAGCCGCCCGCGATCTTGCTGAACGACCCCAACGATTGCTGTGGCGAGTCTGGCAGAAAACAACCATTAGATTGCTGTTTGCAGTAGATGTCCCACCAGCGCCATGCAGGCTGCCACAATGAACCAACCTGCAACGGGCCGGTGCTCGAGTAGGTACGGCGATCGAAAAAATCAACGCCAAGAATTCCGTAAAAACCGTACCGCCCCGCGTGATACGGCGGACGAATAAGCCCGTTCAGCGATACCACGTTCAGCGATCCGTCGGCGCTCCCAAGTTGCTGGTCCCGCGCAACGCTAGGCCGGAATGACATGTTGTAGTACATGTATTCGGCGTTCACGCCCACCCAGCGGTTGAAATTCCAACCCGCGCCGCCCACGCCCGCGAATGAATTTCCCACAAAACCACCCATGTCTCCGCGTCCGATGCCAAACGAGCCTCCGGCGTTGAAGTTGAAGCGTGGGAAATTGCGCTTCTCTTCCGTCTGCGCCCCCGCCAGCGCCACCATGTAGCCAACTAAAATCACACAAAATAGCATACGACTCCACCGATTCCGCAATCTGCGTCTCCTATGATCGTATCGATTGTATTCGAAGTAATTCTTGATATTAAGATGCAGGGCGCGCTGACTTCAACCATCCTCTTTTAGTGCGGCCGGTCATTGGGGGATCCGGCCCTGTTTCGCGCCACTGCGATTGATTATTGACCCGCCGTCTCGCCTTCGCGCCAGGCCTTACGCGATGACGATGCGGAGTGAGAGAGTTTGCGATACACAACCGGCCAGTACTCGCGCAGCAGGTTTCCGCCGGCCTGCGCGGCGATGTCGATCCCATAGCGCATAAAAGTATCGCCGACCGTGCGATTTCGCTCCGGCCAGTAAACATTGGCCAGTCCCTCGGCAAGCAGCGGTCCCGTTAGTCCGGGAATGTCCAAGACTTCGCCCCCGGAATCCCGGCGCGTCACAAAAATTCGTTTCAGTGAATGTCCGACCGCTTGGCCGAAACTCGGGTCACGATCCGGAAAGAACCGCGGATCGTAGTGCATCGCCGAAGAGAGAATAAACGTGCCAAAGAACTCCGCCGACGCGTTCCTTGCCATCCCAGAACCGAAGCGCTTGCCATACGCGTCCCATCCCTGTCCATACCCGGTGGGCGAATTGTCGGCCTGTGACACCGCCGAAGCGATCCCCGTGTAGAGAATGGTGTGTACGGAAATACTGTTATCGACAAAGAGTTGGAATTTCTGGCCCGGGCTTAGCGGCTGGTCGCTGGCTGCGATGTCGGGAAAGATGATCGATTTTTCATCGAGAAACGTAACCGCCTCAGCCGGCTTCTTGACAGCTGCCGTCCCGGCCGACGACTTCTGTTCCGTGGGCTGCGCGGGCGGATCCGTCTTTGGTGTGTCCGCGGCCGGCGACTGTGCCGCTGCAATCGTCGCCAGAAACATGATTACAACCAGCACGCTCGCGGAAAACGAGCGCGGAAGCGAGCCGCACCATGCGGCACAAATTCTTTCCGTTAGGCCCCCAAGCACACCCCAACGATTAGGCATCGCGTGATCTTACCGAATCCCGGCCACAACGGCAATCAATTTGCACCGGCAATCACTTGGGACGCTCCAGCGGGCTTTCGGAATCCGGCTTAAGGCTAATGCGCTCTACACTGTGGGCTTTTGAAATCGAGGCCAAATCTAAACACGTTCTTGCTGCCAAGACAGGGAGCACAGAGCCAAAAACCCAGAGACCGATTACCTATCTCTGCTGCAGAGACTCCACATATTTCACCAGGCTATTGATCCTGACCTGCGCGCTGTCCCGCTTCCCATGCGCCATCGACCGGAACACCGGTCCCCAAATCGGCATCTCGCTCGACCCATGCGAAGGCTTCCCGAACTCCCCATCGATCGCTTCCCTCACCCGCATCTCCGGGTACTGGCCATGGTTGTTCTTCAGCAGTTGCGTCAGGTCAGGAGGCGCAACCTTCAATTGGGGAGAAAACGGCCCCCCACCTTTCCCCTCAGGGCCGTGACACAGTGCGCAATACGCTCCATAGAGCTCCTTGCCAGAAGTCGGATCGACAGATTGCTGCCCGTCACTTCCGGACGGATTGGAAGGCACCGTTCCCCCACCGCTTTGTCCCAGGGCCGCACACACGCCCATCGCAGCCATCAAAGTTGCGACAAAGAAAAAGAAGAAGATCAACCAATCTCTTGCTGCTCCACACATGGCAGTCTCCTTTCCGTCCAGTCCGAATCGCGTTCCCTACGGCATTTTCAACCCACTCGCGTCCACTGGCTGTGACCGTTTATACCGTTTCCTGTGACGCTTGGGCGAGACCCGTGAAAGCCCCGGGTCCCTTAGTTTTTCTATCTTCGGCGAGCGTTAAACCCGCCCCGCCCGCAGATCCTCCGCCGCCCGCTCCAAATCGTCCAACCGCCCCACGTCGCGCCAGTAAGCCCCGTCCACCCGAAATCCCGCAATACTCTCTCCCTCCCCAGCCAACCGCAAATAAGACGTGACAATCGAAAACGCTCCGTCTTCCGTGAGCCCCGCAAAAATCCGCGGCGACACCACATGGATCCCCGCAAACGCCAGCGGCAACGCCCTTCGCGACCTCCGCACCACTTCCGCCGTAGCCATCTCCCCAATCCTGCGCCCGCACAGCAGCATCTCTTCGTCAAACAGCAAATACCGCGACGTCTTTCTCTCCTGCACCGCCAGCGTCACCAGCGCCTTGCGCTTTCGATGCGCCTCTACCATCTTCGCCAGGTCGATCGTGCTTAGCACGTCGACATTGTGCACAACGATCGGCTCCTCCCCCTCCACTGCGCGCGCATCTCCAAGAAAAAACTCCGCCGCCTTCTTCAGCCCACCGCCCGTATCAAGCAGCAACTTGTCCTCGCGCGAAATCGCAATCCGCATCCCGAAGCCATCCCGCGCCTTCAAATACTCCACTACCTTGTCTGCAAAATGGTGAACATTGACTACCACCTCGCGCACGCCGAATTCGCGCAGCCGTGCCAGCGCAATCTCCAGCAACGTCCGCCCCTCGATCTCCACCAGCGCCTTGGGCCGGTCATTCGTCAGCGGACGCAGCCGCGTCCCCAGCCCAGCCGCAAAGATCATCGCTTTCATGACCGCGGCTTCTCCAATTCCCGATGCTGCACGACGACCTCGACCCCCTTGCTTCCGCGCAGATGCTTGGCCAGTTGCTCGGCCAGATAAACAGACCGGTGCTGCCCGCCTGTGCACCCAAACGACACCATCAGATTCTTGAAGCCCCGGCTCTGATAATTACTCACACTCTGCTCGACCAGCGCGATCACATTCGTCAGAAATTGCCGCACGCTGTCCTGCTGCTCCAGGTACTCGATCACTCGTCCG
>Ga0335070_10005189_pt1 | contig 15312 bp, 11 predicted proteins | sample Lox_Sample_13_FD_206722 | JGI IMG/M metagenome (GOLD analysis project Ga0335070, IMG submission 206722) | Soil microbial communities from Loxahatchee National Wildlife Refuge, Florida, United States - Lox_Sample_1.3 | ecosystem: Environmental > Terrestrial > Soil > Wetlands | place: USA... | reverse complement strand
ACCACTGGGCGCAACTGCTGGAGGCCAGAAGTGGGAAGTGAGCGGATCAACGACCAGAGCGCTGAGCAGGATTCTTGTGGCGGCTGCTGCAATCGCGAACAAGAGAGTTCGCCTCCAGGCGACAGGCCAGCGCAGGCCCATGGCCGCCCACCCGCCGTCCCGCAGCCGCAGCGAAATCAGACCCAGCACGAAAAGGATTGGCACCTCGTTGGGAATGACGCGATACACGTTGTGGGCGATCACAATTGCGCTTCCGACCGCGAACTCGGCCAGAGAAAACCAACGCCGTGCGGGGGGGAGAGCAGTTGTTGAGGGCCGGGTCAACCCAACCACGTCGCCACGCGTAATGCCGCCGGTCCTGCCCGTTTCGTCCATTGCTCCTCCCTTTCAATTCCCCCAACCTCAACCATTCCTGGTGCAAGTCTTGGGTTGCCCGCGAGGGGGTAACTCGCGTATTATGCCCGACCTGTCCCGAAGTAACGTCGGGCTCACCTCCGGGACAATTGACCCATCAAAACAGCGCAGGGTACCATAGGCCCTGCTGCAGCTTCGGAGCGCCCCTCCGATGGCTGCGTAAGTTGCAGAGAATAATAATGGTTGGAAGATTCCACCTACTTGTTGCGCTAGGCTTGGCGTGGGTTGCAACTGCCTGCCAGACCGCACAACGACCGGCGTCCGTGCTGCCTCCTCAGGCGAGTGCGCCAGCTTTGCAAGCGGCCGCTCCAGCTCCGCCCGCACCTGTGGAAAAGCCTGCTCCCGAGGCGGCGCCTCAGCCCAAGCCAGATCCCATTACTGAGCTGATTTCCAAGGTGGACAAGGAGTACGCAGCTGGTGAAGACAGTGCGAAGGCCGGAAACGACGAGGCAGCACGCCTGAGTTTGGAGCGGGCTCGGAATTTGCTGACCGACAGCAAGCTGGACCTGCAGTCCGACTCCCGCTTGCAAGAGGAATCCGCCAAGATTGCGGCCGCGGTCGCCAGCCTTGAGCCGCAGACGGCTCAGGGGGAAAACCCCGGCGAACGGAAGGCCGAACCTGCTCCCATCGATGAAGTCAACGAAGCCACTCCTGCCGTGGATCCGAGCCTCAAAGCCAAAGCGGAAGAAGAAGTGAAGCGGACGCACTCGGATTTGCCCCTTATGCTGACGGATCCTGTGGCTGGCTACATCAACTACTTTTCGGACCGGGGACGGGGCACTCTGGAGCGCGCCCTGGCCCGGAGCGGTCGCTATCAGGAGATGATTCAGCAAATCCTCAGAGAAGAAGGGGTGCCTCAGGATCTGATCTATCTTGCCCAGGCCGAGTCAGGTTTCCATCCTTTGGCTCTGTCGCGCGCGGGAGCTCGCGGCATGTGGCAATTCATGGCCATACGCGCTAAAGGCTACGGCTTGCGCCGGAATCTCTGGATAGATGAGCGCCAGGACCCGGAAAAATCCACTCGGGCCGCAGCGCATCACTTGAAAGATCTCTACAACCAGTTCGGAGACTGGAACTTGGCAATGGCCGCCTACAACTCCGGGCCCGGCACGATTCAACAGGCGGTGAAGCGCACCGGTTACGCAGACTTCTGGGAACTCTACAAGCGGAACGTATTGCCCCGGGAAACACGGAACTACGTGCCCATCATCTTGGCCGCGACCATCATGGCCAAGAACCCGTCGCAGTATGGCCTGGATGACGTGAGCCTGGACGAGCCGGTTCCCTATGAGACCGTCATCATCGACTACCCGGTGGACTTGCGGCTGGTGGCGCAATGCGTGGACGCGCCACTAGCGGCCTTACAGGATCTCAATCCCAGCCTGCTGCGCTGGAGCACACCTCCGGAGGGCGTTTTCAATCTACGCCTGCCGGCGGGCACGAAGGAGAAGTACCAGAGCGCGATTGCGTCCATTCCTGAGGACAAGCGTGTGTGGTGGCGGTATCACAAGGTAGCTTCCGGAGACACACTCGCATCTATCGCCCGCGCGTACCGCAGCACTCCACAAGCCATTCTCTCCATCAATCATCTTGAAAGCGCAGAACTACTGCCTGAGAGCAAGCTGGTCATTCCCATCGCGCCAGGCAAACACCCAACCGCGGAAGACGGCCAGACCTACGCCCGGCGTTTGACTCGCTACCGCGCGCACTCTGGTGACACCGTCCAAACCGTCGCCGACTACTTCGCGGTGCCTGCCGCGATGGTGCGTCGCTGGAACCACTTAAAGGGCAACAGCCTGGGGGGACGGAGAATCGTCTACGTCCACCTGCCAGTGCAGCCCAGCCCGCAAAGCCCGCAAACTACGGCTCGCGCAAAGGCTCGGCCGTCAGTCGCCAAGCCTAAGACCGGCAAGACTTTATCCTCCGCGAACGGCAATTCGGAAGTAGTGCGGCACAAGGTCAAACCGGGCGAAACCTTGTATTCGATAGCCAGCATCTATAACACGACAGTGTCGGCCATCCGGCGCGACAATCGCATGGTTGACGTGGCTTCGCTCCGTCCAGGAATGATTCTCGTCATCCACAATCTCCACTAGCACGGCTGCCCACTCCGAATCGAGCCAGTCATCAACACGGATGTTGCATGTCATAGCCTGCGGTGTAATATGCTGAGGAATCGGAAGCCGCAGCTAGCTTCCGCGGTAGCCGTAGCGCGAAGATGCCTATGCTATAATCGCGCGCCGTTCTGTCATAGAACGGGCCTTTTCAGTTGTCTTATTAATTCCCTTAGCGCATAGCTGTTTGCGCAAGAGTTCCGGCGGCGAGCGCGACCGGAAACCAGGAGGAGCAATGGCTTTGGACGAAACCCTCTACATGCGTGATGACGAGATGGACGACCTGGGCGAAGGCAGCGCCTACGGCGACTCTCTCGAAGAGGACTACGAGGAAGAGGAGGAGGAGGAAGAAGAATCTGAAGTGCCGGGCATGAGCGAACCAGAACCGGAACCCGTCATGCCTACTCCTCCTGCTCCAGTGTCAACCCCAAGCGGCGGTGGCGGCGGCAAGCCGGCCCGCAAGAAACCTGCCAAGAAGAAGGCGGCAAAGAAGAAAGCCGCGAAAAAGAGACCCGCCAAGAAGAAGAAACCAGCGAAGAAGGCAGCCAAGAAAAAGAAGGCCGCCAAGAAAGCGAAAAAGCCGGCGAAGAAGGCGAAGAAAAAGAAGAAGCACTGATTTTGGCAATATCTGGGCGATCAAAAAGGCGGAGCTTGGCTCCGCCTTTTCTTTTTGGAAGACTCAGACCCGCAGTTCGACCACTGTTGCTCCTCCGCCTCCTTCGTTTTGCGGAGGCTGGCTAACCGAAGCCACGTGAGGATGTTGCTGCAGGAACTGGCGCAAGGCTTTGCGGAGAATTCCCATGCCGCTGCCGTGCACCACGCGCACACGGGCCAAGCCAGCGAGAAATGCGCGATCCACAAATTTCTCCACTTCCGTGGTTGCCTCATCGACGGTTCGCCCGATCACGTTGATCTCGGTCGGCACCCGCGCATCTTCACTCTCCAGGGAGACTGAAATCCCACGCGCTCTCGCTGCCTTTACAGGCGACTCCGCAGCGCGGGCTGCGACCTCGGCGATGTCCTCGCGCGCGATCCGCATCTTCATGGTGCCAATCTCAACTTCGAAGTGGTTGTCGTCCAGACGGCGCGTTACCAGGGCGGTCCGTCCCATGGACTTGAGTTTCACCATGTCGCCTTCCGAAACGTGTTTCACGATCTGCGGTTGAGCATGGGGATCACTGCGGTCGGCTCCAGTTGTATGCGCCACCACTGTGGAATCGAACTGCTCCCGGAACTCGCGGCGGAGTTTGGCGATTCTACGCTCAGCGTCCTTCGAAAGCTTTTGCGCCGTGGCCCGATCTTGCACGGCGTTCACTGCTTCGCGCGCGTGATACTCGAAGTCCCGCAGCAAGGTCTCCAGCTTTTTCTCCATTTCTTTGACCTTGGCTTGCTGATCCTTTCGGCCCTCCGCTGCCAAACGCGCCTTTTCACGTTCCAATTCCTCTTCACGTTTCTTCAGCTTGAAGCGCTCGCTCTCTACCGCGCGCAGCTCAGCGTGCAGACGATCGAGGAACTGGCCTACGTCTCGCGCTTGTGTACCGAGGCGCGACTGCGCAGCCTCGATGATTGCCCCATTCAAGCCAAGCCGCTTCGCGATGTTGATTCCCGCCGAGGCGCCGGGAACTCCCGTCTTGAGCTCGTAAGTTGGCCGGAGCGTTGCTTCGTCGAAACCGACCGCCGCATTCAGCACTCCCGCTGTGTTTGCGCCATACACCTTTAAAGATGTGTGATGCGTGGAGACCACACTGATACATCCGGCGCGGCGGAAGTGGTCGGCGATCGCCACCGCCAGTGCTGCACCCTCTTCGGGATCGGTCGCCGCGCCCAGTTCATCCAGCAGAACAAGCGATCCGGATGTTGCGGTGCGGGAAATGAAATCGATGTTGGTGACGTGCGCGGAAAAGGTCGAGAGATTTTGCTCGATCGATTGGTAATCGCCGATGTCCGCAAGCACCGCGTCGAAAATGGGCAGTTCGGCGCGATCAGCGGGAACGGGAATGCCTGCCTGCGCCATCAAGGCCAGTAGCCCGATCGTCTTCAGCGCCACTGTCTTTCCACCAGTGTTCGGGCCGGTGATGATCAACTGGCGCAAGGCGCCTTCGAGTTCCACATTCACTGGAACTGCGTGTCCGCCTTTCGACCGCAGGTTGCGCTCCAGCAGCGGATGCCGCGCGCCACGGAGAATCAATCGTGGCCCGGTTGAGGCGGAATTCAGTGTTTTCATCGTCGGCGAGTTGCAGTCGTAGTCCTCTGCAAATCTTGCTTTGGCGAACTGCAGTTCCAGTTCGCTCAACACTTCGGCTGCAACCAGGATCGCATCCGCCTGTTCGCCGATCCCTCGAGTCATTTCCAAGAGAATGCGATGAATTTCCGCCTGTTCTTCGTCCAGCAGCCGGACCAATTCGTTATTCTGGTCGATGGTCTCCAGTGGTTCGACGAAGACTGTCTGCCCGCTGGAACTGGCTCCGTGAACGACGCCCTGCACGCGCCGTTTCTGCTCCACCTTCACCGGAATTACGAAGCGTTCGCCACGAATGGTAACCAGTTCGTCTTGCACGGCGTGGTCCTCCGACAAGCGACGAAGGTAGCCGCGCAGAGATTCCTGAATGGCACGTTTCTGCTTTTCGATCTCCCGCCGGATGCGGGCCAGATCGGGCGAAGCGCGATCTTCCAGCGTTCCGTCGGGGAGGATCTTATTGCGGAACCCGCGCAAAAACTCAGTGAAGTCAGCCACTCTGCCCGAAAGATGCCTAATCGAGGGCCAATCTGTCCGCATGGCGGTGGGAGGCTGGAAGGCGATCTCGCGCCATTCTGCGGCGCGATCCACGACTAGCACAACATCGCGGATTTCACCCGTTTCTAGGGCCGCGCCCGCAATGCGAGATTTTTCCAGCACCTGAGCGATATCGAGCAGCCCGGAAAATTCAAAACGGCCGCCAGTTCGCCGGAACTCGCGGATTTCCGCCGTAAGCCGCTGCTGGTTTTCAATCCAGGCGCCATCGGAGGAAGCGACCAGGGCTCCGATTTTCGCCTGCCCCAGTGGCGATGAGGCGTAACCACGCAAGAGCTCGCGCAGAGACTCGAATTCCAACACTCGCGCGCTGGTCTGGGTAAGTGGTCGCGGCACCATCGCCAATCATGTTACAGGAAGTGGCCGGAAGGAATTACGCCTGTGCTGACTCGACTTCTGCAGTCACTGGGAAACGCAGGACAAACACCGCCCCACCTTCAGGACGGTTGTAGCAGTTGATTCGTCCTTGGTGGTCCTGTACAACGCCATAGGTGGAGCTAAGCCCAAGCCCCGTGCCTTTGCCGATCGGCTTGGTCGTATAAAAGGGGTCGAAGACGCGCTGAGGCTCCAGGATGCCTGGACCAGAGTCGCAAAACTCCAGCACGACTTCGTCGCCATCGCGGCTTGCCTGGATGCAAAGCTTGCCGCCCCGGACTTCCTCCAGTGCGTCCAGCGCGTTACGAATGATGTGCAGACAACACTGGAAGAGCTGATCGGGATTCCCCCAGATGCGCGGCAGTCCTGGCTCGATGTTGGTCTCGACCCGGACATTGCCCACCAGGGGCAGGGATTCCGTTTGCAGCGCCCGGTTCAATACGGCGGCCAGATCAACCATCGCTTTCACTGACGGTGCGCGCTGGGCAAAGCTCAGCAACCCCGCCATCAGGTCTCGTGCGCGCCGTGCTTGTTGGCCTATCTTCTGCGCCATTGCGACCTGTTCTCGTTGCAGGCCGTGCTGATTGGCCAGAAGGTCCGAGTAGCCAAGAACGGCGGTCAGTGGATTGTTGATCTCGTGCGCCGCTCCGGCCACCAAGTTACCCAGCGACGCCAGTTTCTCCCGGTGCACCAGTTCAGTCTGCAGGCGCTGTAGTTCTTCCAGGCTTCGCTGGGAGTCCCGAAGCAAGCGGACCCGCTCATGGTCGAGGAAATATTGCTTGGCAAATACGAATAACCCAAGCACGAGCGAGGTCAGGAGTGTAATGAACAAACGGAAGCGCCGCACTTCAACGGGTGACGGATCGAAGAACGCTGCCCAGCCGGCAATCACCGGTAGGGACAACATGGCGATCATGGCGAACCGTGGGGCCAATGCCAGCCAGCGGTGGTCTTTCGGGAGTTCGGAGGGTCGAATCCGTCCCTCTTCTCGCGCCGTCAGTCCTGCCAGTACCAGCCAGCAGATCGAGGCCATGAAAGGAACGTCGTAGAGGCTGCCGCTGTAGTAGCGTCCTTTGGCAAACGCAGTCGTAATGACGATCGACGTCAGACTATACAACCCGGCGAACACGAACAGCTGACGATAGATTCGGCCCCATCCCCCCGACGTCCGCCAGGCGAGAAATCCGAGGGCCACAATCAGAAGGAAGTTCTCCACGCGATACAAGACGTCATAGTTGCGGCTGTAAAGCGCGCGATGCACGACCACGTACTGATCGGGGAAGACAATGAATGCGTACAAGAAGATCCACCAGAGCAGCAGCATGAGGAAATTCAGCGTGCTCAAAAAGAGCTTTTTCTCCGGTTGCGCGCGGTGCGGCCGCAACGCCACCGCGGCCATGAAGGGTATAACGTGGACGAAAAGGACAACATCCCCGAAGAATGGGTCGGGGACGCTGTGGCGCATGAGAACTTCCCAATAGACCCACAGCGCCAGGTTGGCCCACCACAAAACGCTCCCCGCGGCCATGAATCCCCAAAACAGCCGAGCCGGGCCTTCATTGGACCGGGCCCTGCCGACCATGACCGCAACAGCAACAGATAACAATAACAATGAGGTGATGTCACCGATGGCCGCGAGCGCCGAGCCGCGGGGCAACAGAAAGGCAGCGACCGCTCCTCCCACAACCACGCAGGCGGTGACAGCAATCCAGGCTCGGCGGCTTAAGTTCATGCTCTTCAGCATTCTAGTGATACGGCAGTGAGCCGGAAGCGTCCGAGTGAACCTTCCGAGTTACCGAGGTCATTCTGCCTGCAAATTCAGGCCACTACATGAGCGCCGGTTTGCCGCTCTGCTAGAATTTGGGCATGGCGTTTCCCGTCACGCGGCTTCGCCGCCTGCGGCAGAGTGAGCAGCTTCGCGACTTGGTTCGCGAGACCCGTCTCACTCCCGGAGCCTTCGTTTATCCCATGTTTGTGTGTCCTGGCGAGGGTGTGCGCAAGGAAGTGCGCTCCATGCCCGGTGTGTTCAACTTGTCGGTCGATGAGGCCATCAAAGAGGCACACAAGACCTTCGCGGTGGGCGTGCCTGCGGTCATTCTTTTTGGCTTGCCGGAAAAGAAAGACGAAGTTGCCACCGGCGCCTGGGCCGATGACGGGATCGTGCAGCAGGCCGCGCGTGCCATTAAGCGCGAAGTTCCACACCTGGTGACGATTGGCGATGTCTGCCTCTGCGAGTACATGTCGCATGGCCACTGCGGAATCGTTCGGTCGACTCGCGAGACTCAGTCACTCGGCGCGGCAGTTGCCTCACCGCCGGCGGCTACAAGCGAGTACGAAATCGTCAATGATGCGACCCTTGAACTGCTCTCCCGCGCGGCGGTTTCCCTGGCCCACGCCGGTATCGACATTATTGCCCCCTCGGACATGATGGACGGCCGGGTGGCTGCCATCCGGAAAGCGCTCGATGGGGCAGACCTCATCAATACGCCAATTCTTTCTTACGCTGCTAAGTTTGCTTCCGGCTTCTACGGCCCCTTTCGTGAGGCCGCCGATTCCACACCGCAGTTTGGGGACCGGCGCTCTTATCAGATGGATCCCGGAAATGTGCGCGAGGCCATGCGCGAAATCGAACTCGACATCGCCGAAGGTGCGGACATGATTATGGTGAAACCGGCGATGCCGTGTCTGGACGTGATCGCCGCGGCGCGGGCGCGCTTTGACCTGCCGCTGGCTGCCTATCAGGTTTCCGGCGAATACGCCATGATCGAAGCTGCCGCCCGTAACAACTGGATTGACCGCGACCGCGTGATGATGGAATCCCTGATCTCGATTCGCCGTGCCGGAGCCAGCATCATTATTACGTACTACGCGAGAGAAGCTGCGCGTCTGCTGAGCTAGGTCAGAGGCTGGTAGTAGCTGTCCCCGGCGCAGGCCCGGCAGAGCACCTTCCCGTCGCGTCGCACTTCCCGCCGGAAGTTGATACCCTCACCGCAGCCTTCGCACACAGTTCGTCCCCCCTTGTAGCCGGGAAATTCCTCCGGTGGCAGTTCCACCTTCACCCACTGGGTGGTGAATAGATCGCTATCGGCCATTTCACGATAGGCCAGCATCTGCTGCTGGTTCTTGCTTTCGATTTCCGGATGCATTCGCTTGGCAAGCGACTTGGACGATTCTTTCGCGGCGATGCGGATTGCTTTGCCATTGCTCACGTCGACAAATGTGGCGGCAACTTTCCCCCAGTCGCGAAACTTGAGGGCGCGCTTTCCCAGACGACAACCAGTAACCAGTGCCACGGCGTCCGTAACACAGCGGTCGATCTCAACGAAGGTGACCAGGCGCTTTCGGTCTTTGCCGTGTGGATCGTCAATGCCCAGCTTGTGCAGCCCCAGCATCGCCATGCGGACACCGAGCACTTGCCCGGCACATAGGTGCCCGTGGGCATGTTCAGCATCGCGGAGATAGTCATCGAGAGACCGCATACAGTGATGAGTGCCCGCACCCCACTTGGCGGTTGCATCTGTACTTAACGAAGCCTGGTCATTTCCTGCGCCAGCGGACGGCGTCTTTGGTGTTCTCCACCAGGATCCCTGCTGCATTCAACTCCGCGCGAACAGCGTCTGAAACTGCAAAATTCCGTGACCGCCGCGCAGCTTCCATTTCAGCAATCTTCTGGTTGACCTGCACGTCGGTAAGCTCCGCGGTTTCGACGATCCGACGGAGCTCGGCGCTGATGTCGTTCTGCTTTCCCTCATGCTTCGCCCACTCCATGACAGCTTTCATCTTGGGCGCGTCATCATCCGCCAAGACTGCGAATAGATCATCGAACTTTTTCATTACTCGCAAGAGCGGGTGGCGGTCGATCTCCGGCTGCCAGCGCCCGGAATGGATGGCGGCATTAGCCTCCCGCAACATGTCGAAGATAGCAGCCAGCGCTTCGGCGACGTTGAGGTCGTTTTCCATCGCCTTCTTGAATTTCTCTTCGGTCTGTTCCGCAAGACCGGCGAGCATCGCCGCATGGCCGGGCTGGGCTGCAGGAGGCTTCTCCAGGAGTTGCTGGAAATTTCGCAAACGCTCGACTGTGACCGCCGCCTGCTGCAGTCCATCGACAGTGAAGTTCCGTTGATTGCGATAGGGCGCTGAGGACAGCAGATACCGAATCGAGGAGGGCTTGTGTCCCTTCAACACCAGATCGCGCAGGGTGAAGAAGTTCCCTGCGCTCTTGGACATCTTTTCCCCTTCCACCAGCAAGAAGCGGGCATGGAACCAGAACCGGGAAAAGGGTTTGCCGGTAAACGCTTCCGACTGCGCGATTTCGTTTTCGTGGTGGGGGAAGACCAAGTCTTCGCCGCCGGCGTGAAGGTCGAAGGTCTCGCCCAACTTATTCATGGACATGACGGAGCACTCGAGGTGCCAGCCGGGCCGGCCCGGGCCAATCTGCGTGTCCCACGAAGCCTCGCCCGGCTTGGGCGACTTCCATAGCGCAAAGTCGCGTGCGTTGTCCTTTTCGTACTCGTCGACGTCCACGCGCGCCCCGTCTTCCAATCCCGCAAAGTCTTTCTTGGAGAGCTTGCCGTACGAGGGAAACTTGGCGATGCGGAAATAGTACGAGCCATCCTCGGTACGGTAAGCAAAGCCTTTCTTTTCCAGCGCGAGCACGAACTCCGCCATCTGCGGGATGAAGTCGGTCGCGCGTACTAATTGCGGCCGCTCGATATTCAGCGCGGCGGCGTCTTCAAGAAAGGCTTTCTCGTATTTGGCCGTGTATTGCTTGACGCTTACTCCATCGCGGGCCGCGTTGCGGATGATTTTGTCGTCCACGTCGGTAATGTTCATGACATGGCGTAGCTGGAAACCTGACTGACGCAGGAAACGGCGCAGAACATCAATTGCTACAAACGTCCGGAAATTGCCGATGTGCCCGTAGTCGTAAACAGTAGGTCCACAAACGTACATGCGGACTTCCTTGCCGTCCAGCGGCTGAAACTCTTCAACTTTGCCGGAGAGTGTGTTGTAAAGACGCAGCGCCATAGGAGAGCAGAATCCTTCATTCTAGGGGCATGCCAGAAAAGGGGCAAATGCGATCCCGGGACGATCTTGTTTGGCCAACCACACAAAGGCATACGAAGCGACTTCGTAGACTTCATCTCCGTGGTGGTTCCAGTTTGTGAACTAACCCGCTAGCCGCTGGGGTGGCGGCGCAGGAACCTGCTGCGCGTGCTGGTGGGCACGCAGACGCTGTCCAACCAGGAAAACGTAGTGAAGGCCGGACAGAATGGTGAAAGCGAAGGTGGCGCGCAAGAAACTCAGGCGGGTGATCGCAACCCAGCGGGATGGATCCACATCCAGCAGCAACACAAAGAAGACCGCCGCCACTTGGGCGAAGGTGTTGGCTTTTCCGAAGATACTGGGCCGGAAGTCACGCAACCCGGCGATCATGTACAGCACTGCGCTTGCCGCCAGAATGGAGATGTCACGGCTGAATACCAGAACCGTGAACTTCCAAGGAATCTTGTGAAGGATGGACAGCACAAGAAACAGAGTGCTCAGCAACAGCTTGTCCGCGATCGGGTCCAGGTATTGCCCAAGCACAGTCTGCTGCTTCAGCCGGCGGGCCAGCAAGCCATCCAGGCCGTCGCTCACTCCGGCCAGCACAAACAACGTCAGCGCCCAGCCATAGTGCCGGTTCAGCAGGTGAATAATGACGAACGGCAAGAACACCATGCGCAGCAGCGTCAGCTGATTGGGAGCGGTTAGCAGCTGGGAGAGCTTCACTTGCGCTCCTCAGTGGTCGGGCCTGCCGCGTGCCGTGAGAGCACCGTGGCAGCATCGAGACCAGTATTAGCAGCAAAGCGCTGCGCGAGAGAAGGAATGTTGCCGTCGGGCAAATCAAGCTCGACGCGCTCGATGCGGTGCATGGGAAAGAAAACCACGCTGGCGGAGAAAGCTTCCCCTTCCTTCACCATGCTGATGAGATCCTCGAACGAAGCCAGCTCGATGCCGCACAGACTCAGACCCTCGGTTGCCAAAGCTAGTATTGCGCCCCAGAATTTCTCGCGGGGATTGCCCAGGGTGGCGACCACCAGGGTGCCCGACTGAAACGGTGCTCCGGGCTGCCTAGCCGACGACCCCGAACTGCCTTGACCTTCCACAGCACCGATTGTCGCTGGCGCCATAGGTAGTTGGCAACTCGAAGAATTTGTGTGTCCCAAATTCAGCGAGACGGGCCACAGTCCCCCGAGATTGCCCCAGACTCGGATGCCTCGGTACAATTGAGAACACATAGGCCCGTAGCTCAGTCTGGTTAGAGCGCTTCCTTGACACGGAAGAGGTCGATGGTTCGAGTCCATTCGGGCCTACCATATCCCCTCAATCACTTGGCGAAAATTCTCCATTCATGGCATCCGTAGCATCCCGTGACAAAAGTCATCGTTCTTTCCTTTCCGCTTCGGTAGTATCACAGGCGGCAGCCCGGTGAAGAGAAACAGGTTGCAAAGCGATTATTGTTGCCTTCTGGAGACAACCATGCGATATGCCATTCTTCTCGGTTCCCTTTTGTTGTGTTCGTTCGCGCTCGGTCAGCCCCAGATTTCCTCCGAAGGCCAGGCTTGCCTGGACTGCCACAGCAACACAACCCCGGGCATTGTGGAGCAATGGCGAGAAAGCGCCCATGCCAAGAAGAATGTGGATTGTTACGCATGTCATCGCGCCAATGAGAAGGATCCAGCGACATTTGAGCACTATGGCTATCGGATCGCTGTGATCGTGACTCCGAACTACTGCGCCCGCTGCCATAGCAAAGAAGTGGAACAGTTCGAAAAGAGCCACCATGCGCAAGCGGCTCAGTTCATCGGCTCACTGGACAACATGTTGGGAGAGTTCGTCGAAGGTGGTCCGGCAGCGGTGAACGGATGCCGCCAGTGCCACGGCAGCGAAGTCCGGTATCTGAAAGACGGGAAGTTTGATTCCGACACCTGGCCGAATAGCGGCATTGGGCGAGTGAATCCCGACGGCAGCCGGGGCACCTGCGCTGCTTGCCACGGACGCCACTCCTTCAGTTCGGCTCTGGCTCGCCAGCCGGAGAACTGCGGCAAGTGCCACATGGGTCCGGACCATCCCCAAATCGAGATCTATAACGAATCGAAGCACGGCATCCAATTCCGCGCGAACATCGCCAAGATGAACCTGGAATCGGCATCGTGGATCGTGGGCAAGGACTATTCTGCGGCCCCCACGTGCGCAACTTGCCACATGAGCGCGACCAGCAATCAGCCGGTGACACACGATGTAGGTGATCGTATTAGTTTTACGCTGCGGCCCGTCATCAGCTTCAAGCTGGAAAACTGGGAAAAACGGCGCGCCGCCATGCAGGACGTATGCTCGAATTGCCACGCGACCGGTTGGGTGGAAAATTTCTATAAGCAATACGAGAACACGGTCGATCTATACAACGAGAAGTTTGCCAAGCCAGCCAAGACCATCATGGATAAGCTTTACGCTGCCAACAAGCTTACGAAAACGCCGTTTGATGAAAAGATCGAATGGACTTACTACGAGCTCTGGCATCACGAAGGCCGCCGCGCCCGCATGGGTACAGCCATGATGGGACCCGACTATACGCAGTGGCACGGGTTCTACGAAGTCGCCAAAACGTTCTATACCGATTTCATCCCTGAGGCCGAGGCACTTCTCCCCGGTGTGACCTCTGACATCATGAACAGCCCTTACCATCAGTGGTCGAAGGGCCTGAGCAAAGAGCAACTCCGACAGCAACTCGACTTTTACAAGAACAGGTACAACCAGTGAAGACCTTCCTACTGCTGGACTTTCACGCTGTGAACCTTCTTTGGGCTAGTCGTTGGAGTGCCGAGTGTGTGTACCTCACGCTAGAATCGCGGCATGAACTCTGCGCCGGTAAAGCCGGTAATCTCTCCTGAACTGCTGAACCAGATTGATGTGCGTGTTGGCACCATCGAATCGGTAAGTGACGTTGCCAATTCGGACAAGTTGGTTGCGCTGCGCGTCAACTTCGGCGACCACGAGCGCACGATTCTAGCCGGAATGAAGTGTGAACGGGCCAATCCGCGGGAAATGGAAGGCAAGCAAGCGCTATTCGTGCTGAACCTTCCGCCGCGCAAGATGGCCGGCATCGTTTCCGAAGGAATGCTTTTTGATATCGGATATGCGGACGGGATTACTCCCGTGCTGGCAGTGCCGGAGTCCAAGGTACCTGACGGAAGCAGAGCGGGGTGACGGGCGTTCTGCTTCTCAATCCAAAGTCACTGTGTCACTTGCAATGGCGCACTCACGGAACCTAAGCGGCCACTGAGATTGTCGCGAACCACAAAACGCACCGAATATTCACCAGGCGGGAGAATCAGATCGTTGGTAAATCCGAGGCCCTTGCTCAAGGCGTCTTGCAAGGCGTTTGCCGTCAGATTGGTTTGCACGTGCTGGCCGAATTGGTCAGCGGTTGCGCCAGTCGCCGTCCGTGCGACCGCGATCACTTCGATGTTCACGAGACCATTGTTTGCTGTCTCAACGACATTGGCATGGGGAGCCAGGTAGATCTGGAAACGGATTCTCTTCTTCGCTCCGTCAGCCTGGACTCCAACCCACTTGACGTCCAAAGGAATCCCCGTGAAATCGAGAGGAGAGCGCAACGCTAGGTTCAGGTCCATACGCCGGTTTTCGTCGAACTTGCGTTCGGGAGTAATGAAGAATCCATCGCGAGCCCGCAGCAACAGGCCCTTCCGCTTCAGCTTGACGCGCAGTTTGTGCCACCCGGGCTTGGCGTCGCTGTCCAAGTAATAGCTGAGCATGTAATAGCTGGCTGAATCCAGCGCAGCCTCCTGGTAAGCGACGTCCAGGTCATTGCGGTTATAAAACGCTTTGCCTCCTGTCATTTCCGCGAAGTCGAGCATGGTCTGGCGGCTGGCTTCAAAGATTGCGCCGTTGTAGGAATTCAGCCCTTCGATTCGGGATACATCCGCTCCAGGGAAAAAGAGTAGGAGCCCTCGCGCATCGACCGGATAAACGGCGACATTCGCGTCGCTGAGCATTTGTAGTGTTCGCTGATAGTGCGGCTCCAAATACTTCAGATCGTCGCCGCTGCGAATTTCGGTGGCCGAGGGAAGCGTGGGGAGGTTGCCCTGGCTGTCCCGACGATCGCCGAAACCTGCCGTGGGAACCGAGCCTTGATTGAATACAGTCGGTGACAAAATCCTTCCGGAGACAGGGTCCAGTGAAAAGGGAAACGAAGCGGTGGCCCAAATAAGCGACTTGCGCCCAGGAATCCCAGCGAACGCTTCCGCTACGTGTTGAAAAGCATGAAGCGTGGCAAGAATCGAGTCCGTTTCCTGAATCGTTTGTATTTGCCGTTCATTGATCCCATTGACGAAATTTGTTAATGCTTGTGATTCACCGCCAATAGCATTCGGCTTAAAACTCTGGTCGCCCACGTTTAGGGCGGTGAGCTGAGCCGAGGCCATATTGACATCGGCCCCAGCATCGTTCGGACTGGGACCGCGTGCTTCCGGTATTACACTAGATACTCTTTTCAAAGCTGCAATCAGCACTGCGGGGTCGGAAGTGAAATCATGGACCACCTGTATCCCGCTC
>Ga0335070_10005188_pt1 | contig 15314 bp, 10 predicted proteins | sample Lox_Sample_13_FD_206722 | JGI IMG/M metagenome (GOLD analysis project Ga0335070, IMG submission 206722) | Soil microbial communities from Loxahatchee National Wildlife Refuge, Florida, United States - Lox_Sample_1.3 | ecosystem: Environmental > Terrestrial > Soil > Wetlands | place: USA... | reverse complement strand
AGGACCACGTTTGATGAAATGGTGCGCATTGATCTTAAATATATCAACGATTGGTCATTATGGCTTGATATCAAGCTTCTTCTCAAGACCCCATGGGTAATAATAACAGGCAAGGGAGCATATTAAGAAAGTATAAAAAGATGCAGTAAAAAGTATTTTCCGGTCACTTAACATTTTTCCCCTTCAAGACCAGTTCCGGTTTTTTCAAAAACACTTCCGTATCCGGCGGCACCGAATCGGTAATCCAGACGTTTCCGCCGATCACAGAGCGGGCACCGATGACAGTCTTACCACCCAGCACGGTGGCATTTGAGTAAATGATGACATCATCTTCGATGGTTGGATGGCGCTTTTTATTTCGCAGGGCGTCCACCTCCTCAGGGGGAAGAGAAAGGGCACCCAGCGTCACGCCCTGATAGAGCCTGACGCGCTTACCGATTATGGTCGTCTCGCCGATTACGACACCTGTGCCGTGGTCGATAAAAAAGCTCTCTCCGATCCGGGCGCCGGGGTGGATGTCTATACCCGTTTTACCGTGGGCGTATTCCGTCATGATGCGCGGGATCAGGGGGATGTCCTGCTGATGTAACTGGTGTGCTATGCGATACACGGTGATTGCTAAAAGTCCCGGATAACTGAAGATGATTTCATCGAAGCTTTTGGCTGCCGGATCACCTTTGTAGGCTGCCATGATATCTGAAGCGAGAAGAATACGCAATTGCGGCATGCCGCGCAAAAAATCGATAGCAGCCTGCTGGCCGCGTTCCTCACAGTTTGTACAGGCCAGATTGTGTCTGATGCAGTCATGGCGTATCGCCAGCATGATCTGTTCGGAGAAGGCCTCAAAGAGGCTGGTCACTTCCTGGCCAAAATAGTAGCCAACATTCACCTCATCCAAACGTGTACGGATAAAATAACCCGGGTAGAGAACCCGGCTTGCCGTATGCAGGATATCGATTATAGCTTCACGTGAAGGGATCGGCTCCGGACCGACATGGTCAAAGCAATCATCACGGCTGCATGATAATACAAGCTGATCAACAACAGCAGGGATTTCTTCGCGGAAGTTCTTGGTAGTGACTATATCCTCCTTACATTGCTCCATCTTTGATGTCTCATCCATGGCAATGAAACCTCCTTCACTGGACCGTGCATGCCTGATCGCCCAAGTTCCAGTATGGGGACAAGCCGCGCAGCCTTTCAATTACGACCGGCAGCTTTTCAATTACAAAGCCTATTTCATCTTCTGTATTATAGATGCTCAGGCTGAACCTGATTGACCCATGGGCCATGGTAAACGGGACACCCATGGCGCGAAGAACATGAGAAGGCTGCAGTGATCCTGAAGTACACGCTGATCCTGAAGATGCGCAGATACCAAACTCATCCATCAAAAGAAGAATGGCTTCGCCTTCAACGAATTCAAAGCTGATGTTCGTTGTATTGGGAAGCCGGTACAGACGTGTTCCATTCACCCGGCTGTTGGGAATACGCGCCAGGAGCTCAGTTTCAAGCTTATCCCGCAATTTTTTCACCCGCGTGTTCTCCACCTCCATATTGCGCGCCGCCAACTCGCAGGCCTTCCCCAGCCCTATGATGCTGGGCGTGTTTTCCGTACCCCCCCGGCGCTCCTTCTCCTGGTGCCCCCCGATCAGGAAAGGTGAAAACTTTGTGCCTCTGCGGACATAGAGTATTCCTATGCCCTTCGGCGCATGAAGCTTGTGACCGGATATGGAGAGCATGTCGATGACATTCGACTTCATGTTTATCGGGATCTTTCCCACTGCCTGAACGGCATCTGTATGAAACAGGATGCCCCTGTCATGGGCAAGCTCCGCCGCCTTTTCCACAGGAAACAGGGCACCGGTTTCGTTGTTGGCCCACATAAGGCTTACAACAGCAGTATCCGGCGTCAGACTTCTTTCAAACTGATTCATATCCAGGAGGCCGTCTTTATCTACAGGCAATTCTGTCACGCGATAGCCCTGTCTTGACAGATGAGCGCAAAGTGACTTGACGGCAGGATGCTCAACCCTGCTTGTTAGAATATGCCGCCGGTCGGGATGAATCGCCAGGGACGACCGGATCGCGGCATTGTCGCTTTCTGTACCGCAACTGGTGAATATTATCTCATCAGGCGTTGCTCCGATCAGCGCTGCCGCCTGTTCCCGGGCCTCCCGTATTTTCCGGGCAACCTGCCCCCCGAAGGAATGCATGCTGGATGGATTTCCATAAAGTATGCGGAAGTAGGGAAGCATGGCATCCATAACTTCTGCGGCAACCTGTGTCGTCGCGTTGTTATCCAGATAAATCGTTGTCATGGCGTCACCTCTTCGATTACAAGCTCGGGTGATACGAGGTCCCGGAGCTTTAATTCAACAAAATGCTTCAGTGTGATATCAGCAGCCTTGCAGGTCGCACAGGCGCCGCGTGTGGCGACAAGGACGCGGTTGCCGATCACATCAATGAGTTCGATATCACCACCGTCATTCTTCAATGACGGCCTGATTTCACGCTCTATGGTTTCCTCTATCATTTTTATCTTCTGAATATTGGAGAGCTTCGGCTTGACGACCGGTGCTGCAACGCCGGCCCGGACCCTCTCGATTATTTCCCTGATGGCGTCATGACATCCGCCGCAGCCCCCGCCGGCCTTGGTATAGTTCGTCACCTCTTCAACGGTGGAGAGGTTATTCTCCCTGACCGCCTGCTCGATTTCACTCTCCGTGACGCCAAAACATTCGCATATGATCTTCGCTTCCGGTTCTTTTGAAGGGCCGCCCCGATAATTTTCGATAGCCTTTTCCAGGGCCTGTTTTCCCATGACGGAACAGTGCATTTTCTCCTGGGGAAGACCGCCCAGATAGGCTGCGATATCCTGGTTTGTCACTTTTATGGCCTCTTCCAGTGTCATACCCTTGATCATCTCGGTCAGTGCAGAAGAAGTTGCAATTGCACTTGCGCAGCCGAAGGTTTTGAATTTGACATCCTTGATTTTTTTATTCTCATCCAATTTGAAAGACAGTTTGAGGGCATCTCCGCAGGCAATAGAACCTACTTCAGCCACACCGTCCGGATTTTCAACTTCCCCGACGTTTCGAGGATTAAGGAAGTGCTCCTTAACTTTGTCCGTATATTCCCACATAAGCTCGCTCCTTTTATTGATTTTTAGCCAAAAACATTTGTTCTATTGATATTCTCAAATTATTTCCATTTTTGCAAGCAAACTGATGAATTGAATAACGGTAACATCTACTTTGTCCTTTTTCCGACCATCTTCTCCGGCCGCACCCATTCATCAAATTGTTCACCGGTAACAAAACCAAGCGAAACGGCCGCGTCGCGGAGCTCTGTGCTTTCCTTATAGGCCTTCATTGCAATCCGGGCAGCCTTGTCGTAGCCGATATGGGGTGTTAATGCGGTAACAAGCATCAGTGAATTTCTCATAAGGCTGTCAATACGAACGCGGTTGGCTTCAATGCCTGTTGCACAGTTATCATTGAAACTAATCATACCGTCCGCGAGAAGACGTACACTTTGCAGAAAGTTATAAATGATCAGGGGTTTAAAGACATTCAACTCGAAGTTCCCCATAGCGCCACCCATGTTGATGGCCACATCATTCCCCATTACCTGAAAGCAGAGCATCATCATTGCCTCCGACTGGGTCGGGTTTACCTTTCCCGGCATTATTGAGCTCCCCGGTTCATTTTCGGGAATCATCAACTCCCCTATGCCTGAGCGGGGTCCGGAAGCAAGCCAGCGCACATCGTTGGCAATTTTTATCAATGAAGAGGCGAGGGTCTTGACCGCCCCATGGGCGTGAACAAGTGCGTCATGAGAGGCGATTGCCTTAAACTTATTCGGCGCACTGACAAACGGCATGCCAGTGATTCTGGAAAGCTCACCAGCAACATGGTTCCCGAACTCCGGATGCGCATTCAGACCTGTACCGACCGCTGTCCCTCCTATCGCCAGTTCATACAGATGAGGCATGGATGCATCTATGTAAGACAGGCTTTTATTCAATTGGGCGACATAACCGGAGAATTCCTGACCCAGGGTAAGCGGCACCGCATCCTGCAGATGCGTGCGGCCGGTTTTTACGATATTATCAAACTGTGCAGCCTTTCTATCCAGCGTTTCCTTCAGTTGAAGGATGGCCGGCTTGAGGCGGTGCGATAACGCCTTAACCGCTGAGATGTGCATCGCTGTCGGAAAAACATCATTTGTCGATTGACATTTGTTGACATCATCGTTCGGGTGCACCTTGCGTGCTTTACCCCGCCTGCCTCCGAGGATCTCGCTCGCACGGTTGGCAAGGACTTCATTCATATTCATATTGGTCTGTGTGCCGGAACCGGTCTGCCAGACCAGAAGAGGGAACTCTTCTTCATACTTGTCCTCGATCACTTCGTCCGCGGCGGTAATGATAGCTCCGGCCTTTTCCGCCTCCAGGAGGCCCAGTTCACGGTTCACTGCGGCTGCTGCCCTTTTGACCAGTGCAAGGGCGCAAATCAAGTCTGACGGCATACGCTCGTTGGAAATCTTAAAATTTTGCAGAGACCGCTGAGTCTGCGCGCCCCACAGCCTATCCGCAGGAACTTCAATGTTTCCGAACGAATCATGTTCGATTCTCATCTTTGTCATTTTGTCGTCATTCTTCAATCATACTTAGGTATATATTTTTATAATTACCAAGATTTACATTATAAATCAAAATTGAGGGAAAAAAAATATATTTTAATACTTGCGCAAAGTACCTTTAAGCACTCTTGAACTATAGAATTCTCGAATCCGTTTGCAATTTAGGAGAACCTAATTATTTGACAATCAGATAATCATCCATAGATTAAATGTAATAATTTTAGTTTAAGGAGGACAAAATGAAGGCTCTCCTCGTAAGTTTAATATCCATTATATTTGTTCTGGGGTGCCAGAGTTCCAGCAGCAGCCCACAGGAGGTAAAAGATAAAATGAAGGAAACTAATGCGACAACCCAAATTGCCACTTTCGCCGGTGGGTGTTTCTGGTGTGTAGAGTCTGATTTTGAAAAAGTTTCAGGAGTATCGAAGGTCATATCCGGTTACACAGGCGGGCCCGGGGAAAATCCAACCTATGAAACTTACGCGAAGAAGGGACACGTGGAAGCTGTTCAGATTTATTTCGACCCCGCAAAAGTCACCTATGAACAACTGCTCGATTACTTCTGGAGACATATAGATCCAACAGATGCGGGCGGACAATTTGTTGACCGGGGTCCTCAATACAGAAGCGTAATCTTCTATCATGACGAAGAGCAGAAACGTTTGGCAGAAAAATCAAAGGAAGAATTGGCCAAATCCGGACATTTTACCAAGCCGATAGTCACGGAGATATTGAAATTCACCAAGTTTTATGAAGCGGAGGATTATCATCAGGATTACTACAAGAAAAACCCGATAAGATATAAATATTACAGACACGGGTCGGGACGCGATCAGTTTTTGAGAAAGGTCTGGGGAGACGAAAATGCCAGTATCAAACCCGCGGCAGCCCAGGAATACAAAAAACCTGACGACACGACGATAAGGAAGAAACTGACTCCCATCCAATACAAAGTGACTCAGCAGGAAGGAACAGAACCCGCTTTCCAAAATGAATACTGGGATAATAAGAAAGAGGGCATCTATGTGGATATTGTTTCCGGCGAACCGCTCTTCAGCTCTTTGGATAAATATGATTCCGGTACGGGTTGGCCCAGTTTTACCAAACCCCTTGAGCCTGATAATTTTGTAGAGAAGGTTGACCGCGGTTTTTTCATGACGCGCACGGAAGTCAGGAGCAAGCATGCGGATTCTCATCTTGGGCATGTCTTCCCGGACGGGCCTAAACCGACCGGACTCCGGTATTGCATGAACTCGGCGGCCTTGAGATTCATCCCCAAGGAGGGTCTGGAAAAAGAAGGATACGGCAGGTATCTGAAATTATTCGGTCAGAAGTAATATCAAATAAAGAGGGGTTCATCACAACGATGAAACCCTCTTTTTGTATCAGCCCTTCGCCTTTTAAGAGGAAGCGCCATTCTCTTCTCAACCGAGAACATGACAGCTAATTTTTCAGTTTGTGCGTCATATAATCAATTATGGCTTTTATTTCCTCAGGCTTCAAATTTTGCGCAGGCATCACTCCCTTGCCTTTCTGTAATACCTGCATAATCTTCTGCTCATCAAGGCCCTTCCACGCGTCGATATCCTCGAAATCCTTCGGTCTGAATTGCATATAATAGGCGGAAGAATAATTATCATCCCCTTTCAGATGATGACAAAACTGGCAATTCTTTTTAAACAGGGTTTCCCCCGCACTGTATTCATCACTTTTAACAATAGTGGTGAATAATAGTAAAGTTCCAAAGATCAGTAATGCTGAACCGATGATAAGACTCCTTTTCATAAGATGACCCCCCTATCAAATATTCTCGCATAATTATCTCGATACATTTTATAATTTATAGTCAGGCGACGGGTCAAGCCGAGATCTTTAATAGATTATAGCCGTAGGCGAGATTCATGTCCAATCAGTCCGCCTCGTCTATGTCAGCCGGTAATACACGACCCCGTTGAATAAAAACCAGGTTGTGCTACCGGCTGAAACTCTTATCAATCCCCATCGTGGCCTTGTGAGGAATGAGAAAGATCTCTTTTTGAAGACAATAACGTTGTTCGCAGGCAATCATCACGGCATACACGCTGCTATTCGTCAAGGATGGTTACCATCTCGCCGCCGCAAATTGTACATGTTCTGGTTTCTTGCTGTACCTTCCTTCTGGCACCGGATGAATCCTCCCTTTCGATCAATTGACAGGTTATGGTCATATCTGCTTCACTTCCACATTTATCACAATGGCATTCTTCTATCCTGTTTTCCATAGCTTACAACCTCCTTTTTAAATTATGTATTATTACCCTCTCAGGCAGGCAAAACTATATAGCTTCACACATGGCCAACAAAATAATAATTTATAGAGGGCTGAAAGGGAATAATAATAAAAGAGGTGTGAAATGGGATGGAATACCTACTATTCCATTGGCTCTCAGGGCGGGACATTAGACAGACACTCCTTTATGCAGTCAGCTTTCTTATTTTCCGGCACTGCCTGCTATCCTGTTTGACTTACCTTGACACAACGTTATCTTACTGACAGAATACGGCATAACTTCAGAAGAGCCTCTTTCCTCGCAGTAGCCCGTTACAGCACCGGGAAGCAGGCTTGATTTCATGCCTTCAAAAATATGTGACTCGGAAAGGAAACTCTGTCGATGAACGAGATTAAACGTTCTTTGTGGAATCGGTTTGTCACTATTGCCCAGCCTTATTTTTTCCCCACCATTCGCGGTGGAAGCTGGTATATGCTCCTTCTTTTATTGATGCTGCTGGTTTTCCTCTTCGGCATCCTATTCATGATTGTCGCGGGGATCACCCTGGTAAGCAACTTCCTTGCACCTTCCATGACAGCCAAAGTAGCATCCGGGCTGTTATCCCTGATCCAGTATACCTTCCATTCCAGTGCCTGGATGATTGTTGCCGGTATACTGATTATTCCTGCCGCCTGCTTCATGCTTTTCGCCCCGCAACTGCAAACCCGCAAGCGGGCATGGACACTCCTTGCCATTGTGCTGCTCCTTTCCTTTTCTGTAACAGGGATCAATGTCGCCTTCAGCTATATCAGCAACTACTTCACCAACGCGCTGGTGAAGAAAAATCAGGATTTGGCTTATCTGTTCGTTGCCGTATATTTTTGCGGTTTCCTTGTGGGAATCCCTATCGTCGCGCTATACAGCTATGTCCAGAATTACCTGGGAATGCGCTGGCGGGAGTGGATGACGGGAGAGTTTCTCAATAACTATTTCAAGAACCGCAACTATTATGAGATTGAGATAAGCTCGAAGATAGACAACCCCGATCAGCGTATCATGGAAGACATTCGCTCATTTACCCGGATTTCTCTGCTGTTTCTTTTGATTCTGCTCGGCTCTCTGATGGATCTCGTTTCCTTTACCGGGATACTGTGGTCGAAATCGGTCCTCCTTGTCGTCGTGGTCCTGGGCTACTCTTTAGTGGGCACTGTCCTCACTGTCCTGATAGGACGGCGTCTCGTCCGTTTGAATTTTAATCAGCTCCGGTATGAAGCAGATTTCCGCTATTCCCTCGTGCATGTACGGGACAACGCCGAGTCGATTGCCTTCTATCAGGGCGAGAAACCCGAGGTTGCCCACATCGGAGATCGCTTCCGCAGCGTCCTAAGAAATTTCAGTCTCCTCATCGGCTGGCAGCGGAATCTGTCGTTCTTCACGACGGCGTACAGCTACCTCCCTGTAGTCCTGCCCTTTCTCGTGCTGTTCCCCCAGTACTTCGCTGGTGAAATTGAATACGGCGACATGGTGCAGGCCAATTTTGCATTCTCCCAGGTTTATGCGTCACTCTCTCTTATCGTCTCTCAATTTGAGCAGATAACAAACTTCGCCGCCGGTGTGCAGCGGCTGTCAACATTTGCCGATATAACAGCACCTGCGCTGGCGCCGGTCCCCGGCATCAAGTCTCACGAAGTCGACCGGTTTGCCCTGAATAATCTTATCCTCCTTACACCGAACAGGAACCGCACACTCATCAATGATTTGACGGTGGATTTGAAGCAGGGAGACAATATGGTCGTCGTCGGTCAGAGCGGTGTGGGGAAAAGCTCTCTCCTCAGGGCAATCGCCGGCTTGTGGACTCAGGGCGGGGGCGAGATCGAAAGGCCGCCTATGTCGGACATCTTTTTTCTCCCGCAAAGACCTTACATGCTGCTTGGATCGCTGCGGGATCAATTGCTTTATCCCCGGCTGGAGAGAAAAGTTTCGGAAGAGGAATTGCGTCATGTCCTGGAGACGGTCAGGCTTGCTGACCTGCCGGAACGGGTAGGCGGCTTCGACGTGGAGCTCGATTGGGCCGATGTCCTTTCCCTGGGCGAACAGCAGCGACTTGCTTTTGCCCGGCTGCTCATGAACCGGCCTAAGTTTGCCGTCATGGACGAAGCGACGAGCGCCCTTGATCTGGAGAATGAGGCGAACCTCTACCGAAAACTAAATGAACTGGATATCCACTATATCAGTGTAGGCCACCGCACCAGCATCCTGGATTACCACAACCGTGTGCTGGAGCTGCAGGGACAGGAGAAGTGGCGATTGCTGCCCGTTTCAGAATACCGGACAGCAATGAGTATCACCGCATAAATTTAGTCCTGCATGAAACGATTTCATGCACGTTTCGTTCAGTATACCGATTGATGGTGAAATATATTGTTTATGCTGTGCTCTTTAATGATTCACTTTCTGATAAAATATCTTTTTTGCCAGCTCCGCTGTTAAGACATAAAGCATCACGATAAGGCCCATCATCACGAGAAATGATGCAGACAGTGGTATAAACCCGAAGATCTCACCGGCAGGCGTGAACGGAAAAATAAGTGTGGCGGCAACGACAGCGATTGTGGCCACTGATAGATACCGCCCCGGCCGGCTCCTAAAGAAAGGCCTTCTGCTGCGGATTACAAGCACGATGATTGAGGCGGAAATCACAGACTCCATGAACCACCCCGTCCTGAACTGATCGGGTGTGGCATGGAGGATGAGCAACAGAACCCCGAAAGTAAGATAATCAAAAACCGAGCTGACCAGGCCGAAGGTGAACATGAATTTCCGGATAAAGGCAATGTTCCACCTTCTGGGTTGATCGACCATCTCGCTATCCACATGATCCGTGGCAATGGTCATTTCCGGAAAATCAGTCATCAGGTTGGTCAGCAGTATCTGTTTCGGCAGCAGAGGGAGAAAAGAGAGAAAGAGCGATGCGCCGGCCATGCTGAACATGTTCCCGAAATTGGCGCTGGTCGCCATAAAGACATATTTTAAAGTGTTGGCAAACGTTGTTCTCCCCTCCCTCACACCCTGTATTAAGACAGCAAGATTTTTTTCCAGAAGTACGATATCCGCGGATTCTTTGGCTACATCAACTGCGGTGTCCACGGAAATGCCCACATCTGCCGCGTGGAGCGCGGATGCGTCATTGATCCCATCCCCCATATATCCGACGACGTGGCCTGCCTTCCTAAGCGCGATGATAATGCGTTCTTTCTGATTGGGCTCTACCTCCGCGAAGATGTCCGTCTCGTTTACTTTTAGTAAAAGGGCCTCATTGCTTATTTTGCGGAGTTCACTTCCGGTGACAATCCTTGCATCCCGTATCCCCACATCCTTGCTCACTTTGGCGGCAACGAGGTGGTTGTCCCCGGAAATAATTTTTAAAGAAACACCAAGTTTATTGAGGACGGCAATTGTTTTGGCAATCCCCGCTTTCGGCGGATCGAAAAAAACAAGAAATCCGAGAAAGGTCATATCCATTTCATGATCCTTATTGATGGAGTGCTCCGCGCCTCTGTCCCGACAAGCGATACCCAGTAGACGAAACCCCTGGTTGCTTAGCGTCTCAAATTTCTGCTGGATCTGCTCATTTACCGACGTAATGTCAACTTCACTGCCTGAAGGGGTCTCCGCCGTTGAACAAACGGCAAGCACATTGGAAAGAGTGCCTTTGGTGACCATTAAATATCTGCCGTCCTTCACCAGCAGGATGCTGAGCCGCTTCCGGATGAAGTCATATGGGACCTCATCCGCCTTCTCGTATCCGGTGATGTCCGGTTGTTTATACGAACGGATCGCTTCATCGATAGGATTGGAGAAGCCAGTCTCGAAGATGGCATTAAGGTAGGCATGGAAAAAAACCCGTTCACTGGGATTGCCTTCCAGATCCAGGGCCGAGTGCATGCATACTTTGCCTTCAGTAAGTGTTCCCGTCTTGTCGGAGCATAGAACATCCATACTGCCAAAATTTTCGATGGCGGCAAGCCGCTTCACAATGACTTTATTTTTTGCCATTTTCTTGGCGCCGTGAGCCAGGTTGATGCTGATGATCGCAGGCAGTAATTGAGGGGTCAGTCCTACCGCCAGGGCCAGAGAAAAAAGAAATGATTCCAAAACAGGCCTGTGGAAATAGACATTGACGGCAAAAATCAAAAAAACCAGCGCCAGCGTCACTTCCAGCAACAGATACCCGAATTGACGGATGCCGTGTTCGAATTCGGTCTCCTGGCTCCTTATTTTCAGCCTTTCCGAAATTTTGCCGAATTCCGCCTGCTTTCCGGTGAAAACCACAACGGCCGTGGCGGTGCCGCTGATTACATGGGTCCCCATAAAGAGGCAGTTGCTGCGCCTGCCGAGGGGCGTTTCCATCGACAACACGCCTGCCTCCTTCTCTACATGGTACGTTTCACCCGTCAGGGTTGCCTCATCGACAAAGAGATCCTTTGCTTCCAATATCAGGCTGTCTGCGGGGATCGCATCTCCGGCATTCAAAATAACGACATCTCCCGGGACGACATCTTCTATGGGAATGTCTTTCTGGCTCCCATCACGAAGAACTGCAGCCTTGATCTTTACTATGGCGAGGAGCTTTTCGACGGCATCGACGGCGCCCCGTTCCTGCCAGAATCCCAGGAGACCGCTGATTAGAACAATACAAAGAATAATAGCGGCATCTACGTGGTCTTGGAGGAAGATAGATAAGCCGGCAGCAAAGATGAGCGTGAGGATGATGGGACTTTTGAACTGGGCTATCAGCAGCGCAACCGCATCAGTTCGTTTCGGGGGCTTTAGCAAATTGGCGCCGTAATTAATCAAACGGCGCTTCGCCTCATCACTGCTCAATCCTTCCTGCTGAGATGCAAGCTGGACAAGTAGATCGGCCTTAGGGATATTCCAGAAATTGAACGGTTGTTGGATCATTCGGCTTTTCAATTGCGACGGCGGATTTATGGTTATTACAAACAGGTGCTGGAATTAGAGTATGCTTAATCACTCACTGCTTCAATAGACAGACCCACACCTTCCGATGGAGGCTTCGCGGGATTCCAGCTAAACTTCCAGCGGGAAGCTGCCGCATTAACAGGAGTGGCAATGTTCGGTGAGCTGTACTCTACCCATACGGTCAGAAAAAACCACCAGTTCAGTATTGCCTTGTAGCCCCAGAGGTGAACCTTGCTGGCCACACCCGGGTGCTCAGCAAGCAACAGATCGTACATGTCCCATTTGAATGTCTCTCCCGGCGGTAGCGATTCCACAGTCTTCACCCGGGAAAGGGCTCCTGTTAAATCTTGAACCGATCCCCCCTCCTGGGCCAGTGTGGCATGCGGCACAAACCCGGTAATTGCCTTATCACCGGCATTTCTTATCGAAAGAATCGCCCTGCCGAAGGGTATCTCTCTGCCGCCGGTTACCTTAAGCGTTGAAGAGACCGCCTGCAGGGAAATTTCAAAGCTGATTTCTTGTCCTTCCTTCGTCGCATCCTTATCCGTCATATTTGGGTTCATGGTCATCTCCCCCTTTTGATCTTACCTATCCTCTTTTACTATGAATAGTGTAAAAGAAGAGAAATTATTCGTCAATCAAGAAAAATTTTGCAGCCTCCCTATATCCCGCCTCCAAGAAAAGGCTTGATATGAGGATCTCTAGTTTCCTATTACGAAAAATCCCTTGACTCATTCCCTATTCACGTATATTTTTACTTTAATTTCAACTGGATATTACGATAGCTCAGCAGTGCTTTTTACCTAATGAACTGAAAGGGCAGAAACCTTTATTGACAAGTTCATTCAATCTTCTCCAAAGCCTTTCGCGCTGAAGTTATCAATGAAACTACTAGACACTGTGGTCAGTCCACTCTTTATAAGAAAACTTATGCAAACAATCTTTTCATTAGACAATGCGATTTTAGGAAGACTTGAAGCGGTATCTGCGACAAAAGCGTTTCGTAATCTACTTTGGTGTGAAGCCTCAAGAACGGGTCTGTCTCCTCACAAGATCGTAATCAGTTTACGTACTACTGTACGTGATGAGGGAATTGATGCGCGCGTTGATGGTTATCCGATCGTCGATTCCATACTCGTGAAGGGATCTACTTATTTTCAGGTAAAAGCAGGGGAAACATTTAAACCATGGCAGAAAAATAGTCTTAATAAGGAATTTTTTGGCAGCACTAGGGCCAAACCGCGCCGGGAAAATCTATCTCCTGGTATTCGTGAATGCCTCCGCGTTCGTGGACGGTATGTAATCGTGACTTTTGGCCATGATCTCACTCCTAAACAACAAACCAAATCTATAAATACTATTTCAGATTTACTTGAAAATTGTGGATATAAGAAACCAAGGGTCGACGTTTGGGGACAATCTCAGTTACTGGGACTTCTATCATTTTTTCCTTCTTTAACTCTTGAACTCCTTCAAAAAACAGACTTGCCATTTCTGGATCATAACGGTTGGAAATCAAGAGACGACATGTTACCAGCATTGCACATCGCAAAAGCCCAATCCGAGATTATCAATTCTATCCAAAGCAATCTGAGAGAAAAGAAAGTCCAACATGTTCGGGTTATCGGTGAACCGGGAATCGGGAAGACCCGTTTAGTTTTAGAGGCATTATCTGTTGATGATTTGTCACCTGCGGTGATTTATGTACCCCACGCGGAGGACTTTCAACGTAGTCCGCTATTTAACGAACTGCTTCGAGGCGATATCAGCTATTATGCAATCCTGGTCATAGATGAATGTATAGAAAAAGACCGTGCATCAATATGGGGTGCACTCAAGGGGAAGGTCAACACGCGATTAGTGACGATAGATCATGGCCCCGAGCTAAGCAGGGATTCGGATATGTTCGTCGTTGAATGCTCGGCATTGCCTGAAGATCAAATCAAAGAAATCATTGCCTCCTACCTTCCGAAACATATGGGCGTGTCTCATTGGGCGCAGTGGTGTGATGGCTCACCTAGGGTTGCCCACGCTGTAGGTGAAAATTTAAAGAATAACCCGAATGATCTCCTAAAACCACCTGCTACAGTACCCATGTGGGAACGATTCGTAGCAGGTTATGAAAAATTAGACAGCAAAAATGCACAGGATGCGCTTATTGTCCTCCGTCACATATCTCTTTTTACAAGATTCGGTTTTGAAGATCCAGTTTCCGGAGAAGCTCAGTTCATCTGTAGACTTGTCCAAGAAGTGGAGCCGTCTATAACGTGGCCTCGTTTTCAGGAAATTGTGGAACGCTTGCGCAGGCGAAGGATTCTCCAAGGACGTCATACCCTCTTCATCGTTCCCAAAGCGCTTCATATTTATTTGTGGAGAGATTACTGGAATAGCTATGGAAGAGGATTCGATTTCAAAGACTTCTTTGAGAGAGTGCCTTCACAAGTCAGGCACTGGTTCCTACAGCTTTTCATCTATGCACATGCAAGCCCGGTTGCAACTAACGTAGTTAATAATATACTTTCACCAGGTGGCCCGTTTGCTCAGCATGAATTCCTCGTTTCAGAAGCGGGAACAAGATTTTTGAACTGTCTTGCAGAAGCTGACCCCGGAGGAACTTTAAGTGTTCTCGAACGCACATTTGGTGCCTGGTCTCATGAAGAGTTAAAACAATGGAACACAGGGAGACAAAACATTGTATGGGCATTGGAAAAGATAGCGGTATGGCAAGAACACTTCCTTCGATCTGCTAATCTTTTAGTCAAGCTTGCACTCGCTGAGAATGCAGGGAATGCCAATAATTCAACTGGAATTTTACTTGACCTTTTCATGGTTGGTATGGGGTGGGCAGCAACTCAGGCCTCACCAGACGAGCGCTTTCCAATTATTCAGAAGCTGCTTGATAGCGATGCTTGGCCACGTAAAGATTTGGGAATCAAATTGTGCAAAAGATGGCTTGATACTAATGGTGGCATTAGAATGATTGGGGCAGAGTACCAGGGTTTACGCCCCACAATTGAGTTTTGGATACCTAAAAAATGGGGCGAGATATTTGATGCTTGGCGTCTCGTTTGGAGGCATCTTTATTCTGTATCACGCACATGGGAGTCTAAAGAGCGGCAGGAGGCAAACAGCGCTCTCATTGAAGCCGGTTTACACCTTATCCATCATTCTAATGTTTCAGATGAGATAATAGGTACAATATTCGAGATATCGGATGATGCAGCAACAGATTTCCGATTTCTCACCCATTCAATAATAACTGAAATGAAATTTCGGTCGCAAAAGATGCCAAAGGGTATACTTGGCAGACTTCGGAAACTTGATAAAAAAATTACAGGTAGCACATTTTTTGAGCGGTTTAATCGATATGTCTTGAATACGTCGTGGGATGAAGACTACAATTACAAAGGTAATGACATCAAGGAATCTGATCTA
>Ga0335070_10005186_pt1 | contig 15315 bp, 16 predicted proteins | sample Lox_Sample_13_FD_206722 | JGI IMG/M metagenome (GOLD analysis project Ga0335070, IMG submission 206722) | Soil microbial communities from Loxahatchee National Wildlife Refuge, Florida, United States - Lox_Sample_1.3 | ecosystem: Environmental > Terrestrial > Soil > Wetlands | place: USA... | reverse complement strand
TTCGGCTGCGCGTCCTGGAACACGACCATCGAGCCGACGTTGTCCTGCCCCATCGCGGTCGAGATGTCGAAGCACTCGATCCGGATCGGGAGCGACTCGAGGTTCAGCGCCTCGCGCAGCTCCTCCAAGGCCTCGATCCGGCGCAGCCGCTTCTGCTCCGTCTGCGCCTGCTCGGTGACGAGCGCGTGGCGCGCGTTCTCGTCGGCGAGCTGCTGGAGCCGCCGCTTCTCGCCGCGCTCGGCGACGCGGATCTCGACGCGCGCGCCGCGCTTCTCCGTCAGCAGCTCCGCGAGCGCCGACAGGTCGCCGGAGTCGTTCGGGACGATGATCTGCGGCGGGACGCTCGGCGCGCTGCCGTAGTACTCGAGCCCGAACGACTCGAGGATCGTCGTCACGTCCTGGCCCGCGACGTTCTCGAGATGGAACGAGTGCCGGTCGACCATCTTGCCGCCGCGGAGCGGGAAGATCTGGACGGTCGCGCGGTCGCCGTCGGCCGCGAAGCCGACGATGTCCGCGGTGCCGACCGACTGCCGGTCGGCGGACTGCCGCTCGACGAGGTGCTGCACGGCGAACAGCCGGTTGCGGTAGCGCGCCGCGTCCTCGTAGCGCTCGTCGGCCGCCGCGTCGTGCATCTTCCGCTCGAGCTCGCGCTGGATCGGCTTCGTCTCGCCGGAGAGGAACTCGATCACCGAGTCGACGATCGCGCCGTAGTCCTCCTTCGACACGTAGCCGACGCACGGTGCCAGGCACCGGTCGATGTGGTAGTCGAGGCACGGGATCCCGGAGTGCCGCCCCGGCTTCGGCCCCTCGCACGGCCGGTACGGAAAGACCCGGTTCAGCACGTCGAGCGTCTCGCGCACCTTCTTCGCGTTCGCGTACGGCCCGAAGTAGACGACGCCCGGCCGGTGCCGCTCCCGCGTGAACATGACGCGCGGGAACTCGTCCTCGACCGTCACGGCGATATACGGGAACGACTTGTCGTCGCGAAGGCGGACGTTGAACGGCGGCCGGTGGCGCTTCACGAGGTTCTGCTCGAGGTGAAGCGCCTCGACCTCGGAGCCGGTGACGATCACCTCGATGTCGGCGACCCGGCCGGGCAGCGACGCGATCTGGGCCCGTCCGTCCCCCGTCCTCTGGAAGTACGACCGGACGCGCGACCGGAGCGTCTTCGCCTTCCCGACGTAGAGGAGGTCGCCCGCGTCGTCGCGGAAGAGGTAGACGCCGGGCTTCGCCGGAAGCGCCTTCAGCTGCTGTTCGACCCTGTCCGCCACGGCCACGGCTACCGTAGCCGAGCGCATGTCGTTGACGAGACGCACGCTCCTCGCCGTTGCGGCCGCGCTCGTCGTCGCCCCCGCGGCGCACGCCGGCGGCCCGGGCCTCGTCGTGGGCGCGACCGAGGACGCCGTGCGCTCCTCGAGCCTCGTCGAGACGAAGGCGCAGATGGATCTCGCGCGGCTGGCCGGGTTCAAGGCGGTCCGGATCACGACGATCTGGAAGCCCGGCGCGGACGCGGTCTCCCCCGCGGAGACGACAGTCCTGCGCAACGTCGCCGCCGCGGCGAAGCTCGACGGGCTCACCGTCCTCACGACGGTCATGAACTTCGGCAGCGCGACGACGCCCCTCAGCGCCCAGGACCAGTCCGACTTCGCGTCGTACGCCGCGTCCGTCGTCACGGCCGTGCCGCAGCTGACGCAGATCACCGTCGGCAACGAGCCGAACCTGAACCGCTACTGGCTGCCGCAGTTCAACGCCGACGGGAGCGACGCCGCCGCACCGGCGTACGAGAGCCTCCTCGCGAAGACGTACGACGCGCTGAAGGCGGCGAGCCCGGACGTCGAGGTGATCGGGGGCGCCGTCTCGCCGCGCGGGAGCGACAACCCGGCGCTGAGCGGCCGCCCGACGCACTCGCCGACCGGCTTCATCACGGACATGGGCGCTGCGTACAGGGCGAGCGGCCGGACGACGCCGATCATGGACGCGCTCGCGCTCCACCCGTACGAGGACGACTCGAGCGTCGCACCGTTCCTGGGAGCACATCCCAAGTCGACGACGATCGCGCTCGCCGACTACGGGAAGCTCGTCGCGCTCCTCGGCGCGACGTTCGACGGAACCGGCCAGCCCGGCTCGTCGCTCCCGATCGTCTACGACGAGTTCGGCGTCGAGTCGCAGATCCCGTCGTCGAAGCAGGACGCGTACACCGGCACGGAGCCCGCGACGACGAAGCCGGTCCCGGAGCAGACGCAGGCCGACTACTACCGCCAGGCGATCCAGCTCGCGTTCTGCCAGCCGACCGTCCAGGGGCTCTACCTCTTCCACGTCGTCGACGAGAAGGCGCTCGCCGGCTGGCAGTCCGGCCTGTACTACGCCGACGACACGCCGAAGTCGAGCCTGCCGGCGGTGCGCGAGTCGATCGACCAGTCGCGCCGCGGCGTCGTCGCGCGCTGCCCGGGGATGAAGCTCGCGGTCCATCCCACCGTCGCGCAGCGCGGCACCGCGCTCTCGCTCACGTGCGACCTCGACTGCAGCTACGTCGCGCAGCTCTACCGGCTGCCGGGGAAGCTCCTCGCGACGCGCCGCGGGATCGCCGTCGGCGGGCGCGCGACGGGCCTCCGGGTTCGCGTGCCCTCGAAGGACGCCCGCTACCGGCTCCGGCTCTCCGCCGTCGCCCGGGTCAACCCCGGCAAGACGGCTCTGAAGCTCGTCCCCGTCGCTCCCGGCTAGCATCTGGAGCATGGAAGGGCAGTACGTCGCGTACACGTTCTACCGTGTCGACCCGGCGTGGCGGCGGCTGCCGGTCGAGGAGCGCCAGGCCGGCAAGGACGCGTTCGCCGAGGTGATCGAGGACTTCGCCGACCGGTTCGACCATCTGCGCCCGTACACGACGACCGGCGTCCGGCCCGAGGCCGACTTCTTCCTCTGGAAGATCTGCCAGAGCTTCGAGACGCTGAACGAGCTCGGCGCCGCGCTGAACGGGACGCCGCTCGCGGGCTGGCTCGAGACGCCGCACTCGTACCTCGGGACGACGAAGGCGTCGCAGTACACGAGCGCGACGCGGCCGCGGAAGGTCGTGCCGAAGAACCTCCCGTACCTCGTCGTCTACCCGTTCGTGAAGGTGCGGCCGTGGTACTTCCTCCCGGAGGAGGAGCGCCAGGCCGCGATGACCGAGCACATGGTGATCGGCCGCGAGGAGTTCCCCGGGATCAAGAACCACACGACGTACTCCTTCGGGCTCGACGACCAGGAGTTCATGCCGGCGTTCGAGTGCGAGGAGCCGGCCGACTTCATGCACCTGATGCTCCGCCTCCGCGAGAGCGAGGCGTCGCGCTGGACCGAGCGCGACACGCCGATCTTCGTCGGCCGGCACGTGCCGATCCGCGAGGCGCTCGCCGCCCTCGACGGCGCGTCGTCGCGCGTCGAGCTCTAGCCGTCTACGAGTAGCTGTGCTGGTCGCGCCAGACGCGCCACATGGCGAAGCCGCAGCACGCGAGCACCGCCACGAACGCGATCACCTCGAGCCCCTGGGCGCCGCCGTACCAGTTGACGGCGAGGTCGGCGACGGCGAGCGCCGCCGCGCCGTAGAAGACGACCCGCGCCCGCGTCGGCCACTCGGCGATCTCGCCGCGCCGCTCGCGCCACATGAGGTAGATGAAGAACGCGATCGCGAGCAGGAACGCGATCCGCGCCACGACGAGCAGCGCCGCAAGCGTCGTCTCGAGCTGGAGCACGACGATGAGCACGACGACCAGCGCGATGATCAGAAATCCGCGCAGCGTCGGGTTCATCCGCGAGAAGAAGCTCATGTCCCGGTCATGTAGGCGCGCACGGCGAGCAGTCCCGCAACCAGGGTAGCGCCGGCGAACCAGGCGAGCCGCCGCCGGCGCTCGGAGGGCGCGTACATCCAGGGCGAGAGCGCCGCGAGCAGGGCGAGGGAGCCGTAGACGTAGTGGAGCCGGTCGGGCGCACGGCGGTGCTCCGAGAGCAGGAGCAGCCCGAGCCCGACCTGCGCGACGAGGAGCGTCTGGGCGAGCGCGAGCAGGTGCGTGACGATCCCGCGCACCTCGCGCCGCCGGTAGTAGGCGACCCCGCCCGCGATCGCCGCCGCCCAGGTGACCGCGATCACGAGGAATGCATTCGCGTGGTGCAGCGTTAGCATCCGCGGCACCCTATCCCGAGGAGACTCCCGTGATCGAAGAAGGCAAGCCCGCTCCCGACTTCGAATTGACGAGCGACAGCGGCGAGACCGTGAAGCTCTCGGCCCTCCGCGGCAAGCCCGTCGTCCTCTACTTCTATCCCAAGGACGACACGCCGGGCTGCACGAAGCAGGCCTGCGGGATCCGGGACGCGTACGGCGAGTTCGAGCGCGCCGGCGCGGTCGTCCTCGGCGTCTCCCCCGACGACGAGCGCTCCCACGTGAAGTTCAAGGAGAAGTACGGGCTCCCGTTCACGCTCCTCGCCGACCCCGACCACACGGTCGCCGAGACGTACGGCGTCTGGGGCGAGAAGAAGTACCTGGGCAAGACGTTCCTCGGCGTGAAGCGGTCGACGTTCGTGATCGGCGCCGACGGCACCGTGACGAAGGTGATGCACGACGTGAAGCCGGCGAACCATGCCGACGACGTGCTCGCCGCGCTCGGCGCGTAGGCCCGCGTCCTAAATCCCCCGTCCGGGGGAGAGGCCGTACCGCGTTCGGGGGGTGCCCCGCTGCAACCCCCGAGAGAGGATCGCCAGAAGGGCGGCTAATGCAACTCCTTCTCAGCGATCCGGCGTACACCGACCGCTTGGCCTCGTTTCTGCGAAGCCTCGGCCAGCGGCCGCACGTGACCGGACCGAACAACCTCGAGCTCGACCCCGTCGAAGACGACGAGGAGCGCGTCGAGCTCGAGATCTACCTGCGGGTCTGGCGCGTCCTGTACCCCGACGCCAACGTCGAGGTGACGGAGGCCGACTCCTAAAGCGTCGCTTACGCCGCGTTCGGGAGGTCGTCGTCCGCGGGGCGGGCGAGCTCCTCGAGCCGGCTGCGGACGCCGTCGATGACGGCGTCGCACTCCCGAAGCTCGTCGGCGGTCGCGCCGTGTGCGGCGAGCACCTCGCGGACGAAGATCAGGTCTGCGAGATGACCGCGCTCCGCGTCGATCTCGTCCTGCGCCTCGACCAGCTTGACGACCGCGGTCGCCTTGATGCCGCTCATGTCAGCTCCTTGTTGGGATCGGTTCATCTTGGCGGAGAGCATCGTTTCCGGCTCTGAGACGACGCTAAGAGCGGTGTACGGACTTCGTAAGCCTTGTGCGTGTTTTCTGGGTACGCGGCGTCTTCACTGGAGATGCGCCGCCGTCGGTTGCTCCTCCCCCTTCTGGGTGCGCTCGTGCTCGCCGCCCCGGCGTCCGCGGCGCTGCCGCCGCGGCCGCACGGCTGGCCCGCAACGCTTCAGATCGGGCTCGCCGACTCCCCGGGCGGCGCGGCGGCGCTCCGGGCCTCCGCCCCGTTCGGCTTCCGCTACCAGTACCTCGCCGGCGGCGTGAACACCGGCCACGGCTGGTCGACGTGGAACCCGAACGGGACGTTCGCGTCGATGTACGTCCAGGACTCGTGGGCTCACCACGTGATCCCGGTCCTCTCCTATTACATGCTCCTCCAGTCGACCCCGAGCGCCGGCGGCGAGGCGCAGACCGACCTCGCGCATCTCAGCGACCCGAACGTGATGAGCGCGTACTGGAACGACGTGCGTCTCCTCTTCCAGCGCGTCCGCGGCACGAAACCGGTCGTCGTCCACGTCGAGCCCGACCTCTGGGGCTACCTCGAGCAGGCGAACGACGTCGCGCTCGCGTCGGCGTTCGCGAAGCAGTGGGTCGCGCTGCGGAACCAGCTCGCGCCGAACGTGATCCTCGCGTACCACATGAGCGGCTGGGGCACGAAGCACGACATCGTCTACGAGAAGCCGAGCGACGCGACGGTTCGCGCGTACGCGACGCAGTCGGCCGCGTTCTACAACGCGCTCGGCGCGCGCTTCGACGTCGCGTTCGAGGACTTCTCGGACCGCGACGCCGGCTTCTACGAGAAGCAGCAGGGGAACGCGAACACGTGGTTCAAGCCGGCCGACTTCCACCGGCACCTGCTCTACGGCGCGACGTTCGTGAAGCTGACCGGCCTGCGGATGGTCGCGTGGCAGATCCCGCTCGGGAACACGCTGATGGCGGCGATGAACGACACGTGGGGCCACTATCAGGACAACCGCGTCCAGTGGCTGCTCGGGACGGGCGCGCGGGCGCATCTGCAGGCGTACGTGAACGCGGGCTACGTCGGCTTCCTCTTCGGCGGCGGCGCCGACGGCACGACCTGCGCGTGCGACGCGCAGCACGACGGCGTGACGAACCCGGCGCCGATCGACGGGAACACGCGGCCGTCGCTCTCCGCCGACGACGACGGCGGCTACTTCCGGGCGCAGGTGAAGGCGTACTACAAGGCCGGCGCGCTGAAGCTCCCGTAGCACGACGGTGCCAGGCACCGTCGTGTTTTCCACCGTGTCCACAGAATCCACAGCGGGTGGAAACGTGCCCGCGGGAGGCGGATACTCGACGCGACCTCGGCTTCCCCTCTCCCCCGGGGAACGACACCGCGGCGGTCCTGGGTCGAGGCATACCGGATGCCCGGGCCCGCGGTCGCCTTCCGCGGGATCCGGGCATCCTTCGAGAATCAGCCAGAGCCATCAGTCCCCCACTGACTCTCGTTAGCGACCTTACGAGAAGTGGTCCGCTCGGCAAGGTGTGTGCGCACCACGGGTCGCGGGCCTCGGGGACGAGTGGTGCGGTGAATCCGGCCTGTCGCGCGTCTGACACGGCGCATGTCGCGCGGGCGGACGACGCGCGCGCCGGCCGCTCCTAGCCTCGGGCCATGCACGTCGGACTCACCCTCGATTCACGGAAGGAGGCCGAGATGACGCCTTCGACCCTCATGCGGCTCGCCCTCGCACTCGTCGCGCTCGCCCTCGCCGCGGTCGCGCTTCCGGCCGCCGGCCTCGGCAAGACGGAGCCCATCTTCAAGCAGGCCTCCCGCCAGGCCGGCCCGGGCGCGAACGCCTTCGACGCGTCGGGTGGCTACTACGACCCGCAGCGGACCATCTACGTCCCGAGCGGGCGCGCACTCGCCTCGGCGGGCGTCCGGTACGTCCCGCAGCGCAGCATCTACGTCCCCGGGACGAAGATCCCGGAGTGAGGTGCACGACCGGTAGCGGCCCTCGCGGCCGCTATCGGTCGACGCGCGCCCGCACGCGCGGGATCACCTCGGTGCCGTAGAGCTCGACGGCGCGCATCAGCAGCGCGTGCGGCATCGCGCCGTTCGCGTACTTGAGGTCGAAGCGGCTGAGGCCGAGCGCCTCGACGGTGCGCGCGATCTTCGCCGCGACCGTCTCCGGCGAGCCGCAGAACACGGCGCCGTGGTCGACCTCCGACTCGAACTGCTCGCGCGTCGCCGGCGGCCAGCCGCGTTCCGCGCCGATCCGGTCGCGCTGCTCCTTGAAGTACGGGTAGAGCAGCTCGCGCGCCTCCGCGTCGTCGTCCGCGACGAAGCCGGGCGAGTGGACGCCGATCGGGAGCTCCGGCTGCTCGAACTCCGCGAGCGCGCGCCGGTAGAGGTCGGCGTACGGCGCGAAGCGCTCCGGCGGCCCGCCGATGATCGCGAGCATCAGCCCGAAGCCGTACCGCGCGGCGCGGACGACCGACTCGGGCGTCCCACCGACGCCGATCCACGTGCGGAGCCGGCCGGTCTCGGTCTTCGGGTGGACGTCCGCGTTCTCGAGCGGCGCCCGCGTCGTGCCGCTCCACGAGAACGGTGCCTCGCCGCGCACCGCCGCGAAGAGGTCGAGCTTCTCCTCGAACAGCCGCTCGTAGTCCGCGAGGTCGTAGCCGAAGAGCGGGAACGACTCGGTGAACGAGCCGCGCCCGAGCGTGATCTCGGCGCGGCCGCGCGAGATCGCGTCGAGCGTCGCGAACCGCTCGTAGATCCGGATCGGGTCGTCCGAGCTGAGCACCGTGACGGCGGTCCCGAGGACGATCCGCTCCGTGCGCGCCGCGATCGCCGCGAGCACGACCTCCGGCGCGGTGACGGAGAAGTCCGCGCGGTGATGCTCGCCGAGCCCGAAGGCGTCGACGCCGACCCGGTCCGCGAGCACGCCCTGCTCGACGACGTCGCGGAGCACCTCGGCGCTCGAGAGCCGCCGGCCGTCCCCGTCGACGGTCACGTCCCCGAAGGTGTCGAGCCCGAGCTCGATCTGCGCGACCGACATCCGGCCAGGCTACGAGAATCGCCTCTGCCATGTCCCAGGAAGACGTCAGGTCGCTCGTCGACCGGTACCGCGCGGGCTGGTTCGGGCACGACGTGGACGCGATCATGGCCGTCGTCACCGACGACGTCGTGTTCCACAACGTGACGACCGGTGATCGCGTCGAGGGCGCGGCCGCATTTCGGGCGCACGTCGCCGGGATCCACGAGCGCTGGCCCGACCTCGCCTTCGAGGAGCACGCGCTCTACGTCGCCGACGACGCCGGCGTCGCCGAGTGGACGGCCCGCGCGACCGCTCCGGACGGCCGCCGTCTCGAGTGGGACGGGCTCGACGTGATCAACTGCCGGGACGGCCTGATCTGCCGCAACGCCGTGTACTCGTCAGGCCACGCGCCGCGCGTGCTCGACTCCTGAGACCGCGGTGGCCGACAGATCGGGGCGAACCCTGACCGGCGCGGGCGGCCGAGAGACCGCTATGCGGATGAGAGGACTTGAACCTCCACGGGGTTGCCCCCACACGGACCTGAACCGTGCGCGTCTACCAATTCCGCCACATCCGCGGGCCCGGGAAGTCTAGCGGCGGTTCTTATTCATTCCGTAACCGGCGGCCCGTACCATTCGCCGCCTGCGCCGGGTCGCCCTCGTCCTCGTCGGACTCTCCACCCTCGTCGCGCTTCCTGCGGCGGCCGGAGGGGCCGCGGCACGGCCGGGTGACACGGACGGGCTCGTCGAGGTCGTCGTCACCCTCCCGCAGCCCTCGCTCTCGCAGGCGGTCTTCGGCGGCCGGCTCCTCGCGGCCCGCGCGACGACGCGGCACGGGCGCGCGCGCCGGCTCGACCTCCGCGCCGCGGCGAGCGTCTCGTACGTCCGCACCCTCGCCTCCGAGCAGGACGCGGTCCTGACCCGGATCCGGACGGCGATCCCGGAGGCGACGGTCCACTGGCGCTACTCCGTCGTCCTCAACGGGATGGCCGTCGTCGTGCCGCGGTCGCAGCTCGCGACGCTGAAGTCGATCCCGGGCGCGACCGTCTGGCCGTCCGTCACGTACCACGCGCTCGACGCGCAGCTGAACCGGACGCCGGCGCTGATCGGCGCGACGCAGGTCTGGGGGCCGACGCTCTCGACGGCGGGCCAGGGGGTCAAGATCGGGATCATCGACGACGGGATCGACCAGGCGCACCCGTTCTTCGACCCGACGGGCTACACGTACCCGGCCGGCTTCCCGAAGGGGAACACGGCGTACACGACGCCGAAGGTGATCGTCGCGCGCGCATTCGCGCCGGCGAGCGAGACGTGGAAGTACGGGTCGACGCCGTTCGACCCGGAGTACTCCGACCACGCGACGCACGTCGCGGGCATCGCGGCCGGCGACCACGGCACGATCGCGAACAGCGCACGCGGCCGCGTCACCGTCTCCGGGATCGCGCCCGCCGCGTATCTCGGCAACTACAAGGTGCTGACCGTGCCGACGACGGAGTACGGGCTCGACGGCAACTCGCCGGAGATCGCCGCGGGGATCGAGCAGGCCGTGAAGGACGGCATGGACGTGATCAACCTCTCGCTCGGCGAGCCCGAGGTCGAGCCGAGCCGCGACATCGTCGTCAAGGCGATCGACGATGCGGCCGACGCGGGCGTCGTCCCGGTCATCGCGGCGGGGAACGACTTCCAGGACTCCGGGCGCGGCTCGATCGGCAGCCCGGGAACCGCGCCCGAGGCGATCACCGTCGCCGCGTCGAGCGAGGGCTCCGCGAGCTCACCGGCGGACGAGATCGCGAGCTTCTCGTCCGGCGGGCCGACGCCGATCTCGCTGCAGATGAAGCCGGACGTGACGGCGCCGGGCGAGTCGATCCTCTCGTCGGTGCCGCCGCCGCAGACGTGGGACATCTGGGACGGCACGAGCATGGCGACGCCGCACGTCGCCGGCGCGGCCGCGCTCCTGAAGCAGCGGCACCCGACGTGGACGGTGGAGCAGATCAAGTCGGCGCTCGAGTCGACCGGCGTCCCGGTGCACGTGCAGGACACGCTCACGGAGGTGCCGTCGACGCGCGAGGGCGGTGGGCGCATCGAGATCCCGACCGCGGACAACCCGCTGATCTTCACCGACCCGACCGGGCTCTCGTTCGGGCTCGTGAAGCGCTCGAGCTCGGTGGCGCGCCCGCTCGCGACGACGGACGCGGGCGGCGGCCCCGGCGTCTGGACGGTCGCGCTCGCGCCGCAGTCGACGCCGCGCGGCGCGACGCTCGCGCTCGCCTCGCCGACGATCGTCGCCGGCGCGACGGAGACCGTGACCGTGACGACGACCGCGGACGCGGCCGAGGGCGAGGCGACGGGCTTCGTCACGCTCACGCGCGGCACGGACGTGCGCCGCGTCCCGTACTGGTTCCGCGTCGAGGCGCCGCAGCTCGCAGGCGACCCGCACACGACGATCTCCGCGCCGGGCGTCTACCACGGCAGCACCGCGGGCAAGGCGTCGCGGGTCTCGTCGTACCGCTACCCGGACCGCGGCGTCGCCGGTGTCCCGACCGACCTCTCCGGGCCGGAGCAGGTCTTCCGCTTCGACCTGACGCGGAACGTCGCGAACTTCGGCGCCGTCGTCGTCGCGCACGGGCCGGGCGTGACCGTCTCGCCGCGCATCGTCCGCGACGACGACGAGAACCGGCTCGTCGGCTACGCGGCGCTCCCGGCGATGATCAACCCGTATGTCGGAACACCGGTGCCGTACCCCGTCGTCGGCGCGATCCTCCCGGCCCCCGGCGAGTACGAGCTCGTCTTCGACACGCCCTCGGACGGGCGGCCCGGCGCGTACACGTTCCGCTTCTGGGTGAACGACACGACGCCGCCCGCGCTGCGGCTCCTCACGCGCAGCGTCCCACACGGCGCGTTCCTCCGCGTCGCGGTGACCGACAGCCAGTCGGGCGTCGACCCCAAGTCGCTCACGGCGACGCTCGACGGCGCGCGTGCGCGCGTCACCTGGCGCGCCGGCGTCGCCTACGTCGCGACCGCGCGCGCGACGCGCGGCCGGCATCGGCTCAGCATCTCCGCCTCCGACTACGAGGAGGCGAAGAACATGGAGGACGTCGGGCCGGTCCTCCCGAACACGCGGACGCTTCGGACCACCGTCACGGTCCGCTAGCGGTTCGGCCGGTCCTTCTCCTCGATCGTCGGCAGCTGCGCGAGGTCGCGCTCGACGCTCGCGGCGAAGTCGTCCGCGTCGTTCGGCACGACGTGGAACGCGGCCTTCCGCTTCTCGCGCTCCCGGCGGCGGCGGGCGTCGGGGCCGACCCGGGCCTCCAGCCTCCGCCCCAGCCGGGGCCATTCCGCCCCGATCACCACTGCGATCGCCAGGACGAGCAAGGCGATGTACACCCAAGACACGGCTCGATAGTAGCTCAGGAGGAGTAAACCGTTCCGCCCCTCCTGCCGATAGAGGCGGCATGACCGGTCACTGGCTCCTCGTCTACGGGCTCGTGTGGGCGACCCTCATGCGGGCGCTCCTCGTCCGGGCCAAGGTGCTGCCGGCCACATGCGCGCGTTGCGGCCGCGTGTTCGAGCGCAGAGCGCTCGGCGAGCAGGTGTGCCGCTGCACCCACGCCCAGTCCCAGTAGGGAAGCCCGCACCACGGGCTAACCGACCCGTGGTAACGGCGTCTCCACTCTGCGACAATCGCGCTTCTGGCGTGACCGAGCCGAAGACTCTGGAGGGGTGACAGATGGGTAGGCGAATGAAGGTCGGGTTCCTGGCCGCCCTCGCGGTGGCCTTGATCGTCGTTGCAGCGGCAGGCGCGTCCCTCACGGGGAAGCACGCGACCACGACGCTCGTGTTCGGGGCGTCGGCGGATCCCGTGATCCTCGACGGGCCGCTCGTGTCGGACGGTGAGTCGCTCCGTCCGATCAGCTTGATCTTCCAGGGGCTCGTCAGCCTCAAGCCCGGCACGACGACGATCGTGCCGCAGCTGGCGACGAGCTGGACGACGTCGAAGAACGGCCTCGTCTGGACGTTCAACCTGCGCAACGGCGTGAAGTTCCAGGACGGGACGGCGTTCAACGCGAAGGCCGTCTGCTTCAACTTCAACCGGTGGTACAACTTCCCCGGCCCGCTGCAGACCGACGCGGTGACGTACTACTGGAACACCGTGTTCGGCGGCTTCGCGCATCCCGCGCAGGGCAGCCCAGGGCCGGACAAGAGCCTGTACCGCAGCTGCAAGGCGGTCGGGTCGTCGCAGGCCGTGATCACGCTGACGCGCAAGTCGGGCGGCTTCCTCGGCGCGCTCGCGCTGTCCGTGTTCGGGATGGCGAGCCCCGCGGCGCTCGTGAAGTACCAGGCGGACGCGGGCACGGTGACCGCCGACGGCGTCTTCCAGCCGACCGGCACGTTCGGGACGCAGCATCCGATCGGGACCGGCCCGTACATGTTCAAGTCGTGGAAGATCGGCGACAAGCTCGTGCTCGTGAAGAACCCGACGTACTGGGGCAAGCCGAGCGACCCGCCGTGGTCGCGGTCGGCGAAGATCGACCAGCTGATCTTCGTCCCGATCCCCGACAACGCGGCGCGCCTGCAGGCGCTCCAGACGGGCGAGATCCAGGGCTACGACAACGTCGCGCCGCAGGACATCGCGACCGTCCGCTCCAACAGCGGCCTGAAGATCGTCAACCGCCCGCCGTTCAACGTCGCGTACGTCGGGATCAACCAGTCGCAGCCGCCGTTCGACAAGCTGGCGGTGCGGCAGGCGCTCGCGTACGGCCTCGACCGCGCGAGCGTCGTCAACGCGTTCTACGCGGGCCGCGGGCAGACGACGAACCAGTTCCTGCCGCCGCAGCTCTTCGGCTACGCGAAGTCGGGCGTGCCGGACTATCCGTACAACCCGACGAAGGCGAAGCAGCTCCTGCAGTCGGCGGGGCTGACGCTGCCCGTCAAGATCGACTTCTGGTATCCCACGAACGTGTCGCGGCCGTACATGCCGGACCCGTCGCGGAACTTCCAGGCGTTCCAGGCGAGCCTCGAGAACTCGGGCTTCAAGGTCGTCCCGCACAGCGCGCCGTGGCGGCCGGATTACGTCGCGACCGTGCAGAGCGGCGGCGCGCAGGTGTTCCTGCTCGGGTGGACCGGTGACTGGGGCGATCCGAGCAACTTCCTGAACGTGCACTTCGGCTCCCAGACGCAGGAGTTCGGGTTCAACAACCCGTCGCTCTTCGCGCTGCTGAAGAAGGCCGACGCGGAGACGGACATCGAGAAGCGGACGGCGCTCTACCAGCAGGCGAGCGTCGCCGTCATGAAGTTCCTGCCCGTCGTCCCGTACGTGCACTCGACCCCGGCCCTGGCGTTCAAGAGCAACGTCAAGGGCTTCATCGCGAGCCCGGTCGGCCTCGACCCGTTCTGGCTCGCAACGGTCTCGTAAGGGAAGAAAGGAAAGCCATCACGCAGCCGGCGGACTGAATCGATGCTTCGGTTCATCGTCCGCCGGCTGCTCCTGCTCGTCCCGATCCTCCTCGGGCTCTCGATCCTGATCTTCCTCTGGATCCGGGCGCTGCCCGGCGGCCCGGCGCAGGCCCTGCTCGGCGAGCGCGCGACGCCGCAGGCGGTGCAGCAGATCCGGCACCAGCTCGGGCTCGACAAGCCGATCTACGAGCAGTATTGGGCGTACGTCAGGACGACCGCCTCGGGCAACCTCGGCATCAGCATCGCGTCGCGGCGGCCGGTGACGACGGAGATCCGCGAGCGGTTCCCGGCGACGATCGAGCTGACCGTCGCCGCGATGATCTTCGCGCTCTCGATCGGGCTGCCGCTCGGCTTCTACGCGGCGAAGCGGCACGGCAGCGCGTTCGACCACTTATCCCTCGTCGGCTCGCTGATCGGGATCTCGATCCCGATCTTCTTCCTCGCGATCATCCTCAAATACATCTTCTCGGTGCGTCTCGGCTGGCTCCCGAGCATCGGCCGCCAGGACGTGCTGATCAACGCCGACCACCCGACGGGGTTCTACGTCCTCGACGGGATCGTGACCGGGAACTGGAACGCCGCGTGGGACGCGGTGAAGCATCTGATCCTCCCCGCGATCGCGCTCGGCTCGATCCCGCTCGCGATCATCGCGCGCATCACGCGCGCGTCCGCGCTCGACGTGCAGAACGAGGACTACGTGCGCACGGCGCGCGCGAAGGGGCTGTCGCCGGGCATCGTCGACCGCCGCCACGTGATGCGGAACGCGCTCCTCCCGGTCGCGACGATCATCGGGCTCCAGGTCGGCCTCCTGCTCGGCGGCGCCGTGCTGACGGAGACGGTGTTCGCGATCCCGGGCATGGGCTCGTGGATCGCCCAGGCGATCTTCAACCGCGACTACCCCGTGATCCAGGGCGGCGTGCTCTTCCTCGCGATCGTCTTCGTCTTCGTGAACCTCATCGTCGACCTCTCGTACGGGCTCTTGAACCCGAGGATCCGCGTCTCGTGAGCATCGCGGAGATCGAGGGCCAGACCTTCACGCTCGAGACGCCGACCGGCGGGCTCTGGCACGAGGCGTGGCGGCGGCTGCGGCACGACAAGGGCGCAATCGTCGGCTTCTGCTTCGTCGCGGCGTTCGTCCTCTGCGCGATCCTCGCGCCGTGGATCGCGCCGTACGGCCCGCTCGAGCAGAACCTCTCGCTCGTCGCGCACGGTTGCTGCACGGGGCCGACGTCGGCGCACTGGTTCGGCGTCGACCAGCTCGGCCGCGACGAGCTCTCGCGGATCCTCTGGGGCGCGCGCTATTCGCTCGTGATCGGCGTCGTCGCCGTCACCGTCGGGCTCACGATCGGCTCGCTGCTCGGCGCGACCGCGGGCTACTTCGGCGGCGTCCTCGGCAACGTGATCATGCGGCTGATGGACATCATGCTCGCGATCCCGGGGCTGCTCCTCGCGATCGGGATCGTCGCCGTGCTCGGCCCGGGGCTGTTCCAGATCATGATCGCGGTCGGCGTCACGAGCATCCCGATCTTCGCCCGGCTGATGCGCGGCTCGATCCTCGCGCAGCGCGAGAACGACTTCGTGCTCGCGGCACGCTCGGTCGGCGTG
>Ga0335070_10005185_pt1 | contig 15317 bp, 15 predicted proteins | sample Lox_Sample_13_FD_206722 | JGI IMG/M metagenome (GOLD analysis project Ga0335070, IMG submission 206722) | Soil microbial communities from Loxahatchee National Wildlife Refuge, Florida, United States - Lox_Sample_1.3 | ecosystem: Environmental > Terrestrial > Soil > Wetlands | place: USA... | reverse complement strand
TCGATCCGCAACGGGCGCGTGATCCGCAACGGCAAGCTCACCAAGGAGTCGTTCATCAGCAGCACGTGCGCGGACAACACGGGCGCCGGCTGCACGTTCCCGAAGACGATCACGATTCCGCCCGGGCACTACTTCATGATGGGCGACAACCGTGGCGAATCCGACGACAGCCGGTTCTGGGGGCCCGTCCCCAAGTCGTGGATCATCGGGAACGCCTTTGCCACCTACTGGCCCCCCGACCGCATCGGACTCCTCTAGCTCCGCGTCCGGCGTGCCGAGCACGGCGCGAACGCGGCGGCGCGCGAGCCGGCGCCCGTCGAGCGGCCGGCGGCTGTTCGCATTCGACCGCGCCCTCGGCGTCCGCTGGGTCGCCGGGGCGGACGAGGCGGGCCGCGGCTGCCTCGCCGGGCCGCTCGTCGCCGCCGCGGTGCTGCTCGACCTCGAGCGCATCAGCGTGCGGGAGGTTCGCGCGCTCAGCGCCCTCAACGACTCCAAGCAGCACGACCACGAGACCCGCGAGGCGCTGTTCCCCGTCGTGCTGCGGACCGCCGCGCGCGTGGCGGTGGACGAGCGCGGCCTGCACCGCACGAACCTGGCGGCGCTGCGCGACGCGCTGACGCGCGTGGCGCACCCGGGCTGCATCTGCCTCGTTGACGGGTTCGCCGTAGGGGAATTCGGACATCCGCAGCGCGCGATCGTCGACGGCGACGCCACGAGCGCCTCGATCGCCGCGGCCTCGATCGTCGCCAAGGTCACGCGCGATCGGTTCATGCAGCGCGCGGACGAGCGCCACCCGGGATGGGACTTCGGTGCGCACATGGGTTACTCGACCCCGGTCCATCGCGACGCGATCATGCGGCTGGGCGTCTCCCCGCTGCATCGCATGTCGTTCCAGTCGATGGCCTACCAGCAGTTGGCGCTCTGAGGGCATCAGAACGCGCCCTCGAGGTGGTCGAGCCGGACGAGGCGGCGCTCGTCGTCGACGATCACCCCGATCGCGTCGAAGCGCACGTCCGCGGCGAACGGACGCTCGCTGACCTCGTGCAGGAACGCCCGGCCCATCCGCCGCACCTGGCGGCGTTTGCGCTCATCGAGCGCGTCCCACGGGCTCGGCTTCGCGCCGACGGCCCGCCGCGTCTTGACCTCCACGAACACGAGGGTCCGCGTGTCGGCGACGACGAGATCGAGCTCCCCGAAGCGCGTGCGATGGTTGCGCGCGACGAGCCGGTAGCCCAGCCGCTCGAGGTGCTCGAGCGCCAGGCGCTCGCCGGCGGCGCCCAGGATCTGTCGCGGGTCGGGGGACACGCCAGGCGACGCTAGGCGAGCTCGTGCGACATCGCAGCACCGCGACCGTGCCGACTTCGCGACGAGGCTGCGGCGCCGCCGCGGCGCCCCAGCGCCCGCCTGAAATACCCGCTAGAGCTGTCACCGATCCTTCGCGATCCCTGTGCCACGACGCACAGATCGCGGCGTAGCGTCGCCGTCGTGCTCGCCCGCGTCATGACCTTCGCAATCGACGGCCTGGACCCGCGGCCGGTCTTCGTCGAGGCCGACCTTCGCCCCGGGCTCCCGGGCTTCACCGTCGTCGGGCTGGCAGACCGCGCGGTCTCCGAGGCGCGCGAGCGCGTGCGACCGGCGATCCTCAACAGCGGCTTCACGTTCCCACTACGGCGCCTGACCGTGAACCTCGCGCCGGCCCACCTGCGCAAGGCGGGGCCGGGCTTCGACCTCGCGATCGCCTGCGCCATCCTCGCCGCCAGCGGCCAGCTCCCCGTTGAGCCGCTCGCGCAGCTCGCGGTCTTCGGCGAGCTCTCGCTGACCGGTGAGGTGCGGCCCTGCCGCGGTGTGCTGGCGGTCGCCGAAGGGGCGCGGCGCGCCGGGGTGGCCGGGCTCATCGTCCCTCGCGAGCGCGCCGGCGAGGCGCGCCTGGTCGACGGGGTCCGCGTGGTCGGGATCGGTGCCCTGACCCAGCTCGGGTCCGCCCTCAGCGGGAGGGCCCCCGAGCACCCGGCCGTCGCGGACGACGCCGACGAGGGCGCGCGGGCCGGCGGAGCGGGCGAGGGCCCCGACCTGTCGGACGTCCACGGCCACGCGGCCGCGATCGAGGCGCTCACGGTCGCGGCGGCCGGCGGGCACAACCTCCTGCTGACGGGCCCACCCGGGACCGGCAAGACCATGCTCGCGCGCCGCCTGCCCTCGATCCTTCCACCGCTCACTCGCGACGAGGCGCTCGAGGTCACGAGGATCCACAGCGTCGCGGGTCTGCACGACGGCAGCGGGCTCGTGCGCGCACGCCCGTTCCGCGCGCCGCATCACACGATCTCGGCCGCCGGGCTCGTCGGCGGGGGCAGCGTGCCGACGCCCGGTGAGGCGACGCTCGCCCATCGCGGGGTGCTGTTCCTCGATGAGCTCTCGGAGTTCGGCCGCCGCGCGATCGAGGCGCTGCGCCAGCCGCTCGAGGACGGACACGTCGCGATCGTCCGCGGCCAGCGGGTCGACCGGTTTCCGACGCGGTTCGCCCTGATCGCCGCCACCAATCCGTGTCCCTGCGGGCGGGGCGGCCGCGCCTGCCGGTGCACCGAGCCCGAGCTGGAGCGCCACCGCCGCAGGCTCTCTGGGCCGCTGCTGGACCGCATCGACCTCGCGGTGCCGGTCGAGCGGCCGAGCGCCCGCGAACTGCGCGAGCCGCCCGTCGCAAGCTCGCAGGCGGTCCGCGACCGTGTCCGGCGGGCCCGCGCTCTGCAGGCAGCGCGCCCGGGCGCGCACGGGCTTGCGAACGCGGAGCTGCCCTCGCGGAACCTGCCGCGCACGGTCGTCCTCACCGCGTCTGCCGGCCGGTCGCTCTGGCGGGCGTACGAGCGTGGCAGCCTGAGCGCGCGTGGGCGCGACCGCGCGCTGCGCGTCGCGCGCACGATCGCCGACCTCGATGGATCCGACGAGGTGCACCCGCGGCACGTGGCGCAGGCGCTCGGCTACCGGCACGACGGCGAGTCTCTGGCGGCGGCGTGACGGCGTCGGCCTGCGACAGCTGTGCTCGGCGGGCATGGCTGATCGGGCAACTCGCGGGAAGGCTTGAGGTCCAGCGCGGCGACCGCGGCGCGATCCGCGAGGTGCTGGCGCTCGCGGACGACCGGCTGATCGACGCCCTCGGCGGCCGCGATCGGGCGCAGATCGCGGCAACATACGCCGCGTGCGAGCCCGATCGCCTGCGCGCCGGCTGGGAGGCCGACGGCTGCGCCGCGATCTGCGTGCACGACGATCGCTTCCCGGCGGGCCTGCGCGATCTGAGCGATCCGCCCGCGGTGCTGTTCGCGCTCGGCCCGCGCGGGCGCCTCTCCGCGCTCCTCGGCGGCGCTGACCGCCGCGGGCACGCCGTCGCGATCGTGGGGGCGCGTCGCGCCTCGCGCGACGGGATCGCGGCCGCGAGCGCGCTCGGCCGCGGGCTGTCGGCGGCGGGCGTCACCGTCGTCAGCGGCATGGCGCTCGGGATCGACAGCGCCGCCCACGACGGGGCACTCGAGGCCGGCGCACGGACCGTCGCCGTCCTCGCCTGCGGCCCGGAACGTGCTTATCCGCCGCGGCGGCGCCCGCTCCACCAGCGGCTGGTGCGCGAGGCGCTCGTGGTCTCCGAGCTGCCGCCGGGGACGACGCCGTGGCGATGGGCGTTCCCGGCACGCAACCGGATCATCGCGGCGCTCAGCGAGATGACCGTCATCGTCGAGGCCGCCGAGCGCTCCGGGTCGCTGATCACCGCCGAGATCGCGATGGACCTCGGCCGCGAGGTCGGCGCCGTCCCCGGCCCGCCGAGCGCGTGGCACAGCGCCGGCACGAACGCGCTGCTGCGGGAGGGCGCGCGGGTCGTGCGCCACGCGCTCGACGTGGTCGACGACGTCGTCGGGGTGTTCCAGCACGCGCCGGGCGCGCCGGCGGCCGTCGGCGTGCCGCCCGGGCTCGCGCGGGACCTGCTCGAGCTGCTGGCGGCCGTCGAGCGGGGCGCCGACACCGTGACCGCCAACGCCGCCTCTCCGGGCGAGGCCGGCGCGGTGCTCGCCCGCCTCACCGAGCTGGAGCTGCTCGGCCTGGTGGAGCGGCGCGCCGGCGGGCGCTACGTGCGGGTGCAGGTGTGACCGGCGCGCGCGTGCCTATCCTGCGGGCCGGTGGCGACGCGTGGGGACATCCGGGTGTGCCTGGCCATCGCCGGCTCGGACTCGGGCGGTGGGGCCGGGATCCAGGCCGACCTGAAGGCCTTCGCGCGCGCCGGCGTTCACGGGACGACGGCGATCACCGCGATCACCGCCCAGAACACGGTCGCGGTCACGGCGGTGGAGCCGGTCTCCCCGGAGATGATCGTCGCGCAGGTGCGCGCCGTGGTCGAAGACATCGGCGTCGACGCCGTGAAGGTCGGGATGCTCGGCAGCGTCGCGAGCGTGCGGGCCGTCGCGCGCGCGCTGGAGCTGCTGCCCGCCGGGACTCCGGTGGTGGTGGACCCGGTCATGGTCGCCGAGTCCGGTGGACGGTTGCTGGAGCCGGGTGCCGAGCACGCGCTGCGCGAACTGATCCTGCCGCGCGCGACGGTCGCGACGCCCAACGTGCCGGAGGCGCGCGCGCTGGCAGGCGACGGGCAGCTCGCGGGGGAGGCGCTGGCCCGCGCCGTGCTCGCGCTGGGGCCGGATGCCGTGGTCGTGACCGGTGGCCACCTTGACGTCGCGACCGATGTCTACGTGGACCGCGATCGCGTGGCCGAGCTCCCGGGCGAGCGTCATCCCGACGGCGCGGCGCACGGCTCCGGCTGCACGCACTCCTCGACGCTCGCGACGCAGCTGGCGCTCGGGGCGACGCCGCTCGAGGCCGCGCGCGTGGCCAAGCAGGTCGCCTCGGAGGCCGTGCGCGACGGGCTGGCGGAACTCGGCGCCGGAGCGGGCCCCGTCGACGTCCTCGGGCTGCGTGCCCGCGGGATCCCGGACGCTGGTGGCATACTTCGTCGGGGATGAGGCTGCTGCGCATGAAGCCCGGCCACGGCGAGATCCTGCTTGCGGAGGGGGACGTCGAGGTGCGCGCCGAGGAGGAGGCGCTGATCGCCGAGTTCCAACGCCAGCTCGAGCTCGGGATGTGGGCGGCTGTTCCCGTGGCCACCGCGGGTGGACGGCGCGAGGCGCGGATGGTGCGCGACTTCGCCGAGGTGCCCCGCGACGCCGACCGCGTGATCTTCTTCCCGCGGGCCGCGGGAGGGCGCTGAGCGGGCGATGGCGCTCGCCCTCGTCGCCACCACGATCGTCATCCTCGCCCTCCTGTGGGAGGTGAGCTGGCCCGCGGCCGCCGAGCACCTCGAGCGCCGGCGCGCCGGCCGGGCGCGCGTTCCCAGCCTCGACATCGATCCCGGCCGCGAGCGGCGCGCCGAGCAGCGCGCGCGCCAGCTGCTGCGCTCCTGCGTCAACGAGGAGGAGTGGGAGATGTACCGGGACCTGGGCTTCATCCGGGTCTGGGGGGCGCTCGCCGAGGGCCTGGATCGCGACCGCGGCGGCACGGTGGCGACCGAGCTCGGCGCGCCGTACGCCTACCTGCTCTACCCCCACAAGCCGATCGTCGCCTACCTCCCGCAGACACGCGAGCTGCTCAACGAGTACTGCGTCGACTTCCCCGACGAGACGCGCCCGTACGGGAGCGCGCGCCTGCCGGACTCCGACGACGTGCTCGCGAAGTGGATGGCGCTCACCGGCGACGAGCGGCGGCTGATCGAGACGGCGAACATGCACCTGCCGGGCCGGCAGGTGGATCCCAAGCGGGTGCGCCGCGACCTGTGGCGCCTGCAGGAGTGGGAGCGCCAGCGGATGCGCCGCCGGGCGCGGGCGCAGGGCGATCCGGCGGGCCGTGACACAGGCCCCGCGGGTAGTGTCTCGGCTCCGTGACCGAGACGCTGTCCCACCTCAAGCACAGGAGCGCCGCCCTCACCGATGGCCCGGAGCGTGCGGCGGCCCGCGCCTACCTCAAGGGCATCGGCTACGACGACGAGGCGCTCGCCAAGCCGATCATCGGCGTCGCCTCGACGTGGATCGAGACCATGCCCTGCAACTTCCACCTGCGCGCGCTGGCCGCGAAGGTCAAGGAGGGCATCCGCGCAGCCGGCGGAACGCCGATGGAGCTCAACACGATCGCGATCTCCGACGGCATCACGATGGGCACCAGCGGCATGAAGACCTCGCTGGTCAGCCGCGAGGTGATCGCCGACTCGATCGAGCTGGTCAGCCGCGGGCACCTGTTCGACGCGGTCGTCGCGCTGTCGGGCTGCGACAAGACGATCCCGGGCACGGTCATGGCGCTCGCGCGTGTCGACGTGCCCGCGGTGATGCTCTACGGCGGCTCGATCCCGCCCGGGCGCTTCAAGGGCCACGACGTCACGATCCAGCAGGTCTTCGAGGCGGTCGGCGCGCATGCCGCCGGGCGCATGAGCGACGAGGAGCTGCACGAGCTGGAGGGCGTGGCCAGCCCGGGCGCCGGGGCCTGCGGCGGGCAGTTCACCGCGAACACGATGGCGATGGCCTTCGAGATCCTCGGCATCTCGCCGATGGGGTCGTCGATGGTGCCGGCCCAGCACAAGAGCAAGGCGCAGGTCGCCTTCGAGGCCGGCGAGCTCGTCATCGATGTCCTCAGGCGCGGCCTGAAGCCGAGCGACATCATCACCCGCGAGAGCCTCGAGAACGCGATCGCCGGCGTCGCGATGAGCGGCGGCTCGACGAACGCGGTCCTGCACCTGCTCGCGCTCGCGCGCGAGGCGGGCGTGGACCTCACGATCGACGACTTCGACCGCATCAGCGAGCGCACGCCGCTGCTGTGCGACCTGCAGCCGGGAGGCCGCTACGTCGCGGTCGACCTGTTCGAGGCCGGCGGCGTCCCGCTCGTCGTCCAGCGCCTGCGCGACGCCGGGCTCCTGCACGAGCGGGCGATCACGGTCGACGGGCTGACCGTCGGCGAGCACGCAGAGCGGGCGACCGAGACCGAGGGCCAGCCCGTCGTCCGCCCGCTGGAGGACCCGATCAAGCCGAGCGGGGGCCTGGCCATCCTGCGCGGCAACCTCGCGCCGCAGGGGTGCGTCGTGAAGCTCGTCGGCCATGAGCGCCGCTACCACCAGGGCCCGGCGCGCGTCTTCGAGGGCGAGGAGGCCGCGATGGACGCGGTCACGCACGGCCGCATCCAGCCCGGCGACGTCGTGATCATCCGCAACGAGGGGCCGGCCGGCGGGCCCGGGATGCGCGAGATGCTGGCCGTGACCGCCGCGATCAACGGCGCGGGGCTGGGGGAGGAGGTCGCGCTCCTCACCGACGGGCGCTTCTCGGGCGCCACCCACGGCTTCATGGCCGGCCACGTCGCCCCCGAGGCCTTCCGCGGCGGACCGATCGCGGCGGCCCAGGACGGGGACACGGTGACGATCGACGTCGACGCCCGCCGGATCGACGTCGACCTCACAGACGAGGAGATCGCGAGGCGCGTCGCCGCCTATGCGCCGCCGGCCAACCCCGATCGCACCGGCGTGCTGGCCAAGTACGCCGCGCTCGTCGGCAGCGCCGCCGAGGGCGCCGTGACCCTGACGGACGCCTGACGCGGCGGAGCGGGTGCGGATCGCGATCGACATCGACTCGACGCTCCACCACTACTGGGACCAGTTCTCGGCGGTCGCCCTGCGCCGCTTCGGCATCGTGCTCCCGTACGAGGGCCAGATCACGTGGGGGATCACGAAGCTCGAGCCCGAGCAGGTGCGCGCGTGCGTGCTCGAGACCCACACCGACGAGCTGATCGCGACGGCCGAGCCCTACCCCGGCGCGGTCGAGGCGATCAACCGCTGGCACGACGCCGGCCACTTCATCCACATCACCTCGCACCGCTCCCAGGAGGCGCACGCGGCCACGGAGCGCTGGCTGCGGGCGATCGGCCTCGCGCACGACGACCTCTACTGCTCGTTCGACAAGATCTCGCGCTGCCGCGAGATCGAGATCGACGTGCTGATCGACGACAGCCCGGTGAACCTCCAGGACGCGCTCGATCACGGGATCGCCGGCGCCACCATCGTCCATCCGTGGAACCGCGAGCTGTGCGACCGCGGGGCGGTGATCTCGGCGGCCGACTGGCCGGAGCTCGAGACGGCGCTGGCCCCGCTGCTCGCCGTGGGCGCGCAGGCACCGCACTTGCCAGACTGAACGGGTGGCCGACCGACCCAGCACCACACGGCGTTCGGCGCCGGGCGCGCCGGCCGTCCGGGTCGACCTCCGTGGCCAGCTGCCCGCGCTCGAGCCCGAGCGCCACGTCAGCGACTGGGGGCGCTCCGAGCGCGTGGAATCGCTGGTCGACCGGACCGCCGGCGAGTTCCTCTACCGCCTCTGGTTCCGCGTCGCGGTCGAGGGGATCGAGCACGTTCCCGCCCGCGGGGGCGCACTGCTCGTCTCCAACCACGCCGGCGCCCTGCCACCCGACGCGCTGATGATCGCCAAGGCGATCCGCGAGGAGCATCCCGCGCCGCGCCCGCTGTACCTGACCGCGGAGCACGTCTTCAAGGGCTACCCCGGCTTGAGCATGCTGCTGGCGAAGGTCGGCGCGGTGCCCGCCCACCCCGCGAACGTGCAGCGGCTGCTCTGGGACGAGCAGCAGCTCGTGCTCACCTTTCCGGAGGGGCGCATGGGGACGGCGAAGCTGTACAAGGACCGCTACCGCCTGCGGCGTTTCGGCCGTGGCGGCTTCGCCCAGGCCGCGATGCGGGCGCGCGCGCCGATCGTCCCGGTCGCCGTCGTCGGCGCCGAGGAGGCCCAGCCGGTGTTCGCCCACCTGCGCGTGCTCGAGCGCCTCACGGGCCTGCCGGCCGTGCCGCTCACGCCCACCTTCCCGCTGCTCGGGCCGCTCGGCGCGCTTGCCTACCTCCCCGCGAAGTTCACGATCCGGTTCCTGGAGCCGATCGCGACCGACACGCTCGGCGACGCGCCGTGGGAGGACCAGGTGCTCGTGCAGAGCGTCGCGCACGACGTGCGCGCGCGCATTCAGGACGAGCTCGACGACATGCTCGCGGCGCGCGGGTCGGTGTGGCTGGGCTGAGGCGCACCGTGGGCGCGCGCAGGATCCTCATCACCGGCGTGGCGACGCACTGGGGCGGGGCGCTCGCGCGCGCCCTGGAGGCCGACCCCGGGATCGAGACGATCGTCGGCGTCGACCGCGAGGACCCGGTGGTGGAGCTCGAGCGCACCGAGTTCGTGCGCATGGGACCGCACCACCGGCTGCTCGAGCGGATCGTGCGCGCGGCCGCGATCGACACCGTGGTCGACACGCGGCTGACGGTGGACTCGGCGTTCGCCGGCGCGCGCGCAGCGCACGAGAACAACGTCATCGCCACGGCGGAGCTGCTCGCCGCGTGCTCGAGCGCCGACGCGCCGCCCGCGCTCGTCTTCAAGTCCAGCGCGCACTGGTACGGCTGCAACCAGGACGATCCCGCCTACTTCACCGAGGACATGGCGCGCCGCCACCCCCCGCGCACGGCGCTCGAGCGCGACATCGTCGAGGCCGAGGCGGCGGTGGCCGCGTACGCCGAGCGCCATCCCGGCTGTGCGGTCGCCGTGCTGCGCTTCGCCAACGTCCTCGGGCCGGGCCTGCGAACCTCGCACACCGACGTGCTCGGCTTGCCCGCCGTGCCCGCGATCCTCGGGTTCGACCCGCGCTGCCAGTTCATCCACGAGGACGACGTCGTCGGCGTGCTCGCGCACGCGGCGAACGGCGGGCTGCATGGCGTCTTCAACGCCGCCGCCGACGGCGTGCTGGCCTGGAGCGAGGTCGCCGGGCTGCTGGGGAAGCTTCCGGCGCCGGTCCTCGCCCCGTGGGGGACGGGGCTGTCGGCGGCGGCGCTGCGCCCGCTCGGGATCCGCATCCCGCCCGAGATGCTGCGCCAGCTGCGCTTCGGGCGCGCGCTGGACAACCGCACGCTGAAGGCGACCGGCTATCGCTACCGCTTCACCACGCGCGAGGCGGTGCTCAAGCTCCGTGAGCACCGCCCGCTGCGCAGCCGGGCCGGCGAGCCCTACCGCTACGAGCGGGAGGTCGAGGAGTTCCTGCGCCGCAGCCCCGCGGTGCGCGGTGCACTGGCGGCGGCCGGGCCAGAAGTCAGGCGACTGGAGCGCGAGAGCGCGTTCGATGCGCTCGAGGCCGAAGAGGTCGTCGCGGTCCTCGACGCGCTCGACGCACCGAGCCTGCGGGCGCTGCGCGCGCACGAGGCGGCGAACGCCGCTCGCCCTCGCCTGCTGGCGGCGATCGACGCGCTGATCGCCGACGGGTAGGAACCGGGCGGCGCAGGCCGAATCCCGGTGGGACGCCACGGGCCTTGCAGCCGTGGCGGGCCGCGGACCGGTGTCCTATCCTGAGGTTGCCGGCCGGTACCGGAGGGATTTCTACGTGCGCCGTTCCTACGTCATCGCCGCCGCCTTCGGGCTCGTCGTCGCCGGCGTGCTCGTACTGGCGGCCTACCTCTACGACAGCGCGCGCCGCGACACCATCGCGCACGGTGTGACGGTCGGCGGGGTCGACGTCGGCGGGCTCACCCGCTCGCAGGCGAGCGCGAAGCTCACGCGTGACCTCTTGGACCCGCTGAGCCGGCCGATCGTGCTGCGCCGCGCGGCGCGGCGCTGGCACCTGACCGCGCACGAGGCACAGATCTCCGCCGACGTCGCCGGCAGCGTCGACGAGGCCATCGCGCGTAGCCGGCAGGGCAACTTCCTGGGCCGCGCGGTGCGCGGCCTCACGGGCTCGAGCCTCAACGTCGACCTGCAGCCGCGCATGAGCTACAACGACCACGCGGTCGTGCGGCTGCTCGACCGCGTGCGCCGCGCGATCGAGCGCAAGCCGCGCAACGCCAGCATCACGTTCTCGGGGGCCGGCGTCGAGCCGGTCCCGTCGGCCGCGGGCTTGCTCGTCCCGGCCAGCGTGCTGCACCGGCGCATCCGCGAGGCGATCCTCTCGCCGACCGCGCAGCGGACCTTCACGATCCACATGGACAAGGTCCAGCCCAAGGTGACGACCTCGCAGCTGGCCAAGAAGTACCCGACCGTGATCATCGTCAATCGCGCGGCGTTCACCCTGCGCCTGTACAAGGACCTGCGGCCGGTCAAGACCTACACGATCGCCGTCGGACGCCAGGGGCTCGAGACCCCCGCGGGGCTCTACGACATCCAGGACAAGCAGGTCAACCCGTCCTGGCACGTGCCCAACAGCGCGTGGGCCGGGGCGCTGGCCGGCAAGGTCATCCCGCCCGGACCCGACGACCCGATCAAGGCGCGCTGGATGGGCATCGACGGCGGGGCGGGCATCCACGGGGTGGATCCCAGCGAGTACGGCTCGCTCGGCAGCGCCGCCTCGCACGGCTGCGTGCGCATGCGCATCCCGGACGTGATCAACCTGTACGACCAGGTCTCGGTCGGCACGCCGGTCTACATCGCCTGACCGATCTCCTCCACGGCGACCTCCTCCCAGCCTCGCTCCAGAAGCAGGGCATGGTGGTCGGAGTGGCGAAAGACCAGTGAGCCGATGAAGATCTCCCGCTCCCGCCGGCGCATGACCGCGTACCACAGTGTTGTCGCGTCGTCCGTTCCCTTGATCCGCAGCCACGGCACAGGCGGGTCGCCGTCGGGCGGGCACACCCCGGCTTCGATGAGCTGCCGGCGGGTGGCGACCTGACCTGAGACCGTGTCGATGAAGAACAGCGCCATCGCGGCCGAGGATACGCAGCCGCCGCTCAGCCGCGCCTGGCACGAGGCCCTGGGTCTGCTGGACGCGGACCTGCGCCGGCGCGGGGCCGCCGAGCAGACGCGGCGCGCCTACGGCACCGACCTGGACCAGTTCGCGCTGTGGGCGAGCGAGGCGGGGCTCGAGCCCGCCGCGATCGGCCCGCGCGAGCTGCGCCGCTACGCCGCGCGGCTCTCCGAGCGCCGCTGCGCCCCGAGCACCGTCGCGCGCAAGCTCGCCTCGCTGCGCGCATGCTTTCGCACTCTGCGCGAGCACGGGGTCGTCACGCAGAACCCCGCCGAGCTCGTTGCCTCGCCGAAGCGCGGATCGCACCTGCCGCGCGTCCTGCGCCCGGACGAGCTCGTGGCGCTCCTGGACCGGATTCCGGCGACGACCCCGCTCGAGCTGCGCGATCGCGCCATGTTCGAGCTCGCCTACGCCTGCGGGCTGCGCGCGCAGGAGATCGTCGACCTCGACGTCGGCGCCGTCGGCTTCGACGCCGAGGAGCTGCGCGTCGAGGGCAAGGGCGGCAAGACGCGCATCGTCCCGGCCGGCGAACACGCGCTGCGCGCGCTCGCTCGCTGGCTCGAGCGCGGGCGCCCGGCGCTCGCGGAGACCGCGACCGACGAACAGGCGCTGTTCCTCTCGAAGTCCGGCCGGCGCCTGCAGACCTCCGACGTGCGCCGGCGCCTGCGGGTCTGGGCGCGCGCCGCCGCGATCCAGGGCGGGATCCACCCGCACGCGCTGCGCCACTCGTTCGCGACGCACCTGCTCGACGGCGGTGCGGACCTGCGCGCGATCCAGGAGCTGCTCGGGCACAGCAGCATCTCGACGACGCAGATCTACACTCGGGTAGAGTCGGCGCGCCTGCGCACCGCGTACCGCCGCAGCCACCCGCGCGCATAGGCTCTCATCAGCGATGGAGACGAACGTCAAGGCGATCGAGCTGCGCGACATGTGGCGCCGGTACAAGGGCACCGGCGACGAGCGCGCTCGAGAGCGCCTGGTGGTGGCCTACTCGCCGCTCGTGAAGTACGTCGCCGGGCGGATGGCATCGGGCCTGCCCTCGCACGTGGAGGAGGCCGACCTCATCTCCTACGGGCTGATCGGGCTGATCAACGCGATCGAGCGGTTCGAGCTCGAGCGCGAGATCAAGTTCGAGACCTACGCGATCACGCGCATCAAGGGCGCGATCATCGACGAGCTGCGCGCGCAGGACTGGGTCCCGCGCTCGGTCCGCGCCCGTGCGCGCGAGATCGAGCGGGCCAACCAGAAGCTCGAGCACAAGCTCCAGCGCGCGCCGACCGACGAGGAGATGGCTGCCGAGCTCGGGATGGGGCTCAGCGAGTTCCAGGACGCGCTCCTGCAGATCTCCAACTCCTCGATCGCCGCGCTCGACGAGCTCTGGTCGGTCGGCGACGCGAGCGGCGACCAGGTCTCGCTGCTCGACACGCTCCAGGACCAGAACGCGCCGGACCCCTCGGCGATGATGGACCAGACCGACCTGCGCGACCGCGTCGCGGAGGCGATCGCGCGCCTGCCCGAGCGCGAGAAGCTCGTGATCGCCCTCTACTACTACGAGAACCTGACGCTCCGCGAGATCGGCGAGGTCCTGGGTGTGACCGAGTCGCGCGTCTCGCAGCTGCATACGAAGGCCGTCCTTCGCCTGCGCGGGCGGCTCACCGCCGACTGATGTCCGCGCCGCGCTGGAAGGCCGTCAAGATCGACGAGGTCGAGGCGCTCCCCAGCGTCGGCACGCTCACCTGGCGCCCGCTGCGCCACGAGCTCGGCGTGCGTGCCTTCGGCGTCAACGCCTACACCGCCTCGCAGGTCGGGCAGGACGTCGTCGAGTCGCACGACGAGAAGGACCTCGGCCACGAGGAGCTGTACGTCGTCGTGGCCGGGCACGCGACCTTCACGCTCGACGGCGCGAGCCTCGACGCGCCGACCGGCACCTGCGTCTTCGTGCCCGATCCCTCGGTCCACCGGCACGCGACCGCGCGCGAGGTCGGGACGACCGTGCTGGCGATCGGTGGGTGGGCCGACCGCGCGTACGAGGTCTCCGCCTGGGAGTGGGCGTTCCGCGGCCTGGGCGCGGCGAAGACCGACACCCGGCGCGGGCGCGAGATCTTCCAGGAGGCGATGGCGGCGCTGCCCGACAACCGCTGGCTGCCCTACAACCTCGCGTGCATGGAGGCGCTGGCCGGCAACCCCGACGCCGCCATCGGGGCCCTCAGCCGGGCCGTCGAGCTCGGCGGCGACGAGGTCCGCGAATGGGCGCGCGGGGACACCGACCTCGACGCGGTGCGCAGCGACCCCCGCTTCGTGGCGCTCATCACCTGACCCCCCGTCGCGCTGGCCGCGCACGCGGTGCGGCGATAAGGTCGCCGGACCGCACAGTTCGAGGAGAGGAATGCAGGCATGCACAAGGCGGACCGCATCCGCAATGTCGCCCTTGTCGGCCACCGCGGGAGTGGCAAGACCTCGCTGCACGAGGCGCTGCTCTACCAGGCGGGGGTCACCAACCGCCTCGGGTCCGTCGTCGACGGCACGACGATCTCCGACGACGACGCGGACGAGCAGGCCCGCCAGATGTCGATCAGCGCGCACCTGAGCTCGTTTGAGTGGGACGAGCGCAAGATCAACCTGATCGACACGCCCGGCGAGCCGAGCTTCGTCGCCGACGCGCTCGGCGTGCTGCGCGTCTGCGAGTCGGCGATCTTCGTCGTCAACGCCGTCATGGGCGTGGAGGTGACGACGAGCCGCCTGTGGCAGCGCGCCGCCGAGCTCGACCTCGCGCGCATGGTCTTCGTGAACATGCTCGACCGCGAGCGCGCCGACTTCTTCCGCACGCTCGAGCAGCTCAAGGCCGCGTTCGGCCCGCACGTCGTCGCCACCGAGATCCCGATCGGCGCCGAGCACGAGGTCCGCGGCGTGATCGACCTCGTCGACATGAGGGCGTACGAGTACGTCAGCGCCGAGCGCGACAACTGCCGCGAGATCCCGATCCCCGACGACCTCGCCGAGCTCGCGCAGGAGTACCGCGAGAAGCTCATGGACGAGGTCGCCGAGGTCTCAGACGCGCTCATGGAGCGCTACCTGGAGGGCGAGGAGATCTCGCATGAGGAGATCGTCACCGCGCTGAAGGACGGCACGAACCACGGCGGCATCTTCCCCGTCGTCTGCGGCGTGGCGACGAAGAACCTCGGCACCAACCGGCTGCTCGACGCGATCGAGGAGGACCTGCCCTCGCCGGTCAAGCACGGCGCCCTCGAGCTCCCCGAGGTCACGCTCACGCCCGCCGAGGACGAGCCGCTGTACGCCTACGTCTTCAAGACTCGCGCCGACCCGTTCGCCGGGCGGATCAACCTCTTCCGCGTCTACCAGGGCGTGATGCGCCCGGACAGCCAGGTGCTGAACACGCGCGCGCACGCCAAGGAGCGGATCGGCCAGCTGCTCATCTCGCGCGGCAAGGAGTCGGCGAGCGCCGATGCCTTCGGCCCCGGCGACATCGGGGCGGTCGCCAAGCTCAAGGAGACGCGCGCGGGCGACTGGCTCGCCGATCGCGACGA
>Ga0335070_10005184_pt1 | contig 15318 bp, 11 predicted proteins | sample Lox_Sample_13_FD_206722 | JGI IMG/M metagenome (GOLD analysis project Ga0335070, IMG submission 206722) | Soil microbial communities from Loxahatchee National Wildlife Refuge, Florida, United States - Lox_Sample_1.3 | ecosystem: Environmental > Terrestrial > Soil > Wetlands | place: USA... | reverse complement strand
CTCCACGCCTCCGCGTCTTTGCGTGAGCCTCTTCTTCGCCCCGCCGCGCCGCTCCACCAATCACTCCGCCGCCCGCACTTCCAGACATGCCCCGCAACCGTCGTGCGGGCAGAGAACCTTCACGCGCTTTCCAGACTTGAGAACGGAGTCGACCGCGCGGAGCACATTGGCAGCCATACAAAGGCACAGGCCGGCTGGGACGGTGCGATCGAAAACAAACTCAGCGGCCGTCTCGCACGGCGCGGGGCACACCTCGCCGTCGGCAGCCTTGACGCAACGGGCGATCACGACCCTGACTCCCGCGCTTGGGTGTGAAGATAGGGTGCCTTTGGCGGTTGTACGCGGAGCTCCGCCCTGGCCCGCCGGTGTCTTCCCGGCGGCTCCTCTTCGCGCCGCATCGGGTTTTGCTGCGGCGGGGATTGCATCGACCACCACGACATCTTCTCCGGCATCCATTGCGGCATTGGCCAGCTCGTCGGCGCGGTGATTCTGTTCCCGAGGAATGTGCTTGATGGTCCAGCGTTCAAACGTCCTGAGCTTCACCAGGGCCGCGTCGAAGAGATCGCGCAGGCGAGGATTCTTGACCCGGTAGTCGCCGTTGAGTTGGCGCACCACCAGCTCGCTGTCGGCAAAAACCGTGACCTCGCGGGCCCGGGCCTGTACCGCCGCGTCCAGGCCCTTCAGCAGCCCGCTGTATTCGGCTGCGTTGTTGGTCATCCGGCCGAGGAAGAAACCCGCCTCAAACACGGGCCGCCCTTGCGCGTCCTGGACAACCACGCCCGCTCCGGCCGGGCCGGGATTACCACGCGAGCCCCCGTCGAAATGGACTACGAGTTTCATGAATCAACGAGAATGTCGCTGGGCGTCAGCGGGCGTGTGAAGCCGCTGGTAATTCGTAATACAGGATGCGGCCGCACGAGTTGCACAGCACGGCATCATCTCTCGACAGAATGTTATTCACCTGCTCGATGGTGATGGACATGTTGCAGCCTTCGCAGGCATATTCCTCGCGCTTCGGGTGAGTCCGAATGACCTGCGCCATGGCCTCGCCGTCGAGCTTCCTGGCCACACGGTTGAAAGTGTCCAGCGCCTTGCCGGGAACGGCCGAAGCGGCGGCTTCGCGGTCGCGGGCGAGTTGGTTGAGCTTCTCTCGCGACTTTTCCTCGACTTCCTTCAGTGCCGCCTTGGCCTCCTGACACCTGGAGATTTCCTTGTCGCGCTCCGCCTCGAGGTTGCCAAGCTCTTTTCGCTTGCTCTCGATCTGCCGGAAAAAGGCCAGCACCTTCTCCTCGACCTTGCTGTTGTCCGCCTTGGTGGTGTTGAGCTGGGTCAGAATCGCGGAGTACTCTTTGTTGGTCTTGGCGCTGTTCAGGGCCTGGCGCAACTTGGCGATCTGTGACTCGTTGGTTTTGACCTCCAGGTCCAGCCGGTCAGCCTCCATCTGATCGGTCCGAATGGCGGCCTGCCAGGCACGGATCTTGGTTTCATGGTCGGCGATCCGCTGTTCCTGCTTCTTCACGACACCCTGTTTGCGATCGATCTTCCTCTGTATTTCCGCGATCTGCAGCTCGACTTCTTGTAATCGGCAAAGGGCGTCGAGAGTGGCTCCCATAAGCGAGTGTTCCTTTCCACGTACAGCCAAACCGCCGACAGTCGCTCTCGCGACTAAAGACGCATTATGCGCCGAACGGCCGTGGTAAGCAATGCCGGCAAACTGAACCGCAAGGCAAGAGACGCAAACGCCGCAGACCCGGCCGGTGCTGTCGCCTCTCCCTACGAACTTTAGTACGGTTCCACTGCCAAGGTCCGGCAGGCGCGGAGCCCCTTTGATCGTGACTCGCCCGCCTTGCCCGGCTGATTACAGGCTTTTCCGTGGACTTCTGGCTCGGAAGAGCCGCAGTACACCCCTGAGCCCGCTTGAAAGGTCCCGGCCCGTGTTTGTGACGCGCGCGGGCATACTCAAAGCCGCGCGAGCGGTTTAACGCCGTCCACGCGGCTTTGATACCGAGAGCAGGGCGAGAGAGGTTCGCTCAGATCGACATCTCGGATGTAGCCCCTCCTACCGCCGAAATGTGCCTCGAGTCCGGCGCCGCCTCGCTGTGGCGAAGCGTCGTCTGTGGCCTCGCCGCCCTGCCGCGGATTTTCAATTCTCCCGGAATGATGACCTCAATCGGCACTCGGCCCGGCCTGGCCTCCACGATCAGATCCGCAGCCCAGACGCCGATCACCTGCGGATCGACTTCATATGCCGTCAGATTCGCTTCCTGCGCAGTTGTGTCGCCGGGCTCCGGTATACAAGCTATCACGGCGCTCTCCAAGATGCCTGCGGTTCGCAGCGACTGGTTCTCAAGCAACGTTCGAAGGCAGCCACTGCCGATACAGACCAGACCCATCGCGCGTGAGGAATCCTCCTTAGAAGATTCCGGCTGGCCGGCCGTCCTTTTAGGTGACTGGTTTTCCAGAAGCCCCCTCCAGTCCATGCTCGAGATCGTACTCGTCGTTACGGACCGCCCGTGGCGGACCGCAGCAGTCTGGCAACCGTTCATGACCAGCTTCGCTTCCCGCCCCTCCTCCCCGGCCGACAGTGCGGTGATTTCGGTGCAGCCCAGCAGTGCCAGGTATTCGGCGAGCCGGAACCCCGCCTCCATGTAATCGGGTACCACCGCATCGATCTTGGCTGTGTCGGCGAAAGCGCCGAGCGAAACCATCGGGACACGACGGCGATAAGCCTCCGCCATGCAATCGTCGCCCAGGCGCCCACTTCCGCCGGACAAAGGATTGTGTGGATAGGCCACCAGCCCGGCCGTGGAGGCTCTGACCGCCGGGGCCCAGGCCTTCAACGAGATATTGCCCCGAGCGGCGGTCTCGTACGGCAGCGCCGTGACCTCTAGCCTGTGGCCGCCCTGGGCCAGTCGGGCATGCAGATGGTTGAGGACGATTCTCCGATACGGAACTACGTCTGCACCCGCGGCCGGAAGAATGCACAGGATCGGTCCGCGCGCCGAGTGACCACGGGATTTGCCGGTGCCCTCGGCGACAAAAGTGCCCCGTCCGATCTGACGAACCAGCAAGCCCTCGCTGCTCAGGTCGCAGAGCGCCTTGTTGATCGTCTTGGCGTTCGCCTTGTATTTCCGCCCGAGTTCCCGCTCCCCAGGCAGGCGTCCGTTGAATTCGCCATTGAGGACCGATCGGCGGATTTGCTCCCGAAGCCGCTGGAATTTGTAGCTTAGACGACCAGAAACATCATATGTCCTAATAGCCGCTCCCTGTGACGCCCCGTTGTCAGACATTCCCTGGTGCTCCTGCTTCTGCCCGGGACCCCTGCTGCAAGACAGCTCGCGGGCAGCAAACCATATCCGGCGCGGGCAAACGGCGATCTTGGCGCCGGGGTTGGATGCCTGGCTTGCTTTGCCGGCGTCTTACGAAACCGGGTTTGGCCCCCGCCGGCGGTTGGAAACTCCCTGGAGAATGATCGGGTCGGGGGCCTATCCCATTTCTGGTGGACGCACTAAGGACCTCGCCTCTCCTTAAACTGCGTTGGAGCATGATGTGACCCCTCGATCCCAGGGATCGTCATTGGCATCAGGGGAGACCGAAGCGGGCGGGTTTGTGGTCGCTTCGGGGACTCCAAGCGGTGTCCATAGGATTCTTCCGCGACTTTTGGTGCAGTCAAGACGGAAAAAGGGCCGACCCAAAGGAAGGATGTAACCTTTTCACCGCGAGGTGATTAGGGGTTGATGCCATTGGATGATTCGCGGCTTGTGCTTGGTGCGACGATCAGAGGGACTATGCGGCCGCGACCGCGCCTGGACTGCTATCCCTTGGCAGGCCGCGAGCTCGCATTGGCGTGGCGCCGGGATCGGAGTCCCATCATAACCTTATGTCAGCATGAAAGTAATGGAATCGTGGCGCCGCAAGCTGAGGACAGAGCGTCCGCGTTGGAAGCGATGAAATCAAACAAATACACGCGGTAGCGAAGGGCTTGCCAGCCGGAACTTTTTCGTGTAAACGGATGGACGGTATTGGTAGCATGGATTAGCATTGGCGGCTTGCCGCCGGGGGCGGACTTTTCGTCCCTGAGGAGAAATAGCGGAACGTGCGTCCAGCACGGCTGGCCATGGCGGCCGGTCAGGCTAGGCGGAATTGACAATCCGTGGAGGAACTTGCCTCGCTGGACATTTGACTGGGAGTGATATGTCGTTGTTACCCGTTCAAATCGCAGGCACCGGAAGCTACCTGCCCGGTCCCCCCGTGCCGGGCGACAAAGTGGAGGCGGTGCTCGGTCCGTTGGACAAGGCGCCGCCCAAGATCAGAAGTTTCGTGGAGAACCTCGGCCAGAAGATGCTCGAACGCGGAGGTGTTCGCACGCGGCACTTCGCCGTCGACCCCGAGACCGGGGACATGACGCACAACTTCAGCAGCCTGGCTGAAAAGGCGGCTCGTAATGCCCTCGAGATGGCCGGCATGGAGCCGCAGCAACTTGATCTGATTGTCATCTCCTGCCCGACATATGATCAAAGTACGCCGCCCACCAGCGCGCTGCTGCAGGAGCGTTTGGGTGTACAGAACTGCGCGGAGATGGAAATCCACTCCAACTGCACGGGCGTCGGTAAGGGCGTGCAGATTGCCTACGACGCGCTCCGGACCGGTCGATACGACACCGCCTTGGTGACCTACAGCCAGTTGTCCTCGATTTACCTTCGGAGCTGCTACTTCAACCAGCCCAAGATGGACAAGGCCCATGCTGCCCTGCGGTGGATCCTCGCCGATGGCTCCGGGGCGATGATTCTGCGGGCCAATCGAAACGGCAGGCCGGGCCACGAGATTATCGGCACTTTCGTTGAATCGGTGGGTGCCGGCCGCCCGGCGGGAATGACCGCCGGCGGCGCCGCCTTGGATCTGATGAAGGCTTCGCACCAGATCCCTCAATTGTACGAGGATGGCCTTCACCACCTTTGGCAGGATTTCTCCGCCGTCAACGATAACGCCGCGCCGCTTCTCTTGCAGGGATTGTGCCGGTTCACTGAGAGGTTGGGCATTAGCCCCAGCAAGGTGGACCACTATGTTGTTTCGATCCCCACCCGACAGTTGTATGACGACAAGATCTCCGCGTTCCTCGATCGGCTCGGCATCACTCGCGAGCAGATCAAGTTCCGCAGCGACACGATCGGGTATTGCGGCGGGGCGGCCACTCTTCTGCACCTGGACGAAATGGTTCGCGACGGCGAGTTGAAGGAAGGCCAGCTGGCCGTCGTCCACGCCGTGGAATCCAGCAAGTGGATGACGGCGGGTTTTGCGGTGCGATGGTAGAACCCAACCCTCCAGACCATCCCAGCCCCGCTTGGCTGGTATGCAAGATGGTCTTCTATGCCGTCTCCTTCCTGGCTTTCATCCTGGTCGTCGTTCCTTATGGCTTTCACCACTTGGGGCACCATGTTTACCCCCAGTCCGCACAAGGCTGGCTGCAGCCGAACCTCGCGCAACGCGTCATCGGCGCGGTGCTCTTTGCAATCGGGCTCGTCGGCTACGTGATCTGCTCGCTGTGGCTGGTGATAGTCGGCAAGGGGCCGTTCGTCGAGTTCGACCCGCCTAAGGAGTTCGTTGCCACCGGCCCTTATCGTTGGACACGCAATCCCGTCGCCGCCATGCTGCTCCTGACCGTCCTGGGGGAGGCCGTTTTCTTCGGTTCGCCCGGGATTCTCACGCTTTTTGTACTGGGCTTGCCCGTGGCGCAGTTGCAGGTCGTGTGCATCGAGGAGCCCCGGTTGAAGGCCCGTTTTGGAGAATCCTACATCGAGTACTGCCGGACCGTCCCACGCTGGATCCCCAGGAGGCCCAATCGCAATGGCTCCGACAAACGATAAGATGCGGCACCGGGCGTGTCTGATGGGTTAGCAGGCGGTTTCACCGGGACTGCAGCGGATCTGACAATCGCGTTCCCATGAAAGTCCTCGTTACAGGCGGCACAGGTTTCGTCGGCAGCCATCTGATCGAGCAGTTGCGCGCGGATGGCAGTTCCGTTCGCGCGCTGGTCCGCCTGGGCAGCGACCGCCGGTTCGTCGCGTCGCTCGGCGCCGAAGTGGTCACCGGCGATTTGGACGACCTCGATTCCCTCCGCTCCGCCTGCGAAGGCTGTGAGACCGTCTATCACTGCGCGGCTCGCGTGGAAATCGTCGGTCCGGAGGAGGATTTCAACCGCACCACCGTCGCCGGCACAGCCCGACTGGTGGCCGCGGCGAAGGAGAAGCAGGTCCGAAGGTTCGTCCAGGTAAGCTCCTGCGGCGTATATCCTCCCTCGCTTCTCGCATCAGGCCAGGTGATCGACGAAGCCACGCCGACGGATGAGCCGCCGCCGTGGTTCGTGTACGGCCGGTCAAAATATCATGCCGAGCGTGTTGTTCGGCAGAAAGCCGGCCCCGAAATGGAGTGGGTCATCATCCGGTTGGGCTACCTCTACGGGCCGCGAAACCGCACCATGCGCACCTATCTTGCCCCGATCATGACCGACAGCATCATGATGATCATCGGGAAAGGGGGCAACGAGATGGCGCTGGTCTATGTCGAGGATGCTGTCCGAGCCATCGTGCTGGCCGGACAATGTCCGGGCGCGGCGAACAGGACACTTATCGCCGGAGGCACCGAGCGGATCACGCAGCAGGAGTATTTCGATGCCCTGGCCGATGGCTTCGGCGTGCCGCGGATCAGGAAGCATGTGCCCTACAAGGTGGCGTTTTTCTTCGGCTGGCTGGGCGAGCGGCTGATCAAGAAAGGCCCGCGACAGGCGGTCATGCGGCGATCGGCCATCGCTTTGACGGGCCTGCCGCAGCGAATCCGCTGTGACTACACCCAGCAACTGCTGGGCTGGCGCCCGGAAACGAGATTTGCCGATGGCATGCGCAGAGCCTTCGAGTGGTATCACAAGGAATACGGACCATGATGAAGAAGACGAGCATCGCCCGCACTTTCAGTCGGTTTCCGCTTTCCAAGAGCGCGACCGTCACTCTGGCCGCGTTGGCGGTCAGCTTCTCCACCGCCTGTCAGCCGACGGCGCGGATTCAGCCCGCTGACGAGCGCGAACAACGGGCGCAAATTCAACCCGCTGTCGAGCGCGGCCGGCCGGCGACGCCCGGTTCCGAGCCATCGGGTCAACTACTGGCCACGGCAGACCAGGCGGTACCATGCCTGACAGACCAGTGGATCGCCGAGCTCCTGGCGGAGGCACAGGATGAGGAGCCCACCCCGCTTCCCCCGCAGAACTTTGAAGGGCTGCAAGATCTCAGTGAGCGCGATATCGCCCTGTTCATCGACACGGGACCTGCCGTGATACCCGAGCTGATGAAGCACGTCCACGACCATCGCCTGACGACGCGGTACTTGCACTATCCGCTGCACACCGGAGTCTATTCGGAACGTAAGATGGTCGGGGAGGTGGCCTGCTACCTCATCGAGGCTGTGCTGCGGCAGAATCCGTACTTCAGCACGACCGGAAAACTGCTGTACGCCTGTCCCGCATGTGCCAATTATCCCGAGATGAGGCGGCACGCTCTCGACCAGGCTGCCAGCGCCTACCTGGAGTGGTACAGCGTGCACCCGGATCTCGCCACGAAAGGCTTTTTCAGCCCTCCGGACACTCTGCCTGTGGTCAACTGGGAGTATGATTGGCAGGCTTGGCCACGGCTGGAGCGGGCTACTACGCAACCTTGGCTGGAGCTGCGCAGCGGCTCGTGAGTTCAGCTCAATCGTGAGCTGCGTCAAGATCCCGCGCCGGCTGAATCAGTTCGTCGGAGTGTCTTTGGCCTTTTCCCTTGAGGAACGCTTCGGCTTGCGATTCTCTTTCTTCGCCGGAGCGTCCTTCTTTTCGCCCGAGTCCTTTTTCTCCTTGACCTTCGCGGCGGGCGAGTCCTCATCTTCGGCGGATTGCGTCGTCGGCTTGGGTTCCTTGTAGGTCTGAACCTCCCGCTGATGCCAGGCCTTGCCGTCAAACGTGGAGCAAGACGCGGAGGACTGGTAGAAATCAAGCTTGCCCACCACCGGGCCGAGCTTGGCCAGAATCGGCGTCACGCTGGTGATGAAGCTGCGAAACTCCGGCGGCATATCCTGGCCGACCATTCCGATCACGCTGGTGGCCATGGTTATCGCGCCGAGGATGGCCTGCAGCTTCGCGGCCGTTTTGGTCTCATCCTTGAAGCTGATCGAATCGACCGGGCCGCTCTTGGGAATGAGTCCTTCCTTCTTCCACCTTTCGTTCTTGGTGATGTTGGGATGCTTGCCGGCGCCGGTTTCCAGGCACTTGGTGACGGTCCCCGCCGAGGAAGCGACGATCAGGTGCCCTTCGGCCACGCCGATGACCGGGGGCTTGAAGCCGCCCATCATCATCATCATGGGATGCGACACCTGGGTGAAGGTCCGTTTTCCGGCGACCTGGACTTCGCTGAGCATCAGGACATTCTGCTGGCTCTTCTCGCTCATCTTCTTGTTGATCGTGTCCAGCAGGCCGGAAATCATTTCCGAGGCCTTCTTTTCGTCGGTGACCTTCATCATGAGAATCCAGTCGTCGCCTATCTTGGCGGTCATTATGTTGCCGTCAAACAAGGCCAGGATGTCCTTCTCCAGATCGAGCTGCAGCTCGTCCTTGAACGCCTTGGTGAAGTCGGCGACGCTTTGCTTGCCTTCAGGGGAAATTTCCTCGATGAAGCCGATGATATACCGGTAGGTCTTGAGGAGACTGAAGCCGGAACTACGCCAGAAATCCGTGGCCTCTTCCGGGATGAATCGCTCGAACTTCTCGATCGGCTCTCCGCCGACGATGATGCCGTACAGCGGCTTGGACTTGGCGTCCGCCGTCAGGGTGGTGATGGTCTCGGTGAAGACCTGGTAGCCGTCGGTCCACTCCACAGTGGCTGTGTAGTCCATGATGTTCACATCACAGAGAAGCTTGGTGATCACCTGCAGGGCCGCCTCGTCACCGCCGCGCTCCGCCTGCCGGGGTTGATCGCCCCCCTCCTCGTCCTCGTCCGCCTCTTCGCTCGGCTTGCGGCTCCCGGGCCCCTCGCTCTTCTTCGACTTGACCTTCTTCTCTTTATGCTTCTTGGTTTCCTCGGAGGCAGGCTTCGTGCCGGAGCTCTCGGCGCCGCTGATCGACCGAATCATCCCGCCGATCTTGTCGAACATCGCCGCCGCATCCCAAAACACCAGCTTGTCTTCGGCCGGAGGCAGTTGCTTGAAGGCCGCCTTGAACTTCTCCGTCTGAATCAGTCCGGGTGCCTTGGATGAACCCTTCAGCAGGGCCAGGGCATCCTGCAGCATGGTCCGATTGAATATCGACACGATAATCAGGTCGTCCTGGCTGCCCAGGCTGATGAGCTGCGGCAACATATCGGGGCCGAAGGTCGTGAACTTCACCCCTTCGATCTCCACCTCGCCCAGGCTTACGGCTTTCTCACCGCTCTCGGTTTCGATGAGCTTTGCGATCTCCTGGAGAATGGCCTTGAGGCTCTCGCAATTGGCGGCGGCTTTCTTGCTGCTTTCGAGCCGCCCGATCAGAAGACCTTCGTAGGGAGAACCATTCACCACCATCCCCGACATCCGGCCGGCATAGATCATCTCTTTGCCGAACAGCTCCCCCCAATCGACTTTGGCGCACAGCGTGGTGAATCGGTCCCGAATATCCTCGATCTTGTCCAATTGCTCGTCGGAGACTTTGTCGGTGATGAGGTCCCAGACGTCTTCGATGATGCCGCTGGCCATGAAGGCCTTGTGGACCTCGGCCCAATAATCGTGCAGAAACTGGCGTTCCGGGTTGTGCCTCGCCGCCACGGTGATGAACACGTCGGCCGGCACCGCCTTGGTCAGCGGAAACTTGGAAAAATCAGTTTGAGCGACGGCCGCGCCGGAAACCATCCCACTCAGCAGCACCGCCGCCACAACGGTCAATCGAACGCCTTTAGCCATTGAACAGACTCCCTGTGAGCATTTCCGCCCGATGAGCATCCCTCGATACGCCCGGACTGGATCGGGCATTGTAACAGGATGCCTCTGTCGTCAAACAGCGCTACACTCCCGCTGATTGAGCTAAACGGCCGTGGGGCGAAGACCTAACGCCCCGTTTTGACGCCGGCGGCCGCTTGATGCGGCCTTTCCAGGGGGCGCGGCCTCGACCCATACAGGGCAATATCGACACCCATCCGGCGTTGTGACATATGGACCGCCGATCCGATTGCGAGCATCGACGGTCGGGCGACAACCGCTGGATGCGGCGAGCGACTTGGGAGACACAACATGATTACCGGAATGTTGACAATGGCTGCCGCGAACGGGCTGTTCCTGTTCGTCGGGGCGATGCTCCCGCCCCCCAACGAGAGGCCGCAGTTCCTCGACCAGGCCTTCGAAAGGAGCGAACGAGACAACGGTGACACGATCGCGCCGGGCCAATTCGGACAGGCAGTGCGCCGGCAGATGGCCCGGCGTGATATGGCGGCCGATCCGCCCCGAGACGGCGGTCCGCGAGAGGGCCCTCGCCGACAAGGAAACCGCTGGAGATCGGCCTGGGCCGCGCAACGCGCTCCTGAAAATCCGCCGCCGGCCCATCAGGATCAGGAACTGCGAATGCGCAGGGCTCTCGAGCGCGCCATGGCTCAGACGCTGCGTCGGCACAGAGCAGAACTGGATCAGATGTTCCGTGAGGCCGTGGCTCAGGCTTTGCGAGAAATCGGTCCTGCTCCAGTGAGCTCGGCCGACCGGCCGGAGATGTTCGAGAGATACATCCGCCCGGGGCCATGGCAGCGCGGACGTGACTTCGATGGCCCGGGCGGCCGGATGCTCTGGCACCGCTGGCACGATCGATGGTCGGAGGGGCGGGACGGATGCCCCGGGATTTGCCCCTTCTGCGGACAACGGTGCGATCGCTGGCCGGGCGACGGAATGCGCTGGCGAGATGGGTCATGCTGGCCGGGCAAGTGCTGTCGACCTCCTGCCGACGGACCGGGCCGCGGCAAGTGGCGGGACGATAGAGGACCCGGCGCGGGCCGAGGCATGTGGCGAGGCGACAAGGATCGTGGCGAGTCCGTTGCACCGCGGGAGTCCAGGGATGGACCCGAGCCACCCCGGAAGCTCGAACGGAACCGCGACCGGCAACTCGATCGCAAAGCCAGGACAGACCCACCGCGCGAGCGCTGGGGCCAGGACGAGCGGCACGACGACCCGCCGGATGACGATGATTGAGCCGCTTGCGGTCTGCAGTGTCAGACTAATCAGAGCCCCGGGCCAAATGGACCGGGGGCTTTTGTCGCTCTATCGGCTCATGGCCCGCCGAGATATCATTGCCCGCATGATCCGGGCCATCATTTTTGACTGCGACGGCGTCATCGCCGATACCGAGCCGCTGCACTATCAGGCCTTCAACAGCGTACTGGCTGAGCGAGACATCCGCCTTTCGCAAACGCAGTACTTCCAGAAGTACGTAGGACTCAACGACCCGGCCGTCATCCGCAGTATCTTCGCGGATCTGCGCCTTCCCCTTGACGACCAACGGACCGGCCGCCTTCTCGAAGCAAAGAACGCAGCATACCTTGCCAGGATCGCCCGCGGGATCGAACCACTCCCCGGTGTGACCGCCTTCGTCGCCCGGGCGTCAGAGCGGTGGCCGTTGGCCCTTTGCAGCGGAGCCCGGCGCGTGGAGATTGAGACGATCCTGCGACACGCCGGCTTGTCGCGATATTTCCCCATCATCGTATCTTCCGACGACGTGACCATCTCGAAGCCTGATCCGGCAGGGTTCTTGCGGACTCTGGAACTTCTGCAGCAGCGGGCAACGTCATCGCTACAGGCCCGAGGACTCGCAGTCTCTCCGGCCTCATCAGGAGCAGTCGGGCGGGTTCCACCGGCCTGCGTCTCCTGCGGTCCGTCCCGCGGTCTGTCCGCGGCGGAGTGCCTGGTGATAGAGGACAGCGCCCACGGAATCGCCGCCGCCAAGTCGGCCGGGATGCGCGTGCTGGCGGTTCAAAGCGGATGCAGTGCCGATAAGTTGTCGCTCGCGGATGTGATCGTGCCGGATCTGCGGTCAGTTACCGACGATATGATAGCCGCCATGTGAGCGCGACGATCAACCGCGTCTCTTCGCTTCCGAAGCCTTTGAACCATTTCCTCAGCAGGCTTCTTCGTGGTCTTCGCGTTGTTCGTGGTGATCAGTTCGAGCTAAGGCGCGAGAGCACCTTCGGCCGGCGCGCTGGTTGGCGCCTGTGGGAGCGGTTCGATCCCCAGTTTCCGGCACACCTTTTCGTAGGTGTCGCGCGGCCCCCTGCCCCAGTCGGCGCCCTGCACGACTTCCTCCACGATCTGCGCGAAGGTTCGCGGAATCTTCATGCGATCGGAAGAGGTTCCCTGCTGATACGTGTCGTACACCTGCTTGGCGCGGTTCATGCGGCGCACGGCCTGGTCGTCCTCGTCGTAGGCGTACATCAGCATGGCATCGCGAACCAGCAGCCCGATGCGGCTCATGGCCACGCGATGATCGCCCAGCTCCCGATCCAGGAGGAACTGCTTGGCGATGAATCCGCTGAGCCCTTTGTCATACATGGGGTCGGGGAAGTGCTCCTTCAGATAATCGAATTTCTCCCGGGCTTCCTTCTCCATCCCCGCCTCGTAGTAACGGAGAATCGCGCTGCGAACGAAACCCACGAAGCCCGTCTCGAAGTTGGTCGAGACCACCTTGTTCTCCTTCTCCCGGTTGAGGTACTTCTCCGAGTCCCGCAGGTACGCGTCGAACAGGACCGGCACCACCCGAAGGTCGGGAGAAAAGAGGGGCGGCTCGCCGAGCCGGGCATTCGGGCTCATCGCCATGCGACCGCGATGGAATATCTTCTGCAGGCAGAAGAACTCAAGGCGGTTTGTGTTCAGCCTGTGAACGTCGATGTATTCACGGGTGTCGATGCCCTTCTCCAGCCCGATGTAGGCCCAGTACAGGGCGTGGGAGTCCGGCAGGCGGAAGTCGAAAGTCAGGTCGTAGGTCTTCTGCAAATCGAGGATTCGCTGGGGATCCAGCTTGACCTCGTTCTTCAGGCGCTGGGCCCGCCAGAAATGCTCAATCGCCACCTGCGCCTCTCGGGTGGCCGGATCGCTCATAAAGGCTTCCAGGTCATGGAGCCTGTTGGCCTCCTCGCCGGGCCTCACGTTGGGCAGGCGGACGTCGCTTTTCTTCAGCGCCGACAGCAGTCCCAGAAAAATACCTTCCTTGCCGGCGTCAAAGCCGAACTCCTTGAGCCGTTCGACGAACGGCGCCACGCCCGGCTTTTTCGACAGCTCCTCGAATGTTGCCGGCGCCTCGGCCAGGGACTTGAAGTCGTAGTCCCGATAGTAATCGCCGCGGACGCGCCCGGGGCGGACATAATCGTCCGGCGGCTCTCCCAGAATGTCCTCCATCTGCAGGGCGAATTGCAGCTTGTAGTAATAGTGCCATTCGTCCATGTAGTCGCCGACTTTGTGGAACAGAATCCAGGCCAGCTCGCGGTAGAGCTGCGTGCTGGTGGGGTTCAACGGAATGCCCTTGTCGCGGAGGAGCTCGTAGCCGTTACGGACCCATCGCCATCGTTCCTCCGGCGTTCGCAGCGTGACCGAGATGTTGTAGGACATGTTCCAGGCCTGGAACGCCCATACGCTGGCGAACTTGGGCTGCAACTCGCAGATCATCTGCGAAAGCTGATAGGCATCGAAGAAGCGGCCTTCATCCTTCAGCGTCGTGGCCCGCATCCAGAGGTAGTCCACCAGCGGCGCGCGACCGACCGCCAGGAGCGGAGTGAGCAGCATGGAAGGCTGCGCTTTCTCGGGCAAGGCCGGCAGGGCCAGGTTCTCACCTGTGCGCAGATCGTCGAGCGGCCTCACCTGCGTCGACGCCGCGTAGAAGACCGCCGCGGCCGCGGCCAGAAGAATCCATTTTCGAGTCGAAGGACGCATGGTTTCTTTCAATCTGCGCCGACCGGCCGCCGCCGACGGCGGTCCGCCGCTTGGCGCTTCCCGCCAGGCCTCTTACACGATCACCGCCGCAAGCTCCCGCCGCCGCAGGATCAGCACGCCAATGGCCATCACCGCCAGACTCTTGATCAGCACCTGCTTCCAGCAGTTCTCCCACAGCACCGGCCAGCCCACGGCCCGGCCCTCAATCAACTTCCGTACCGGATCGACGTCACCGATGTACAGGATCCAGCCAACGGCATCGACCGCCGCCTTCCGGATCTGGTAGTCCAGCGGCGGCTTGGGGGGAACGTATTCCGGCGTTGCCGCGAAAGACTCCGCCACGAAACCCATCGAAATCGACAGGACGAACAATGTGATGATGATCAACGATCCCACCGGCAAGCTGAGAAACGTCGAGGCGCACACACCGAACGAGGTCAGGCAAATGACCGGAATCATGATCGCCAGAGCCGTCTGGAAGATGTTCTTCTCAAACGAGCCCGTCCGATACAGCACTTGAATCCCGTTGGGCAGATCGAACGTCGCGTCCACTCGTCGTGGATCCAGGTTGGCGAAGAACAACCGGATGGTGCCGTCAGGCTCCACGCAGTTGACCGGTATCTCAAACTCGGCCCATGTCCTCACCGGGTAGAAAGCTTCCTGCTCAAACGAAGTCGGCTTGCTGGGATCGCCGACGCCCCAGCCGCACAACAGCGTGTCCTTCTCCAACGTCTCGCCGTTGATCGTTGCGGCCGACAGATCCGCGAACGCCTGGATCTTGAACCGGACGCTCATGATGAAGTCGCTTTTTTTTTCGGGTTGCGGCCCCTTCAGCCTCCATTCGCGGACCATGCCCGGCGGAACGGTGAGCAGCGGGCCCATCATTGCGTTGCGGATCTCATCGCGAATGCGGCTGTCCGACCAGCCCTCCGGCAGGCCCTGCTCGTTCTTCAGCTTCTGATAAGCCTCCTCGACCACCTTGCTGAGGTCGGGCAACTCCGGACTGACCGAGGCCCGGGCCACCAGCACCTGCCGGCGCATTTCGTCGAATCTGCGCAGGTCAACTCGTGTCGCCTCCGGCAGCTTGATGAGCATGTCCTGAATCTGTTGGTCCGGCCAGCCCAGCGTCTCGGCGAACACGCCGATGATAGGGCTCTCGGCGCCCGTTTTGCCGACGCCCTTGACGCGATCCAGGGCGGCAACCGTGGCTTCTGCCTGATCTGCGGTGATGCCGCCATAGGTGACGAGCTCGTGTGCCAGATGCGTCTTGAACCGCGCTATGATGCCGCGTGTGCCGGCGTACGTGGCGGCCGCCACGATCAGCATAAGCGAGAAGTTGAAGACCATGATGCCGACCCACTTGCCGGCCAG
>Ga0335070_10005183_pt1 | contig 15319 bp, 14 predicted proteins | sample Lox_Sample_13_FD_206722 | JGI IMG/M metagenome (GOLD analysis project Ga0335070, IMG submission 206722) | Soil microbial communities from Loxahatchee National Wildlife Refuge, Florida, United States - Lox_Sample_1.3 | ecosystem: Environmental > Terrestrial > Soil > Wetlands | place: USA... | reverse complement strand
AGCAGCGCTATTGGGCGACGATCGCCGGCCGGCAGATCCGCTTCGACGAGCGTGCGTCGTTCGTCCAGAAGCTGACGGAGGGCCGCGCGAGCAAGGCCGCGCTCGAGACGTTCCTCCAGACGTGCGCGGCCGAGAACCCGAACCGGCGGCTGCGGCTGATGGCGCTGCAGGACCGGGTCTCGATGCGCGTCGAGCGCGCCGCGTTCGACGACCTCGTCACGCTCGTGACGCAGGCGCCGACGTGGGAGAAGGAGCGGATCGCCGGCATCCGAATCTTGCTCCGCGCCATCGCCGAGGGGAAGCCGGACGCGCCGGAGCAGATCCTCTGGCGCTGGACGTGGCGACTCGCGCGCGCGTCGCGGAAGGTGCAGGACCGGCGGGCGTCGAGCGAGTACCCGGAGGCGAAGCGGCTGCTCGGCGCGCTCGCGAACTCGCGCGGGCACCGGCACGAGGAGAACGCGGCGAAGCTCGTCAAGACCGCCCTCGAGCAGCCGATCCAGGTCGGCGCGGCACTGCTCGCGTCGGCGGAGGGCTACACGCCGCGCGCGACGAAGCTGATCGACGAGGCGCGCGAGCAGCTCGGCACGGTGCAGGAGGTCGCGCTCGCGCTCTCCGAGAACCTGCCGGCGCCGAAGCAGACGCCGAGCCGGAACCGGCGGCGGAGGCGGCGGAAGAAGAGGGCCGCCTCCGTGGCCGAGGGAGCGGCGACGGTCGAGACGGTCGAGACGGTGGAGACGGTGGAGACGGCCGAAGCGGCCGCGGCCGACCCGCCGGGCGAGGTCGCCGCGGCCGCCGTCGAGGCTCCGCAGCCGCCGGCCGACGCGGCCGAGCCCGGGGAGGACGCGCCGAAGCCGCGGCGCCGGCGCCGCCGCAAGCCCGCGAGCGCGGAGCCGGCGGGCGAGGCCGCCGCCGCGCCGCGGGCCGACAGCGAGCCTCCCGAGCCCGTCTCCCTCTAGCCGGCGGGCCCCTCCGGCCCCTCGGGGTTCTCGTTCTCCTCGTCGCGCTCGCGAAGGAAGCGCGTCAGCTCCGCCGCGAGCGAGTCGCCCGACGGCAGCTCCTCCGCCTCCTCGAGCAGGTCGACGCGGCGCTCGAGCTCCTCGACGTACGCGGCCGTCTCGGCGTCGGCCGAGACCGCCTCGCTCACCTGCTCGCTGTACTCGCGCGCGGCCTGCTCGAGCTCGGTCACGTCGACGTCGACGCCGACGAGCTCGCCGAAGCGCCGGCAGAGCGCGAGCGCCGCGCGCGGGCTCGGCGCCAGCGAGACGTAGTGCGGGACGGCGGCCCAGAGGCTGACGGACGGGATCCCCGCCTCACGGCACGCGTCGAGCATGACGCCGACGATGCCGGTCGGGCCCTCGTAGCGCGACGGCTCGAGCCCCAGCTCCTCGACGAGGGCCGGATCGCTCGCGGCCGCCGTCACCGGCGCGGGCCGCGTGTGCGGGACGTCGGCGAGGAGCGAGCCGAGCGTGACGACGAGCTCGACGCCGAGATCCTGCGCGAGCCCGACGACGAGACGCGAGAACCCCCGCCAGCGGAGGTTGGGCTCGATCCCGAGCAGGATGACGATGTCGCGGCCGGCGCCGGACATCTCGGCGTGGAAGAACGCGTTGTCCGGCCAGTCGATCCGCCGCGTCAGCCCCTCGACGAGCGAGACGTGCGGCCGGGTCGCCTGGAAGTCGAAGAAGCCCTCGGAGTCGATCTCGGCGAACCGCGAGGCCTCCCAGATCTTGGCGAGGTAGCCGCCGCCGAGCGACGCGCCCTGGCCGCCGTCGTTCCAGCCGCGGAAGGCGGCGACCAGCACCGGCCGCCGGAGCTTCGGCCGGTACGAGACGGTGAGCTCGGACATGCGCTGAGTCTACGTCCGTCCCGCGCGGGCGAGCGGCCGCCAGAGCCGGGCGACGAGCCAGACCGTCCACGCGAAGAGCGAGGCGGCGAGCGCGACGTGGACGAGCACGACGCCCCAGGAGACGGTCGCGTACGTCCGGTACTGCACCTCGCCGACGATCATCTGCACCGCGAGGACCGCGAGCAGCCCGGCGCAGCCGCGGACGAGCCACGGATACCGCGCGCGGTGCAGCCACGCCCAGACGGCGAGCACGAGGAAGACGATCCCGAACGCCGCGACGACGCGGACGTGGACGGCGACCGCCGGCTCGAACGCCCCGAGCCGCCGCACGCGCGTGTCGCCGCTCGACCCGGGGAACCTGCCCGCCGCGGTGGCGAGCGTCCCGGAGACGACGAGCGCGCCGACGGCGGCGAGCAGCACGGCGCCGGCGGTGCGCGCGACCGCGGGCAGCGGCGGGTCGCCGCCGCGGACGAGCAGCGTCGCCCCGAGCAGCACGAGCACGCCGAGCCCGAGCACGACGAGCGAGAGCAGCAGATGCGAGATCACGAGCCACGGGTTCAGGTGGTAGTAGACGGTGATCGCGCCGAGCGGGGCCTGGCCGAGCGTCCCCGCGAAGACGAGCGCGGCGAGGATCTTCGTCCCGCGCCCGAGCCCGCGCGTGCGCAGCGCCCCGACCGCGAGCGCGAGCGTCGTCAGCACCGTCAGGAACGCGACGAGCCGGTTCGAGAACTCGATGTCCGAGTGGTAGCCGCGCGCCGGGAACGGGTCGCCGGGCTGGCACCCCGGCCAGTGCTCGCAGCCGAGCCCGGAGCCGGTCAGCCGCACGGTCGCGCCGGTCGCGACGATGAGGACGAGCATCCCCGTCGTGACCAGGGCGAGGCGCCGGAACGCATTCGGGGAGAGGACGAGCGCGCGGCGCCGCGGCAGCGCCTGCGGAACCGACGACTCGACGTGCACGGCGGATAGCCTAGTCGCTTTCTGCTAACTTGACGTTGACGTAAGAATGAGTTTCTTCACGACACGCGCGGAGAGCCCCCACTACAAGTGGTGGGTCCTCTCGTGCACGTCGCTCGGGATGCTGCTCGCGACGGTCAACTCGGGGACGCTGATCATCGCCCTCCCCGACCTCGAGCGGAGCCTGCACACGACGCTGCTCCAGCTCGTCTGGGTGATCCTCGTCTACATGATCGTCTCGACCGTCCTCGTGCTGACGGCCGGACGGCTCTCCGACCTGTTCGGGCGCAAGAACGCGTACGTCCTCGGCTTCGTCGCCTTCGCGGCCGCCTCGCTCGGCGCCGGCTTCGCCGGCAGCGGCACGCAGCTGATCCTCTGGCGCGTGCTCCAGGGCGTCGGCGCGGCGTTCCTGTTCGCGAACGCCGCCGCGCTCGTCACCGACGCGTTCCCGAAGGACGAGCTCGGGCTCGCGATGGGGACGAACACGATGATCGCGGCCGTCGGGCTCGTGATCGGGCCGGTGCTCGGCGGCGCGCTCGTCCTCCTCTCCTGGAGCTGGGTCTTCTGGTTCAACGTCCCGCTCGCGCTGCTCGGCGCGGGCTGGGCGGCGCTCGTGCTCCACGAGATGTCCGGCCGGGACGACGAGCACGGCCTCGACCTGCTGGGAACGGCGGCGTACGTGATCGGCCTGACCGGGCTCGTGCTGGCGATCTCGAAGGGCGGCCTCTCCGGCTGGAGCGACGACGTCGTGTTCGGCGGGTTCGCCGCGGCGATCGTGCTGCTGCCGCTGTTCGTCGGGATCGAGCGGCGCGGCCGCTCGCCGATGCTCGACCTGTCGCTGTTCGAGAACCGGCTGTTCAGCGCCGCGTCGGCGGCCGCGTTCATCAACGGGCTCTCGCGCTTCGCGCTCATGTTCCTGTTCGTCTTCTACTTCCAGGGCCCGCAGGGGCAGTCGCCGATCATGGCGGGGCTCGAGCTCGCGCCGATGGCGGTCGGGATGCTCGTCTCGTCTCCGCTCGCCGGGATGGCGGCGGACCGCCACGGCTCGCGCCTGCTCGCCGCGAGCGGGATGGTCGTCGGCGCGATCGGGACGGCCGGGATGACGACGCTCGAGGCGCACACCCCGTACGTGTGGAGCGCGCTGTGGCTCCTGCTCGTCGGGATCGGCTCCGGCATGTTCAACAGCCCGAACACGGCCGCGATGATGGGCGCCGTCCCGGTGCACCGCCGCGGGATCGCGGCAGGTGCGCGGGTGATGCTGCAGAACACGGGCGCCGTGATCTCGATCGCGTTCGTGCTGGCCGTCGTCACCGCCGCCGTGCCGAAGCAGGTGCTGTTCGAGATCTTCTCCGGCCTGGCCTCTCGACCGCTCAGCTCGACCCGTTCATCGCGAACATGCACATGGCCCTCTGGGTGCTGACCGGGGTCTCGCTCCTCGGCGCCGCCGTCTCGCTGATGCGCCCGTCCGAGGCGCGGACGCGCGACCTCGCCGGCGCCGTGCCGGTCGAGGAGGCGGCATGAGCCGTAGGCTCGACGGAGGCGACCAAGGAGCGGAGGTGCCGGCTTGGCCGGCGCCGGAGCGGACATGAGCACCGCGGCCACCGAGCGCGCATTCCGCATCGGCGAGGTCGCCGAGCGGACCGGGCTGACGCCGCGGACGATCCGCTACTACGAGGAGATCGGCCTGCTGCCGAGCGCCGAGCGCCGCAAGGGCGAGCACCGGCTCTACGACGAGGCCGATGTCGAGCGGCTGCTCGAGCTGACGCGGCTGCGCGACCTGCTGAACCTCTCGCTCGACGAGCTGAAGCAGGTCGTCGAGGCGGAGGACGCGCGCGCCGCGATCCGCGCGCGCCTGCAGGAGACCGACTCGGACGCCGAGCGGCTGCGCCTGCTCGACGAGGCGCTCCCGCACGTCGACACGCAGCTCGAGCTCGTCCGTCGCCGCCGCGCGGAGCTCGAGGGCCTCGAGCGCGAGCTCGTCGCGAAGCGGAAGCGGATCCTGGAACGACGACGAGAGCTGTCTAGCTGACGACGACGCCCGTGCCGTCCTCGACGGCGCCGATCCGCCGGATGAACAGGTCGCGGGCGCGGAACTCGGCCTCGAGCGACAGCGACTTGTCGGACGGGAGCGAGACGAGCAGGCCGCCCGCGGTCTGCGCGTCGTAGCCGAGCGCGAGCAGCTCCTCCGGCACGCCGTCGGCCTCGACCGGCGCGAACTCGCGGTTGCGCGGGTCGCCGCCGGTGCGCACGCCTCGCCGCGCGATCTCGATCGCGTCGCCCATCGCCGGCATCGCCACCGCGTCGATCCGGATGCGCACGCCGCTCCGCTCCGCCGTCTCGTGCGCGTGGCCGAACAGCCCGAAGCCGGTCACGTCCGTCACCGCGTTCGGCCGGAACGGGCGCAGGACGTCGGCCGCGGCCGAGTTCAGCGTCGTCATCCAGCGCACGGCCTCGTCGGCGTCGCCCTTCCCCGCGAGGACGAGGCCGGTCCCGAGCGGCTTCGTCAGGAAGAGCGCGTCGCCGGGCCGGGCGTCGCTCTTCTGCCAGATCCCCTGCGGGTGGACCGTGCCGACGACGGCGAGGCCGTACTTGGGCTCCGGGTCGCGGATCGTGTGCCCGCCGGCGAGGATCGCGCCGGCCGCGCGCACCTGCTCGTCGGCGGCGGCGAAGACGGCGGCGAGCACCTCGGTCGGGAGCTCCTCGGGAAACGCCGCGATCGACAGCGCCAGCAGCGGCGAGCCGCCCATGGCGAACACGTCGTTGAGCGCGTTCGTCGCGGCGATCCGCCCGAAGACGGCGGGGTCGTCGACGAGCGGCGGGAAGAAGTCGAGCGTGAAGACGATCGCCCGCTCGTCGTCGAGCTTGTAGACGGCCGCGTCGTCCGCGGGCGCGAGGCCGACGAGGAGGTTCTCCGCCTCGACGGGGACGAATCCCCGCAGCAGCTCCTCGAGCCGCGCGGCCGAGTACTTCGCCGCGCACCCGCCGCCCGCCGTCAGCCCGGTGAGGGTCGCCTCCACGCCGCCACTGTATGCGCCGGACGAGGGTGAAGGCGGCGACCGGAGCCGCCGCCTTCGGGGGAGAGGAGGGCCGTGACGGCACCCTCGCACCCCTCATTCGCGACGGGTGCCGCTTGACCTGCAGCCGCGCCGTCGCGTAGACAAGGGGCCGTGGACCGGGCAGCGCTCGTCACGGGAGGCTCGTCGGGGATCGGACTCGCGATCGCCCGGATGCTCCGCGACGAGGGGTTCGGCCTCACGCTCGCCTCCCGGCGGGCGGAGAAGGTCGAGGCGGCCGCCGCCGAACTCGGCGCCGAGGCCGTCGCCGCCGACGTGTCCGACGCCGACGACTGCGTCCGCCTCGTCGCCGCGCACCGGGAGCGGTTCGGCCGGCTCGACGTGCTCGTCAACTCCGCCGGCGTCGGGATCGCGGGCATGGTCGCCGACCTGCCGGCGAAGCACCTCGACCTCCAGCTCGGCGTCAACCTGCGCGGGCTCTTCCTCGTCACACAGGCCGCCATCCCGCTGCTGCGGGAGTCGCGCGGCTGGATCGTCAACCTCGCCTCGATCGCCGGCACGCTGCCGACGCCGGGGCTCGCCACCTACGGCGCGACGAAGGCCGCGGTGATCTCCCTGACGCGGTCGCTCAACGAGGAGCTGGACGCGGACGGCGTCCGCGCAATCGCCATCTGCCCCGGCTTCGTCCACACGCCGATGGCCGAGTGGTCCGGCCTCGCCGGGGACGAGATGATCCAGCCCGAGGACTGTGCCGAGGTCGTCCGCATGCTCCTCCGGCTCAGTCCCCGCGCACGGATACCGCAGGTCGTGATCGAGCGGGCCGGCTCCGTCGACGGAGACGTGCCGCTCTCAGGCGCTTGACGCGCCGGCCCGGCGAAACGGCCGTCCGTTACTGGATGGAGCCGCCGCCGCTGAACCCGCCCAGACCCGTGTGCAGGGAGAGCGAGAGCACGTACGCGAACATCGAAGCGACGAGCAGCAGATAGATGATCCTCGCCTTGGTCACCGTCGTCACCTCCTTTCCAAACTAGAACCGGACGTCCTGAAGCGCCTCTGCCGCGCTCCGGAAGAGATGCGCTGCAAGCCTGTCGTCACCGCGCCTCGCCGCGAGGTCGCCGCGGGCGACCCAGACGGCGGCGCGATGGCTGGCCGACCCGAACGCGTCGAAGCTCGTCTCCGCCGCCCGGAAGACGTCCTCGGCCTCGTCGAGCCGGTCCTGCTCGAGCAGCGAGCGCCCGAGGACGAGCTGGGCGTTGCCCATCTCGTCGAGATACTCGTCGCGCCCTTCGAGCAGCGAGATCGCGTGGCGCGCCTGCTCCTCCGCCTGCTCGAGGTTGCCCGTGCGGAGATGGACCTGCGCGAGGGACGAGACCGCCTGCGCGGCGTCGCCCTCGTGTCCCCCGGTCTCGATTGCGAGCGCGAACGCCTGCTTCAGCAGGTCGATCGCCTCGTCGGTCTTGCCGAGCAGGAAGTTCAGCCCGCCGAGGTTGTTCGTCAACTGGGCGACGTGGACCTGGTCGGAGAGCTCCTCGTACGCCGCGCGCGCCTTCTCGGCGTACGTGCGGGCGAGCACCCAGTGGCCCTCGCGCTCGGCGACGAGCGAAGCCTGGAAATAGGCAGCACCGACCGTGCGCGCGTCGTCCGCGCTCTCGGCCAGCTCGAGCGCGCGCTCGATGTCCTCGCGCGCAGCCTCGTAGTCGCGCTGGCGGCGCCAGCAGCGGGAGCGCCAGGAGAGGATGTTCGAACGGAGCTTGTCGGAGGGGAGGCCCGAGCGCTCCGCGAGCGCGAGCGCCTCGTTGAAGAGCGCGATCGCCGTCTGGATGCTGTTCAGCTGATGCCGGCAGACGCCGATCAGGTACAGCACCTCGGCCCGCTCGACGTCGGAGAAGCCGGAGCCCTCCGAGATCGCGCGCGCGTCGTTCAGCAGCGGCAGAGCCTCGCGGTTCCCGCCCAGCCGGATCTGCGCCTTCGCGCCGCCGATGAGGGACCGGACCTCGAGCTCCGGAAGCCCGGTCGCCCGCGCCGCGGGGATCAGGGCCTCGTACTCGGCCAGCGCCTCCTCGTCCCGGTCGCCCTCCCACAGCGCCTCGGCGCGGGCGAGCGCGCTCTCGAGGCGGCCGCGCTCGTCGGTGGCGAGCCCGTTGGCGAGGAAGCCGGGGTCGACGCCGAGCCGCTTCGCGAGCCATTCGATCGTCTCGCGCGTCGGCCGGGTCTTCCCGCGCTCGATCTGCGAGACGTACTCCTTCGAGAAACGGTCGCCGGCGAGCTCGCTCTGGGTGAGACCGGCGCCGACGCGCAGCTGCCGCAGTCGCTCACCGAGGCGGAGTCCGGTCTCGACGGCGGGGCGGCGGGTGCTGGGTGCGGCGTCTCGGGTCGTCATGCGCGGCGTCAAAGTGAAGTGAACCTCACGCTTCACCAAACCGCAAGAGCGGGCCTCCGCCCATCCCCCTAAAAGGGCATATTCATCGGAAAAACGAGTCAACCACCCGGATCGAGAATCACTTGACTTAGCTACTTGACGAGGGCGACTTCCGCTCCTATAGTGGGGTCACCTTGCAACCAGGCCGGACGCCAGGCTCAGGTTTGCAGGGGGTGCGCCGGGACTCCCGGCGGCGGAAAACGGAGACGCGGCTGGGCCGCAGAGCCGAGTCTTCGGAGCCGCAAGGAGGGCGCACCTCTCGAAAAGGCCCCCCGAGCCGCAGCGGGGGGCCTTTTCCTTTCTCGTTCCTCTGTCGGACGCGTTACCCCGCGCCGAGCCACTCGAGACGCGCCGACCTGATGGCGTCGACTTCGGCGTCGTCCAGGAGGCCGATGCGGCGGCCGACCATGCCGAGGACGCCGCCGGCGAGGAACGTCCACGCCTCCGCGTCCGGGTCGCGGTCCCGATTGAGGGTTCCCTCCTCCTGGCCGCGACGGATGACGTCGGCCATGAAATCGTGCACCTCGCGCATGTGCCGGCGCAGGTGGCGGCGCAGCTCGGGATCCTCGGCCGCCTCGCTCAGCGCCTGCACCCACAGCTCCGCGAGCTGGAACTTGCACTCGTGGACGGAGAGGTGCGTCCGCGTCATCGAGGCGAGGGCGCCGCCGATGTCGGGCGCGTCCGACAGCGCCTCCTCCCACCGCTCCCGCAGCTGCGACCAGACGTGGTCGAGCGCCGCGAGGTAGATGGCCCGCTTCGAGGAGAAGTGCCGGTAGAGGATCGGCTCCGAGACGCCCGCGGCGCGGGCGATCTCCGCCGTGGTCGTGCCGCGGTAGCTGCCGGTCGTGAACACGTCGATCGCCGCCTTGACGATCGCGAGCCGCCGCTCCGCGGCGGGCAGGCGGGTCGCCGTCGTCACGCCGCCAGCTCCATCTCCGCGATGTGCGCCCGCTCCGTCTGCGGCTTCGTCCGGACGAGGACGACCGCGACGACCGCCGCCGCGAACGTGATCGACGCGGCGACGAGCAGGGCCGCGTGGAGCCCGTTGACGAACTGCTGCGCGCCCTCGGGCGAACGCGGCGAGGCCGTGACGTACGAGGCGAGGATCGCGCCCATCAGGGCGATCCCGAGCGAGCCGCCGACCTGGCGGAAGCTGTTCAGCACGCCCGAGCCGACGCCGGCCTTGTCCACCGGCACCGAGCGCATCGCGGCCGCGGTCATCGGCGACATCGTCATCGCCATCCCGACGCCGCCGAGCAGCATCGCCGGCAGGAGCGTCCAGAACGTCGAGTGCAGGCCGACGCGCTGGTAGAGCAGCAGCGAGATGCCGACGAGCGTCATCCCGCCGCCCATCAGCCAGCGCGAGCCGATCCGGTCGGACGCCTTCCCGGCCATCGGCGCGACGAGGATGATCAGCAGCGTCATCGGCAGGAAGCTCGCACCCGCCTTCGTCGGCGAGAAGCCGAGGATGTTCTGGATGTAGAGCGAGACGAAGAAGAAGACGCCGAACATCCCGAGCGAGACGAGCATCGCGACGAGGTTCGCGCCGGTGAACGAGCCGATCTTGAACAGCGAGAGGTCGAGCATCGGCAGGCGCTGGAAGTGCTCGACGAGGACGAACGCGACGAGCAGCGCCGCCGCCGCGGCGAACAGCCCGAGGATCTCGGGCGACGTCCAGCCGTGCTTGTTCCCCTCGATCAGCGCGTAGCTCAGCGCGAACAGGCCGGCGCTCGAGAGGACGAGGCCGGGGATGTCGACGCTCTGCTCGTGCGAGGTGTCGCGCGACTCCTTGATCACGAGCTGGGAGACGATGATCCCCGCGACGCCGACGGGCACGTTGATGAAGAAGATCCAGTTCCAGTTGATGTTGTCGACGATCAGGCCGCCGACGAGCGGGCCGATCGCGAGCGCCATGGCGGAGACGCCGGCCCAGATGCCGATCGCCTGCCCGCGCTCCCGCGGCGGGAACGTCGCGGTGATGATCGACAGCGAGGCCGGGTTCATCAGCGCGGCGCCGACGCCCTGAACCGCGCGCGCGCCGATCAGGAAGCCGGAGCTCGGCGCGAGCCCGCAGGCGAGCGACGAGAGCGTGAAGATCGCGATCCCGATGATGAAGATCCGCCGGCGCCCGAACAGGTCGCCGAGCTTGCCGCCGGTGATCAGGAGCGCCGCGAACGTCAGCGCGTACGCCGTCACGATCCACTCGAGCGAGGAGATCGAGACATGGAGGTCGCGCTCGATCGACGGGAGCGCGACGTTCACGACGGTGTTGTCGAGCATGATCATGAACAGGCCGAAGGCGACCGCGGCGAGCGTCCACCACTTGCGGTTCTCCGGCGCGAAGATGCGTGCCTTCAAGAGGAATCTCCCTGCGTTCGTTGTTAGTGTCCACTAAGTTAGCAGCTACTAGCAACGAGCCGCAAGCATAGGCTCTCCCCCGTGCACGGTGGCTTCATCTGGCAGCCGACCGACGAGCTCGTCGAGCAGGCGAACCTGACCCGGCTCGCCCGCAGGCTCGGCGCCGGCGGCTACGCGGAGCTGCACCGCGTCTCCGTCGAGGAGCCGGAGCGGTTCTGGCCGGCCGTGGTCGACGACCTCGGGATCGAGTTCTCGCTGCCGTGGGAGGCCGTCGCCGACGTGTCGCGCGGGCCGGAGTGGGCGACGTGGTTCGTCGGCGGGCGCGTCAACGTCGCCCGCGCGTGCGTCCACCGCTGGGCCGCCGAGCGGCCGGACGAGGAGGCGCTCGTCTGGCAGAGCGAGGACGGGCGGCGGGCGGCGCTGAGCTGGGCGGAGACGTCCCGGCAGGTGACGCAGCTCGCCGAGGCGCTCGTCGAGCTCGGCGTCGAGCCGGGCGACCGCGTCGCGATCTTCATGCCGATGTGCCCGGCCGTCGCCGTCGCGTCGCACGCGTGCGCGCACGTCGGCGCCGTGCAGGTGCCGATCTTCTCCGGCTTCGCGGCTCCCGCGATCGCGTCGCGGCTCGAGGACTCCGGCGCGAAGGTCGTGATCTGCGCCGACTGGTCGCTGCGGCGCGGCAAGCGGATCGAGATGCGGCGGACGCTCGACGAGGCGGGCAGGTTCGCCGTCGAGCACGTCGTCGAGTGGAGCCGGGAGCGCGGCGAGTGGCCGGAGCTCGTGACGCGGCGGCCGGGGACGCTGCCGCCGCTCGAGGTCGACTCCGAGGCGCCGTACCTGCTCGCCTACACCTCCGGTACGACCGGGCGCCCGAAGGGGGCGGTGCACGTCCAGGGCGGCTTCCTCGTCTCGGTCGCCCGCGAGGCCGCGTACCAGACCGACCTGAAGGCCGGCGACCGCGTCCACTTCGCCACCGACATGGGCTGGATCATGGGCCCGTGGACCCTCGTCGGCGCGGGCGCCGCAGGCGCGGCGATCGTGCTCGCCGAGGGCGCCCCCGACTGGCCCGCCGACCGGCTCTGGCGGCTCGTCGAGTCCGAACGTGTGACGATGCTCGGCCTCTCGCCCACGCTCGTGCGCGCGCTCGTCCCGCACGGCGACCCGGAGGCGGACCTGTCCTCGCTGAAGGCGTTCTGCACGACGGGCGAGCCGTGGAACCCCGATCCGTACCGGTGGCTCCATGAGCGCGTCGGCGGCTCGCGTGTCCCGATCGTGAACATCTCCGGCGGCACGGAGGTCGGCGCCTGCTTCCTCTCGACCTGCATCACCGAGCCGGTGAAGCCGGTCGCGCTCGGCTTCCCCGCGCTCGGCGCGGACCTGGACGTCGTCGACCCGGAGGGAAACCCGGTCCGCGGGGAGGTCGGCGAGCTCGTGTGCCGGCGTCCGTGGCCGGGAATGACCCGCGGCATCTGGGGAGACGACGAGCGCTACCTCGACGCGTACTGGCGCCGCTTCCCCGGCATCTGGACGCACGGGGACTGGGCGTCGATCGACGAGGACGGCTACTGGTTCCTGCACGGGCGGAGCGACGACACGCTGAACATCGCCGGGAAGCGGATCGGGCCCGCCGAGCTCGAGTCGGCGGCGATCGGGAGCGGCATCGTCGCGGAGGCGGCCGCGATCGGCGTCCCGCACGAGGTGAAGGGCGAGACGGCGTGGATCGTCTGCGTCGCGACGCCCGCAGCGAAGCCCGACTCCGCCCGCGTGTCGTCGGCGGTCGCGGCGGCCCTCGGCAAGGCGTTCACTCCGGAGAGGGTCGTGTGGGTCGCGGCGCTGCCGAAAACCCGTTCGGCGAAGATCGTCCGGCGGGCGGTGCGCGCGAGCGCGCTCGGCAGCGATCCCGGAGACCTGTCGTCCCTCGAGAATCCCGAGTCGTTGGAGGAGATCGCACATGCCGTCGAGTGATCTGCAAGGACGGGTCGCGCTCGTCACGGGCGGCGGCCGCGGAATCGGCGCGAACATCGCCCGCGGGCTCGCGTCCGCCGGCATGGACGTCTGGGTGGCGGCGCGCACGATCGACCAGGTCGAGACGGTGGCGGCGGAGATCGGCGGCCACGCGCTCGCCGGCGACGTCTCGCACCGCGAGGACGTCGAGCGCTGGCTGGGCGAGACCGGCCCGCTCGACCTGCTCGTCTGCTGCGCCGGCATCTCGTCCTGGGAGGGCCGCGCCTGGGAGGCCGAGCCCGCGGACTGGTGGCGCACGTTCGAGGTCAACGTCCTCGGCGTCTTCCTCTGCTGCCGCGCCGCCATCCCGGCGATGCTCGCACGGGGCAGCGGCCGGATCGTCAACGTCGCGAGCGGCGCCGCCTATCTCCCGGCGAGCCGCAACGACGCGTACGCCGCGAGCAAGGCGGCGGTGAACCGGTTCACCGAGGTGCTCGCCGGCGAGCTCGCCGGCACGGGGGTGGTCGCGTTCTCGATCAGCCCGGGGCTCGTGCGCACGGCGATGACGGCGGGGTCGTTCCCCGACGACGCGCCGTGGACGCCGCCCGAGTGCGCGCCGCGGCTGGTGCTCGCGCTGGCGTCGGGCGAGTTCGACGCGCTGGCGGGGCGCTACCTCCACGCGGAGCACGATCCGCCGGAGAAGCTCCGGCGGCGGATCGCCGAGATCCAGGCCGAGGATCTCAACGCGATCCGGCTCCGTCGCTAGTTTTCGCCTGATAGTCTTAAACCGATGCGGCTCGCGCTCGTCCAGACGAACCCGATCGTCGGCGACCTCGACGGCAACCGCGAGCTGATCCTCGAGCGGCTGGAGCAGGCGAAGGGCGACGGCGCCGATCTCGTCGTCTTCCCCGAGCTCGCCGTCACCGGGTATCCGCCGGAGGACCTGCTGCTCCGGCCCGGATTCGTGCGCGCGGCGGAGCGCTCGCTCGCCGAGATCGCGGCGGCGGCGCTCGGGACGACCGTGCTCGTCGGCACCCCGCACCTCGACCGCGATCTCTCCAACGCCTGTGCCGTCTGTGCGGACGGCGAGGTGAAGGCGATGGTGAAGAAGCGCTTCCTCCCGAACTACGGCGTCTTCGACGAGGTGCGCTACTTCGCGCCGGGCCACGACCTGTTCGTGTTCGAGCACGGCGAGACCGTCGTCGGCGTCACCGTGTGCGAGGACATGTGGCAGCCGGGTCCTCCGGCGACCGATCTCGCGCTCGGCGGCGCGCAGCTGCTCGTGAACATCTCGGCGTCGCCGTTCCACCTCGGCAAGGACCGTGAGCGCGAGGAGATGTTCAGCGTCCGCGCGCGCGACACCATCGCGTTCGTCGCCTTCTGCAACGCGGTCGGCGGCCAGGACGAGCTGATCTTCGACGGCCACTCGGTCGTACTCGACGACGAGGGAACCGTGCTCGCGCGCGCGCCCGGCTTCGAGGAGGCGCTGCTCGTCGTCGACGTCGACCCGCCGGCGGTGGTCGCGCGGCGGCTCACGGACCCGCGGAGGCGCGCGCTCGCGGCCGACCGCGGGGCGCTGCCGCCGGTGCGGGCGATCCGGCTCGATCCGCCGCGGGCGCAGGCCGAGCCGGCGGCGCCGCCGCTCGTCCCGTTCGACGACGAGCTCGAGCAGATGCGCCAGGCGCTCGTGCTCGGGCTGAGCGACTACGTCCGGAAGAACGGCTTCTCGGAGATCGTCGTCGGCGTCTCCGGCGGGATCGACTCGGCGCTGACGGCCGCGATCGCGGCGGAGGCGCTCGGACCGGAGCGCGTCCACTGCGTGTCGATGCCGTCGCGGTACTCGTCGGCGGGGACGCGGGCGGACGCGCGACGGCTCGCGGCGAGCCTCGGCTGCGAGTTCCGCGAGATCCCGATCGGGCCGATGGTCGGCGCGTTCGACGCGGCGCTGGCGGAGTCGTTCGCCGGCCGCGAGCCGGATCTCACCGAGGAGAACGTCCAGGCGCGCATCCGCGGGACCCTGCTGATGGCGCTCTCGAACAAGTTCGGGTGGCTGCTCGTCGCGACCGGGAACAAGTCGGAGCTGTCGGTCGGCTACGCGACGCTGTACGGCGACATGGCCGGCGGGTTCGCGCTGCTCAAGGACGTGTTCAAGACGGACGTGTTCCGGCTGTCGCGCCACCTGAACGAGCGCGCCGGGCGCGAGCTGATCCCGGCCTCGATCATCGAGCGCCCGCCGAGCGCGGAGCTGCGGCCCGACCAGCTCGACGAGGACTCGCTGCCGCCCTACCCGCAGCTCGACGAGGTGCTCGAGGCGTACGTCGAGGAGGACCGCTCGCTCGAGGAGCTCTCCGCCGACGGGTTCGACCCCGAGGTTGTGCGGCGCGCGGTGGCGATGATCGACCGGGCCGAGTACAAGCGCCGGCAGGCGCCGCCCGGGGTGCGGCTGCGGCCGAAGGCGTTCGGCCGCGACCGGCGCACTCCTATTACCAATCGTTGGCGCTCGTAGCGCCAACGATTGGTGAGAGGCGGAGCTCCGCGCGACCGGGAGCGCGGTCCCGGTCGCGCTCCGTGCCGTTTCGGTCGGGGTGCCTGGTCACGGCCGGTGCCGTCGCATCCGGTCGTGCCTGCGGCAGGACCGGACGCTCGTTCGCGTTCGCCTAACGGCGTTAGGCGAACGCCTGGGCCGCGCTCAGGTTCCAGCGTCCAAAGGTTCAGGCGGCGGGCCGTTCGCGAGCAGGTCGCGGACGAGCTCCGCGAGGCGGCTGGGCCCCGTGATCACCGTCTCCA
>Ga0335070_10005182_pt1 | contig 15320 bp, 11 predicted proteins | sample Lox_Sample_13_FD_206722 | JGI IMG/M metagenome (GOLD analysis project Ga0335070, IMG submission 206722) | Soil microbial communities from Loxahatchee National Wildlife Refuge, Florida, United States - Lox_Sample_1.3 | ecosystem: Environmental > Terrestrial > Soil > Wetlands | place: USA... | reverse complement strand
GTGCGGACGCCGCGCCGCCCCGCCTGACGCACCAGCTCCGGCCACACGTCGGTCGCCGCGAAGCACAGCAGCGCGGGCCGAGCCGCGTCGAGGGCGCGGCCGGTCTCCGCCGCCGAGTCGAAGGGGAGGTAGGCGACGCAATCCACCGCGAGCGCGGCGGCGAGGCGCTCCGCGGAGGGGGAGCTGTGGGTGAAGAGGTACTGCCAGCCGGGGCGCGCGGCGCGGAGCCGGCGCAGCACCGCCTCGGCCTGGCGCCCCTCTCCCACCGACGCCGCGTGCAGCCAGACCAGCGGCCGCGCCGGGTCGCGGTGGGAAGCCGCCCACCGCTCGACGGTCCCAGGGGCGCCGAGGCGGCCGCGCACCGCGCGAGCGAACTTGCCGCTGCCCAGCGCCGCGAGAGGGGCCAGGGGGCGGGCGAGGGCCCAGGCGGCGCGGTACCACGTCGGCGTCATGGCGCGGGCAATGTGGGGGCCGCCGCGCGAGCGGGCAAGGTGAAGGGCAGCCGTCCTCCCCCGCTTGCCGGGCGGGCAGCGCGCGGGTACCCTGCGCTCATGTCCGTCCGCGAGTACCTCGCGCGCTCCCGCGCGCCGCGCTACAGCCTGGTGTTCGCGCTCCCGCTGCTGCTCCTCTACGAGGGTCTCTCCGCCGCGCTCACCGGCTCGGCGATCGAAGGCGTCCGCAACGGCGCCGACGTCCTCCTCAAGACGCTGTTCCTCGCGCTGGGGGGCCGCGACGGGCTGTACGTCTTCGGGGCGCTGCTGCTCGGTGGTGGGGCATGGCTGGTGTGGCGGGACCGCCGCGCGGCGCGCGAGCCGTGGCAGGCACGCGTGCTGGGCTGGATGCTCCTGGAGAGCGCCGCCTACGCGGCGGTCTTCGGCGTCGTGGTGGGATGGCTGACGGCGCTGGTCCTGCACCTGCCGCTGGGGCTGTCGATCGGCGGCGCCGCCTCGCTCGACCTCCCCACCCAGCTGGTGGTCTCGCTCGGCGCGGGCCTCTACGAGGAGCTGGTGTTCCGCGTGCTGCTCGTCGGCGCGCTCCTGCGCCTCTTCCTGGTGCTGCTTCCCGCCGGGCGGACCGGCGCGACGGTGCTCGCCGTGCTGGTCTCGGCGCTCGTCTTCTCCGCGTTCCACTACGTCGGGCCCCTCGGCGACCGGTTCGCGGTGCCGAGCTTCACCTTCCGGGCGATCGCGGGGGTGGCGTTCAGCGTGCTGTACGTGACGCGGGGATTCGGGATCGCCGCCTGGACCCACGCCCTCTACGACCTCGGCCTCTCGCTCCTGCAGTCCGCCTCGTAGGTCCGGGACGCCTCCCGGGACGCCGACAACGGAAAGGGGCCGGCATCCGGCCCCTGGGCGTGTCGGCGTCCGGCATCCGTCTCCCGGTCATCTTTCCATGTTGCTCCAGACCGCGATGACGCCGCAGCGGAGGTTCGTGCGCTGGAACTCCGGCGGCACCTCGAACAGGCTGCGGTAGACCTCGATCGCCCGGATCCGCCGCGCAGGGAAGTCCGCTCCGATCGCGTTGGTGGCCGGGAACCCGTCGAGGAACCACTCCGGTGTGCAGTTCTTGCCGCTCGCCAGCATCTGCACGTCGCACCGGCCGGCCCGGCAGCTGGTCCAGACTCCGGGGACGATGACCAGCAGGTCGTGCAGGTCGTTGGCCTGTCGCTCGTCGATCATCTCCTTGGTGATGAAGTACCCGATGCCACGGCGCTGCCGGACCACGAACGCGTCGTTGGAGCGCCAGTTGACCGAGGGTGTGGAGTGGACGCTCACGGTGTCGAGGGCGACGGTCACCGGTTCGAGCTCGAAGGTCCGCTCGATGGGGACGTCGGAGGGGAGCGCGACCTCGAAGCGGCCCTGCCGGAACCCCACGGCCCGAGCCTCGATGGTGATGGGGCGGTCGCTCGGCAGCCCCCGCAGCGCGAACCCCCCGGCGGTGTCGGTGAACAGGGCGACCCGCGTGCCGACGAGCTGCACCCGCGCGCCGGCGATGGGCTCGCGGGTGACGCTGTTCACGAGATGCCCGGTGAGGTCCCCCGCGCCGCGGCGCTGGGCCTGCGCGGGGCCGGCGAGGGAGGCCGCGAGGAGCAGGCCGAGCGGGGCCGTGCGGATCGCCACCTGGCGACCGCCGGCGCGGCGCCGGAGCGCCGCCGCGAACCCGCGAGCCGATGCATGCATAGCCGAGCCGGAAGGGCGATCGCCGCTCCCCATCACTAGGGTAGTGGCGCGGCTGCGGTTTGGACAGAGGCGCGCCGTGCCCACGCGGAATCCCGTGAGTCTTCACCCCCTTTCCGGGAGGGATGCGAAGTCATCTTGACATTTCCGGTGGCGCGCCGTAATTGGTAGCCGCAAGGCCGTCCGGCTCTGCGACCGGACCGTGCCCGAGTGCTGGACTTGCCCGTCGTACCGAGAACGACACAATCGAAGGTCGCAACGCGCCGAGGTCCCGGCGGCCGCCGGGCTTCGGCGGAGGCCCGCCTTCCTGGGGGACATGACGTCTCTGCCATGCTGGACCGCAGACTGCCGAACCCGCATCACGCGGCGGCTTCCGAAGTCGGGGACCGCCGCCCCGTGCGGCACTCTTTCCTCTTTCGCAGGGGGAGTTCGATGAGGCATTCATCGTTCAGTCCCCTGCGGATCGGCGCGGTGCTCCTGGCCTTGCTTGCCGGCGCGGCAGGCGGGGCCTGGGCGCAGAACGCGGTGATCCGCGGGACCCTCCGCTCCGACGTCGGCGAGCTGATCGAGGGCGCCAGCGTCATCATCCCGGAGATGGCGATCCAGACCGCCACGGGGGCGAACGGCCAGTACCTGATCAGCATCGCCGCCGCCCGCGTGCGCAACCAGCTGGTGTCGCTGCGCTTCCGGATGATCGGATTCCGGCCCGACACCAGGACCATCACCATCCGGCCCGGCGAGCAGGTGATCGACGCGGTGCTGGCCACCGACGTCAACCGGCTCGAGGACATCGTGGTCACGGGGGTGATGGAGGGGACGCCGCAGACGGCGACGACCTTCGCCGTGGGCCGCGTGGACATGGCCACCATGGCGGTGCCGGCGGTGAACCCGCTGGCGCAGCTGGCGGGCCAGGTCCCCGGCGTCAACGTCAACACCTCCTCCGGCCGTCCCGGCGCCACCCCCGACGTGATGCTGCGCGGGCCGACGTCCATCAACGCGTCGGGCCGCGGCCAGAACCCGCTGTACATCGTCGACGGCGTCATCATCGCGGGCGGCCTGCCGGAGATCAACCCGCAGGACATCGAGAACATCGAGGTGGTGAAGGGCGCCGCCGGCGCGTCGCTGTACGGCGCGCGCGCCGCGAACGGCGTCATCAACATCACCACCCGTTCGGGCCGCACCGCCTCGGAGGGCCTGACCTTCCGGCTCCGCTCGGAGGCGGGCTTCGGGGACATCGAGCGGGAGATCAAGCTGGCCCGCTACAACGCGCTGCTGTGGAACGAGACCGGCGAGCGGGTCTGCATCCTGGACACGAGCAACCCGCTGTGCGCGCGGACCGCGGACTGGAACACCGAGGCCGCCCGCGTCAACAACGTGCCCGGTGACTACGCGGTCGCGCCGGTGAGCCTGGCCTTCGATCCGGGTTCGGGCGGCATCGCCTCGAGCGCGCTGCGCCAGCTCTATCTGGTCAACCGCTGGCCGACCCTCACCTACGACGCCGTGCGCCAGGTGACGTCCAGCCAGCCGTTCATCAACAACACCGCCGACGCCACGGGGCGGGTGGGCTCCACCCAGTACTTCACCAGCGTCTCGCAGCTGCGGCAGGCGGGTGCCATCCGCTTCCTCGACGGCTACAGCCGCTACACCGCGCGCTTGAACGTGGACCAGCGGGTCGGGCAGAACCTGACGGTCTCGTTCCGCAGCTTCTTCAGCCGCGGCATCTCGGACGGCCAGTCGCAGGAAGGCAGCGGCGCCGCGTTCTTCCGCCTGACGCGGGTCCCGGCGGCGGTGAACCTCCTGAAGACCGACACCCTGGGCCGGCTCTACGTGCGGCCGAACATCGAGTACCAGGGCGACCAGAACGAGAACCCGCTCATCTCGCTGCAGGGCGTGGACGAGCAGAACGTTGCCGACCGGTTCATCGGGGGCGCGACCCTGCGCTGGGCGCCGGCGGACTGGGTCGACCTCGAGGGGAACTTCTCCTACGAGAACAACAACAGCCAGTACAACTACAACCGCCCCAAGGGGTACCGCACCACGAGCTCGGCGCGGACGGCGTACCTCGGGTACTACCAGACCAACACGGGCGGTGACCAGTCGTACAACACCAGCCTCAACCTGACGCTGCGCCACAACTTCGGTGCGGACCTCGTGGCGCGGTGGAACTTCCGCTACCTGTTCGACCGCCGCGACACCCACTACCGCGACCTCGAGGGCGGGACCCTCAAGGTGGTCGGCGTCGAGGTGGCGGCGAACGTCACCGCCAGCCAGTTCCTGTCCTCGAGCTTCACCTCCACGCGCCAGATCGGCCTGTTCGCCGGCATGAACCTGGAGTACAAGCAGCGCTACATCGGGGACTTCCTGATCCGGCGCGACGGCTCCTCCCTGTTCGGCTCGGACAACCGCTGGGCCACCTTCGGGCGGGCCTCGCTGGCGTACCGGGTCTCGCAGGAGCCGTGGTGGCCGTGGCGCGACGCGGTCAACGAGTTCAAGCTCCGGGCCTCGTACGGGACGGCGGGCGGCCGGCCGCAGTTCTCGGCGCAGTACGAGACGTACACCATCGGCTCCGGCGGGTCGCTCACCGCCGGGACGCTCGGCAACAACCAGCTGCGCCCGGAGACCAACGTCGAGCGCGAGTACGGCGCGGACATGGAGCTGTTCCGCCGCGTCGGCGTGAACCTCACCTACTCGCACTCGGACACGAAGGACCAGATCCTCCCGGTGAACCTCCCGGCGGCGACGGGCTTCCAGCAGCAGTGGCAGAACGCCGGGACCCTCACCAACAAGACCTACGAGGCGTCGATCAACATCCCGGTGGTGCGCACCCGTGAGATGTCCTGGTCGTGGCGCTTCAACTACGACCGGACCCGCACGGTCATCACCAAGCTGAACGTCCTGCCGTTCCGGATGGGCACGGACCTGCAGAACACGACCGACATCATCAACATCCAGCAGGGCGAGCGGTACGGCGCCATCTACGGCGACTACGTGCTCAAGGCCAGCGACTGCCACCTGCTGCCGGCGGCCTTCCAGGCCGACTGCGGGACCCCGAACTCGTCGTTCCAGGCCAACTCCGACGGCTACCTCGTCTGGGTCGGCAAGGACGCGAGCGGGAACGCCTACAGCGTCCGGGACGGGATCAGCAAGAACCTGTGGATGACGCAGCTGCCGGGCGCGCAGGCCCCCTGGGGCGTCGCCCTGAACTGGGGCATGCTGATCACGCAGCGCGATTCCGCCACCAGCGCCCCGACGCAGCGCCGGCTGGGGACTGCGCTCCCCGACTGGCGGTTCTCGATCTCGCAGAACTTCCAGTGGCGTCGGATGACGCTCTACGCCCTGCTCGAGGGCGTGATGGGACGCGACGTGTGGAACCAGGGGCGCCACTGGTCGTACTTCGACCTCATCAACGCGGACGTGGACCAGCGCGGCAAGGACCCCGGCGACGCGAAGCCGATCGGCTACTACTGGCGTGCGTCGCCGCCCGAGCACGCCGCGGGCATCGGCGGGATGTACCATGTCCTGAAGCCGACCAACATCACCGTCGAGAACGCGAGCTACGCGAAGCTGCGGGAGCTCTCGCTGAGCTACCACGTGGGCCGGGTCGCCGGCGTCGGGTCGTGGGACGTCAGCCTGATCGGCCGCAACGTCTTCACGATCACCAAGTACAGGGGCTTCGATCCCGAAGTCGGCATCCAGGGCTACGGGAGCGGGTCGGGCACGATCAACGCCATCGACGCCTACACGTTCCCGAACCAGCGCACCCTCACGGTCGCGCTGTCCACGAGCTTCTAGGAGGGCCGGCCCCGCCGGCCGGCCGCGCGGCCGGCCGGCGGGTGCCCCCCTCGATGAGGAGGAGACGATGTCCAGGCTGAACCTCTCGCTCTTCGGGTTGCTCGTGGCCGCCGGACTTGCCGCGTGTAGCGACCCGCTGACCGTGCAGAACATCAACAATCCCGACCGCGCCCGGATCTACTCCCGGCCGGCCGACCTCGAGGGGCTGATCAGCGACTCCTACCGGCAGTGGCACCAGGGGACGATCGGGGGATCCGACTACGGGATCCCGTCCCAGGCGCGTGCCATGACGTGGGAGAACGCCTCGGGCCTGGCCAACTGGGGCATGGGCCTCCGCGCCTCCATCCCGCGGGTGTTCATCGACAACAGCCGCGGCAACCAGACCCAGCAGGAGAACCTCAAGGACTTCAACGCGACCCAGCGCTCGGCGCGCGCGGCCGCCGACGGCATCAACCGCATGGCGGTCGGCCACGTCTCGCTCGGCTCGCCCGCGCAGGACGCACGGGCCCTCTCGTTCGCCTGGTTCGTGCTCGGGATCTCGCAGGGCTCGACGGCGCTGATCTACGACTCGGCGGCCATCATCGACCCCTACGCCGATCTCACGCTCATCCCCGACCTCACCGGGTACCAGGCGGTCGCCGCCGCGGCGCTGGTCGACCTCGACTCGGCCCTGGCGTGGGTGGACCGCTCCACCGCCGCGTCGGGCGCCAACGGCTTCCCGCTCCCCAACACGTGGATCAACGGGAACGCCCTGACGGCGGCGCAGTTCAAGCAGCTCATCCGCTCGTGGAAGGCGATGATCCGGGCCGACGTCGCCCGTGACAAGGCGGCGCGCGACGCGGTCGACTGGGCCGCGGTGCGCGATGACGCGGCCAACGGCATCACGGCGGACCTCAACGTCACCATGGTGACCTCGCCGGCCTGGTCCGAGGACCTCAACCAGGCCTACCTGTACGGCGGCTGGCACCAGGCGGCGCAGTTCCTGATCGGGATGGCCGACTCCTCGGGCGCGTACGACGCCTTCCTCGCGGCCCCGTACGCCGCGAAGACGATGTTCCTCGTCAAGACCGTCGACCGGCGCTTCCCGCCGGGCGACACGCGGGCGGCGCAGCAGGCCAATTCACCGGCCCTCCCGCCGGCGGGACGCTACTTCCGCAACCGGACGGGCCTCGACAACCCGGCGGACAACTACCAGACGTCCATGTACGACTGGTACCGGCCGCAGGCGTGGTACAACGCGAACCTGCTCGGTCCGTACCCGGTCTTCCTGAAGGCCCAGAACGATCTGCTCCGGGCCGAGGCGCTGATCCGCCTCGGGGACATCCCCGGGGCCGCCGCGCTGATCGACATCACGCGGACCGCTGCGGGCCTGCCGGCCTTGACCGGCGTGGTCACCAGCGCGACCCAGCCGGTGCCGGGCGGCAACGCCTGCGTGCCGCGGGTGCCGCAGGGACCGAACTACACCAGCTCGGCCTGCGGGACGATCATGGAGGCGATGAAGTGGGAGTTCCGGATGGAGACGATGTACACGAACTACTGTCTCTTCTTCATCGCCGGACGCGGGTGGGGTGACCTGCCCGAGGGGACGGCCGTCAGCTGGCCCGTGCCGTATCAGGAGCTGGACACCCGCAACCACCCGATCTACAACCTGGGTGGCGTGGGCAGGACCGGCGGCAGCGTGGGCAAGGGGACGTACGGACTCTAGGGGACGGAGGCGGAATGGCCCGGGTGCCGCTCTGGACGCTGGTGGTCGTTCCCACCCTGGCGGGGTGCTACACCTATGCCCCGCTCGGCGGGGTGCGTCCGGAAGCGGCGCCCGGTGCCCGGGTGGCCATCGAGCTCAACGACACGGGCCGCGTCGGGATGACCGCACAGCTGGGTCCCGAATCGAACCGCGTCGAAGGGGTGCTCGTCGCCCGGTCCGACAGCGCGTACACCGTGAGCGTCTCCAGGCTCATCGGGCTGTGGGGCGCGGAATCGAAGTGGTCGGGCGAGCAGGTGACCATCCGCAGCGACTACGTCCGGCGGATGAGTGAACGACGGTTCTCGGGCTGGAGGACGGCGGTGGTGGCCGGCGGCGCGTCGGCGGCGTTCCTGACGTTCGCGCTGACCCGCAACCTGCTCGGGGGTGGGACCACTCCCGATACGCCGGCCGGTCCTCCGGGCAACAACAACTGAGAGATCCGGTGGCTCCAACCTCTGACTGTGAGCCTGAAATGACCTGGTATCGAGTCTGTCTGGCGTGTGTGGCGGGGGTAGCGCTCGCGGCGTGCCACGACACCAAGCAGGGTGTCCTGCAGCCGAAGGAGCCGGTGGCCTACCTGCGCTACGTCAACGTGGTGCCCGACACCGGCGCCGTGGACTTCCGCATCGTCGACATCGTGGGCGACGCCCCCTCGGCAGGTGCGGCGACCTTCCGGACGGGCGGCTATCCGTCCGGCATCCCGACCAACTTCCTCCCGCCTCACCAGCAGGTGCAGGCCGGCGCGCGCGAGATCCGCGTGTTCCCGAACAGCACCAACCCGCAGGTGACGTCGCAGTATCTGCTGGACACGACGATCACCTTCACCGCCGGCGTCTACTACACGTTCTACCTCTACGGCTCCGCGAAGGACGCGAACGGTCTGCACGCTCTGGTGGCGGTCGACACCGGGGCGAGTCCTGGCGCGAGCCAGGTAGCATTCCGGGTCCTCAATCTGGCTCCCTCGCTCGCCGGCGCGGCCCCGACCCTTGCCGATACGACGGTCCGGCCCGACGTCTGGATCAAGACGCCGGATGCCGCGATCATCACGCCGTTCTCCGGGTCGCCCGTTGCCGCCGCCACACCGTACGGCACGTACTCGGCGTACAGCAATCGCGCGACGGGCACGTACTGGATCGGCCTGTCCGCGACGGGGAGCACGAACCCCATCGGCCTGTTCACGACCGCAGCCGGCACCGCTGGCACGGCGACCTCGAACCCCGTAGCGGGCACGAACGTGGCTGGCTCGGCTATCACCTTGGTAGTGGTGCCTCGTTCCCGCCCGAATACCTCGGCGCCCCAGACGGGAGGGGCTCCGAAGACGGCGGTGTCCGTGACGCGCAGCAACGACACGGTCACCGCAACGAGTGGCTATCAATCCACTTGGGTCCGTCGGACCGTCGACAGCTCGGGCACACGGGTCAGTCGTGCCGACACGGTCGTCAGCCCCTCAAGCCTCAACAAGCCGCACGGGCTGGCCGCGGGCAACTTCGCGAGCATCAGCGGGGCCAATGAGCAGGAGTACAACGGTTGGAAGCTCGTTACGGTTCTGGCCGACACCACGACCTGCATGCCGGTCGATAGCCTCGGCGATGCCCGGCGCCTGTGCACTGCGCTGGACACCGTGAAGAACGTCGTCAAGACGAACTGGTACAGGTTCCGGTACCGGATTGCGGGCACTCCGGCCTCCCCCGCGACGGGGACCGTGATCATCCGTGGTCCGCACACGGTGAGTGACTACACGATCCCGGCCCTCATCGCCCTGATCGACAAGAAGCCCGCGCTCACGGCGCCATGATCGACTAGCGCGGCGCAGGTGGGAATGCGGAGCGGCCGGTCCCTCGCGGGGCCGGCCGCTCGCGTTCCGGGGGTCCGGCGGGGTCAGCGGGAGCCGGACTTCGCCCGCACGATGGAGTCGAGCACGCTGCGGAACACCTCGAGCGGCTGGGCGCCGATGATCAGCCCACCCTCGACGTAGAAGGTGGGCGTGGAGTGCGCCCCCGAGCGCACCGCTCCCTCGGCGTCGGAGCGCACCAGCCCGCGCTCCGCGGCGTCGCGCACGCAGGCGGTGAGGGAATCGCGGTCGGCGCCCACCGAGTCCGCGAGGCCGAGGAAGAAGCTCCCCGGCTCGGCAAGGCCCTGCCAGCGCCGCTGGGTGCGGAACAGCAGGTCGTGCATCGCCCAGAACTTCCCCTGCCGGGCGGCGCACATCGCCAGCTCGGCCGCCGGCTCCGAGTTGCGGTGCATGGGGAGGGGGAAGTTCACGAAGACGACCTTCACCTTCCCCGTCTGGACGTACTCCCGGTCCAGCGTGGGCGCGGTCTGCAGGGCGTACTCGGCACAGAAGGGGCACTGGAAGTCGGAGATCTCGTACATCGTCACGGGGGCGCTGGCGCGCCCCTTGGTGCGCTGGGGGATGAGCTGGTCCTGCTGGGCGGCGCCCCCCACCGCCGGCGCGGCGAGCGTGGCGAGCGTGGCGAGCACGATGACCGGCGACGAACGCATGGGCTGATTCCTCCTCGGTGCAAGGTACACCGGTCGCCACAGGGGTTCCACGGGAGCCGCGCGGCGCGCGCGGGCGCGGGGCCGATTTGCCCTCGTCCCGGCGAGTCGCGAGATTGCGTACCCTATGCTGTCCCTCTGGGTCGCCCTGCTCCTGCAGCTGCAGATCCCCTCGCCCACCGGCTACGTGAACGACTTCGCCGGCGTGATCGGGCAGGCGCAGCGCGAGCGGATGCTCGGCATCATCGACCAGGTGCGGCAGGCGTCGGGGGGCGAGATCGTCGTGGTGACGCTGCGGGACCTCGGGGGCCGGGCGTCGATCGACGTGGCGCGGGACATCGGGCGCGCGTGGAAGGTGGGGGCGCAGGGCGGCGCGGGGGACCGGGCGCGCAACGCGGGCGTGATCCTGCTCCTCAAGCCGGGCGAGCGCCCCGGGGACGGCAAGGCGGAGCTGGCGGTCGCCACGGGGAGCGGCGCGGAGGGGTTCGTGACCGACGCGCTCGCGGGGCGGATCCGTGACGCGATCGGGCGGGTGGCCGTGGACAGCGGGAGCTACGCGGCGGGGCTGGTGGTGGGGGTCGGGATGCTCGGCGAGGCGTACGCGCGGGAGTTCGGGTTCGAGCTGACCGGCGCGCCGCCGCCCCCGCCCGAGCCCGCGCCCGCGCCAGGCCGCGGCGGCGGCGGGATCCCGATCCTGATGCTGGTGGTGCTGTTCATCGTGATCGTGAGCATCGGCCGGCGCGGCGGGGGCGGCGGGCTCCTCCAGGCGCTCATCCTCGCTCAACTCTTCGGGGGCGGGCGGGGGCGCGGGGGCTGGGGCGGCGGCGGGTTCGGCGGCGGCTTCGGGGGCGGGGGTGGAGGGGGATTCGGCGGGTTCGGCGGCGGGGGCGGCTTCAGCGGCGGCGGCGCATCGGGAGGGTTCTGATGGCGGACTCGCACGGCAAGGTCGTGGAGGCGTTCGCGGACCGGCTCGAGGGAGCGCTGGGCCGCAACCTCGTCGCGGCGATCCTGTACGGCTCGGCGGCGCGGGGGACGTACGTGAAGGGGCGCTCGGACCTCAACGTCCTGGTCATCCTCCGGGACGCCTCGGCGGAGGCGCTGCGCCCCGCCGCCGCGGTCCTGGCCGACTGGACGAAGTCGGGCGAGCCGGCGCCCCTCGTCTTCTCGGAGGCGGAGTGGCGGGCCTCGGCCGACGTCTTCCCCATCGAGGTGGAGGACATGCGGGAGGCGCACCGCCTGCTCAAGGGGCACGACGTCTTCGCCGGCCTGACGACGACGCGCGCCGACCTGCGGCTGGAGCTGGAGCGGGAGGTGCGCGGGAAGCTGCTGCGCCTGCGGACGGAGTACGCGGCCGCGGCGCCGAGCGGGAAGGCGCTCGGGCGGCTGCTGCTCGGCTCCGCCAGCACCTTCCTGACGCTGCTGCGGGCCGCGCTGCGGCTCGTGGGGAAGGTCCCGCCGCGCGAGCCCGCGGCGCTGGCGCGGGCCGCCGCCGAGGCGGCGGGGATGGACGCGGCCGCGTTCGACTGGGTGGTCGGCCGCCTCGAGGGACGGACGATGCCCGCGCTCGAGCCGTTCGACCCGGCGGCGGCGAGGTACGTGGATGCGATCGAGCGCCTGGCGCGCTTCGTGGACGAAACCCGAGTCTGAGGAGGACGTGTGAGCAAGCGGTGGGCGTGGACCCTGGCCCTGCTGGCGCTGCCGGCGTGCGGCTACAACCGCATCCAGACGCTGGACGAGCAGGTGAACGGCTTCGCGGGCCAGATCAAGGTGCAGCTGCAGCGGCGCGCCGACCTGGTCCCCAACCTCGTGGAGACGGTGCGCGGCTACGCCCAGCAGGAGGTGACGATCTTCACCGCCGTCGCGGACGCGCGCGCGCGCCTGGGCGGCGCGGTGCAGTCGGGGAACCTCCAGGAGATGGCCGCGGCGAACCAGAACCTCACGGGCGCGCTGGGGCGGCTCCTGGCGATCTCGGAGAACTACCCGCAGCTCAAGTCGAACGAGAACTTCCGGGCCCTGCAGGACCAGCTCGAGGGGACGGAGAACCGGATCGCCACGGCGCGCCAGGACTACAACACCGCCGTGCAGACCTACAACGCCTACATCCGCCAGTTCCCGCAGGTCATCACGGCGAAGGTCATCGGGAAGCACCCGCGCGAGTACTTCGAGCTGACGACGCCCGGTGCGGCGGAGGCGCCGAAGGTGAACTTCACCCAGCCCGCGACCCCGGCGCCGAGCGGAGAAACCAAGCGGTAGCGCCCTTCGCCGGCAGGGCGCAGCACTGTAGTGTGAAGTGCTGCGCGGACGGGCAGTGATTCGCAGAACGACGGGGCTCGGGCTGCCACGAAACAAGGTGGGCTAGTGTCCAGTGCAGCACTGGGTACTAGCCCACCTTCGGTTCGCAGCGACGGGGTACCGATCCGCTTCGTACCACTTGCCGTCTGCCCGCCTGCGCACTACTCGATACCGACCCCCGCCGACTCTCAGTCCGCGATGGCGCTCGGCATCACGTACCGCAGCGGGTCGGTCGGGTGGCCGTTCACCAGCACCTCGTAGTGCAGGTGCGGCCCGACGGACAGGCCCGTGCTCCCGACCCAGGCGAGGCGATCACCGCGCTTCACCATCTGCCCGACCACGACGGCCGTGCGCGAGAGGTGCGCGTAGCGCGTCTCGATGCCGTACCCGTGGTCGATGGAGACCTCGATCCCGTAGCCGTTCTCCCACCCCACCCGGATCACGCGGCCCCCCGCCGGGGCGACCACTTCCGTCCCGTACGGCGCCGCGATGTCGATGCCCTCGTGCGGGCGGTTCTCGTGCAGGATGGGATGGTAGCGGATGGAGGAGAAGCGGCTCGCGAGGAAGCCGTTCGTCGGCATGATCGAGGGCATCGCCGCCAGGCGGGCCACGTGCGACTGGAGACTGTCGGACGCCTGCTTGAACGAGGTGGCGATGAGGTTGGCGCGGCGGATCAGCGCATCGAGGCTGGCGTGGACCGAGAACGCCTGCCGGCCCGTCACGCCGCCGTCGCGCAGCACCTCCTCCCGCTCCGCCCACGTCCCCACCGGGCCGCCGATGCCCGCCCGCCGCACCTCGGGGTCGAGCGGCTCCAGGCCCGCCACCAGGCGGATCTCCTGGTCGCGCCGGGAGATGAGGGCCAGCGTGTCGGAGAGGTCCTGCACCCGCGTGTCGAGCCGCTGCACCTCGCCCGCGAGGACCTGGTTCTGACGCTCGAGCTGCGCGTTCCGCGTGGCGCTCACGCCGTGCGACACGACGGTGACCACGGCGGCCGCCACCGACGCTGCGGCGACCGTCGCCACCCCGGCCAGCAGCTTCGCCAGGGTCGCGGAGACCGCGACCGAGCGTGAGCTGCCCGCTCCATGGGGCACGAGGATCACCGTCCAGCGGCGAGCCGTCATCCAGACTCCAGCGTGATGCGCGAGCACGAACGCCCGCCCTCGGCAGGGCGGTCAGGGGGGTACCGGAAACCGACCCATACTACCACCCGCTCGTAACCACTGTCAACCGCGAATTGGGTGGAACTGACCTCTCAAGGGGACAGTCTTGGGGCCCCTCCTTCGGCTTCAGGCGGCGGGCCGCTCGGGCTTCGGGAACAGGGGCGGGATCTTGTGGGTCGAGGCGCCCGCCAGGGCGGGATGGACCGCCCGTTCCCACGCGCCGAGGGCAGGGACGCGCTCGCCCTGGCCGAGGGCCGCCCAGAGCCGGTCCGCCGAGGCCGGGATGAGCGGTGCGGCGAGCACCGCGAGGCGCAGCAGCGCGCGCGCCAGCGCCGCGAGGGTAGCGTCCAGGGCGGCATCGTCCCCCTTCTTCGCCAGGGCCCACGGCGCCTGCCGCTCGACGTACGCGTTCGCCTCCGCGACCAGCTCCCACGCCGCGGCGGCGCCGCGGTGGAGGAGCAAGCCGTCCATCGCGGCCGCGTAGCGCGCCACGGCCTCGGCGCCCGCGGCGTCGAGGGGCGTCGCCCCGTCGGCCGCCGGCACGGCGCCGCCGCGGTAGCGCTCGAGCATCGCCAGCACCCGGGAGGCGAGGTTGCCGAAGGCGTCGGCGAGGTCCGCCACGTAGCGCTCCTCGAACCGCTCCCAGCTGAAGCTCCCGTCGCCGTCGAAGGGCACCTCGCGCAGCACGAAGTAGCGGAACGCGTCGGGACCGAAGCGGTCCACCGCCTCGGCGAGCTCGAGCTTCACCCCGGCCGACTTGCTGAACCGTTCGCCGCCCAGGTGGATGAAGCCGTGCGCCCAGACCCGCTCGGGGAGCGGGAGGCCGGCGGCCTCGAGCATCGCGGGCCACACCAGGCAGTGGTGGCGGGTGATGTCCTTCCCGATGACGTGCAGCTGCGCCGGCCAGCGCGCCTCCCAGCCCTCGCCGGGGAAGCCGGTGGCGGTGAGGTAGTTGGGGAGGGCGTCGAACCACACCCAGGTCCCCTGCCGCTCGCCGTCGGCCGAGGGGACGGGGAAGGGGATGCTCCACGGGAGGTGCGAGCGGGTGATGGAGATGTCCTCGAGCCCCTGCTCGAGCAGGGCGAGGATCTCGTTGCGTCGGCTCTCGGGCTCGAGGAAGCCCGGCCGCTCGGCGTAGAGGCGCTTGAGGAACGGGGCGAACCGGCTGAGGCGGAAGAACCAGTTGGTCTCGGCGGTCCACTCCAGCTCGCGCGTGGGGTGCTCGGGGCACTTCCCGCCGACGATCTCGCTCTCCTTCTTGAACGTCTCGCAGCCGACGCAGTACCACCCCTCGTACGAGCGCTCCTCGAAGACGTCCGGGTCGCGCTCCCGGATCCGCGTGATGAGGGCCTGGACGCCGGCGACGTGCGCGGCGTCGGTGGTGCGGATGAACTGGTCGTAGGAGACCGCGAGCCGGGCCCACATCGCGCGGAAGCGCCCGGCCAGCTCGTCGGTGAGCGCCTGGGGCGTGGTGCCGCGCGCCTCGGCCGCCTGGGCGACCTTCTTGCCGTGCTCGTCGAGGCCGATGAGGAAGTGCACCGCGTCGCCGCGGATGCGGCGGTAGCGGGCGATGGCGTCGGCGCCGACCTTCTCGAGGGCGTGGCCGAGGTGCGGGTCGCCGTTCGAGTAGTCGATGGCGGTGGTGAGGTAGAAGCG
>Ga0335070_10005180_pt1 | contig 15323 bp, 13 predicted proteins | sample Lox_Sample_13_FD_206722 | JGI IMG/M metagenome (GOLD analysis project Ga0335070, IMG submission 206722) | Soil microbial communities from Loxahatchee National Wildlife Refuge, Florida, United States - Lox_Sample_1.3 | ecosystem: Environmental > Terrestrial > Soil > Wetlands | place: USA... | reverse complement strand
GGAGATGGGCTCGCCGCCCGTGGCAGCGGCAGCGGCCGGATCATTGCTGATCATGGACAGGAGTCTTTCGGCCTCGCTTTCCACAAACTTGACGTTCTCTAGTCCGAAATAGAGCTCCTTCAGATCTGACCTCAATTCGGCCGGGTCTATCAGAATAAACCACCCCGCACTGTAGGGGTCGGTATTGGCAGTGGCCGGATGATCGAGAAGCTTCTGGTTGACCGCAGTTATCAGACCGGCGATAGGAGCCCGCACACCGGCCTCGTGTCCTTCTCGCTGAATTATGAAACACTCGTCTCCGGCCTTGAAACGAGTCCCCAGTGAAGGCAGCCTGAAGTCATCCACCTTGCCGACGAGCCTGTTGCCAAAATCATCCAAACCCACACGGATTCGGCCTCCATACTCGACCCTGGCCCAAGCATGACCCTTGTGGAGGTAGTAGTCTCTGGGCACCAAGTAACCATGAGCATTAAGATATTGTGGCGGCCCGAATATGGTGTGGTCTACCTGAATCATGTCGTCCAACATCTGGTCGAACGGACAATCCCCACATTCGTAATTGCGAGCGCACATCTTGGTTCTGGGAGCACGACCGGTAAGAGCGTGACGACAGCGCTGATCTTGACCGGACAACTCGAACATTTTGGTGTTCCAACCGATTTCCGGGGATTCCTGTGACATCCTCCGTGCCATAGCTTTGTCGAAACTGCATGTGGTGCAATCAAAGGCATTATCACAGTATTTCGTCGGCACAACCTTGGCTCTCATCCAGATGCACTCTTTTTCGGAAAAGTTGAATCCGGTGATGCCGGGCTTTCTTTTCTCCGAGGTAGCCATTACGAGCCTCCTTTATATAGTGGTATTCTCTATTGAGGGCATGTGAAGTCGCGCAAGTTCGCTCTTGCGCATTTCACTTCCCTAAGCTGCTTTCGCGGTCCTGATTGGCCCCTCTTTCTCGATTGGAACTACCGGGGCCATGTCGTCCAGCATCTGATCGAATGGGCATGTCGCACATTCATAGTTATGAACGCACATCTTGGCTCTGGGCGCGCGGCCCGCAAAGGCATGAAGGCAAATCGGGTTTTCTGTGACCTGATTCACTACTCTGGTGATTCGTGGTGTCATCATGACGGGCCTCCTTGGATTTTTTTGATCGCCTGCGGTGGATCGAAATCCCTTCGCCGTGATCTCTGACCCTTGATAAAGCATATCCTGTGCCAAACTGAGCTTGCCTGGATATATCATTGATATTACATGCGATTGTACTTTCAGATGTTGAAGGCGATATTTGGATATATGAGGGAAAAAACATCACCAAGGGTGTTGGAAAAAACCCCTGTGCTTTTCACCACTGCAATATTACGGGGTAAAATGGACTATGTTGAAAACGGCCACACCACTGTGGCAAAACACCACAGTGCTGTATAGGAAACGTGGTAATCCATTCCCGTCATTCATGTTCGATATACGTCCCGTCGATGACCAATTGTGATAACAAGCACAAGAAGCGATTCTTCACTGATTTCATAGATGATTCTGTAATCGCCTACGCGCAGGCGCGCCACGCTTCTCGGCTGCCAAGTTTCTCGGAGGCTCTAGGTCTCGGGTCTTCTGCAAAAGCTCGTATTGCGGTGATGATTCGATCTTGGTGGGGTGAGGCTATTTTGGCCAGTTGACTTTGAGCCCACACATCTCTGGAACAGCCCGGAACTCAATCCTTTGGCCTCTTCATAGCCTCCGTCACGGCTTCGAAAAGAAAAAGCTCACAATAATCGCATAGATAATTCAGCTTCTCATCCAGCTCTTTAATACTGTTGGATGCGCGCATCACGCATCGACCGGTCTGGCAATGCGGTACATTAAAAGTGTGGCCGATTTCATGCAGCGCCACCTTCACGACACGATTGAGGAAAAGATCGGTGGACACTGGGTCTCCCTCCGGTCCTCGATAGAGGCGGTGGCATGACACTACCGCAGAGCGTCCTCCCATGTATGCTTCTCCGAAGACATATGTCAAAATGGGAGTGCAGAGATCCTTATTTGTTACACCGAGGACCTTAAGGTGCCCTGAACAATAATTTTCGGCCAAATGTCTGATTAGAGTCATGGAGTCATATTGCTTGCGTGAGTCTATGAATGCCGTCTGAGGAATGGGCACAGCTGCACCCACGTCGACGGGGAACCTGAGAACGCCCTGGAGGCTGTCGCTCACCACCCTGACCACGTCAGCTCCCATCCTGCCTAGTGGAATAACTGTAATGAAGCCGGTCGTTGTAGAGGAGGATTCAGATTTTGTGATTTTATCGGTCATCAAGATGTTGAGATCGCGACCTGTCGGATCATGTAGCGGCCTGGTGAACTGTCAATTCGAAGATTCAGGCTTTAGATCGTATTTACGGATTTTCTTGTGGAGGGTGCTTCGATCAACATCCAGAATTCTTGCCGCGCGACTTACATTCCAACCTTCTTCATCGAGGATTAGCCTGATGTGCCATCTCTCGACGTCTTCGAGAGATCTAGGCGCGGAATTCACTGAAACGCACACGGGCAGCGGCTTCAGATACTCGAAGGCGGCGGAATCTATTGTCCTCTTTCGAGACGTTACCACAGCGCGTTCCACCACGTTTTCAAGCTCACGAATATTTCCGGGCCAGTCATAATCGGTTAGAATGGCCATTGCCTCGTCGCTTACTGAATCAACCTCCCGATTGGTTTCTTGGGCGAAACGTTGGATAAAATGCTTCACAAGGAGAGGGATATCTTCCTTTCTTTCCCTTAAAGGAGGGACCCTTAGTGAGATAACGTTGATTCGATAGAAGAAATCCTGCCTGAAGGTGCCCTGAGTAATTTGCTGATTAAGATCGCGATGCGTAGCGCTGATGAGCCGAAAGTCGGCCCTGACCAGTTCCTCGCCCCCTACCCTGTAAAAACCTTTGTCCTGTAAAACTCGCAGCAGATCCACCTGCATTTTTGGGGCTATCTCACCCACCTCGTCCAGGAAGAGGGTCCCGCCGTCCGATATCTCAATCAAGCCCTTCTTGGGCCGGATTGCTCCTGTGAACGAACCTTTTTCATGTCCGAACATCTCACTTTCCATGAGACTTTCCGGTATGGCTCCACAGTTGATGGGCACAAACGGTCTGCCCATCCGTTTGCTGTTCGCGTGGATGGCCCTCGCCACAAGTTCCTTTCCCGTGCCTGTTTCACCTACTATCAAAATAGAGGAATCGCTGGCAGCGACATCTTTTATCGCATCAAACAGCTCCATCATGGGCTGCGATTTCCCGATAATTTTGTCCGCAGAGATCCTGAATTTCGTCACCTCTCCGCGCAAGTATTGTGTCTCCTCCAAAAGCCTCTTGTGCTCAATTAGCTTGGCGAGCAAAAGGCCAAGACCTTCGGGGTCGAAAGGTTTCACGAGGAAATCATTCGCGCCGAGCTTCATAGCTTGGACGGCGTGCTCAACCGTGCCATAGGCCGTAATTATCACTACCAGTGTGGTCGGAAAGGATTTCTTGACTCTCTCAAGCAGGCCGAAGCCGCCCATGCCCGGCATCTTTATATCGACGAAAAGAATGTCGTAGACATTTTGCTGCATTAAATCCAAAGCCTGTTCCCCGGACTCTGCCCTGTCTACGACTGCGCCCTCCCTTTCCAGCCAAGCTCCCAGAGATTCCCTCACGATAAGCTCATCGTCCACCACCATGAATCTGGTTTTTCGGCTCATAAAGAGACCCCCGTCTTCTGCCTTGGGAGCATCACAAGGCTTTTTCCACATTCGCTGCGTCTAACGGCAGATTCAACGTGAACGTTGCTCCTTTACCTTCTTCGCTGTCCACCTCTATAGTGCCGCCATGCTGCGAAACAATACCGTAGACCACGCTTAAACCGAGTCCAACCCCTTTCCCATCCTCCTTCGTGGTCACGAACGGCTCGAAGATCCTTCTTTGGACCTCTTTGGGAATGCCGCCCCCGGTGTCGCTCACCCGTATTCTGACTTTGTTCCCAGGACGGTTCGATCCGGCGCTCACATGGATCATCCCGCCGTTGGGCATGGCTTCGACGGCATTGAGTATGAGATTCAGCAAGGCTTGTTTGATCTGGTCGCGATCTGAGTAAATAGGCGGAAGATCGTCATCAATTTGTTGCTCAAGTGTAATGCCCTGCAACTCCATCCGATTGCCCACCAGAAGTGTAATTTCATTCATCACTACCTTGAGATCGAAGGCAGACTTGCGAAGACTGCTCTGGCGGGCAAACGAGAGGAGGTTTCGAAGAATTTGGCCGCACCTTGCCGACTCCGATGAGATTAAGTCCAGGTAGCTGCGAAACTTTTCCATGTCATCGGCCGAGACTGTTTGCCCGTCGAGTGAGGATCGCATGAGCTTTGAGAAGGTCAGTATGCCCTGGATCGGGTTGTTGATCTCGTGGACCGCGGCCGCTGCGAGTTTACCCAGGGCGATCATTCTGTCTTCGTGAACAAGCTGGGATACGTTTTCCCTTATGTTTCTAGCTTGGCGATCCAAGACGCGATCCAAGCTCCGGGTGACATCCTTCCAGATGATCAGTACCCCTTTTTTCCCTCGCTCATCCTCCTTAAGTGGATACCAACTGATGGTGGAATACCTGGGGTTCCCATCCGGTCGCGCTTCTTCTCGAACACTATGGGTGACTCGACCCGTAGCCAGCACATCCATGAGAGCGCACTCATAACCTTCATGATGGCACGGCTCTATTCTCCTGTGAATCACCCAATGGCACGAGCGACCGAGGCAGTCCTTTCTCTTCATTTTGGTCCGCTGGAGGATATCATTACTAATTTCTTTTACTTTAAAGTCCTCGTCCACTTGCATGATGCTGATATCCGCGTTTGCCATGAGCGCTTCTTTGATCAGTTCTACGGTCTCCAATTTGGTCTGGGTCGTGCCGAGTTGGCCGGATACCATCCTGAGCGTTCGAAATGCTCTCAAGACGAAAGAATCTATTATCCGCGTTTGAGGCGGGGTCATTCTCAGCAGCCGCTTTCGCAACTGTGGATCTTCCGAAGTCATTATAAGCAGGTCCGGCGCTCGGTATTTGAGGGCTTTCTTGTAATTGTCAAAGACAGGTATCTTCGAGTCCATTGCGGATCGAGCCGCGCCCGGCGGCCAACCTTCAACAACCACTCCGAGCAGTATTGTCTCCAGCCCCATAGGTGAAAGCGAGTCGCTGATGTGTTCATATTCATCGAGAGCCTCTTCACCGCCCACTACCAGCACCGTGAGGGCCTCTCGGTCTGTAGCGGTTTCCGGGACGGTACCCGCATCAACATCTATTTTTTCAGAAGTCTTTCTCCTGCTCATCAGAACCTCTTTACGTCACATTGTAACAAAAGAGTCAGTTGAGGCAAGTGTTGTTGGAAATTCCGTCAAAACCATGGACGTAAAGGGCAAAGGGCCAACCCGTTGACAGCCCGCCGGCCCTATGTTAGAGATTGCCAGGTTTATGCCGCTGCAAATGAGCTTTTGTGGGGCAACTTGCATAACCGGCCTCACCGCAGACGGCTATTTGATGTGTGCACAACCGATGTTGCCAAAAAAAATGAACCTCACAACGGCAGTTTTGTCTTGTATAAGAGCATGCACGTAGTACTTCTGTTCACGCTATATGTCCGGGGTGAACAGACGGTGTCTTCGCGTTTAGAAAAAATCTTCTTCTGCAGCAAGAACTGAGGATAAAGGAATGCTGGGATCAATTGCGAGAAAATTTTTCGGCAGCAAAAACGAACGAGATCTCAAAAGACTGGAACCATTGGTTCAGGCGATCAATGAAGTTGAACCTGAGACCAAGAAGTTATCCGATGAGGCTATGCGGGCAAGGACTCAAGAATTCAAGGACCGTCTTGCCGGAGATGAGAATGTCGATGACCTCCTTCCCGAGGCATTTGCATTGGTGCGAGAGGCCTCGGTAAGAGCACTGGGCATGAGACCTTTTGATGTCCAACTCATCGGCGGAATAGTACTCCACCAAGGAAAGATAGCTGAAATGAAAACCGGTGAGGGAAAGACCCTTGCCGCGGCTCTGCCTGTGTACCTCAATGCTCTTACCGGACGGGGCGTGCATGTGGTGACGGTCAATGATTATCTTGCCCAACGTGACGCCGAATGGATGGGAACGATCTATAAGTTTCTGGGATTGACCGTGGGGGTGATTATCCATGACCTGGACGACCAGGAGCGCAGAAAAGCCTACGATTCCGACATAACATACGGCACGAACAACGAGTTCGGATTCGATTATCTTAGAGACAACATGAAGTTTTCGTTGGATGATTATGTTCAGCGGGAACTTCATTACGCGATCGTTGATGAAGTGGACAGCATTCTTGTAGATGAAGCTAGAACTCCTCTCATCATTTCCGGTCCCACTCACGAGAACACCGACAGGTATTATAAAATAAATAGGATTATTCCAGGCCTTGGAAAAGAGCGCGATTACACCATTGATGAAAAGGCGCATAGCGTGGTGCTTACCGAAGAGGGCGTGGCCAGAGTGGAAAAGTCCCTTGCGGTAGCGAATCTCTACGATCCTTCCCAGATGGAGATCCTGCACCACGTCAATCAGGCCCTCAAAGCTCACACTCTTTTCAAGAAAGACGTTGATTACATAGTAAAGGACGGCCAGGTCATCATAGTCGATGAATTCACCGGTCGGCTCATGCCTGGAAGACGCTATTCCGACGGCCTTCACCAAGCGCTTGAAGCCAAAGAGGGTGTCCGGATTGAGAACGAGAACCAGACTCTCGCCACGATTACGTTCCAGAATTATTTTCGTATGTACGAAAAACTCGCGGGCATGACCGGGACTGCGGATACGGAAGCCGTTGAGTTCAAGAAGATCTACGATCTTGAAGTTGTTGTCATTCCGACTAATCTTCCGATGATACGCGACGATGCCTCAGACCTCATATATAAGACAGAGCCAGAGAAGTTCGATGCCGCGGTCGAAGAGATAAAGGAGCTTCATCGGCGAGGCCAACCCGTACTCGTTGGGACCATATCTATAGAGAAGTCCGAATACCTTTCCAGGCGGCTCAAGAAAATCGGTATCCCGCACAATGTCTTGAATGCCAAGAACCATGCTTTGGAAGCTGAGATTGTTGCTCAGGCAGGCAGATACGGTGCGGTGACTATTTCCACGAATATGGCCGGCCGCGGAACGGACATTTTGCTTGGCGGCAATCCGACTTTCCTTGCCCGCGCCAAGTCCAAGAAGGGAGAAGATTCAGGGGAATTCTCGGATCTTGTGAAAGAATTCAAGGTTAAGTGCGAAGAAGAAAAGAAAAACGTGATCGATGCCGGCGGACTGCATATCCTGGGAACCGAACGCCACGAATCCAGACGGATCGATAATCAATTGCGGGGCCGTTCAGGACGCCAAGGAGATCCGGGTTCCAGCCGCTTTTATCTCAGCCTTGAAGACGATCTGATGCGGATCTTTGGCGGAGAAAGAGTGAAGATGATAATGGAACGGGTCGGCATGGAAGATGGTGTGCCAATTGAACACAAATACACAACCAAGGCCATTGAGAACGCTCAGAAGAAAGTGGAAGGACATAATTTCGATATACGTAAGCACCTGCTGGAATTCGATGATGTCATGAACAAGCAACGCGAGGTGGTCTATTCCCAGCGTCGCTTCATCCTGGGAGGTGAAAACCTCAAAGATAATGTTCAGGACATGATGATCGACGTCGTTGAGGATATTGTCGACCGCCATGCCGACGAGCGAACGCACTTCGACGACTGGGACCTGCCGACGCTGGCGGATGTATTATGGGGACAATTCGGGATTCGTTTCAACTTCGACCGCCTGCAACCTGGGGAGCGGAATCGGGAAGGATTGGTGGAACACATCTTGGACGCGGTCAGAAGACGGTACGATCAGAAAGAAAATGAATTGCCTCCCGGGACCATGAGAGAGTTAGAGAAATTCGTCATGCTTCAGGCCGTGGATACGCAGTGGAAAGACCATCTGCTCAACATGGATCATCTCAAAGACGGCATTGGTTTGAGAGGATACGGACAACGCGATCCGCTCAAGGAATACCAGAAAGAAGGCTACGAGATGTTCCTTGATATGAGCTTGCGTATCAAGGAGGAAACCGTCAGGAACCTATTCCTTGTCAGGATAGCCGCGGACGATGAGCTGCAACAGATGACGGCCGAACGCGATCAGGAGATGCTGTTGTCCCATGGTGACGGTGCCGATGGCTCCAGAGCCAAAACAGTCCGGCGGCAGGCAACCAAGGTTGGCCGCAATGATCCGTGTCCTTGCGGGTCGGGCAAGAAGTTCAAGAAGTGCTGCGGAAAGGCCGCGTGAACCACAATCCGCGTGAGCGCGGCTGAATTTGGCTACCGGTCGTAGCCTGGGGAGATCGGAAAATTATATCATATCAACGAGATCATTTTGTTCCTACTTCGGAGCTTTCGCTTCCGTTTCTCGACGATATCGGCGGCACAATCCGGGGGTTCCGCGTTTTCACGGCATGTCGGACCATCGGAAATAAGATTTTCCGGCTGGACGACCATCTGGATAGGCTTTATCACTCTGCGGCCGGCATTCACATGAAACCGCCTCTAGATGGAAACGCTCTTCGGGAACTACTTGTGGAGGTAGTGGGCCGCAATCGCCGGATGGGCATCAAGGATGACTTGCTGATCGACGTGATCTTCAGCGGCGGACTTGTCGGAAACAAGATGCTGCAATCGGATGAGGGCGCATACCTGTATGTGGCCGTGCAAAAAATGGAGCCGCCCGCTGCCGAGTTTTACGAAAAAGGGATATGTCTGGCGACTTTTCCTCATCTGAGGATATGTCCCGATGTGAAGCTGTTGCACTATGTTGGAGCCATTCTGGCTCATCAGACCGTGGTACCGACATATGGCGCACAGGACGTGCTGTTCTTGCACCCACACGACCAGCAGACTATCCTTGAAGGATCGACATTTACCATCTTCTTTGTGAACTCCGACCGAGAGATCCTCACTCCTCCTCTGGACGGAAGCATCCTGGACAGTATTACGCGAAGAGTGCTCCTCGAACTCCTGGGGACTTCGGACACGTTCAAAGTCCATCAAAGACCTGTTCTGCTGACTCAAATCCAATCGTTTGCAGAATCTTTCATTGCCTCCACTACTCGGAACGTGGTCCCCGTCACCCGCATAAATAATGCGATTATAGGGAATGGAAGACCTGGCGTGGTTACGCAGTCGGTCATGAACACGCTGCAGAGTTACATTGCATCTTATTGATGGGAACCGAGTGGCCCAAGAGTTCACTATCGGGAACTCAAGATGCGGTGTGTTGCCAATATCGCGGGCAGTGCTGGAATTTCGCTTGACATAAGTCCACGCGCCAAATATTCTCGAATAAGTAAGCTATTACACGTGTCCTTTTCATATCAATTCGCCTGTTGTTGAGCAGGCCAATGCCTTCTCGACCATCAATAGGAGGTGGACCGCGATGGTTCCGAACAAGATTCAAACCTGGCAAATGGTTAAGGGGCCGACCTACGATAAAGAGGCCGGCAAAATCACGGCTCCCGGGGAATTACAGCGTACAGAAGTTCCTGTGCCTGAATTGGGGGCCGGCGAAGTTTTGGTTAAAATAGCAGGCTGCGGGGTATGCCACACTGACATGTCGTACTTCTATGACGGAGTCCCGACCGTCACCAAACCTCCTTTGACCCTTGGCCATGAGATTTCCGGAGAGGTCGTAGCCGCCGGGGCCGGCGCGGAATCGTGGGTGGGCAAGAAGGTGATAGTGCCTGCCGTAATGCCATGCAATAATTGTGATATTTGCGCCAAAGGCCGCGGCAATCGATGTCTCGCGCAGAAAATGCCTGGAAATTCTTTGGGAATTTACGGCGGTTTTTCCGATTATATTCCTGTGCCTGCGCAAGATCTCTGCGTGATAGCCGATCTCAAAGGCCGTCCGTTGGCTAATTACGCAGTCATCGCTGACGCGGCGACAACACCGTATCAGGCCGCCATAAGGCTGGAACTTGAAAAGAATGATCCGGTGCTGATAACCGGAATAACCGGCGGAGTCGGGGTTTACATGGCGCAAGTGGCTAAAGCCATGGGAGCGAAGCCTATCGTCGGAATGGCCCGCAATGAAGAAAAGCTTAAGAGAGCACTGGCCATGGGCGCCGACTATGTGATCAATACGCGGGACAAAGATTTCAAAGCAATCCAGGAAGAATTCAGGGGAGTAGCAAAACAGGCCGGCGTCAGAGCCAATGTGGGATGGAAAATATTTGAATGCACGGGCACCGGCGCAGCTCAAGACATTGCCCTGGGGTTGCTGGGCTTCATTGGAAAGATGGCGGTCGTAGGATTCGGATTGCAGAAGAACAGTTACAGCATATCAAGGCTCATGGCCTTCGACGCGGACCTTATCGGTACCTGGGGATGCCTTCCCAAGTACTATCCCAAAGTTCTGGAAATGGTCCAAGACAATCGCATCCAAATTGATCCGTTGTTAGAGACCAGGCCGATGTCTACGATCAAGCAAGCATTCGAGGAAGCCCATAGCGGTACGTTAACCAAACGTATCGTCCTCATGCCCGACTTCTAATACAATTCGCATACAAGATCCCCCCTTCCCTCCTTTTAAAAAGGGAGGTTAGAGGGGATTTTCTTACAGACCTGGGCGCGAATTGGTAGAAGATCGATTTGGAGTCACGATCGCGAGCATAAAAAACCCCGACCGGTTACCGGTCGGGGTTTTTTATGCCTGAAGCCGCAGGCGGCTGGTTTTATTCCGGTCTTACTGCGGTCACGATCCTATAAATGTCGTACACGTCATGTATGACGATTTCTTTGAAGCCGCATCTGGTCAGATTCTGTTCAATCACTGAACGAGTCTCATAAACGTCGCAAACCTCTCCACGGGAACCGAACAGGCCGACGGTGCCGCCGGGCTTCAGAAAATTGTACATGCATGCATAGATCGCAGGACGCAAATGGGGTTTGACATGGGGTATCATGAAGGAGCTGATGACCTTGTCAAAAGGCCGTTGCGGCACGTAATCCTCAACCGACGTAGTGACGAAGCTGATATTCTTCAGGCTCTTTTTTAGGATCTTCTCTTCGGCGAGTTCGATCATGTCCTTGGATAGATCAATGCCCACTACTTCCGATGTCTTGGCCGCGGCCAGCACCGTGGCTGACCCGGTGCCGCAGCCAACATCCAGAACACGATCAGTTTCTTCGACGGTGAGTTCTATGAGTCGCCTCAGTCCTTTTCTATAGCCCGGGTCCAAGGACCATTGAAAGTCGTAACTCTTTTTGCGTATCTTGTAGTAGAGCTGGATGGACTTTTCCGTCGGCATCAATTTCACCACGGTGGTCCCTTGGATATATGCTTTTCTGAGCGCTCGCACCACCGGGCGCATTAGCCGGCGAAATGGATCATGGTCCTCACTAACCAGCGTCTCATTCATGGAAACACCCCCTACAGCGCTTTAGAACGACGATAAAAACCATACACTATTACACGGGCAGAGAATTCGCAAGAAAAAACCCGTAAGCAGTCTCTAACTATCATAACTTGCTAGATTATTTTCTGAATGAAGCATGTTTTGAGCCATCTCTACTCCATTCCTCAAGATTAGTCGTAACGCGCGACCTCCTTTTATGATCAGGTTTCGCATCACTTCCGCATCATCCGGACCGAACGAGGTCAACACAAATTTCTCAGGTGTCGTTCCCGGCGGAGGCCGCCCTATTCCAAGCCGCACTCTCACAAAGCCCTTGAATTGCAGGGAATCAGCGATTGAACGAACCCCCTTGTGCCCGCCGTCTCCTCCACCGACCTTGATTCGCACTCGCCCCTCAATCAGATCCAGATCATCATGCAACACGATCAGCTTTTCTAGCTGATTCATACGAGCAGCCACTATTGGCGTCACCGCCTCTCCGCTCAGATTCATGTACGTCTGGGGCTTTACCAGGAGAACCTTCGTATTTTCAAGCTCTATCTCACTCACCAGAGATTTTTTCCTATTCGATCTCCAGGAGCGGCGTGCTTCCTCGACAAGGGAATCCACGATCATGAATCCTAGATTGTGACGATGCCGTGAATAACCTTGACCCGGATTTCCCAGACCGACGATGATCCATTCAGCGGCATAACCGGCAGGCACCTTTCAATTTCTCCTCTTTTCTGCTACAGACTTGTGTATGCCCGCAAGCCGCTGTGTGTCAAGTCGGCAATTCAAATGGGACACGGTCAGGCTGTAAATAACGAGATCACAGGAATGGATTGATCGAGCACGGAGTAATCCATTGCAGAAATGGACAGCGTGAGGCCTCGAATTAATGGCGGAACATCATATTTGTCCTGATTGTTGAGTATTTCTCAAGAACGCATCGGACTGTCGTGACACCGGAACTCTTTCGTAAACACGTTGCGAGTGCAATCGACGTAATTCCCACAGAATTCCGAGAAAAAATGGAAAATGTAGAGGTCCTGGTGGAGGACTTTCCGGACCCGGAGACAATCCACTCACTGGGCCTCGATTCTCAATGGGATTTGCTGGGGCTATATGTTGGGGTGCCGCTGACCCAGCAAAGCGTATTCTCCGTAAATGTCATGCCGGAAAGGATCTATCTTTACCGGCGTCCCATATTGCGCGCGGCTCGCCGCGGAACCGACGTGGTCCAACTGATACGAGAGGTTATAATCCACGAAGTGGGACACCATTTCGGATTTGATGATGATCAACTGGATAAAATGATAGGACAGTCCGAGTGATAACGCCGGAACAAGAACGAAAGAAAAGGCGCAGGGAGCTTTTGGTGGCACTCGGCGCCGCTTTGCTGATTGGGGCAATTTTCCTGGCGGAATCCCACATCGCCCGCTCCACCGAGGACATCCCTTTTGCAGGACATTTGTTACTGTTCGGGCTGCTGACAGTCGTCACTTTACTGCTTATACTGGTGATTTTCTTTTTGATACGTAACCTCTTTAAACTCGTGTTCGAGCGCCGCCGCCGAGTTCTCGGCTCTCACCTCAAAACTCGGCTCACTCTGGCTTTCGTAGCGCTGACGGTGGTCCCGACAGTTGTCCTTTTCATTGCAAGCGCCGGAGTACTTCATACGACGATAGAGAGTTGGTTTACCGCTCGTGTTGAGGAGTCGCTCCAGTCGTCACTTGTGGTGGCTCAGGCATATTATCAGAACGCTTCTGAAAACCTTCTCAACATAGGTTCCAGACTTGCCTCATTGGTCAGCGCCGAATCTCTCCTGGACCCGACTCGTCGGGACGTGCTGAAAACCTCGATAGAATCGTGGCGTGCTGAAGACAGCGTCAGCTCGCTCCGAATCTATTTACATGATGGATCGTCTCCTATAATGAGTAAAGATCCGGCCCTAAAAGATGTGGCCCTTCCCCTTCCCCTTCCCAGCTTCCTCAAAATCGGCCTCAGAGGTGAAAGAACCTCGGAAATCATACCCACGGACGATGGAGGCGACCTGATTCGAGCGATAGTCCCTATAAAAACCAAAGGTAACAATATAATCGAAGCTGCGCTGGTGATTGATCATTACATCCCGACCTCTCTCGCAGGACGGCTATTTTCCATATCGAGTGCCTTTGGCGAATATCAAGACGCAAAGAGAATGAAAGGTCCTGTGAAGGCGATCTATGTTCTTATACTGCTTGTCGTCGCTCTGTTGGCAATTTTCATAGGCTTCTGGTTTGGAGTAACCATGGCCAGAGACATTACGGATCCCATACTCGGACTGGCTGACGGGACACAGAAAATAGCGGCCGGAGACCTTGACGTATATATCGAGCCAACGGCAGACGACGAATTGGGAGTTCTCGTACGTTCGTTTAATAAGATGACAGCAGACTTGCGCAGAGGCCGGGAGGAACTGGTAAGGGTCAATCTGGACCTGGAAAGCAGGCGCAAGTATATGGAGACAGTCCTTAAGAACATTGCAGCGGGTGTCCTAGCCATTGATTCAGAGCGCCGCGTCACGACAATAAACGAGTCCGCCGGACGCCTCCTGGGGATTACCGCCTCCGCACCATTGGATCGGCCTCTTAAGGAGATTTTGCCAACCGTATCGGCAGAGGCCGTGGGTGAAATTCTGGAAGAACTCATGGAATCCGGATCTGAAGCCATTGAACACCAGCTCACGCTCTCTTTTCCGGACAGGGCCTTATCTCTGTTGTGTTTTGCCAATAGTCTCAAGGACGAACAAGGCCGGGACTTGGGCGTAGTTCTCGTTTTCGAGGACATGACGCACTTGGTGAAAGCCCAGAAGATGGCGGCCTGGCGGGAAGTGGCCAGACGGATTGCCCACGAGATCAAGAACCCTTTGACACCCATCCAGCTCAATGCTCAACGGATTCAGCGAAAATACCACGAAGTCCTCGGAGACGATACAGAGGTCCTGGATCAGTGTACACACGGCATAATCGACCAGGTCGAACAGTTGAAGAACATGGTCAATGAATTCTCGTTGTTCGCCAGAATGCCATCGGCCAACCCGGTGCCCAACGACCTGAACGCGATTGTACGAGAAGTCTTTGATCTGTTCGCTCAGGGGAATGACAGCATAAAATTTTCTTTTACTCCGGACGATTCGCTTCCCATCTTCGACCTTGACCGGGAACAGATGAAAAGAGTTATGGTTAACCTTCTGGACAACGCTGTTGCCGCGATTCGCGGCAGCGGAGAAATCCGTGCGCGAACCTCTTATAATTCGGATCTCTCCATAGCGACCTTTGAAATATCAGACACCGGAATCGGCATCAGGCCGCAGGACCGAGCCAAACTTTTCGAACCGTATTTCTCTACTAAACAAAGCGGGACAGGGCTCGGGTTGACCATAGTCAGCACTATAATAGCGGATCACAATGGTTTCATTCGTGTAAAGGACAATTCGGGCGGAGGAGCGGCGTTTGTAATAGAGCTCCCGGTGAGAAACCTCCGATGATTTGGCCGCAGTATAAGTTCATAAGCGGGGACCGAGCAAAATCCATGTATCCGACGGAATACATTTTCGACAAGGCGGAACGCATTCTCCGAACGGGCGGTATTGTGATAGCCCCCACTGAAACATTCTATGCCATTGTGGCTGATCCCTTTCAGGAAGCTGCTGTGAGAAGGATATTCAGCATCAAATCTCGTAAGGAGAATAAACCGCTCCCATTGATAGCTGTAGATGTGGCGGTTGTGAAAGGCATAATACAGCCGGAGCAAAGGCTCGCTCACCGCATGATGGATCGATTCTGGCCGGGAAGTCTTACCATGGTCATGGAAC
>Ga0335070_10005178_pt1 | contig 15327 bp, 14 predicted proteins | sample Lox_Sample_13_FD_206722 | JGI IMG/M metagenome (GOLD analysis project Ga0335070, IMG submission 206722) | Soil microbial communities from Loxahatchee National Wildlife Refuge, Florida, United States - Lox_Sample_1.3 | ecosystem: Environmental > Terrestrial > Soil > Wetlands | place: USA... | reverse complement strand
CCCGGGAAGCCGAGCACGGCCTCCCTGCCGTCGGCGCTGAGCAGGCTCGTCTTCGCGCGCCCGTGCAGGATCACGAGGACGACGCCGGCGTCGTCGCCCTGATGAAAGAGGACCGACCCCGCCGGGTAGCGCCGCCGCGTGGCAGCCGCCTCCAGCGCGTCGCGCTCCTGGTCGGTGAGCGCCGCGAGGAAGTCGAACGGCTCGGCCATCGGCGCGACGAGCGTATCCGCTTGGACTACGGCTTCGACCTCGTGACGCTCTGCCGGCGAGGCGCGTGATCGCGGTGCCGGCGCCTCAGGCGGCCGGCGACGCGCCGAGAGCGTCGATCGCGCGGCGCAGCGCGGCGAGCTCCGCGCGCAGCTCGCGCACCTCCTCCTCAAGCGCGGCGAGCCGGGCGTTGTCGGGCTGGGGCGCCGGCTCGGCGCCTGCCGCGGGCGGCCACGACGGCAGCTCCTCCTCGCCGTACTCGCGCTGGGCGCCGCCCGGGCCGACGTCCTCCCCGCCGAGCTGGTGCTCCCAGCGCTCCTCCTTCTGCCCCGGCCGGCGCCCCGCCGAGCGCACGAGGTCGCGCTCGTGCAGGCGCTCGAGCGCGGCCTGCAGCGTCTCGGCGCCGTCGAAGCGGTGCAGGCGCTCGGTGCGCGCCCGCAGCTCGCCCGGTGTCTGCGGGCCGCGCAGCAGCAGGACGGCGAGCACCGCCTGCTCGTCGGGTGCGATGCCGAGCGTCTCGTCGAGCAGGTGGCGGTACTTCGGGGCGCGGCTTCCCTGGCCGCTGGCGTAGCGCGTCCAGCGGATCCGCCCCAGGCGCTCGAGCGCTTCGCGGATCGTCTGCTCGTCGTAGTCGACGACGGGGTCGCGGTTCGTCGCCTGGTTGCAGGCCAGGCGCAGGGTGTTGAGCGTCAACGGGTAGGCGTCGGGCGTCGTGCGCTGCTTCTCCAGCAGGCAGCCGAGCACCCGCTGCTCGGAGGTCGTGAGGTCCACGATCCGGGAGCCTAAGCTCTCGGGCGAGGATGTCCGAGCCCAGCGCCGACGAACGGGGCCCCGTCGCCCGCCTGGGCGTCGAGCTGCTGGACACGGCCGCCGAGCGCGTGTCGATCCGCGAGCGCCTCCTGCGGGTGCGCGCGGTCGCCCCGCGCGTGGCGATCGTGGCCGTGGCCGCGACGGTCTCGTACCTGGTCGCGCACTACCTCTACGGCCACCCGCGGCCGTTCTTCGCGCCGATCGCGACGATCGCCGTGCTCGGCATCACGCTCGGCCAGCGCACCGAGCGCGCGCTGCAGCTCGCGCTCGGCGTCGCGCTGGGCGTGCTCGTCGCCGACCTGGCCGTCAAGCTGATCGGGAGCGGCGCCTGGCAGATCGCGGTGATCGTGTTCGCGGGCATGACGGTCGTCGTCTTCCTCGGCGGCGACCAGATGGCGACGATCCAGGCGGCGAACGCGGGCGTGCTGATCGTGCTGCTCGCCGACCCGCACGACCCGCTCGGCCTGCATCGCTTCATCGACTCGCTGACCGGCGCGGCCGTCGCGCTCCTCTTCAACCTCGTGCTGTTCCCCGTGAACCCGCTGAAGCTCGCCGCGAGCGCCCTGGACCCGGCGGTCGAACGCCTGGCCACGGTGCTCGACGCGGTCGCCGACGCGCTCGAGAGCCAGGACCGCGCGGCGGCCGCCGCGGCGCTGCGCCGCGCGCGCGAGCTCGAGGACCACCTCGAGGAGATGCGCGCCGCGATCGCGACGAGCGGTGAGACGGCGCGCCTGGCGCTCGTGCGCCGCGGCCAGCGCGAGGCGGTGGCTCGCTACGCGCGGGCGCTCGATCAGATCGCGCGCGCGCAACGCGACGTGGCGGGGCTCGCGCGCGGAGCCGACCGCGCCCTGCGCCTCGGCGACCCGATGCCCGCGCCGGTGATCGCCGGGCTGCGCGACCTCGCCCAGGCGGCGCGCCACCTGTCGGGGGCGTTCGCCGACCCGCGCGAGCGCGACGAGGTGCGCGAGGCCGCGCTGCAGGGCGCCGTCGCCGCCACGGCCGGGCTCGACCGCACGCGCAACCTGTCGGTCAGCATCGTCGTCGGCCAGGCGCGCATGACCGCGCACGACCTGCTGCGCGCGAGCGGCATGTCGCTCGACGAGGCGCGCGGCGAGATCCGGCACGCGGCAGACGTCGAGACGGAGCAGCGCGCCGCGGCCGCCGCGGCCGCCGTCGAACGCCAGGCCGTCGGCGCCGAGGTCGACGCCGCGCGCCCGTCGTCCGGCGACGCGTCGTAGGCCGCTCCGCCGCGCCGCTATGTTCCAGCGCCATGCGCGCCGCGACCATCCGCGACGGCGAGATCCTCGTCGCCGAGCACGCCGACCCCGAGCCCGGCGCGGGCGAGGTGCTCGTGCGGGTGCGCGCCGCCGGTCTGAACGGCGCCGACCAGCTCCAGCTGCGCGGCGCCTACCCGGCTCCCCCCGGGGCGCCGGCCGACATCCCGGGGCTCGAGCTCGCCGGTGAGGTCGCCTCGTGCGGGCCGGGCGCCGAGCGCTTCGCCGCGGGCGATCGGGTGATGGCGATCGTCGGTGGCGGCGGGCAAGGCGAGCTCTGCGTCGTGCACGAGCGTCAGGCGATGCCCATCCCGCAGGGCCTGGGGTGGACGGCGGCGGGCGGGTTGCCCGAGGTCTTCACGACCGCGCACGATGCGCTGTTCACGCAGGCGGGTCTGGCGATGGGCGAGCGCGTGCTGATCAGCGGTGCTGCCGGCGGCGTCGGCACCGCCGCGGTGCAGCTCGCGGCGGCCGCGGGCGCGCACGTCACCGCCTCGGTCCGCAGCCCCGAGCTGCGCGAGCGCGTGCTCGCGCTCGGGGCGCATGCCGCGCTCGACCCGGAAGCGACGCCGGGGGCTGGGCCCTACGACGTCCTGCTCGAGCTCGTCGGCGCCTCGAACCTCGAGGCGAACCTGCCGGCGCTCGCAACCGGCGCCCGCGCCGTCGTGATCGGGGTCGGAGGGGGCGGCTTCAACGCCGAGCTGAACCTCCTCACGCTGATGGGCAAGCGCGGGCGGATCGGCGCCTCGACGCTGCGCGCGCGCCCGCTCGAGGAGAAGGCCGCGACGGCGCGGGCGATGGAGCGCCACGTGCTCCCGCTCGTCGAGCGCGGCGTCGTGCAGGTGCCGGTGGCGGCGGCCTACCCGCTCGACGACGTCGCACAGGCGTACGAGCGCTTCGCGGCGGGCGTCAAGCTCGGCAAGATCGTCCTCGAGATCTAGCCATCCAGTGGCCTGGAACGCCGTCGATCGCTTCTGGGCCGCGCGCAGCCGCGGCGACTGGGACGCCGTGGTCGCCCAGCTGCAGCGGGGCGTGAGCATCACGATGCTCCACGAGAACGCCGAGCTCAGCCGCGGCGAGTTCGCGACGTTCCTGCGCGTGATGCACAACGACGCCGAGACGACCGTGCGCCGGCGCATCGCCGGCGGCGGGCGGCAGATCGCCATTCTCGCGACGGTCGCCCGGCCGAAGGCGACATACGAATGCGCCGGCTTCTATGACCTGCGCGAGGGGCGCATCGAGGTCGTCCAGGAGCTGTGGCTGGCGCGCGGCGGCTCGACGATGATGGACTTCGTCTGACGGTGCGCGCTCAGTACGGCGGCAGCTCCGCCCACCACGTGCCGAGCGCGCGGAACGCCGCCCAGAAGGCGCGCTTGGAGGCGTCGTCGTCGAGCGAGTCATCGATGTCGGGCGTGACCAGCGCGTCGGTCGTGGGCGTGAGCTGCTGGATCACGCCGGGCTCCCAGGCCAGCGGGCGCGCGAGCGGCAGCTCCAGGTCGTTCAGCACGCCGAGCGCCTGCTCGCCCATCACCACGACGATGCGCGGCTGGACGATCGCGAACTCCTCGGCGACGCGCGCGACGCACGCGGGGTCGGCCAGCGCGGCGTCGCCGACCGGGCACTTCACGCAGAGCGTGCCGTAGACCGCGAGCGGGTCGATGTCCAGGCGCCGCAGCGACTTGCGCAGCGCCGTGCCGGCGCGGCCGTAGAAGGCGACGCCCTCCTCGATCTCGGAGACGACCGGCGCGTATTTCAGGAGGAACACGTCGGCCTGCGGGTGCCCGGAGCCGAGCACCGGCATGAGGTTGCCGCGCGGGCAGTGCCGGCACGCCTGCACGTCGTGCGTCAGCGCGTTCATCTCGCGGATGGCGCGCTCCAGGTACTTCTCGCGGATCTCGTCGTCGGTCGCGGGCACGGGTGGACCGGGTTTCGACGGTCCGGGCGCGTCTCCCTCGCGGTGCATCAGGCCTTGCGCGCGGCGCGCCGCACGCGCCGTTGGCGGACCCCGGCCCGCGCCCCCTGCGGCGTGGCCTTCGTCTGCAGGAACTTCAGCGCCTGCACGTAGACGTAGTTCGTCGGCGTGGTGAGGATCTCCGCGTCGCGGATCGACTCCAGGAACTCCTGCGGACCGTCGAAGTCGTGCATGCGCACGCGCGCGGTGCCGAGCCCCTGGGCCACGTGGGCGTCCGAGCCGGCGCCCGCGGGGATGCGGTACTTCTGCGCGAAGCGCTCGGCTTCCTCGTTGAACGCGCCGATCGCCACGCGCGGGTTGAAGACCTCGATGAGGTCGATGTCCTCGACGATCGTCAGCAGGTGCTCGTAGTCGGGCACGGCGTGCATGCGGTCGAATGGGTGCGGCACGTAGACGAGCCCGCCCTGGCGCTTGATCTCGGCGACCGTCTCGGCGAGTGTCATGCCGCGCGGGATCTTGCGTTCGATGAACAGGCCGATCACCTCGCCCTGCGCGGCGGTCTTCACCTCCTCGGCGAGGATCACCTTCACGCCGTACTCCTCCGACAGCGCGGCGGCCGCCTTCGCCCCCGAGATCTCGTTGTGCTCGGTCACCGCGATCGCCCCGAGCCCGCGCTCGCGCGCGGTCGCCATCAGCACCTCGACCGGCGTGGCGCAGTCGTGGCTGTGGTCGGTGTGCATGTGCAGGTCGACGTCGATCAGCGGCCGGCGCGCCAGGCGCCGGCGGATCGCCGGGTCGCGCCGCAGGCTCTTGCGGCGCGCCGTCAGCTCGCGGTAGAGGGCCTCCACCTCGTCGGCGACGACCGACCACGCGCGCGGCTCGGCGGCCGCGCGCAGGCGCTCGCGCAGCTGTGCGTCGCCGAGCAGGCGGCTGAGCTGGGCGCCGAGGGCGGCGGGGTCGCGCTGGTCGAAGAGCAGCCCGCGCGCGCCCTCGTCGACGACCTCCTCGTAGATCGCCAGGCGCGAGGCGAGCGGCACGGCGCCCGCGGCGCTGGCACGCGCGACGAGCCCCGGCTGCGGCGACGTCCCCGACGAGGCCGCCACGAGCACGTCCGAGCGCGCCAGCAGCCCGTCGACGTCGGTGTGCGCCGCGTCGGCGTAGTGCACGCGCTCGCGCAGGTCGGAGCGCAGCGGCGTCGAGGAGGGGCCCGTGGCGCTGACGACGACGAGCTCCCAGGGCGCCTCGCAGGACACGTGGCGCAGCGCGCGCAGCAGCAGGCGCAGCGCGGGGCGCTCCTCCTCCTCGACGAAGGCGACGCGCAGCGGGTCTCCCGCGGGGCGCGCGGTGCGTGCCAGCGCGGGGGCCCCCGGACGCAGCAGCCGGTAGCTCGCCGGGAAGTGGCGTGCCATCACCGCCGCGGTCGCCGCGTAGCTCGCGGTGCGCGCATCCAGGCGGCCGAAGACGAGCTCGACGACGCGCCGCGCGACCTGCGTGGCGACCAGGCGCTCCGTGGGCGCGTGGAACGAGCCGACGTTCAGCGCGCGCGAGGCGCGCAGCGCGGCGCTCGCGATGCTCGGCGCGAACGGCTCGTGCACGTGGCACAGGTCGAGCGGCGCGCGGTCGAAGAGGTCGGTGAGGGTGCGCGTGACGTCCAACGGGAGCGCAACGCGCCGGCGCCCCGGCAGCGGGCGCAGCGCCTCGCCGACCGCCAGCACGAGCGGCTCGCCCGCGGCGCCCTCGAGCAGCTCGTGTGCGCCGGAGCGCACCAGGCGGCGGCCGTCGCGTACGCGCGCCGGCGAGCCGGACGGGGCGACGACCAGCACCCGGTGGCCCCGCCGGGCGAGCTCGCGGCTCAGGTGGCGCACCGTCTCGTTGACCTCGTGCGGCTGCTCCCAGGGGTAGGGCGTGACCTGGGCGATGGAGAGGCGCTCGGGCACGGGGCGAGGATAGAGCCGCCGACGCCGACGGCCCGCCGGGGCGGGCCGTCGGCGTCGGCTGCGTGCGGCGCGGTGCGCCGCGCGGGCTACGCCTTGACCGCGGCGGCCTTGCGCGCCGGCGCCTTGCGGCCGGCCGGGCGATGGCCGGGACCCTTGCCGGCGTGCTTGGCGATGAAGCGCTCGGTCGCCTCGCGGGCCTCGTCGTCGGGCCGCTGGTTGTGCGGCGACTTCATGAGGTACGAGCTCGGGCCGTCGAGCTGCCCGGCGATGCCGTGGTTCAGCGCGAGCTTGCACAGGCGCACCGCGTCGATGACGATGCCGGCCGAGTTCGGGGAGTCCCAGACCTCGAGCTTCATCTCGACGTTCAGCGGCACGTCACCGAAGGCCTGGCCCTCGAGCCGGATGTGCGCCCACTTGCGGTCGGTGAGCCACGGCACGTAGTCGGATGGGCCGATGTAGACGTCCTCGGCGGGCAGCGTGTGGCCCATGATCGACGTGACGGCCTGCGTCTTGGAGATCTTCTTCGACTCCAGCCGCTCGCGCTCGAGCATGTTGTAGAAGTCCATGTTGCCGCCGACGTTCAGCTGCGAGGTGCGCAGCATCTTCACGCCGCGGTCGTGGAACAGGCGAGCGAGCGTGCGGTGCACGATCGTCGCGCCGACCTGCGACTTGATGTCGTCGCCGATGATCGGCAGGCCCGCCTTGCGGAACTTCTTCTCCCAGTAGTCGCTGGAGGCGATGAACACCGGGATGCAGTTCACGAAGCCGCAGCCGGCCTCGAGGATCTGCTCGACGTACCAGCGGGTCGCGTCCTCGGAGCCGACCGGCAGGTAGGAGACGACGACGTCGGTGTTCGTCTCACGCAGGATCGTGGCGATGTCGGCGGTCTCGCCGGGCGCCTTGGTGATCTTCTCCTTGGCGTACTTGCCGATGCCGTCGAGCGTCATGCCGCGGTAGACGGGCGCGCCGAGGTGGCCCGGGACCTTTGCGAACTTGATCGTGTTGTTCGGGTCGGCCCAGATCGCCTTGCCGAGATCCTTTCCGACCTTGGTGCGGTTGATGTCGAAGGCGCAGGTGAACTCGATGTCGTTCACGTGGTAGCCGCCGAGCTCGACGTGCATCAGGCCCGGGACGGCGTGCGTGGGGTCGGCGTCGCGGTAGTACTCGACGCCCTGCACGAACGAGCTCGCGCAATTGCCCACGCCGATGATCGCCACCCGCACCTTGTCGGTCTGGTAGCGGGCCTTGCCGTTGGAATGCGCTGCGCCGTTCGGCGTCGCAGCCTTGCCGTTGGTGGTCACAGGGGGTTCCCTTCTGGAAAGACGTTCAGGGGGACACACCCCGCCGCGGCGGCGGGGTTACAGGCGCTCCGGCTCGACCGCGGGCGCGATCAGCTGCCGTCGCACGTGGAGGATGCGCTGCACCGTCGTGATGATGCCCATTGCGGCCAGGACATACACCGCCGGTGCCAGCAGCGAGAAGTCGCCGAGCCCCAGGCCGCGGGCGAACAGCAGGCCCACCGACAGCACGACGACTCGTGTCGCCCGACTGCCGACCCCGACCTTGCACTCCACGCCGAGCGCCTCGGCGCGCGCCCGCGTATAGCTCACCATCACCGAGGCGAGGACCGCAATGGAGGTCGCGGCGGCGGCGACGTCCTTGCCGTCCTTGGCGAACGTGTAGGTCACCGCCGCCAGGACGATGCCCTCCTCCATGCGATCGAGCGTCGAGTCCAGGAACGCGCCGAACGGCGTGCCCTTCCCCGACATCCGCGAGTAGCGGCCGTCGAGCGTGTCGCACACCGACCCGGCGATGTAGGCGATCCCGCCGAGGATCCAGAGCTCGCCCCAGACCAGCGCGGCTGCGACGAGGCACAGCGCGAAGCCGGTCATCGAGATCGCGTTCGGGGTCAGCCGCGACTCGATCAGGGCGTTGCGCACCGCCTCGCGGCGCTCGCCGGGCTGGCGCGCGCCGGGCCCGCTTCCTGGAGCCTGCCGGACGGCCATCAGGCGATGACTCGGACCGTCTCGGCTTCGAGGCCGCGCGCCGGTGGAGCCGTGCCCTCGAACGCCCACTGCGCGCGCAGGCGCGCCAGTTGCGTGGCGGCCATGGCGGCGGCGCCGGCGGTCAGCGCGCCGAGGATCGCGTCGGTGAGGAAGTGGTTGCCGGTGACGACGATCACGAACGTCACGAACACGGGGTAGACCGTCCAGATCCAGCGGGTCACGCGGTGGCGGGCTAGCAGCGCGAGCGGCACGCCGATCATCAGCGAGAAGGCGACGTGCATCGACGGGACGGCGGCGTAGGGGTTGAAGAGCGCGTTCACGCCGGCGCTTGTCGGCTGCACGCCCGTGAAGTCGGCGACGCTATCGACGAATCCCCATTCCGGGAAGAAGCGCGGCGGTGCGGACGGGTAGACGACGTAGCCGACCAGGGCGATCAGCCACGCCACCATGAACATGTTCCGCACGAAGTAGAAGCTGCGGTTGTGGCGCAGGTAGATGTACGCGAGCGCGCTGAGCGTGATCGTCACCTGGGCGTTGAGGTAGACCCAGGAGGCGGCATCGCCGACGAGGCTCGTCGCACCGAAGAACGCCTGCACCTTCGGCTCGATGAAGAAGTGCAGCGAGCGCTCGAGGTCGATGATGTTGCGCCCGTTCTGGAAGGCGAGAGCGGCGCCGTCGGGCTGGTCGACCCAGCCGCGGATGACGCGGTACAGCATGTAGCCCACCTCGAAGAGCACGAGCTGCAGCACGACGTCGGGGATGCCGCGCGGCAGACGGCGATCGAGGCGCGCGTAGGACGAGCGCACCACCGAGACCATCACCACGATCCTACTCGGGTCGCCCGCGGTGGTAAATGTCGCCACCCCCGATCTCCGGCGGCCGGTCAGGTGCAGCGGTCGCTCGTCGCGCGGATCCGGTCCAGCGCGAAGCGGATCCCCAGCGTCGCCCTGCCGGCGTGCGACAGGCGCACGCGCGTCCAGCCGCCCGGCGCGCGCCCGACACACCCGGAGCCCGACGTGAGCGCCCAGTAGGGCGTGAAGCGCACGCGCACGACAGCCGTGGCGGGCCGCGGGGTGGCGAGCCCGACCGTGTCCAGCCCCATGCTGGTGACACGCAGCGGCGCGGCCGCCAGCGGCCGGGCGCCGACGACGCGGTACAGGCGCCAGTGCGGGCCCCGCCAGATCAGGCGCAGGCCGGGCACGCGCCCCTCGCGCACGAGGTGGCCCTCGTGCGCCCCGGCCGGGTCGAGCCTGATGTCCGGCAGCGCGACGTAGGCGACCGAAAGGCTGTCGAGCCAGCGCCGGTAGCGCGCGCCGCTGAAGGCGGTGCCGTCGTAGAAGATCGGGTTGAGCGTCGTATCGACCTGGCGCTCCCAGCCGCGCGCGAGCGGATGGGAGGGCGGCAGGAAGCGCGTCTCCCAGTGGTTGGCGGTGAACGGGACCTCGATCCGCGAGGGCCCCTCGCGCGCGGAGAGCCGGTCGAGCTCGCCGATCAGCGGCCGGTAGTACTCCAGCTCGCTGGAGTCGTCGCCCGCACCGCGCTCGACCGAGCGCACGGGCGCGAGCCACTGCCAGTACAGCAGCGGCAGCGCGATCACCGCCAGCGCCACCATCCTCCGGTTCCAGAGCGCCCCGATCGCGACCGGCCCGGCGAAGACCGCGGCCAGGCGCACGAGGTTCCCGCCGAGCGCGTTGTCGATGCCGATGCCGGCGATCAGCACGGCCGCGTAGAGCGCGGCGCCGACGCGCAGTTCGCGCTCGCGCGGCGGGAGCGTGACGATCAGGGCCACGGCGATCGCCAGGCACCAGGCGAAGGTCGAGCCGGTGAACGGCTGGATCCCCGCCTCGGGGAAGGCGAGCATGATGAGCAGCCCCGGGACGAGCGCGCCGCCCGCCACCCATACGGCGTAGCGCGCGCGCCGCGCAAGCCACCACGCAGCGGCCGCGAGCAGCAGGAACGCGGCGGCGACCGGGCTCGTCAGCGTCGTCGCGGCGGCGAGACCGGCGGCGAGGCCGCCGCGCCGGCGCTCCGCCGCAAGCAGGGCCGCCAGGCCCGGCCCGAGGCCGGCGGCGAACGCCAGCTGGCCCCCGAGCAGCGTGGAGACCACGCCGACCGCGAACCACAGCGCCGAGAGGCTCGCAGCGGGCTCCTCCCAGTGATCGCGGGCCAGGCGCGCGAACGCCCAGGACGCGAGCACCGCGCCGGCGAGCCCGACGACCTGCGGCGAGAACAGCGCCGCAAGCGGCGGCATCAGCACGCTGTAGCCCGGCAGCGGGTGGCCGGCGTACCAGCCCTGCTCCCAGATCGCGAACGGGTGCTTGGCGGCGATCGCTGCGCGGTACTCGTGCGCCGCGAGGTCCGGGGTCGCCGGGTTGACGATCGCCCACGCGGTCCCGAGCACCGCGGTGACGATCCACGTGCGCAGCTGCGCGAGCCGCTCCGCCGCGCTGACGGTCGTCCGCGGGATCGCCTCGGATGCGCGGGAGAGCGCCATCAGTCGGCCGCTAGTTCTCCGGGGGGCCGGAGAGGAAGTCCGCCACGGTGTCGATCATGTCGGGTCGGTCGAGCCAGGGCCAGTGCCCGGCGTCCGATAGGTGCACGGTACGCGCTCGGCCGCCGAGCGCGGCGGCGTAGGCGTCCGCGAAGCGGGGCGGGATGTACGGGTCGGCGTCCCCCCACACGACCAGCGCCGGGCACCTCACGGCGCCCAGGCGCGCGCCGACCGCCGCGAGCCGGTCTTCGGGACTCGAGCGGTACAGCTGCAGGATCGCCCGCTGCGTCCCCTGGTCGAAGTGCGCGACGACCCCGTTGATGACCGCGTCGGGCAGCGGGCCCGGCGTCGCGTTGGCCTCGCGCGAGAGGTGGCGCATGCCGGCGCGCGTCGTGGCGCCGATCACCACCTCGCCGACCATACGCGTGCGCCAAAGTCGCGCGATCCGATGCCAGCGGTAGCCGGGGAGGAGCGGCACGGCGTTGATGACGACCAGGCGCTCGACGCGCTCGGGCGCGCGCATCGCCCACACCAGCCCGACCGTCCCCCAGTCGTGGACGACCAGGCGTACGCGCGCGACGCCGGCGCGCTCGAGGAAGCGCTCAAGGAAGGCGGCGTAGCCCTCGATCGTGTAGTCCAGGTCGCCGCGCTTGCCGCTGCGCCCGAACCCCATGAGGTCGGGCGCGAGCCCGCCGGTGCGCTCGAGGAACGGGAGCCAGTCGTCGCTGCTCGTCGGCACGCCGTGGAGGTAGAGCGCCGGCGGCGCGCCCGGGTCCGGTGCCGGCGCCGAGCGCCAGAACACCGGCTGCCCGTCGATCGCGTCCGTGTGGTCGGTGATCGCGGCCATCGGGGCGCGGCACGATAGCGTCCCTCCGCGTGAGCGCCCGCCAGCCAACGGTCCCCCGGGCCGCCTGGCGGCGGCCCTCCGCGCGGCGCGTGCAGGCGATCCGCGGGCGCCTGCGCGAGCTCTACGGCATGCCGGTGATGGCCCCGCACGAGGACCCGCTGGCCGAGCTCGTGCTGACCGTGCTCTCGCAGTCCACGAACGACCGCAACCGCGACGTCGCGTTCCTGCGCCTGCGCGAGCGCTACGACAGCTGGGAGGCGGTGCGCGCCGCCCCCGTCGGCGAGATCGAGGAGGCGATCCGCCCGGGCGGGATCTCGAAGGTCAAGTCCGCGCGGATCAAGGCGATGCTGGAGGCGCTGGGCGATGACCTCGACCTTGGCTGGATGCGCGATGCCCCGGTCGAGCGCTCGCGCGAGGTCCTGTGCGCGCTGCCCGGCGTCGGGCGCAAGACGGCCGCGTGCGTGCTGCTCTTCGCCTACGGCCTGCGCGACATCCCCGTCGACACGCACGTCTCGCGCGTGGGCACGCGGCTGGGCCTGCTCCGCCCCGGCGCCCCGTTCGACGAGCTCCACGACGAGCTGCTGCGCCTGACGCCGCCGGGCGCCGAGCTCGAGCTTCACGTCAACATGCTGCGCCACGGGCGGCGCACCTGCCACGCGCAGCGCCCGGCCTGCCGCGCGTGCGCGCTGCGGCGCATGTGTCCCGGGCGACAGGCGTGAGCGCCCGCAACCCCCATCGAATGGTCGATTCGCTACCTCAGCGGTACACGATCGACCACTCGACGGCGCGGGTGGCGCTCGCCACCTGCGCCGAGCTGCCCGAGCTCGACGACGACGACCGGCTGATCGCCCCCGCGCTCGCCGCGGTCGGCGTCGCCGCGGAGCCCGCGGTCTGGGACGACCCAGTGGTCGACTGGGCCGGCTTCGACCTCGTCGTCGTGCGCAACACCTGGGACTACCCGGCTCGCCGCGGGCGCTTCCTGGAGTGGGCGCGCGCGGCCGGGCGCGTCGTGAACCCGTCGGCGGTGCTCGCGTGGACGACCGACAAGCGCTACCTGTGCGAGCTCGCCGACGCCGGGCTTGCGGTCGTGCCGACGCTTGTCGCGGAGCCGGGGGTCGATCCGCGGGCGGTGCTCGGCGAGCCGGCCGAGGTCGTCGTCAAGCCGGCGGTCGGCGTCGGCTCGATCGGCACGCGGCGCTTCGCCGCCGCCGAGCGCGACGCCGCGCTCGCGCACGTCCGCGCGCTGCATGCCGATGGCCGGGCTGCCCTCGTGCAGCCCTACCTGCGCGGCGTCGAGGACGGCCGGGGCGAGACCGCGCTGATCGCGCTCGGCGGGGCGCTCTCGCACGCGATCCACAAGGGCCCGATGCTCGCCGGCGCGCCCGCGGAGACCTTCGCCGACGGCCTCTATGTGCGCGAGCGGGTCGTCGCGCGCGAGCCCACGGCCGCCGAGCGCGATCTCGCCGCGGCAGTGCTTGCGTTCGTCACGACGCGCTTCGGCGCGCTGCCGTATGCGCGCGTCGACGTCGTCCCGGGGCCGGACGGGGGTGCCCCTGTGGTCCTGGAGGTCGAACTCGCCGAGCCGTCGCTGTTTCTGGGCACCGCGGCCGGCGCGCCGGGGCGCTTCGCGGCGGCGATCGCGGCGCTGCTCGCGTGAGGCCGCCGCGCGCGGCCGTTGACCGGCTGCGAAGATCTACTACACTCTCACTCAGATTTTCGCGCAGGCGGCCGTCAGCGGCCCTGGATGCGCGCCCCACCCCGGACCACGAGACGCACCCCCGAAGGAGCACCATGGGCAAGATCATCGGCATCGACCTCGGAACGACGAACTCCTGCATGGCAGTGCTGGAGGGCGGCGAGCCGACGGTCATCGAAAACTCAGAAGGCGGTCGCACGACCCCCTCGGTCGTCGCATTCACGGCCTCGGGCGAGCGGCTCGTCGGCACCGTCGCCAAGCGCCAGGCGGTGACGAATCCGACGAACACGGTCTTCTCGATCAAGCGCTTCATGGGCCGCAAGGAGGCCGAGGTGCGCGAGGAGGAGTCGATCGTCCCCTACAAGGTCATCGCGGGCGCCAATGGCGACGCGCGCGTCGAGGCCGGTGGCAAGGAGTACAGCCCGCCGGAGATCAGCGCGATGATCCTCGCCAAGCTCAAGGCCGACGCCGAGGCCTATCTCGGCGAGTCGGTCGACGGCGCAGTCATCACGGTCCCGGCCTACTTCAACGACGACCAGCGCCAGGCGACCACGGACGCCGGCAAGATCGCCGGGCTCGAGGTCAAGCGGATCATCAACGAGCCGACCGCGGCGTCGCTGGCCTACGGCTTGGACAAGGACGCCGACCAGACGATCCTCGTGTTCGACCTCGGCGGCGGCACGTTCGACGTGTCGGTGCTCGAGATCGGCGACGGGGTCTTCGAGGTCAAGGCGACCGCCGGCGACAACCACCTCGGCGGCGACAACTTCGACAAGGCGATCGTCGACTGGCTGGCCGGCGAGTTCAAGAAGGACCAGGGCATCGACCTCACCGCCGACCCGATGGCCCTCCAGCGCCTCTATGAGGCGGCCGAGAAGGCGAAGATCGAGCTCTCGACGGCGCAGGAGACGCAGATCAACCTGCCGTTCATCACGGCCGACGCGTCCGGGCCCAAGCACCTGGACACCCGCCTGACCCGCTCGAAGCTGGGCGAGCTGACCGCGAACCTGCTCGACCGCGTGGTGGCCCCCGTCCGCCAGGCGCTCGACGACGCCAAGGACAAGGGCGTGGCCGCCATCGACCACGTCGTCCTGGTCGGCGGCATGACACGGATGCCCGCCGTGCAGGAGAAGGTCAAGGAGCTGACCGGCAAGGAGCCTCACCGCGGCGTCAACCCGGACGAGGTCGTGGCCGTGGGCGCCGCGATCCAGGCGGGCGTGCTCGCGGGCGACGTCAAGGACGTCCTGCTCCTCGACGTGACGCCGCTGACGCTCGGCATCGAGACCAAGGGCGGCGTCATGACGCGGCTCATCGAGCGCAACACGACGATCCCGACGCGCAAGTCCGAGGTCTTCTCGACCGCCGAGGACAACCAGCCGTCGGTCGAGATCCATGTGCTGCAGGGCGAGCGCGACATGGCGCAGAACAACAAGTCGCTCGGCAAGTTCCAGCTGACCGGCATCCCGCCGGCACCGCGCGGCGTGCCGCAGATCGAGGTGACCTTCGACATCGACGCCAACGGCATCCTCGCCGTCTCCGCGAAGGACCTGGGGACCGGCAAGGAGCAGAAGATCGAGATCAAGGCCGGCTCCGGCTTGGCCGAGGACGAGATCAAGCGCATGGTCCAGGACGCCGAGGCGCACGCCGAGGAGGACCGCCGCGCTCGCGAGCTCGCCGAGGCGCGCAACAACGCCGAGAACGCGGCCTACCAGGCCGAGCGCCAGCTCAAGGAGCTGGGCGATCAGGTCGACGAGGCCTCGAAGTCCGAGATCGAGGCGGCCATCAAGGAGGTTCGCGACGCGCTCGAGAGCGACGACGCGAACGCGATCAACGCGAAGGCCGAGGCCCTCCAGGTCGCCTTCCACAAGGTCTCGGAGGCCATGTACGAGCGCGCGCAGGCGCAGGCCGCCGCGTCCGGCAACGGCGCGTCCGCCGAGGGCGCGGCCGAGGCCGAGGAGGAGGTCGTCGACGCCGAGGTCGTGGACGAGGGCAAGTGAGCATGAGCGACACGCCCGAGACCACCCGGCTGCCGGACGACGAGCTGCGCGACGAACGCGTGCGTGACGCGGGCGGCGATCCGTCCGCGTCCGCCGAGGCGCCGACCGCCGAGGAGGCGCCCGGCGACGCGCGTGGCGCGGAGGCCCCGG
>Ga0335070_10005177_pt1 | contig 15327 bp, 15 predicted proteins | sample Lox_Sample_13_FD_206722 | JGI IMG/M metagenome (GOLD analysis project Ga0335070, IMG submission 206722) | Soil microbial communities from Loxahatchee National Wildlife Refuge, Florida, United States - Lox_Sample_1.3 | ecosystem: Environmental > Terrestrial > Soil > Wetlands | place: USA... | reverse complement strand
CCGTCGAACGACTCCTGCGTGTTTGTCCTCTCTTGAAGGGATGGCCGGAGAGCTTCACCATGCGTCCGCAATCACACAGGATGAATAAGTTGCGGACCACCACTCGAAGAGGGAGGTCGGAAGTGGGTCTCCCTTCCTGGTGCAGATTTCGAAAAGCAGACGAGGGAGTACGAAAAAATCAACGGAACGGGTTGACGCTGATGAGCATTCCATCCGTTGATTGACAAAGATGACAATTTTGTTTTAATAGGGCAAATAAGTGGAAGTGCGCATGAGCAGCAACGCCGGCGACTTAACAAAGGCCAAGATTAAGGCGGATGTTTCACCGATACGTCACCGCATTCGCTACGGGATTTTTGGCCTCGCTGTGGTCACCGGGATTGTGGCAGTCGGCATATGGCCTTTCGATGAAACCCTGAGCGATATGCTCTGCATCTCCAGAGTGGGTCATGTGGCCACGCCTCTCTGGTGGGAGGCGCTGAAGGGAGTGAGGGTCTTCGGGAAGGCAGAAGTTCTTCTCGTGATTGGATTTCTTCTGGCGATTCATGGCCGCAAGCAAGCAGCGGTTTGCGCATGCATCGCCGTCCTCCTTGCAAGTATTATTGTCACCCCAACGAAACTTATCGTCGGACGTCCCCGGCCTGACGGAAGCAATAGCATATCCTTTCCGAGCGGTGACGCTGCCTCACTGGCGGCATTCGTGGTCCCGATCGCGTCAACCCTTCCAGCCCTCTGGCCAGTGGCCTTCGCCGGTGTTGTCGCGGTGGGGGCTGTAAGAGTTGCCAATGGGTTTCACTTTCCGAGCGACGTTCTGGCAGGGATGGCGATCGGAATCTTTGCCGGGGCGGTTGTGCTCTCGATAGGATTCTCGCTCAAGTCACGGGCTCGACGGTTGCTTCGGAGAAGCTGGCTAGCCGCTGCTCTGGGGGTCCTTATCCTCACCCACCTCTTTCTGCCCAGCGTGGGCAATTTCAGGACGTTCTTCTCGATCTTTGGTCCGTCGGTTGCACTCCTGGCAGTTTCCCCGTTTATCCGGGCTCGCTTACGGAGCCGCAGACAGTCGGGCAGACGCTTGCTCTCGGGGATGATCTGTTTCTTCGGAGGCGCCTCGTTGGCGGCGACCGTGTGGTTCGTGCTGAAGCTGATGCCAGCGTTAAAGGTCAGGCTCCCGGCGCTTGTGCCTGCAGATCCTAGCCCTGTCTGGACCATCTTCGGCATGGGGTGTGTACTTGCCGCAGTAGTTTTACTCAGCGCAAGGGAATACGACGCGAGACGCTACAGATCGACCGTAGGATTCTTGGCGGCAGGCATGGCGGGCCTTTTTTTTATTATTTTCTCTTTTGTGGCCTCCCACAGTTGGACGGTTCTGAGTCTTAAGACGGCTGGCTAATGTAATCTCGCGGGTATTAAACGAGCCTTAGTTCGATTCCTTAATCCCTACCGCTCGTTACTGAGAAGATGCTTCAGTTTCTGACGGTCTTCCTCCAACATCCGGATAAATTTTAATCCCAGTTCGTACCCCTGCTTGCCCTCGTGCGAATAGGTTTTTGTCCAAACAACCTCGGCTACCACCTCAAAGTTTGACAGTTCGAACCCCTGGGAAAATAAGACTGCAACATTCAATCTTGTACCGGCAGGTACGCCATTGGGAGATTGGATCAGAAGGCATGTCTCACTTGCGTTGACGACCATTGCTCCACGGACATGCGGAGCGTTCATTACTCTAAGTTCAATGGGTAAATTCAAATGGAACCGCGGATGCCTTCATTTTTCCCTTGCGGAGTCTAAATCCTGAGCCGCGTCCTTCGATTGCAGGTGGGTGGATCCGTTCATTGCTTCCTCCCTGGAATTCCCTTTGTAACCCTTTCCCTTAAATGTTTATTTTGGGGTGCTTCTTTTTAGAGAGCAAGGATGATGCCAGACTTCCAAACAATCTGTAAGGTATTGACGGCTAATGCATTTTCGAGATCTTCTCTTAAGCAAGGGGCTTGTTGGGATGCCCAAAATTGTTTCTCCGTCACAAGGTTGTCAAGCGTGAGAGAAAAAATTCTCATTGACTTTTGTTTAAGAAGTTTAATACATTTTAGCAAAAAGGATGCTCCAATGAGTCCCCAAGAGTATCTTACCACTTTGAGAAAGAAGAGAGGAAGGGGAATATCGCAATCCAAAGAAGGCATTTTTATAGTCGAAAGAAGAAAACATCCAAGATTTCGTATTGACCTTCCGTTGGGTTATTCCGTTGAAAGAGTGGAGCGCCAGGGAGGCGTTGCGGCCAACGCGAGCAAAAGCGGGCTCCTTGTCTATTTGCCCGAAGCGATCTTTGTCGGGAGCTTGTTGAAAGTCGAGATTCTTTTTGCAAAGGGATCGGGTTTGAATTCGATCAGCGCCACCGCCAAAGTGGTTTGGTCCGATTTGGCCCCAGAAGAAATATCCGGGGGATACAGGTACGGGTTGAGATTTGAATCGTTTCAGGAAGGGGACTTCCTGAAATTGAGAAAGTTACTGACAGAGATGGGTGAACCACAAAACCGATGAAAAGTACTAATAGGTTCTTCAAACATTCCTTTCTCTTATTTAATGTTCCTCTTCGATAATCAATCCTTTTTCTTTCGGGTCGTTCCAACCATTTGTTACGTGGCCTTCGTTCGCTGAGGCTTCCCGAGCATTACCCCGGCAGCAGAAAGCCACGGCCTTTGGCCGTGGATGAATGCGCCAGCTCTTGGCCGGGATGTCGCCCCGCTTGGGCGTTCGTTAGGTGCCACGGGCTTTGCCCGTGGGGCTCCACTTTATTCATATCGTAGCGATAGATGAGTCAATTGTTTCCCGAAGTCTTAGAGATAAAGTACGGCTCATCATAGTCATAGATATCTTCCAGATAATATTGGATCCCAGAAACGAGTGTTTGCCCTGGCACAGGTTCAGTGGTGGAGAATAAATCCTCATCAAATCTTGACAGTATCGCTATTCAGTTCAAGAAGGGGAATTACGATGATCTCTTTGCATCAGGTCGGTCAGCCGACGTTAACCCTCCTCAGTTAGGGTATTGAGAATGCCATGGAGGTAGCCGATACTTCGGCTGGCTACGGTCTGCGGATCAGGACTGAAATCGAAGACCTCGACAGAAATATAGCCTTTATAATTATGTTTGAGTAGACTTTTTAAGATTGGGAGGAAGGCGGTGTCCCCAAAACCAGGCCCCCTTCCGTTGGCATCGTTCACATGGATGTGACGGAGGTATCCAGAATCCAAGGCGCGGAGGAGAGCTTCCGAGGCCGATTTTTCCTCGGCCGACGCACTTCGAGAGTCAAAGACCATTTTGAAATGGGGATGTCTTATTTCCCTCACCAATTGAATGCCCTCTGCCACGGTGTTAATGAAGTTGGTGCTCGTACGGGCAAGAGGTTCAATACAGTAGAGGACATTTCTTTTTTGAGCCGTCTTAAGACATACCTTGAAAGTCTCTTTTGCAAAATTCCAACATTCTTGAAAATCCCAACCCTCTTGAACGGTCCTCTGATGTGGAGAGCCATGAACCAGGACCCTCCCTCCGATGTCAGCACAGAAATGGATGAGCGCCTCGATATACTCCTGGGTTTTGATGCGAACGATCTCATCGGGATGGTTGATGTAGAGCCCTTCCGGCTCCGCCAGCAGCCAATGAAGGCCCACGATCTCGATCCCGTTCTTCTCCGCGGCATGCCGGATGGCCTTTCGTTCTTTCGCGGGGATTTCGGTGACTGAGTCCGCCAGGGTGTAGGGAGCGATCTCAACCCCGTCGTAACCCAATTGGGCGGCGTATTCAAAAACTCTGTTGATCGGCCATCCCACGAAAAGCTCATTGCAAATCGAAATGTTAATCAGACTCTTTTTCCCCATTTTTCCTTTGATCCTCCCTTCGTGCTCTTTTTGTTTATTCACCGAGATATTTCATGGCCGACTTCGCTCATCGGAGGGAAGCCCACCGGAGCCTTTGCGCAGGTCGGTAGGGTCATTGGGAACTGAGGGCTTGCCCGTGTGGCTCCATTCCGTTCAATCCTCACAGCGTTTTTTTCGGGGTGCTCTCCATAGCCAATTATATTCCTGAATTCTTTTCGCTGTCAATTTTCGATTATCTTGACTTTTCCTCTCTGTCCTCATCATAATTGGACAAACGGGAGAGGACGCACAGAGCGTGATCAGAGAGGGAGTTGAAAGAGCACTAAAGGAAATTTTGGATATTGGAGAGATACCCTTCAATGTACCTCCGCAGCGGCAACTGGGGGATTTCTCAAGTGCCGTCTGTTTGTCCATGGCGAGGCAGAGAAGGGAATCTCCCATGACGATTGCTCAGGAAACGGTTGAGCGATTGAAATCTAAACCGCCACTTTATATTCAGGAGATAGGGGTTTCTCCTCCCGGGTACCTCAATTTCAAAGTAGATTGGCCTGCATTGGTTCAAGACCTCATACCTCGAATCCTTCAGGAAGGGGAATTTTTCGGAAAAATCGTGCCGCTACTGAAGAGAAAGGTTTTTATCGAACACACGAGTGTGAATCCGAACAAGGCGATGCACATCGGTCACCTCAGGAATTCGGTTTTAGGAGACACGGTCGCCAGGGTTCTTGAATGGCTCGGTTTTTCAACAGAGGTTTGCAATTACATCGATGATACAGGTCTGCAAGTAGTGGACGTGTTGACGGCCCTCCTTTATCTGGACCCTCCTTTGTATACGGAGGGGTCTGATTTTAAATTGATCTGGGAGAAAGTTTCTACGGATCAACCTTTTGACTATTTCTGCTGGGACCTCTATGCGCGGTTCCAGATTGAAATTGAGAAGAACCCTTCCCTTCTCAAAAAAAGAGAAGAGGTTCTCCACAAGATCGAAGCAGGAATCGATCCTATTTCCGGTTTTGCGAAAGAGTTGACCACAAAGATTGTGCAGTGTCATTTAGAAACAGTGGCCCAACTCTCCGTTTTCTATGATCTTCTCAACTGGGAGTCAGATATCATTGCCCGGGGGTTCTGGGAGGGTACGTTCGAGCTTCTAAAAGAGAAAGGGGCCATTCGGTTTGAAACAATGGGTCCGAATGCAGGATGTTGGGTGGTCCCCTTCGGCGGCATTGTCGAGACCGCCGAAGGAATGAAGAGTCTGGACAAAATACTAGTTCGGTCGAATGGAAGTGTGACCTACACAGGGAAGGATGTTGCGTATCAGCTCTGGAAATTTGGTCTTCTCAAGAAAGATTTCTTATACAAACGCTGGGGGTCCCAAAGTAACGGAGCCATGCTCTGGACAACGGCTCGAGATGGTGAGCCAGGGGATCGAGTTTCAAAAGCTTTTGCCCATGCAGAAAGGGTCATCAACGTCATTGATACGCGACAGAGTTATCCCCAGCAAGTGGTCGTTGAATGCCTTCGACAGATGGGCTTTGAGAGAGAGGCGAGCGAGTCCGTTCATCTAGCCTACGAGGTGGTCAACCTCTCTCCGCAGGCCGCCCGTCTCCTCGGGATGGAGGAGACAGAGGAGAAGAAGGCCTATGCTATGTCAGGCCGCTCCGGGACAGGGGTGAAGGCGAAGGATTTTATCCAGATGGTGAAGCAGAAGGTCATCGAGAAGGCGGATCGTCCGCTTGAAGAAGGGGTTGCTTCTACTTTGGTTTCAGCGGCCATCCGGTACTACTTGCTGAAATTTACATTAGAGAGCCAAATTGTCTTCGATTTTGACGAGGCCCTGAAGACGACAGGAGACACGGGCGTCTATTTAGAATACGCCCACGCTCGGGCCTGTAGCATCCTGAGAAAAGCCAGGGAGCAGAAGATCGAGGTTCAATGGAGAAAGGAGTGCATTCCCCAACGGTTGACCGAGACGGAGCGAAACCTTCTCGACGTACTATCGAGGTTTTCTTCGGTTGTCGCTAAAACTGGTAAAACGTTAAGGGTTTCTCATTTGGCGGAATATGCGTTTGATCTGGCGACTTCCTTTACTGATTTTTACGAGCATCCAGATCCAGGGGTGGATTTCCAAACGCCGTTCATCCACCTTCAAGACCAGGGGATTCAGACCTTTCGTCTTTCTTTGGTCAAGGCGTTCCAGAAAGTAATGGGGAATACGCTTCACCTGATGGGCATGCCCGCTTTGGAGAAGATATAAGTTCGGAGTTCGGAACAGGGAATTGGGAGGTTTAAGATATTAAGTTCCGAGCCCCGAACTCGTTTGCTCCGAGCTCTGTGGAGGTAAGAGGCCATGATCCGAAGAGAAAGGACCCTACCAAGAGGATGGTATCCCGTTGATGGGAAGGGTTGTCAGAAAGAGGTCGAATGCTATTTGGAGGGGTGGACACCCTCTCAGCTCCCTTCAAGTATGGGCCTGGGTGGAATTGTGCCTCATGCAGGTTGGTACTTTTCCGGAAGGCTTGCTGCAAGGGTCTTCCATGCGTTGAAATTGAAGGGCAAGGTTGACGTCGTTGTTCTTTACGGGGGCCATCTTTCCACTGAAGACCTTCCCCGGATTGTGACCGAAGAGGCTTGGGAGACCCCTTTCGGCGATATAGAGATTCATACAAACTTTGTAAAGGACCTCATGAAATGCATTGAGATGAGAAAGGAGAGTCCGACCAGCGCGGACAATACGATTGAGATTCAACTGGCGATGGTAAAATATTTTTTCCCAGACGCAAAACTGGTCGCCGTGCGGTCTCCCTTATCTCTTAAAGCAGAAACCTTGGGACGAGAAGTTGCTCGCATTGCAAGAAAGGAGGGAGTTTCTATCATTGCGATTGGATCCACTGATTTAACTCACTATGGGCCCAATTACGGGCTTTTGAGTAAAGGGATTGGACCGGCTTCTGTTGAGTGGGTGAAGAAAGAGAATGACAGGGAGTTTATTGACCGGGCATTGAAGATGGATACAGAGGGCCTGCTGAAGCACGCCATAGAAAGGGATAGCGCCTGTAGTGCAGGCGCAGCCCTCTCTGCCATGGCTACCTGCAAAGCCCTTGGATCAGAAAGAGGAATTCTCGTTGGGTACTACACCAGTTACGAAATCATGCCGGACGATAGTTTTGTAGGGTATGCCGGGATTTTGTATTAGCCTGACCGCCTCAAAAGATATCTCTTTTCTTGCTCCGGTCTCACAGAGAAATATTCCATGGGCGGTTGACAACGGTCCGTTCTTTTTGAGATATTATAGTTGCGGGCTGAGAAACCACCGTTGAAGAGGGAGAGAAATATGGATTTTGATTTGACCGAAGAGCAGAAAGGGATTCAGAAGGCTGCTGAGGAATTTGCCAAAGGGGAGTTTGACAAAGAGGCGATTTTGGGGCTTGAAAAAAATCATCAATACCCTTTCGCCATCCTGAAGAAGGCTTGTCAACTCGGGTTTATCGGAATGCATTACCCGGAGGCCTATGGTGGGCAAGGATACGGAATTCTCGAAAATGCCTTGATCGTTGAAGCCTTCTGCAGAAGGGATTCAGGGGTTGGAGTCTGCCTGAGCATTGCCAACTTCTCTTCGGAGATCATTCTGAGGTTTGGAAACGAGGCTCAGAAGAAAAAATATCTGATTCCCATTGCAGGAGGGGAGGCGATCTCTGCGGGTGCTTTTACCGAACCGGATCATGGCAGTGATATCACCCAAGTCGGTACAATATCTGTTAAAGACGGCGATGGATATTTGATCAATGGGGTGAAGACCTTCATCTCTAACGGAAGTATCGCCAATTTTGTCATCGTCCTTTGCCAGAGCGATCCGGAGGCCAAGCCAAGCTACCGAGGCCAATCCACCTTCATTGTTGAAAAGGGGAGCAAGGGATTCGAGGTGAGTGACCTTGGAGAGAAGATGGGTATCAAGATGACCTCCACGACGGAGATGTCCTTTGATCAGGTCCGGGTTCCGGAAGAGAATCTTATCGGAAAACTCCACAAAGGTTTCTATCAAGTGATAGAATTCTTTGACGAGAGCAGGGTGATGGTGGCAGCTCAGGCATTGGGGATTGCTCAGGGTGCCTTTGATCGGGCACTCGACTATGCCAAGAAAAGGGAGCAGTTTGGCCAGAAGTTGGCAGAGTTCCAAGTAACCCAGCATAAGTTGGCTGACATGGCGACCATGATTGAAGCGGCCAGGTGTCTGGTCTATAAGGCAGGTTGGAATTTTGACCAGGGGAGAATCGAACCGAAATGGACCTCGATGGCGAAGATGGTCGCGGGAAGGGTGGCCGTGGAAGTGGCGCAAGAGGCCATACAGATTCATGGCGGGTATGGGTATATGCTGGAATATGAAGTCGAACGGTTCTATCGGGATGCAAGGATCACCGAGATTTACGAAGGCACGAGAGAGATTCAGAAAAATACGATCGCAGCCTCTGTGATTGGAAAGAGAGGATAGGTGAAGATATGGATAAGGTAGCCATCATTGGAATCGGTCATGGGAAGTTTGGAGTGAGATCGGATGCCTCCCTTCGAGAACTGACCTTTGAGGCTGTCAAGGCGTGCCTTGACGATGCCGGTGTCGGTTTAAAAGAAGTGGAAAGCATGGTGACAGGCATTGCGGGAGATGAATTCGCCATTGCCCTGCAGCCCTCTGCCCAGGTTCATGACTACATCGGCTTTCATCCGAAACCCAATTTCCGTGTGGAGGGAGCCTGTGCCACGGGGAGCATGGCTTTGAGAACAGGATGGATGAATGTGGCGTCGGGTCTGGCGGACCTCGTCCTGGTCGTTGGCGTGGAGAAGATGACCGAAATCCCGACAAGCTTGGCGACAGACATTATGGGTAGGGGAGGGGACGCCACCTGGGAATATCCTTTTGGCACGACCTTCCCCGGTTATTATGCGATGATTGCCAATGCCCATATGGCTGAATTTGGTACAACGGAAGAGCAGCTCGCCATGGTAGCAGTAAAAAATCATTATTATGGAAGCCTGAACCCCTTCGCCCATATGCAGAAACCGATTGCTCTGGACAAGGCCTTAACTTCATTTACTGTGGCTCACCCCTTGAAACTTTTCGATTGCAGTCTCATTACGGATGGAGCCGCTGCGGTGCTTCTTGCTTCCGAAGAGAAAGCAAAAGCCCTATCCAAAAAACCGGTCTGGATCGCGGGACTCGGTCTGGCGACCGATACGATGAGGATCGGTGACCGAAAAAGTTTAACCTCAATCGCCTCAAGTCGTGAAGCCGCCAAGATAGCTTACCGGATGGCAGGGGTGGGACCGTCCAATATCAATGTCGCAACAGTCCATGACTGTTTTACCATTGCGGAGATTGTGGCTTATGAAGATCTTGGCTTCTGTGAAAAAGGAGAGGGGGGGAAATTGATCCAGGAAAAGGAAACCTATGTAGGGGGAAAGATCCCGGTCAACGTGGACGGGGGATTGAAATCGAAAGGCCATCCTCTCGGGGCTACAGGGGTTTCCATGGCGATTGAGGTTACAAAACAGTTGAGAGGGGAAGCCGGGCAGAGACAAGTGAAAAATGCAGAGACCGGCCTTACTCATAACGTCGGCGGGACCGGACAGGTGGTCGCCGTTCATATCTTCAGGAGGGAGTAGAATGGATTTCAAGAATTTCTCCTTAGCCATGTCACACACAAAAGTGGCCCGATTTGCGGAAGATCTTGCAGGAGGGAAGATCATGTCAACGATCTGCAAGAAATGCGGTAAGAAATATTATCCGCCGCAGGCGGATTGTCCGGCATGCATGTCCAGCGACATGGAGTGGAAAGAGTTGAAGGGTGACGGAACGCTTGTTACCTTTACAAAGATTTATGTTGCACCCGACCATTTTGCAGTGCGGCAGCCTCTCATGCCTTTTTCAAGTGTTGCGTTCGAGCCCAGTCCCATCGGACTCTTGGAGGTCGAGGGTGGATTGAGAGTGATGGGCTGGATTCCAAAAGGCGATTTTAAAAAGATCCACGTCGGGATGAAGATGCGAGCCTCCCCACAAGCGCTTCCCGACGGTAGGATCACCATCGTCCTGGAGCCGACTTAGAAAATCTCGGACTGCGTCCCGCCTCTGAACAACCCGACGCGTGCTTGGGGTGACCCACTTTGATGGATTCGCAAAGGTTTCCCGCAGGTGAATCACTGAGACGGGTAACCCCCCGTAGCTTCAGCCAAGGAGGGTTCGCCTGGGAGGGCTTTGTCCGTTAAAGGTAGCGGAGAAGCCACCGCTTTAGCCGTGCGGCTCCGGGGAGAACGACTCGAATTTTTACAGATCAGAGGTTTGTGCCGATTTTAATAACGGCCTCGGCCACCTTGGTCCGATCTTCCCCCTCGACCCCCATGTCCCCCGGATCCTGCCCGGCTCGGGCGAGGGCGAGCTTCATTCACATTCATCTGGCGACCGAGGAGCTCTTTTCCATTCAGGCTCGCAATTGCCGTGCGAGCCTCATTTTGATCGGGCATTTCAACGAAGCCGAAACCTCGAGCTTGCCCACTATACTTATCTCTTACGATAGTCACCGAGTTGACCTTTCCGAAGGCTTCGAAGGCTGTTTGGAGATTTTCTTCTTTCACGTCAAACGATAGATTCCCCACATAAATGTTCATCATCTGGCTCCTTTTCAATAGTCGACAAAACTCTTCAATTTCTCCGCTCGGCAGGGATGCTTTAGCTTCCTTAAGGCCTTCTCCTCAATCTGCCGGATCCGCTCCCGTGTTACGTTAAAGTCCTGCCCCACCTCCTCAAGAGTGTGATCATGTTTTTCGCCGATCCCGAACCGCATCCTTAGAATCTTTTCCTCCCGCTTATCCAGGGTTGAGAGGACCGTTTGTGTCTGTTGGGCCAGGTTGGAGACGATAGCGGCCTCCTGAGGAGAAATGGATCCCTTATCCTCGATAAAATCCTCCAGGCGGCCATCCTCCTCCTCGCCGATAGGGGTCTCAAGGGAGATGGTTTTTTTACTGACCTTTAAAATCTTCTGAACGTGATGGAGGGGGACTCCCATTCTTTCAGCGATCTCCTCCAACGTGGGTTCCCTTCCCATCTGCTGGACGAGAGATCGAGAGGTCCGGTTCAGCTTGTTAATAATCTCGATCATATGGACCGGGATGCGTATGGTCCGCGCTTGATCCGCGATGGCGCGGGAGATGGCCTGACGAACCCACCACGTCGCATAGGTGCCGAACTTATAGCCTCGCTGGTATTCGAACTTTTCAACTGCCCTCATTAACCCGATATTCCCTTCTTGGATCAAATCCAGAAACTGGAGTCCTCGATTCAAATATCTCTTTGCAATGGAGATGACCAATCTGAGATTGGCTTTGATCAGTTCACCTTTCGCCTCCTTGATTCTGGTCTCTGCTCTTTCGATGGCTGACAACGCCTCCTTTAGCCGGTTTGGAGAAAGGCCACATTCCATCTCCATCCTGGCTATTCTACGCTTGGAGTTCCGGAAAGCCCTGTTCAACTCTTCAAAATCTTTTCGCCTGAGGTTCACCTTTTTCGTCTTCGAAAACTTCTTGTCCCCCCGGATTGAGATCCCCAGTGCTCCCGCGATCTTCTTTACTTCCTGTTCAGATTTTTCGATTTGAATGTCATATTGTTTCAGCTTCTGAATGATTTTGCTGACTTGTTCTCCTCTTAAGTTGATTCGTTTGAAAGCGTCGAGTATCTCAGCGTGCTTCTTGGCGATCCCTCCCTCCACTTTTTTCTTAGAGGATTGTTTTTTCACACCGCTCAGCTTCCTTTGGAGAAGTTGAATTTCATTTCCTCCCTTCCGGATTTTGTCGATGAGACGGAGAACCCTTGTTTCTTGAAGCCTCTTTAGTCTGGGTGTCATCTCCTCGTCATCGATCTCATTGGTCACCTCACTGATTCTGGTCTTTCCCGCTCGGAGGGCCTTTCCAAGGCTGATGATCTCCCTGATCGAACTGGGACACCTGAGAACCGCACTGAGGATCTCCTGTTGTCCGTTTTCAATCCTCTTGGCCACCTCCACCTCCCCCTCTCGAGTCAGGAGTGGAAAGGATCCCATTTCCTTCAGGTAGATCCGAACTGGATCGATGATTTTGCCGGGAATACCCGCGTACTCTATCTCAACGGTTTCTTCGTCATCTGTTTGAGCAGTTTCATTTTCCGTATCGGACCCCGGCAATTGGACGAATAGATCCATATCCAGCTCGTCGGATAGGACGATAGGATCTTCGGCCGGCTCAAATAGATATGATTTTTCTGACTCCCGCTCTTCCAAAGTTCGCTCCTTTTTCCAATTTTCTCGCATGGGGTTCATTCCATTAAATCAAGCTGAAGGATTGTACCGGGAGGGGAGGGACGCCAGCGCTTAACAAAAAGGCCACAAAGAATTGTTCGGAATTCTTTGCGGTTATCCCTGCATTGGAACGATCATTCGCTCCCCAAACCAAACATTTGAACCTACTATACACTATCGTTCTCCGAATAGCAAGGCAATTCACACTTTCAATTCTTGTTGACACCTTGTTCCTGATTTAATACACTTTTATTGAGGTCTAGACCGTCTCTCATTAAATTTCAATCATTTAAGACAAAGTGGCGCTATTTTTATCGGTAACCCATGGGCCGCCGCCTTTTGGCCTTATCTGCCCCTGCCTAAGAAAGAGGTGGCCGGCGAACCAGAGCCTTGTTTAGGGATCACGGACTCGGCGGTCAAGAAATGAATGCCGCCCAAGTTTTACCCCGGCAGCAGAAAGCCACGGCCTTTGGCCGTGGATGAATGCGCCAGCTCTTGGCCGGGATGTCGCCCCACTTGGGCGTTCGTTAAATGCCACGGGCTTTGCCCGTGGGGCTCCACATGGCAACAGGAGTGAGATGCCTGAAGAAGAACGAAAAATAAAATGGTATTTGAAACCGATCAGTGTGGTCCTGCTCTTATTTTTTGTATTGGGACCTTTTGGTCTACCCCTGCTTTATAAAAGCCCCAAGTTTAGCAGAACCTTAAAGATCATACTGACCGTTCTTGTGATCGTATATACGTCCTACCTTATCTTCGCATCGTTAGAAATCGGGAAAGAAGTTTATCGAAGGATGGATGAATTTCAGGATATGCTAAAGTAAGAACGACATACCTTTCATATTTTTGGATTTACGAATCTATTCGAGTGCTTATAAACGCCTACTTTTTAGGCAAAATGGTGGAAATAGCTTCCTTCGAAGAAAAGACGATCTATTTCCACAATGATTCAATATCCCTTTGTGGATTGGTCAGGGGAAGCCTTTCAGAGCCAATTTTTTGAAGGGAAATTCGATGAAAAACGGAGAAAAAAAATCTGCTTCCCGTTATAGACCAGGGAACTTTGAGAAGAGAAGACATCCCAGGTGCAACGTTGATCTGCCGGTAGAATATAGGAGAAGGGATTTAGTCGTCAAATATGATCGTGTCGTCAATGCCAGTGAAAGCGGGTTATTGACCCGTTTATCCGAGCAGGTGGAGGTGGGGCAACATCTAAGGATAAGGCTCTTTTTCCCTTTTAGCTCCGGACTCAATGTCATCGAAATGGTGACGCAGGTTGTTTGGATGGAAAGTCACCCGGAGAAGTATAAGGCAGATTATCGCACTGGTGTAAGGTTCGTTGATGTTTCTCCCAATGACCTCCGTAATCTAAAGAATTATCTGGGGAGCCTTTCGCGATAAATTCGTCGAGTCAACGGAAGGAAAGCTTGGAAACCCGGGAGGGATGCGGGAAATGAGAAGATGGGTCTCCCAGGAAATCGGTCAGAGGACATTTCTCGTTGATCCAGACAGAATGTTGGTAAGAATGCAGCCGCCGGGATCATCGTTCTGGGAAGATTATAAATGGGTGGTCGGCTAAGGGTTTCAAAAAGGGGCTGGGAAGCCCTTACTGGGTTAGTCCCCTAGAAGTAAATATTGACTGAAGCGGAGTCGGGGGGACGGTCAGGGGTAAACCAAGAGATGGAGACAAAAAGGAGGGTAATCCGAATGAAGTCATTGGCAGGGAAGGCAGGAGTTATGTGTGTGATTACGGGGCTTACTCTCTTTGGATATTCAGAGGGGTGGGGAGAGGATTGGAAGCTATTCAAGAAAACGGTAAATGCTAAATTCTAGTATGATAGGAAAGATATAACCCGTTCTCCCAAAAAATTGGTCAGCGTGTGGGTAAAACAGGTCTATACGAAGAAGGGGAAAATGGATACGATTCAATCAATTCGTTAGAGTTCGATTGTCGGGGGAAAATGGTGCGCTTCTTATCAATGGCCTATTATTCCAAGAAGGGAGATGTCTTGGATCTCGAAGATTCCCCTGATGAACGGGAGTCGATTACTCCAAACTCGGTGTTTGACGCTTTGTATAATAAGGTATGTAAATAGAAGCCGGACAGAAAGATTGACAGTTTTTGTCAATTTGTGATAAATAAAACTCCAGGATGGGCGATTAGCTCAGTTGGATAGAGCGTTGGTCTCCGGAACCAAAGGCCGTGGGTTCAACTCCCGCATCGCCCGCCATTCTCGTTGGCATGAAGGGTTTACGGTTCATGAAAAAATGGGTCGGTCCTCTCATATCCTTATCTCTGGTCCTTGCCTTAGGGATAGGCTTGGTTTGCGATTCCTTTCCCATTCTTAAAAAGACGCCTCCCAAAAAAACAAGGTTAGAAGCCTACCGGCTCATTCCCATCCAGGAGGATAAGGAAAAGGGAGAGGCAGATCCTCACATGCTTCAGATTTTAAAAGAGATACAAAAGAAGTTGGATGGATGGCTAAAATCGCTCAATGAAAAGATTGAAGGCGAAGATGTCAGCCGTTTCAAGGTCAGATTCTTAGAGATTCTTAGAAATATCCTGGAATGGGTAAAAGAAAAGGTCGACGCAAAAATCGAATCTTATGAGAAGGAAACGCCAAAAACGAAGCCGAAGAGGAACTTATTCCAAGAGACCGACCGGCAGAATCTACCGCTGGCTAAAATGGGATGAAAGAGGAAAAGGTATATATTCAGTCCGGAGAGATTCAACTGGGAGGCCTCTTGAGTATTCAAGAGGCCTCTTCTTTTAAAGGAGGAGCTATCTTCTGCCATCCTCATCCACAGTATGGTGGAGACATGGATCACCCTGTCGTTTTGACCTCTGTGGAGGCTGCCTCCCAAGAAGGGTTTTCAACGCTCCGCTTTAACTTCAGAGGCGTCGGTGAAAGCCAAGGATCTTGGGGGGAGGGGGTCGCAGAGAGAGAGGATGTGAAGGCTGTTGCCAATTACTTCTATTCAAGACTGAAGAATGGCCATCCGGCGCTTATTTTGGTGGGATACTCTTTTGGAGCCTGGGCAGGCCTCCCGGTTGCAGTCGAGGACGAAAGATTTAAAGGGATGGTGGCGATCGCTCCACCCCTTGGGGTTTATGATTTCGGATTTCTCAAGGGGTGCA
>Ga0335070_10005176_pt1 | contig 15329 bp, 12 predicted proteins | sample Lox_Sample_13_FD_206722 | JGI IMG/M metagenome (GOLD analysis project Ga0335070, IMG submission 206722) | Soil microbial communities from Loxahatchee National Wildlife Refuge, Florida, United States - Lox_Sample_1.3 | ecosystem: Environmental > Terrestrial > Soil > Wetlands | place: USA... | reverse complement strand
GGCGGGCTTTGGCAATGTTTCAATGTTGTTACCCGCACCATATGGATCTGGTCCGGGTGTCAAAATAGGTGGGACGACTTACAATGATGTGGTGAATCCAGATAATCCCGTCGCCAATTCTGTAACCATAATATATGGGATTTGTTTCTACTGGAATAATGCCGGGGTAAAGGAGGTCGTATCAATAACAGCAATCCCGGCCTCAAATCAGGTCACGGTAAGTAGTCTTACGGATGATCAAGGCAATACGCTGTTCGACACCGGAGACAGACAATATGTATCCATTGGGGGCATTGAAAGCTACAGAATAACAAACATTGCAGGGAATACCCTCACCCTCAGTGGCAACCTCACCTATGCTCATCCAGTCAATACTCCTGTCTTTGGGATCAGAGCGGTCAGTTATCAGGTGGATGGAACATTAACATTGTTGAGAGATGAGCTTCCAAGACCGAGCACACAGGCGGTGGCGCAGCCACAGCCCATTGCAGACAACATCGATAATCTTCAATTTGTATACTTGAATGCCAATGGAAACCCACCGGCACAAAACGCAGACATCCGCGTTGTTGAACTGACATTGCGGGCCAGAACGGATTCTTCAGATCCTGAGTATAAGACCGATGCCGGCTATCGCATGAGACAAATCGCTTCAAGAATTCATTTGAAGAATATGGGGTTAGAACTATAAGGGAGGGAGGATGATGGAAAAATCGATGTGGAAAGATCAAAAAGGCGTGGCTTTAGTCGTCGCCCTGATCATGCTACTTGTCCTTACACTGATCGGAATGAGTTCGATCAGTTCAACCGTTTATGAAACAAAAATATCAGGGAATGACCGCTTTGGAGCGGCTGCCTTTTATGCTGCAAGAGGAGGAGTGGAGGTGGGCGTCAACCGCCTGCCCGATACCTCTGCCTATTCAGGGAATATCGGCAGTGACGAGGCTTACCGAAGCGGGAGAATGACGCCTGGAAACCCCCAGCCTTTAATCTACTTAGGGGCGATGTCAAGGTCAGGATACGATGCGATGTGGGAGTTTGGGCGCTATCAGGTCAATGCCACAGGGCAATCTTTTGGCGCGGTGAAGGAGATAGAGGTTCAAGTGAGCATGGGACCCTATCCGGCAGGGACTCAGTATAATAATTAGACTCTGTTTAGTTGACATAGTCATTCGAAAATCTCCCCCCCTCCTTGCTAAAGAGGGGTAAACCTCCCTTGGGGAAAGGGAGGTCAGGAGGGATTTTTACGGGAGGAAGTGAAAAAATATGAAAAACTTGACGCTCTTCGTGCTTATTGCAGTCTCAGTCTTCATGGGCATTAGAGCTCACGCCGATGATACGGATCTCTTTATCGCGCCGGTGAAGCCCAATATTCTCATCATCGTGGACAACTCAAACAGCATGGATGAGGACTTTTACGGCAATGCCGTGGGTTCTTTCGCATCCTCGAGCAAATCGGTTGTGGGTAAAAAGGAATTAAGAACCGTTATTGACTCTTATAAAAAGAAACTTAAGGTTGGGCTGATGAGCTACAATATCTCAGGGCTTTCCGCTCAGCATCTTCATAATTCTCCTGTATTCGTGTTTTATGAACCAAAATCCTACTGCCCGAATCCACCGTCTGAATGTGTGACGTATGCGCAGACCGGGGATGGAAGTGCCAGGTCGATTTGCAGAGATGCTTGTAAAGCAGATAATCCTTCATTTGACGTGGATTACTTCGATGAGATTTTGACTAATTATGGTATTGGTACGGAACAGAGAACCCGTTATGGAAATTTAGTCTATCCTCATACGCAGAGGAAGGTGAATCCCACGGACCCTTCTAATTATCTGTACTACAAACACGCAATCGCCTTTTATTCTGGATCAAACTTGGGTATAGCTTTTTGTTACGGAACAGGGTATAGTCCTAATGACGGCACTTCGGATTCTTATACCTGCTGGAGCAGCAAAACGGGGACGAACGATGATTATCCCAGCGGTTATGGTGGCTCTTCTTCTGGCATATCGCTTGTTCCAACTGATAGTGATTATGCCCTGGGTTATGGGGATTTTAGTAAAAGATGGCACTACTATCATGTGGGTCGGACCTGGTTTAGCGGCGGCTCTCCGGGAAATGGCTATCTCCACGTGCAGGCGGACGATTTAACGGATAAATTCGGAAATCCCACAGCCACTTATACTAATGTATGGAACAAGCTTGACCCCAAGGAGAATGATGAGACAGGATATATGAGTTGCGGGGGCAATGCCTGTTCCTTTATCACGAATGCGGGTTTAACCCCGACGGCCGGAACATTACAGGAGGCGATCAACTATTTTAGAGGTGTAGGGATTTACGACAAGAAAAGTCCTATCACTGAGCGGTGCCAGAAGAACTTTATTATTTATGTGACCGATGGATTGCCGAGCGTGAACGAAAGCGGGACTCCTGGATCGGCTAGTTCCCTCATGCCTACTGTTTTAGCGAAACTGGATGCCTTGAGGAATATTGTTAAGAACGTAAAAGGAACAGATCACACTTTTGACATTAAGACTTATGTCCTGGGGTTAGGTCTTACGGATGACGCAAAACTGAAATTAGATGAGATGGCTGTTCATGGAGGCACGGATAATTCCGGAAAGGCCTATTATGCGGATAAGCCTGAGGAACTGGCCACAGGTTTGGAAAGTATTTTTTCAAACATCATCGACCACTGTTACTCCTACACTTCTCCCTCTGTCCCTTCGGTTCGAATGGTCGACAAAGATGTCCTCTATACCTCTTCTTTCATCCCCGAAGAGAAATCCCCCTTTTGGATGGGGACTTTGAAAGCTTATCAACTGAAAGAGGACGGAACGCTTTCTGTGGATGCAGGTGGCAACCCGCTCAATTCGCCGCTTTGGGATGCTGGAATCAACTTGAAGGGGGTTGCCCCAAATGATCGGAATATTCTCACCTATGCCCGAGGCGCGATGAGGAATTTTACCTCTGCAGAAATAACGAAAGGTGATTTAGGGGTGTTCACCAATACGCAACGTGATGAAATCATCGACTATGTTCGAGGCAATGTACAGGATACTTATGACCTCAATCATAATGAAAACAAAACTGAATTGAGGCCCTGGAAGCTGGGGGATATCTTCCATTCCAATACGGTCATCGTGGGTTCTCCGTCCCCCTACTTTAGGGATACGGGGTTTGATGGAACAGGTGGTTTCTACGAAAACAATAAGAACCGGACAAAAGTGGTGATTGTTGGTGCAAACGATGGGATGCTTCATGCTTTCAATGCAACAACGGGTGCGGAGGAATGGGCTTTCATTCCTAACAGTCTGCTAACAAATTTACAAATAATGATGACGACTCATACTTATTATGTTGACTCGACCCCAAAAGTGTCTGACGTCTGGTTTTATAGCAGTGATGACGATACAACAAAAAGTGCGGATGAGTGGAGGACCGTTTTGGTCTGTGGTTTGAGGAAAGGAGGAAAAGACTATTTTGCCCTGGATATCACCGATACCTTGAATCCTCAATATCTTTGGCATTTCCCTCGCCGCAGCGATCCGAAAATCTTGAATTATGATGATTTCGTCAATAACACGCTCGGTCAGAGTTGGTCCGAACCCGCCATCGGGAAGGTGAAAATTAAACAGGGATCTAATGATCTTGATCGGTATGTAGCCTTCATCGGAGGAGGTTATGATCCTACTGAGAAAGTAGGCCAGGATGCCACCGTAGGAAGGGCCTTCTTCGTAGTGGACATTAAGACGGGTTATATTATAAAACGATTTTCAGGGTTGACCGGCATGACCCATTGCTTCGCAGCGCCTCCTACCGCCGTTGATTCGAATATGGATGGGTACATCGAAAAGATCTATATCGGTGATTTGGGAGGCCAGATGTGGGTCTTCGATGTATCAGATAGCCAAGTGACGAATTGGACTGGGCAAGTGCTATTTAAAGCCAACGGATCGGATACAGAAAAACATATGATCTACTACCAGCCTGCTGTGGCATTCGATAAAAACAGGGTTCCTTGGGTCTTTTTCGGGACAGGGAATAGGGAAGATCCCAACCAATTTGGTGATCCCCCAGAAAGGTTCTATGCAGTTATGGACGATGGTTCGGGGAATTACCCGCGAAGAGAAGCGGACTTAGATAATGTAACTCCAGACGCAAAAAATACCTTCAACATAGCCACCACAAATGGGTGGTATATCATATTGGACAATCAAGCGCAAAGCCTGGAAAAAGTTCTGGCAAGACCCACAATGTTTAACCAGTTAGTCTATTTTACGACTTACAAGAACAAGGATACAGACGACCCCTGTTCCGGCGCTGGTGTCTCGACACTTTATGCTCTCGAATATCGTTCCGGAGGAGGCGCATTGGGAGTGGAGGAGTTGAGTGAATTATCAGGCGATGCCAAGCCACGGTCGAAAGACATTGGTATTGGGGCTCCCTCAACGCCCGTGATCTCTGTGAGTACCAAAGCCCAAGGGTCGCTTATTATCGGGACAACAAGTGGTCAGATTTTCTCTCAGCAAGCATTTTCTCCCACAAGCGGCAAGGTCCTGTTGTATTGGCGGGAGGTAGTACCCTAACAATTGCGTAGGAAATAAAGTATCTGGGTTAAGGTGAGGGCAACGATGCCGGTTTCGTCTATGGGTCAGGGCGATGGGTTTGAATTAATAACCACAGCTTAATCCTTAGCCCAAACTGGCGTCTTCACCTTAGCCCTGGCCTAAAAACAATTTTCATCCTTTGGGCCCCATAGGTGGGCTCGATAAATCAAGCCCCTACAATTACGACATAGCCTCTCGGCGGGAGGAAAGGTGTCGAAGGGGGGGTTATTTCGTTTGGACCTGAAGCTTCTTGATCCTCTCCCTTGCTTCCGGAAAGGCTTGATCCAACTTCAAGACGACGTTGAACGTATCGATGGCCTCGGAAACCATCCCGTTTGCCTCATAGGCCAGGCCCAAATTGAAGTGGAGGCGGGCCAATTTTTCATTCGATAATCCCTGTATCGCAGAAGACATCTTGTAGTACTCAATCGATCTATTATAATCACCCTTTTCCATGTAACAATTTCCCAGCATGATATAACAATCAAATTGCATCGAGGGGCTCGAAGAGGCCGACTCGAACTCAGAGATGGCATAATCGAAAAGTTCCATCTCTTTATAGGCGATGCCCAAATGATAATGCATTTCTGAATCCTTGTCGAGCGCGGAAATTCCAGGCGGAGCGGCTGAAACCGATGACTCTCTATCCCCAGGGGAACGGAGTGGTGTTTTTTCCTCAAGAGGCTTTTTCTCGGAAGGACGAGGAAATTTGGAAAAGGCAGGTTCGGCTTTTGGAGACGGGGGGACGCCTTTCTCTGTCGGCTCTTGCGGGCTCTCAATATTTTTCAGGGCTTTGATTGCCTCGGCGTCATTCGGATTGATCCCCAAGATCCCTTGGTAGTAATTCTTGGCGCTTCCGGCCAGTCCTTCTTTCAAATATAGTTTTGCTATTTCATGAAAGGCCTCAGTCAATTTTGGATTAATGGAGAGAATCTTCTTGTACATTGAGATGGCCCGGAAATTCAAATCCTCTTCTCCGTAAAGCCTTGCCACCGTTAGATACTCTTGTAATGCTTTCTCCACGTCATTATCTTTTAGGTACAGATCTCCCAATTTGAGGTGCAACCGTTTATCCTGAGGATCGGCCTCAACTAATTTCAAATACTCCTTGATCGCCTTTTTGGCCTGCCCTTTCAGTATAAATTTTTGGGCGACGTCTATGATCTTTTCTTTGTCGATACTCAAATCTTTCCTCAAAACCGAAATGTTAATTAGAAAATTAGCCAATGGGAATAAAAAAGTCAAGTTTTTAAAAAGAGAGAGCCGTAAAAGCTCTTTTCGCTCACTTGTTGATTACTCACCTGCCTGTCTTGCTCGGTTTATGATTGATGTGGGACCTTGCGGGCGGACAGGGATTTCCAAACGAAGGATGAACGGTGGCTCGGGGCATGATTCGGTTTAGTTCTTCGGCTCAAGAAATCAACGTAACCCCTGGACCTTAAACGAAGCACCTTCCTGCCGGCAGGCAGGCGCTTCGTAACCGTTGCCCTAACGCAAGATCGTGCGCTATTCCCATCGCGATTTTCTCATGCAGTCTGGTCGAAATTGATAGGAATTATTTTACCAATGGTTAAATATTGACCAGCTTGGATATTTTTGTTATATTGCCCCGAAATGACCAACTTTAATAAGTGTCTGAAATGATGTGTCATTTCTCCAGGGATTTATTCTCAAAGGGCTGGCACTTATTTTGCTTTATCTCCGTGAGAATATTTGTAAGTCCACCCAAGGTTCGAGAGATATTTCTGGAAGATATCTATGACGCCCAAAAATTTGAAGAAGGTTTTGATCGTGGACGACGAAGAGACTTTGACATGGAGCATGGCAAGAAGCCTTTCCAGGGACAAAGATAAGTATGAGGTGGTCATTGCCAACAACGGAGGAGAGGCTTTAAACCTTCTCAAAAAGAGCAACATTGATTTGGTCATTTCTGACATAAGAATGCCAGATATTAACGGATTAGACCTTCTTGTAAAAATTAAGAAGGAGTATCCCCAAACGAAAGTCATCATTATGACTGCCTATGGGTCCTCCGATGTTCAGAAGGAGGCCAATCGAAGAGGCTCCCTCTATTACGTGGAAAAGCCTTTTGAGATTTCGGATATAAGAAAAATCATCATCGAGTTGATTGGTAGAAAAAAAGGGTTCCGAGGCAAAGTTTTCGGCCTCCAACTCACAGATGTCATTCAAATGAATTGCTTGAGCCGCTTGACCACTGCCCTCATCATTACGCGGGACGGAGAAAAGGGGACGATTTACTTAAACGAAGGAGAGATCATCCATGCGGAATGCGGAGAAGAGAAGGGGGCGGATGCTTTTTATAGAATTCTGAGTTGGCAGGAGGGAGAATTCGTTTCAAATATCGGAGCCATGCCTCCTGCTCAGACCATCTATCAGAACTGGGAACATCTCCTGGTCGAAGCCATGCGGCGAAACGATGATAGATCGTAGGGCTTAATCCCCCTTTGCCTGTCTGCGGCAGGAAGAAGATTACCAAAGGGGGAAACTCCTATCTCCTCCCTTGGCAAAGGGAGGTCGGGAGGGATTTTAAAAGGAGATTTGAAACAGCTAAAGTCATATCAATTATGAATATCGTCATCACAGAAAAGGACATGAAGCAAATAAATTATTGTTTAAATAGGATGGTGTCTTCATCGATGGCCCATTCCGTTCTTCTGATCGATCGATCCGGGCAGTTGATCGCCCAGCAGGGAAACACGCCGGAGATCGATATCCTTTCTCTTTCTGCCCTGACCGCCGCGAACTTCGGCGCGACGGCGGAGATCGCTCGAATTTTGGGAGAGGAAGAATTCACTCTTCTATTCCACAAAGGAAGAAGTGAAAATGTCTATTTCTCCGCAATTGGCGAACATGTGATCATGGTCACCCTGTTTGACGATCGGACCTCGCTCGGGTTGATCCGGTTACAAATTAATAAGATCATGGACGAGCTTTCAGTCCTTCTTTCATCCATCTTTGAAAAAGGAAGATCGAAATCGGTCGATTCCTTTCGGCCTTCCTAAAGAGGGGAAAAGAAATTTAATGCCTTTTATTAATTTCAGTAAAGATGAGATCCAATGCAAGATTGTCTACTACGGAGCAGGGTTCTGTGGAAAGACCACGAACCTTCAATACATTTTCGGCCAAACGAGGGAGGATATCAAAGGAAAGATGGTATCGATCGACACGAAGGGGGACCGGACGCTTTTCTTTGATTTCTTGTCCTTAAGCTTGGGGAAGATTAGAGGATTTGATATACGCGTTCAGCTTTATACCGTGCCCGGACAAGTTCATTACGATGCGACCAGAAAGTTGGTCTTAAAAGGAGTCGACGGGGTGGTCTTCGTTGCCGATTCATTAAAAGTCCAGAGGAAAAAGAATATCGAAAGTCTGATCAACTTAGCCAAAAATTTGGCCGAAAAAGGAGTCAGCATCAGAAGCATTCCACTCGTGATCCAGTATAACAAACGCGACTTAGATGGGACCGATTCCGAGATCCTTCCCGTTGATATCCTTGAGAAAGATCTCAATTCGATGCTCAAAGTCCCTTCTTTCTCGGCGAGCGCTTTGAAAGGGAGCGGAGTTTTCGAGACGCTGAGGGAGATTAGCAAGTTGGTGGTCAAGGACGTGAGCAGAAAGATTATGCTGCTGGATAAGCAAGTAAGGTGATTCATTCATGGAGGAACGATGAACGGGAAACGATGAACCATGGACCCATTGTTACTCTTTTGTTCCTTGTTCATTGTGTATCGTTCATTCTCTGAAGTGGCGAAGGGAAGGGGAAGATGGATAATAAGTCGATGGAAGAAGAAGACCTGAAGGGTCTGGAGGAAGAGATTGACAATGCCGTAGATCGGCTGTTTGTGGAGAGAACCGGGGACCGGACGGAAAGTCGTTTGACGCAACCTCCACTCGTCGAGCCCCCTTTGAAACCTCCCACGCTAGAGCCGTCGATGAGGCCCCCCGTGCTCGAATCCCCGGTCAAGCCTCACCCCCTCGAGCCCCCTTTGAAACCCCCCACGTTAGAACCGTCGACCAGGCCTCCCGTGCTCGAATCCCCAATCCAACCTCACCATTTCGAACCTTCTATCCAATCTTCGATTTTGGAGCCTTCCGGGGAGTCCCCCCGTTTGGAAGACTCCGTGGATTTATCTCTTTTGGAATCTTCTTACGAATTTGAGAAAAGTGTTGAGGTCGAAAGACCTCTCCATCCGGCCTCGGCCCCTTCTGTAGCCCCTGTTCCCATCCCCCTCTTGAAATCCATCGAGAAGATGGAAGCGCAGCTTCTCTCGCTAGAATGGGAGATTACAGAAGAAAAACTCGAAAAGGCAAGAGAAGAAATCGCAGCGTTGAAAGAGTTGTTGAAACAGAAGGCCGAGATGACGTCGATCTTGAGCAGTATGGAAAACGTCTTAAACCAGATGATGAGAAACGGAGAAGACATCCGGCCGCCATGGATCAAATTCTTATTGGATTCAAAGGAGACCATCAAGCTTCTGATGAGAAAAGAGACGGGCGGCGAAATCGATATTTATAAACAGTTGGCTTATCTGGGGATCGAGGCAAGATTCTCCTGCCTGGAAGGGATGAAGGATGCCAAAATCAGTCAGGTTCCGTCGAAGGAGGGACAGGTCCAGACCTCAGGGCTTTCCAGCTCCGGGGAGAACAAGATCGCCGAGATGTCAAAAACCCTTCATTTATTCATGAGTAGAATGGAAGAAATCTTTGGAACGATCCAGCAACAGATCGTCAAACTCGAGGAGATGAGTCGGAGGCCCCCCCCAGCGTCTGTTGAGGCGAGACCCCCGGCGATCAACATCACGATCTTCAAAATAGATGAGAGGTTGTTTGGAGTGGAGAGTGAAAAGGTTTTCAAATTGTTTAAGCTCCCGAAGACATTTGAAGAGAAATATTCAGACCAGCAAGAAATTCGATTGAGGGATGTTGAAGTGAAAGTGGTCGACCTCAAGAAACGACTGGCCATGGAGGAGGGAGGCCCCAAGGAACAGATCAGGATACTGACCGTAAAAGACAATGGGGGATATAAGGGACTCCTGGTCGATGAAGTGCTGAAGAGAGTATCGATTCTCGCCGAAAGAAGGGGAGAGGGAGGTGGATATTTCTCTGGAGTCATTCCCTTCACATACCAAGAACAAGTGCTGGAGATTCCAATTTTAGATTTGAAAAAGTTTTAGGGGTTCTATTCTTTTATGGACCAAAACCTCTCAACCAATGAGATTGAAGAAAAGATCGCACAGAAGGAAGAAGTCATCCAACACCTGACGCGGCAGTTGGAGGACGTCAAGAATTTTACAGAAAGCATAATTCAGAGCATTGGAAGCGGAATTATCATCACGGAGATGAACGATAGCATCACCTATATCAATCGGGCGGGAGAGAGGATGCTGGGATACTCCAAAGAGGAGGTGATCGGCAGACCCCTCAGCATCTTCGGATTGAAGGAAAAGCAGAGCGCGATCCCTTCCTTTTTGAATAATCCGGATGACCTGGATACACGGAAAGAAGGATGGATGTTGAAGAGGGACCATACCGAATTTCCGGTCGGGTTTACCATCAATAATCATTTGAGTATCCGGGGAGAGAAAATCGGCAAGATCGTCGTCTTTCGCGATTTGACCAACGTCTACAAAATTCAAGAAGAGATATTGAGAATGGATCGATTGGTATCATTGGGAAAACTGGCCTCTGGGATTGCCCACGAACTGAGGAATCCCCTCGCCGGGATCAAGACGACTGCTCAAGCCCTCGGTGAAGAGATGAACGGGGATGATTCGAGAAGAGAATATTTGCATCGAATCACCAAGGAGATCGACCGGCTCAATGATCTTCTAAAAACATTTTTTTCATTTGCGAAGCCGCAAAATCTAAACCTGGTTCATTGTCATGTCAAAGACATTATCAATGAGATCATCCCGTTTCTGATTAAAGAGATCGCGGATAAGGGAATTCGTTTTAGCGAAACCTACCATCCTCAGCTTCCGATGGTTGAAGTCGACAAAACACAAATGCATCAGGTTTTTCTCAATCTGTTTTTGAACGCGATTCAGGCAATGCCCAACGGAGGGGAACTCAGAATCGAGGCGAACCCGGTGATCTCACGCTCCTCGGTGGGATCGAAGCAGAATTTCATCAAGGTCGTCATTTCGGATAGCGGGCGAGGAATTCCTCCTCATATTGTTCACAAGATTTTTGATCCCTTTTTTACGACAAAATCGAGGGGGATCGGGTTGGGCCTTTCCATCACCTATCAGATCATTAAGAAACATGGAGGAACCATCAAGGTTGATAGCCAGTGGGAGAAAGGAACCTCCTTTGTCATTAATTTACCGGAGACGTTAGAAAACGCATGAGGCCGTGCATTCTGATCGTTGATGATGATGAGGTGATGCAAGAGACTCTTTCTGACGTCCTGAAGAAGAGAGGCTATGAAATCTTCTCGGTCGGTTCGGGGAATGGAGCCCTTTCAATGGTCAAGAAGAGTGTGATCGATGTCATTCTTCTTGACATGAGACTCCCTGACATCGATGGGTTAGAGGTTCTAAAAAAGATCAAAGAATTCGATACCGAGATCCTGGTGATTATGATGACCGCCTACTCGGATGTGCAAACGGCTGTTTCCGCGATGAAATCGGGAGCCTACGACTATATCAATAAGCCGTTTGAGTTGGAGGAGTTGAAGTTACTCATTGAAAAAGGGCTCGAGACAAAGAGTTTGATCAATGAAGTGAGGAGGCTCCACCGGCAGCAAAAAGAGAAGTATCAAAACAGTCATATCTATGGGGTCAGTCCTCAAATTCATTATGTTAAAGAACTGATTGGAATGATCAGCAAGACTTATAAGACTTCCGTACTGATTCAAGGCGAAAGCGGCACCGGGAAGGAATTGGCTGCGAATGCCGTCCATGATAACAGCCATCGAAGCGACAAACCCCTGATGAAGATCAATTGCAGCGCGATACCAGATTCCTTACTGGAATCAGAACTCTTTGGGCATGAGAAAGGTGCGTTTACCGACGCCAAAAACACGAAGAAGGGCCTTTTTGAATTGGCAGATGGCGGGACTGTCTTCTTGGATGAGATCGGGGATATGAATCCCTTTTTGCAATCGAAGATATTGAGGGTTCTTGAAAACCAGACCTTCATGAGGGTAGGCGGGGAGAGAGAGATAACAGTTGATATTCGTATTATCGCTGCCACGAACAAGGATTTAGAGACCATGGTGAGAGAAGGACTCTTCCGAAAGGATCTGTATTACCGATTGAAGGTAATGGTCGTGGAGATGCCCCCCCTTCGTGACAGATTGGAAGATATCTTATTACTTTCAAACTTATTTATTGAAGAGAACAACAAAGAATATAACAAGAATGTTAAAGCCTTCTCCGAGGATGCCAAAAAACTGATGGTTCAATATTCCTGGCCCGGGAACGTAAGGGAACTAAAAAATGTGATTGAGAGGGCGATGATTCTCACTGAGCAAAATATGATCACTCCCAAGCATCTCCCATTTGAATTGAAACAAGCTGAAAAGATCATCCAGGGAAATGCAAATCACGGAGGTTTTGAAATGTCCACAGAAATGTCTCTGGAGGGCATGGAAAAGGTCCATTTATGTAACGTCTTGAAAAGATTGGAGTGGAATAAATCAAAAGCGTCAAAATGTTTGGGTATCTCCCGGGCTACCCTGAGGGCAAAGATAAAAAAGTATGGGTTATATGAAAATTGATCTGGAATTTTGGTGGGTTATTAGATTATCCTAAAACAATTTATTAAGTTTGAGGGACTACTTATTAGAATCCTATAAAGTACTAAAAATATTTTGCTTGACTTTTCTTCAAATTTGTAAATAATCTAACACGACTCGCTATATCGAAAAGAGGGGAAAAACGATGTGGGGTAAAAAGAGAGATATTATTGGCCTGGATATTGGATGCAGTTCTATTAAACTGGTGGAGTTAAGAGAGGACAAAAAAGGGTACAAGTTACAAAATTTGGCAATATCTCCTCTACCACCAGAGGCGATCGTTGACGGAGCACTGATGGATTCGGTCACAATTATTGATACCATACGAGATGTGATCGCAAATTCCAAGACGAAGGCGAGGGACGTCGTCACTTCTGTCTCCGGCCACTCTGTGATCGTCAAGAAGATTTCTTTGCCCTTTATGACGGAAGCGGAGCTGGAGGAATCGATTCAGTGGGAAGCGGAAAGATATATTCCGTTTGATATCAATGACGTCAATATCGACTTCCAAATATTTGGGGCGGCTCCGGAAAACCCGGAAGTCATGGATGTCGTCCTCGTTGCGGCCAAGAAGGATATTATCAATGATTATGTCTCCATCATCATGGAAGCCGGATTAAATCCTATCATCATTGACATCGACTCTTTTGCCCTGGAAAATATGCTGGCCATTAACTATGACATCACAAAAGAGGAGACGGTGGCGATCGTCAACGTCGGCGCGAGCGTTGCCAACATTAACATCGTCAAAAACAATATCTCTGCGTTTACGCGGGATATTTTTAAGGGAGGAAATCAGATCACAGAGGAAATCCAAAGGCAGCTCCATGTCGACCATGAGGAGGCCGAAAAGATTAAGGTGGGGAGCAAAGTCGATCTCGCGTCCCAATCGGTGATTGAAAATGTGTTGAAAACAGCCTCTGAGTCATTAGCCGTCGAAATAGGGAATTCTTTGGATTTCTTTCAATCCACCACCACTTACGAAAAAATCGGTAAACTCTACTTGAGCGGGGGGGGATCGAAGATCAAAGATTTTGATATGACCCTCCAACAGCAGATCGGGATACCGGTTGAGATCGCCAATCCGTTTAAAAAGGTGGAGTACAGCGGGAGAGCGTTCGACCTCGAATATTTGAGAGAGATCGGGCCGATCATGGCGGTGGGAGTTGGTCTTGCCTCAAGAAAGGTAGGAGATCGATGATCAAAATCAATTTGCTTGTGGCGAGGAAGGAAAAGAAGAAGGTTGGGTTGAGAAAAGAAATCGTCGTTCTCATCGCTTCGCTCCTGATCTTATTCGCGGGCCTGGTCGTGCTTCAATGGAGATTGGAGAAGGAAAGGGAGGATACGTTAAGCAAAATCTCCGAGACAAAGAAAGAGATCGCCTATTATAAATCCCTGACGACGGAAGTCGTCAAAGCGAAAGAGGCACAGAAGACCTTGCAGGATAAGTTGAACGTCATTAATACACTGAGGAAAGAGAAGGCGGGCGCGGCGAAGGTTCTGGATGAACTGTGCATGGATAAGCCGGAAAAACTTCAACTGGAATCTTTGAAAAAAGATGGATCAAAGTTAGGAATCGAAGGGGTTGCATTGGACGACGAGACGATTGCCAATTTCATGACGAATCTTCGGAAGTCGAAACTCTTTAAAGGCGTGGACCTGGTTGTGAGTGAGCAGGTGGAGCAGAGCAAAATCAAATTGAAGAAGTTCATCCTTACGTGTGAAATCATTTTAACCTGATGAAGAGGGGATCAAAATGGCACTCTCAATGGAAACGGTTTTTAAACTCCCGACACCCAAAAAGGTGTTGATCCTGGCTGCTATTTTATGCGTCATCGTCGGTCTCTATCTGTATCTCTTCTTTCTGCCCTGGCAGGATTCGATGAATGTGGCGAAGGAAGAATTAAGCAAATTGACCAAGGAATTAAACGAAAGCAGAGCCATCACGAGGGACCTCCAAAAATTCAAGGAACAGGTGGATCGGTTGAATGGAGAATTGAAAAATGCCTTGACCCAGCTTCCCAACGAAAAAGAGATTCCTGAAATATTGAAAAGCATCTCCAGCCTGGGGAAGGAATCGAGTCTTGAGTTTACGCTCTTCAGGCCGAAGCCAGAAGTACCTCAGCAATTTTATGCCCAGGTTCCGATCGAGCTCACCGTGTTGGGAAGCTATCATAACATAGGAATCTTCTTCGACAAGGTGAGCAAGCTTCCGAGAATCATTAACGTCGTCGATTTCAACATGACGAGGGCAAAGGATGTCAAAGGGAGAAGTGAAAGCGAAGTCTTGGTGAAAACCTCCTGCATGATCAATACCTACCGGTTTATCGAACAAAAAAGGGAGGAAAAGAAAGGTGAAAAGAAAGCTGCTCCAAAGCAAAAAGATGATGATGAGATCCCCAAAACGACGAAGAAATAATTTCAGCTACGCTGGCCTGACCTTGTCGATCGCCCTCCTCTTTTTGGTAGGCGGGTGTGGAGGAGGAACCGCTCCGCCTCCCGTTCCCGCCAAGGCAAAGTCTCCGGCGGTGGAGAAAAAGCAAGAAGAACCAACAAAGGTGGCCGAGAAAAAAGAACCGGAGAAAAAGGCAGAAGTCGAATTTTCTTACAACCCGTCAGGGAAGCCCGATCCTTTTAAACCCTTTATTGAATTGGCCCCTGTCCGATCTCAGCGGACGGTTCCTCTCACCCCTTTGCAAAAATATGACCTCAGCCAATTGAAGCTTGTGGCGATCATATCCACTCCCGACGGCAGCGTTGCCCTGATCGAAGATGGCACCAAAAAGGGCTATTTTTTGAAGAAAGGAACATGGATTGGCAAGAATGATGGCAAGGTCACGAAGATCCTTAAGGATAGGGTGATCGTTGAAGAAGTCTATCAGGATGTTTTCGGTCAGACGAAAAAGAATGAGATTACGCTGATGCTTCATCAAGCTGAAGAAGGAGGGGAATC
>Ga0335070_10005175_pt1 | contig 15329 bp, 9 predicted proteins | sample Lox_Sample_13_FD_206722 | JGI IMG/M metagenome (GOLD analysis project Ga0335070, IMG submission 206722) | Soil microbial communities from Loxahatchee National Wildlife Refuge, Florida, United States - Lox_Sample_1.3 | ecosystem: Environmental > Terrestrial > Soil > Wetlands | place: USA: Florida... | reverse complement strand
AGTTGTTCGACTACCTCCGGAAAAATACAACTGAGGGCAAAGATCCAACGGGGGACGGCGATCGATATGACGTCGGGTCCGTAGATCAGGCGATGGCTGCGGCCGATCACAAATTGCAGCAGACCTACACGGTGTCGTACATCGCGCATGTGCCTTTGGAGCCGCGGGCGGCGGTGGCGAAGTGGGACGGAGACAATCTCACGGTGTGGACGGGGACGCAGCGGCCCTTCGGAGTGCGCGGGCAATTGGCGGAAGCCTTTCGGATTCCCGAAGACAAGATACGGGTGCTGATGCCCGATACCGGGTCTGCGTATGGTGGCAAGCATACCGGCGAGACGGCGATAGAAGCGGCACGGCTGGCGAGGGCGGCGAAGCGTCCGGTGAAAGTAACGTGGTCGCGGGAGGAAGAATTTACCTGGGCTTACTTTCGTCCGGCGGGGGTGATGGATGTGATGAGCGGAGTGAAGCATGACGGCACGATTACCGCGTGGGAGTGTCACAACTACAACTCCGGGTCGGCGGGGATTCGCACGTATTACGAAGTGCCGAACCAGCGAATCGTGTTTCATCCAGTGAATTCGCCGTTGCGGCAGGGATCGTACCGGGCGTTGGCGGCGACCGCGAATCATTTTGCACGCGAGTCGCACATGGATGAACTGGCGCACGTGCTGAAGATGGATTCGTTGGAGTTTCGGCTGAAGAATTTGAAAGACGAACGGTTGCGGGCGGTGTTCCAGGCCGCGGCAAAAAAGTTTGGATGGGGCACCAGCAAGAGCGAAGGACAAGGCTTTGGCATGGGCGGTGGATACGAAAAGCTCGGGAACATCGCGACCTTCGCCGAGGTTAAGGTGGATCGCAAATCGAGCGAGGTAAAGGTGGTGCGCGTGGTGTCGGCGTTTGAGTGTGGAGCGATTGTGAATCCTGACAACCTGCGCAATCAGATTGAGGGATCGAACGTGCAAGGGCTCGGGGGCGCATTGTTTGAGGCGATCGAGTTTGAGAATGGCAAGATTTTGAACGGGCGGATGTCGGAGTATCGCGTACCGCGATTTGCCGATGTGCCGTCGTTAGAAACGGTCTTGTTGGATCGGAAAGATATTCCGTCGGTGGGGGCGGGAGAGTGTCCGATGGTGGGGTTGGCACCGGCGATCGCGAATGCGATTTTTGATGCGACCGGCGTGCGGTTACGGGCGTTACCGCTGGTACCGAATGGGCTGAAGAATAGCTAGTTCGGCCTGATAACGCTTCATTCGCCGCTGCGCGGCTTGCTTCGTTTCGCCGCCGGCCTTTGGTGGTGACAGTCTTGGGCGACTAGGATTGCGTGCTTGCCGAAAGCGTCCGCTTCAGCTGCGCTGCGATGCAGATTTGGCCAAAGAGCTTTCCGTATCAGGAAGCGACACGGTGATTTTTCCGACGGTAACTCGCCGCGCCTGGAGATTCTTCAGCTTGAAGATGACGGCGGAAGTGACTTCTTGTCCCTTGGAGACGATCAGGGTTCCGCCCGGCCCGCGAACCTCGTCCTGGATAATCATGCCGGGAGTAAGTTCGTCGATGGCGCATTTCTTGATCTCGCCATCTTCCGCGTTGGGATCGAGAGACACCAGCGCGTCGAAAAACGCCCGACTGAAGTTGGGGTTCAAACGGGCGAGCTGATGAGCTGCCTCCGTGCGTGAGCTGCCCTTATGAATGGCTTCCTCGTAGGCGAGGACGAGCCGAAGAATCTCGGCTCCGCGCTTGATATCGGTGTCTGCGTTGCCGTCCGCTGAGGCGGCATTGTTCTGATGTTCAATCATCCAGGCTACCGGCTCCAGTCGTGGAATTTTCGACAGGAGGTCGTAGGCTACGCTGGGGTGAGCTGCATATTGGGTTTGTTCGTGAGGCGATAGCGGTTCGCCTTGATAGACCGCGTCGATGGTTTCCGGAGCCAGCGTGACACAACCGAGTTGCGAGAGCATAGCGGCGACTTCGTATTGCCAGGCGTTTTCCAATTTCATGGAGCGAGCAATGTGGCGAATGTAGCGGCGCGCCCGTTGGGCGCGGCCGAACGCTGCGGGATTCACGAGGCTGAGGACTTCGGTGAGAACCTCGATGGTTCCGCGGAGAGTTTGCTCCAGAAGGTCCTTTTCGGCGGTGACCAGACGATATTGAACCAGGCCCGCGGTCAGGGTCTTAGCCATGGATTCGCGGGAGCACGGCTTCAGCAGGAAACGGAAAATGCTGCCTTCGTTGATGGCTTCGATGGCGCTTTCCATGTCGGCGTTCCCGGACAGGATGATGCGAATCGTGTCGGGTGAAGATGTTTTGATGGAGCTGAGCAGTTGAATGCCACCCATCCCGGGCATGCGCATGTCGGACACCACGACACCGTAAGGGCCACTGCTGGTAATTAACGAAAGGGCTTCTTCTCCGCCAACGGCGGTTTCGATCAGGAACTCGTGGCTGAGGCTGCGCCGGTATCCATCCAGGACGCTGCGGTCGTCATCAACCAGCAGGATTCGCTCGCGCATGATCGTCTCCAGGTACGCGGATTGCGAACGATCGCATGCGTACTGTTCAGTCATCGGCGGAAGCGGGACCTTGCTTTAGCGAGACTAGAGAACGTTCCAGGTTTCGATGGGTTGCTCCGTCACCGTGCGCCAAACCTCTTCGCGCTCGACGCAACCACATCGTTCCAGCGCGGCGGTATCGATTGAAGTATGATCCTGCATCCAGAAGGCATCTTTTTGCTCGTGGTAAATGCTGGCCACGTGCGTGGCAATGACGGTGGAGAAGCTATTACAGCGGGTGCGCGACGGTTCGTGATGCCACGCGACTCCTTCGACGACGGCCTGCGGCAATCCCCACAGGCCCAGCAGGTAGGCGGCGACTTCGGCGTGACTGCAGCCCAATACCTGCTTTTCCGCAGCGAACAGGGTGTATCCGCCTTCGCGCACCAGTGCGAGCACTGTGTTGTAACGTTGTCTCAGGGCAGAAGAGAGAATCAGCTTGCCGGAATCGTGCAGTAGGCCGGAGGTAAAACAGGCATCCATGGTCTGCCGGTCGGCGTTCTCCAACGCGGCAATCTTCTTGGCAAAGCTGGCGACGACGAGGCTGTGCTTCCACAGATAACTCATTTCGGCCTCGCCCAAGGAGCTGGAGCGGAATTTTTCGAACACGTGAGTGGAGAGCACGAGGGCGCGCAACGTATCGAGGCCGAGCATCTGGATGGCCTGCATGGCGCTCGAAACCTGGCAGCGCAAGCCGAAGAAGGCGGAATTGACCAATTGCAGAACTTTGGCCGTCATCGCCATATCTTGCGAGACCAGTTCAGCAATGCGAGGAATCGAAGGCTCGCCTTTCTGCAATTCGCTGGTGACTTCCAGATACAGCTTGGGAAGGCTGGGGATGGCTTCCATTTGTGAGACCACGGCGCGCAACTCCTCGTTGTGCAGCAGTTCGCCAACGGCGAAGGCGCGTTGCAGGCGAGTTTTCAGCTCGGCGGTATCACAGGGCTTGGCCAGGAACTGGTGGGTGGGGTCGACGGAACGGAGAATGGCCTGCTGGTCGGCCTGACCCGAGAGAATGATGCGGAAGCAGTGGGGAAACCGGCGTTTCACTTCTTCGAGCAATTGCGCCCCGGTCATGACGGGCATGCGCATGTCGGTAACGATAATGTCGAAGAGCTTCTGCTCCATCTCGTGCAGAGCCTCGTGACCTCCGTTGACAAAGACCATGTCCCACTCGGCGCGCATGGAGCGCAAGCTGCGTTGCAGGCCGGAGAGCACCATCGGATCGTCATCGACGAACAAAATGCGTTTTGGCATTTACGACATCCCCGGAGCCCGCGGAAGCTGGATAAAAAATGTGGTGCCTTTGCCGGTCTCCGTCTCGAACCAGATTCGACCTTTGTGTTTCTTGACAATGGAGTTATGTGCGAGGGATAGGCCCTGGCCCGTGCCCCGTCCCACACCCTTGGTGGTGAAGAAGGGATCGAATACCTTGGACTGAATTTCGGGGGGAATGCCGCGTCCAGTATCGGCGACAGAAATGATGGTGCAGTCTTTGTCCTGGGTGGTGCGAATGGTGATTTTCCCTTTTCCCTTCGACGCATCGCCCACGACTTCAGCGATGGCGTGCGCGGAATTGATGAGCAGGTTGAGGAAGACCTGATTGAGTTCGCCCAGGTGGCAGGGGACCAATTCCATATCGGGCGCAAGAACGGTCTCGACTTCGGCAACGTACTTCCATTCGTTGCGGGCGACGGTGAGGGTGGTGAGGACAGCTTTATTGATATCGGCAAGCTGTTTCTCGTCGGAACCGGGATGGGAAAATTCCTTCATGGCCCGGACAATTTTTGCGACCCGGGCAATCCCTTCCAAAGACTGATCCAGCGCCCGAGGCACTTCGGTCTGCAGGTAGGCGGCATCGCAATCGTTCAGAATCTGGCGCACTCTCGCGAGCAATGCTGACGCGCTGCCTGCGTCATCCGTTTTCTGGAGCAAAGCGAAGGCGGGATCGAGCGCGTTCCAGGACTCCTTAACGAACCGGGCATTGTCGCCCACAAACTGAATCGGCGTATTGATTTCATGGGCGATGCCGGCCGCCAGTTGGCCGATGGCTTCCAGTTTCTGTGCCTGGCGGGAATGGGCTTCCGTGATCTTTTTCTCGGTGATATCTTCCTTGACGGCGAGGAAGTGAGAGGTCTGGCCGGAACTATTGCGGATGGGACTGATGACCACCGACTCCCAATAGAGATCACCATTCTTCTTCTTGTTGCGGAGTTCTCCGCGCCATTCCTGGCCACGGTTGATTGTGTCCCAAAGCTGCTTGTATTCCTGAGGAGAGGTGTAATCGGACTTCAGGATGCGGGGATTCTGCCCAATGGCTTCCTCCGCGGAGTACCCGGTGCATTCGCTGAAACGGCGATTGACGTAGGTAATGTTGCCCTTGAGGTCGGTGATGACCACCGAAACCGGACTCTGTTCGACGGCGACCGACAACTGGCGTAGGGAAGCTTCGTTTTGCTTGCGCTGGGTGATGTCGCGGAAGGTCCAAATTCTGCCGTAGTATTCGCTGTCCTTCCCGAACACGGCGGAAGAATAGCGATCGAGCACAGTTCCGTTCTTGAGGTGAATCTCGTCGCGGCTGGTCTCGTGCTTGTGAAGGTACAGATACTTGACCTTCTCGAGAAATTCATCAGGATTCTCGACCTGGTGCTGCACGTATTGCAGCAGCACGTTGTCTTCGTCGGTAACGCGCAGAGAGTCTGGAACGCCAAAGAGGTCTGCCAGTCGCTCGTTGCGGAGTACAACCTTTCCGTGCTCATCGACGACGAGAATGCCGTCAATGCTGGCGCGGACTTGCGCTTCCAGAAGGGCTGTTTTCCAACCCAGTTCGTCCTGCGCGCGCTTGCGGTCGGTAATGTCGGCGCCGACGACTAGAAGCTCTCCGTGCCCACTTTGGGGAAGAGTGATCCACGTGGCCTTGAGCCCGAGAAGCCGGCGGGCGCCTTTGGACTCAAACGCAATCGCATCCCATTTTTTGGGAGCCTTGGACTGGTCGAGAAGAGCGGCCGGAAAATGGGAGAGCGGAGAAAGCCACTTGATGCCGCAGGAGGAAAGCGGCTTTCCCGAAACTTCGGCGAGGCTCAGGCCAAAGGTGCGGGACGCCGCAGTATTCCAACGACGAATGCAACCTTTCGCGTCCAGCCCGATCAGGATGGAAGGTACGGCATCGATGAACAATTCAGCTTCGCGATGGGCCTCACGCAGAAGGGCTTCGGCGGCTTTGCGCTCGGCAATGTTGACGAAGGCCACCACGCGGCCAATCACCCGGCCATCGCTGCACATGGGATAGGACCAGAACTCGACGGGGAGCAGCGTGCCATCGGCGCGGCGAAAGGCACCATTTTCGGCATGCACGGCATCGGGCCGGGTCACGTCTCCGAGGGCCGAACAAGCATCGCTCGGACCGATGGGGTGGGCAAATTCGGGACATATCTGTTCGCGAATCTGTTTTCCGAGAAGCTGAGCGAAATCTGCGTAGCCAAGAAGTCTCAGGCAGGCCTTGTTGCAGAAGGTGCACTTCCCTTCCGTATCGATGCCATAAATGCCTTCCGCCGTGGAATCAAGCAGGAGTTGTAGTTCCCGCTCCCTTTCTCTTAGCTTTGCCTCCGCCGCATAACAGTCGTCGACAGAACGGGCGACTACGACGAAGCGCTCAACCTGATGTTTCCGGTTGCGGACGGCGCAGCCGTGCACCTCGACGTGATGAGCGGCTCCGTGAGCATCGAGACAGCGCAGGCGGACGACATGCCCGTCGCGCCCTTGCTTCAGCATTTCGTCGATGGCGCCTTGCAGGATGCCGCGATCCTCTGGGTGGATGAACGCCATGGCGTCTTGGCCGACCAACTGTGCCGGGGAAAAGCCGATGGTCGCGAAAGCAGGGTTTGCCTGTTCCAGGGTCATCTCAGGAAAGTTGACGACGAAAATCAGGTCGCCGGCGTTGTCCCAAACCGCGCGAAAGAACGTTTCCGCTTCCTGCAACGAGCGATTGACGCGGTGAGGAGTAGAGACGCCGCGGGGCGGACGAGACTGTTTAGCTTTGCGAGACGGTTTGCGCAACCGGGCCAATGCAAAAACCTCCCTGAAAATCGCAGGCTCCGACTATGGGGAATATCGGCAGGAAAGGCGATGGCATCAGGTGATTGCAATGCCACATAGGGATCGGATGGGAAGGGCTGGCCGGGAGGGACGAACGTTGGTCCATTGCGGCAAACATTTTCAAAATCTAATCAAGTCGCGAGCGCCAGAGGTCGATGTTGGAATTGGATCGGCTCGCATTGCCGGAGGTCTCCCTGCTTCACCGTTAAGGCGCAGCAGTTAACCCTTTGGCTCGAGGCCCACGATGCTGGGGAACAAAACGGACCAAGTCGAGTTTGGTGGGAGAGGCGGAGGGCGAAGGATCTCGCCTGGGAAACAACTATTGCTGGCTGCGATTTTTCTGATTCTCTTCCTGTCGCTGGACGGAGCATCGACGGCATCGCAGGCGTGGGAAGGGGCTCCTCCTTGTTACCTGCCTGTGGCACTGAGTCTGGCGTTGCTGCTGTGGGGAGGACCTCGCTCCACATTCCTGGTGTTGAGTTGCAGCGTGATTGCTGCGGAAGTGAATTACCACCGGCCATTTTTTTCCTGGTGCGGCTTACCGGGGGCGGTGGCCGTTTATCTGGGGTACGTCGCGATCGCTGTCATTCACAAGAAGTATTGGCCCATCGACTGCCGGCTCACCACGATCCGTGCGGTAGGGCGGTTCCTGATTCTGTCTTTTGCGGCTGCGGCGGTGAGCACTCTGTTTGGAGTGCTCACGCTGTTTGGGGATGGACTCATTGGGCATGGAGTGTTCCTGTCGACCGCCATGGACTGGTATGCCAGCGATCTGATCGGGGTGGTCAGTTTCACTCCGTTTCTACTGATTTTTGTGGGACCGAGGTTGAGCGCGTGGCTGTCGGGAGGACCCGAGATAGGAATCCAAGTCCTGCCGCTTCTTGGCCAGGGACGATACTCCCTGGTGGAATTCACGGCGCAGACCGTTGCGGTGGGCGCCGCGGTTTGCGCTCTGTTCGCATTGGCTCCGGCCACACCGTACCAACCCATGTACCTGCTGTTCGTTCCGCTGATCTGGGCATCGGTTCGGCAAGGAGCGAGAGGGGCAGCGCGCATCACGGTTGTGATCACGTGCGCGATGGCAGGGGCGGCGGCGCTCACGCATGCGCCACGGGGATCCATGCCGCATTTGCAGGTGGCGATCGTAGTCCTGGCGCTGACGGGTCTGTGCCTGGGTGCGGCGGTCAGTGAGCAGAGGCAAGCCGAACTGGACCTGCGGCGCCGCGAGGCTGCGTTGCGGGAAGCGCAAAGGGTCGCGCGTCTAGGGAGTTGGACACTGGAGACGGCCAGCGATCAGGTCACGTGGACGAAAGAGCTCTATCGCATGTTCGGTCTCGATCCGACGCACGGGGCGCCCACTTACCATGAGCAAGAGAAACTGTTTACTCCTGAATCCTGGCGTCTGCTCACCACCAGCGTCGAAAGCGCGGTTCGGACGGGGGCGCCCTATGACATTGAACTGCAAATCCGGCGCCCGAATGGAAACCTGGGATGGATCCGGTCACGCGGCGAACTTCAGTACCGATCGGATGGCGTTGTGTCGGGTCTTTGCGGCATCGCGCAGGACATTACCGACCGCAAGCGCTGGGAAGACGAATTGCGATCGAAGACGGCCCTGCTGGAGGCGCAGTTGAACTCGACGATCGATGGACTCTTGGTCGTCGATCCGGAAGGGCGAAGGATCTTACAAAATCAGCGGCTGCTCGAGATCTTTCAAGTCCCGGCAGCAATCGCCGTGGATCAAGATGACCGATTCATGCTGTCGCATGCTCTCAACCTGGTGAAGGATCCAAACTCGTTTCGAAAGCGAGTGCAATACCTCTATCAACACCGGGAAGAGGTTTCGCGAGAGGAAATTGAACTTTGCGATGGGAGGACACTAGAACGTTGGTCGTCTCCGGTGGTGGGCGAGAAAGGAGAATACTACGGTCGCATTTGGACGTTCCGCGACATCAGCGAACGGAGGCGTGCGGAAGAACAGGTGAAATTCCTGGCCTATTACGATGCCTTGACCGGCTTGCCCAATCGCACGCTGTTGCAAGATCGATTGGAAAAGGCGTTAGCCGGAGCGCGCCGCAGAAACGAGAAGGTTGCGTTGTTATTCCTGGATCTGGATCGGTTCAAGATCATCAATGATTCTCTGGGGCACTCCTTCGGCGACCTGCTGCTGCAGAATGTGGCGGAACGGCTGAAACGCTGGGCGCGGGAACAGGACACGATCGCACGGATCGGGGGCGACGAGTTTGTCATCGTCATCACAGGAATCAAGGAGGCGCCGGACGTGGCCGTGGCTGCGGAACGGATCATGGATGCGATGATGCATGAGTTCACGATTCAAGACCGGCACTTGACCATCAGCTTCAGCATTGGGGTAAGTATGTACCCCGACAACGGGCCCGATGGAGAAACCCTGATCAAGAACGCCGACGCCGCCATGTATTCCGCGAAAGAGAGTGGACGCAATAATTTCCGGTTCTTTACCGAGGAAATGAATGCCGAGGCCATGGACCGGCTGAATATCCAGAATGACCTGCGGCTGGCCCTAAAGCGGTATGAATTGTTCCTGCAATACCAGGCTCAAATCGACATTCACTCACGGCGCTTGACGGGATTGGAAGCGCTCATGCGATGGAATCATCCGGAACTGGGCATCGTGCCCCCCAACCGGTTCATTCGAGTGGCGGAAAACAGCGGGATGATTATTCCAATTGGGGAGTGGGTGCTGAGGAGCGCGTGTCGGGCGGCGTCTTCCTGGGAGCAACACGGAATCCCTCCGGTGACCGTGGCGGTGAACGTCTCGGCGATTCAGTTTCGCCAGGACGACTTTGCAGAAGTGGTGGAAGCGATCCTGAAAGACACAGGCTTTGATCCCCAGCGCCTGGAGCTCGAACTCACGGAAAGTCTGCTGCTGGAAAATGCCGACCACACGTTGCCGCTGCTGCGCAAGCTGAAGCAGATGGGGGTGAAGTTCGCAATCGACGACTTCGGAACGGGGTACTCCAGTTTGAGTTACCTCAGGCGATTCCCTATCGACAAGTTAAAGATCGACCGCTCCTTCATTCGTGGAGTGGCTACAAATCCGGGGGACGCCGCCATTACTTCGGCCATTATCAGCATGGGCAAAAGCCTGAATATGAAACTAATTGCTGAAGGGGTGGAAACCCAGGAGCAGATGCAGTTCCTGGCGGAGCGTGGATGCGATGAGGTGCAAGGGTACCTGTTCAGTGAACCAGTGCATCTTGACGCGGTGGTGGAACACGTGACACAACGGAACGCAATCGTCTGGGGCGAGATGCATCGTTCGGCTATGCACGGAAAAGGATAACCGCTTCGAGACGGCGTGGCTGCTCCCGAGAATACCCTCCGAGATGCATCGCTTCTATTGCGGGTCTGCCATCACGACAAAGGCCTGACCGTATTGCTTATCCAGAGTGTCCGCGAGGGCGTTGGCGTTATCGGCTAGTGGTTCCATCCCAACGAGCACTCGCCAAGTCTGATCGCCATCGCGATAGACCAACCTTGCGTTGCTGTATTTTCCCGAGAGCTGCTGGCGCAAGGAGTCGGCGTCATTCTTGTTCGCGAAGGAGCCGACCTGCACAGAATACACTGCCACATCGCGAGTGGGCGGCGTGCTGATCACCGACAGCTTTACATTCGTGATGCCCGGCATGGCGATCACTTGCGCCGCGGCGTGCGATAGATCGATGATGCGATCCTTCACAAAGGGCCCACGATCGTTAATCCGCACCTGCGTCGTCCTGCCATTGGAGAGGTTCTCGATTTGAACGACCGTTTGCAGCGGAAGAGTGCGATGGGCAGCGGTCATCTTTTCCATGTCGTAGATCTCGCCGCTCGCGGTGGGACGCCCGTCAAAGGGATGCCCGTACCAACTCGCAATTCCCACCTGGGTTGAGCCGCTCGGTTCGCCGGCCTTCTTTTTGCAGGCCGCGAGTCCAAGCAGAAGGAGGGCTGTACATACGAAAGGTATGCAAACTTTCGATAACTTCATGGCAGTACTCCCAAGCAGCGACGAATTATACGTCGCAGGCGTAACTGTGTAACGAAACTTGTGCCGCTGTCACTATGGAAATGTGGGGACAGTGAGCCTGCGTACGCGACGAGAAGATTCTTGTTGTACGAAGCAGTTGTTTCGTCTAAGATGCACAGCACTTTCAGGCACACTCCCTGATTATTCATTTGGGGCCCCTTTGGGCAGCACTGTTTCTTGCTCCTCGGTGAGACGGATCTCCGGCTAAGGCTGCGATCCGGCTCTTAATTCCGGCTTCCCAAAATGTTCGATACCTGTTGTGGAGGAGTGACCATGCCAAGGTCCAGCTATGTGTCCGTAGTTCGCAATTGCTCTGACTTATCCAACCATCGAAAGCTGAATTTGAGGGCACGCCTTCCCCTCCTATTACTGATAGTCGCCGCCGAGGTGGCCCTTGTTGGGTGCGCCAAGAAGGTAGCGGTGCCTGACCTGAGCCAGCAGGATGTAACTCAAGCCGAGCAAATGCTGACGAGCAGTCAGCTCAAGGTGGGCAATGTTACCGGCCTGCAGAATGGCAACTTGCAGGGGGCCTATGTGCAATCGCAGAACCCAGCTGCGGGACAACAGGTGGCCGTCAATACAGCCATCGATCTTGTCGCCGTGCCGCCGGTGCAGGTTCCCGACTTAACCAATAACAACGTATCGGATGCGGTGAACGCCCTGCAGAATGTCGGTTTAAAAGTGACGCTTGTGAAGCAGCCGACCAACAATATTTTCGCGCACAGCAAGGTGAAGTATCAGTCCGCGCCTCCGAATAGTTTGGTCCGCCGCGATTCTACTGTCATTGTCACGGTCGAGGCGCCGCCGAACCTGGGATCGTTGCTCGGTTTGGTAACGAAAGAACCGGCATACGAAAAGCTGAATCCGGAGTATCGGAATGTCCTGGACCAATTCCTGAAGCAGCCAGATGCGGGAGCACCTCCAGCGGGATCGGGCAGTGCAATTCCGATGGTCGTCCCTGCGACGGCTCCGACTTCAACCCCAACCTCAACTCCTACTTCAACTCCGGCGAAGTAACTTCGCTGCAGCAGAAGGTGATCGCGCATGGGGCAAGAGTTCGATCAGCGGCTAAGGGACTGGATCACCGGCCAAGTACCGGGAATACAGGTCTCGTTGGGAGCGCCGCAAGGAAAACCGACGGGCCGGGGCATCGGAGTGTATCTGCTGGAACTGCTGCATTCGCCGTTACCCAGCACGATGCGCCGGACGCCGCTGCAATTGATCCTGCGATACCTGGTGACGAGCTGGTCGGACGATCCAGAAGAAGCGCACAAAACATTAGTGCAACTCGCTTTTGCAGCCATGGAAAACACGACGTTCCAACTCGAGATGGAAGCGGTACCGGTAAGCGTTTGGAGCGCGTTCGGTGTTCCGCCACAACCGTCATTTGTGCTGCGGGTCCCGGTGCAGAAGGAGCGTCCCGAACCCGATACTTCGCTGGTACTGGAGCCGGCTCGCATCCAGACCGTACCGATGGTCAGCTTCCACGGCGTGTTACTAGGCACGGGCGACATACCGATGGCGGACTGCGTGGTCGAGGTGCCGTCGTTGAGGCTTTCAACCAGCACCGACCGCAAAGGGCGGTTTACGTTCAGAGGTTTACCGGCGGAAGGAACCAAAAACTTAGTAGTGAAAGCCAAGGGTCGCGTGCTGCCCGTGAGCTGCGACGAAAATTACACCAACAGCAACACACCAATGGTCATTCATTTCAGTCCACTGGAGGGATGAGATGGCATCAGCAGCGTTTCGCACACCCGGCGTATACATCGTCGAACAACCCGGGCCCAGAACAATTCAAGGCGTCGGCACCAGTGTTGCGGCATTCTTAGGCCAGCCCCCTGACGCCGGCGCACACCAGAACGAGGCCTTTGCCGTCAACAGTTGGACGCAGTTCTGCGCCGAATTCGCTCCTGGCGACAAGCCGCGGAGCACGAACCTGTCGCATGCGGTCTACGGATTCTTCCTCAATGGCGGTACGCGCTGTTACATCGTGAATGTGTCGGACAAAGATCCGATTGCGGGCACGGCGAACCCACGCTCCGGCTTGCAACTGCTCGAAGAGGTCGACGACGTATCCATCGTCGCGGCTCCCGGGCGCTCTGACGTTGCCAGCCACGAGGCCCTGCTCTCGTACTGCGAGAGACTGGGAAACTGCGTGGCGATCTGCGACCCGCCGCTGGACGTGAAGAACATTGACCAACTCAAGGTGGTGGAGACGGCGCCAATTCCAAAAGGTCCCGCTGCTGGCGGCGACGCCGGAGCAAAACCAGCTGCACCAGGATTGCGTCCGCGCGTTTCGCTGGGAGGCTTCGGAGCGTTTTATTTTCCGTGGCTCTACGTTGCTGACCCATTCGATCCGAAGGCGGATCTTCCCGCGGTACCGCCGTCGGGCGCGATGGCGGGAATCTGGGGGCGAGTGGATGTGAAGAGGGGAGTGCACAAAGCACCCGCGAATGAAACGGTCGCCGGAGCGCTGAATCTGACTTACCGCGTAACAAGCGCAGAACAGGCTGATTTGAACTCGCAAGGCGTGAACTGCATTCGCTTCTTCCCCAGCGTCGGCATGCTGGTTTGGGGCGCCCGTACCGTGGCCGAGGAATCGAGCGATCAGAGATACCTTCCGGTGCGCCGGCTGGGAATCTTTCTCGAAGAATCAATCAAGCGAGCCACACGCTGGGTGGTCTTCGAACCAAACGACCGAACGCTCTGGAAGACGATCCGCAGCGAGATCGTGGGATTTCTGACCAACGTTTACCTGGACGGCGCACTGATGGGGAGAACGGCGGAGGAAGCCTTCTTCGTGCAATGTGACGAAACCACGAATACTCCGGAAAGAATCGCCGCCGGCCAGGTCAACATTGTGATTGGATTCGCTCCCGTCAAGCCGGCCGAGTTTGTCATCTTCCGCATCGGGCAGTATCAGGCCGGTGCAGAAGTAGAGGCTCTCTGATCTACACAACCAGTTTGCTAGTTAGGAGACATCATGCCAGAACCAGCTGCAAAGGCACCGCAAACGAAGTCGGCAAATGCTCCCGGGACTTTTGTCGATCCATTTCTCAGCTTCAATTTCCGCCTCTCCATTCCCGGAGTCATGGAGGCCCGGTTTACGCAGTGCACCGGCCTGGGTGTGCAGATTGATTCCATTTCGTATATCGAAGGCGGGAGTTCGGTCGAACATCAGATTCCGGGCCGCGTTCACTACGATCCCGTGGTTCTACAGTGGGGGCTCACGGAATCTCCGGAACTCTTCACTTGGCTGCAAGCCTCCATCACGCGTCCGGTGCAGAGGAAGAATGTCCAGATTCTCGTGCTCGACCACGACGGAATGACAGAAAAAGTGCGTTGGACGCTGTACAACGCATGGCCTTCCCGCTGGAAAAGCGCGCCGCTGATTTCCTCGGTGAGTTCTGTGGCTCTGCACACTTTGGAGCTGGTCTATGAGTATTCCAAACCTTCATGACGAGCCGATGATCAGGGACCGCGAACGGTTGATGCGACGATGGACGCGCAGGCTGCGCGACTGGCTGAACGTCGTTCTCGACGAGCCGGTTGTTGGCGTCGCGGCCCAGAATTTGGCGCCGGAAGCTGCATTGTCGCAGGCTTCCGCCACCGGGCAAGCAATCCCTTCACCTGCAAGGGAGACCTTGGGTTCGTCTGGTCCGCCCGAAGCGTGGTTGAAACTCGTCCAGGAAGGCGCTCCGGAACTATTGCTTCCGGTCGAGGAGGGAGGCACACCGTGGGCGGGAATCAGGGCGTTTGCCGGGCAAGTGCCCCTACCGGATCAGCGGATACCCATGGTCAGTGACGCGACGGTTGATGCCGCGTTCCCTTCGGTCACGCCTCCCAGGCAGGAACCGCTGCGGGTAGTGGAATCAGCGCCAGTTCGGCGCCCTCTCGCATCGCCTCGGCAGGAGGAGAAGCCTGTGGCGAAGCCGACGTTGATACAGACGTTGGAGTCGACGATCACGCAGGTTTTTCGCCGGCATATAAAAAGCGAGCGCGTAAAGGAATCATCAAGTCAGGCGGCACGAATGACGGCAACATCCCTCGGCAACCAGCATCGGCGAATCGAAGCGGCTTCACCCGCTTACGACTCGTCTGCGTTGCGGGTTCGTGACCTGCGGGAAGAAGTGCCGACGTTTCCTCCTGCAGTAAGCCGCGAACCGGGAAAGGTGACGCTGGTTCCGACGGCTGAGGTCGCACAGGAACCGACAGTCATTCGACAATCTGTGGCACCACAACAGAGTCTCCCCTGGCGCTCCGCGAAGTCTGCTACACCAGTAGCAAATCCGGCTGTGGTCTCATCCGTTCGCAACGCGTTGCAGGCCGCACTGCCAACGGAGTGGCCGTCGAGGAAATTGGCGGTGCCACAGCCCGCGCTGAGCTGGCACCAGGTGGAGAAAACGCGTCCTGTTTCTGCCGTCGCGCCATCCGTGCGTCCGGAAATCGAATCGGTGCGGAAGGCAGCGGGTTTGGACGAGCTTCCAGCGCGCCAGCAGCAGCAGCCAGTTTTGATGCCTGAGAGTCAAACGTTCAGAGCCGCCATTGACTCGTCCTCTGCCCAGCAACCTAAGGCGGACTTCACCCGCAGTCAAACTTTTTCGGAGCTTCCGCAGATCACTGTCAGCGCAAGTGCAACG
>Ga0335070_10005174_pt1 | contig 15329 bp, 14 predicted proteins | sample Lox_Sample_13_FD_206722 | JGI IMG/M metagenome (GOLD analysis project Ga0335070, IMG submission 206722) | Soil microbial communities from Loxahatchee National Wildlife Refuge, Florida, United States - Lox_Sample_1.3 | ecosystem: Environmental > Terrestrial > Soil > Wetlands | place: USA... | reverse complement strand
CATGGCCGACCAGGAGAACGGCATCGGCCTTCTCGCTCCGGACCTCCGCGAGGATCTCCTCCGGGTCGCTGTCGGGCTCGAGCGACGACGTCTCGCGCAGATGCGACGAGAGCTTCAGCGCCCGCGCAACCGGCTCCGCCGTCTGGCGGGCGCGCGCGAACGGCGAGGTCAGGACGAGCGTGATTCCGGTCTCGAGCGCGGCCAGTCCCCGCGCGACCTCGCGGGCGCGCTTGTGGCCATCCTCGGTAAGCGTCCGGTCGGCGTCGCGGCCCGAGGAGGATCGATCCTCGGCCGCGGCGTGGCGCAGGAGCCAGATCTCCATCGCCTCTCAGTCTAGCGCGGGTGCGACTGGTATTCTTGCCGGCCATGACCCTGGCAGCCGGCGAACAGCTCGGTCCCTACGAGATCATCGCGCCGCTCGGCAAGGGCGGGATGGGCGAGGTGTACCGCGCCCGCGACACGCGCCTTCGCCGCGAGGTGGCGTTGAAGCTCCTGCCCGACGCCGCAGCCCACGACGCCGACAGCCTGCACCGGTTCGACCGGGAGACGCGCGCGGTCGCGACGCTGAACCATCCGTCGATCCTGGCGATCCACGACACCGGCTCATTTCGGGACGTGCCCTACGCCGTGACCGAGCTCCTCCAGGGCGAGAGCCTCGCCGAGCGCCTGCGCACCGGTCCGCTGCACACGGACAAAGCCGTCGAGGTCGCCGGCCAGATCGCCGACGGCCTCGCGGCGGCACACGAGAAGGGCATCATTCACCGCGACATCAAGCCCGACAACATCTTCCTGACCCACGAAGGGCGCGCGAAGATCCTCGACTTCGGCATCGCGCGCATCGAGCAGCCCGCGCGCACGGCGGGACTGTCCGACACGATCACGAAGTCCCGCAGCTCGAGCTCGCAGTTTCTCGTCGGCACCGCCGGCTACATGTCGCCCGAGCAGGTCCGCGGCAAACAGATCGACGGCCGCACCGACATCTTCTCGCTCGGCGCCACGTTCTTCGAGATGCTGACGGGGCGGCGCGCCTTCTCGCGCGACAGCCCGGTCGAGACGCTCGGCGCGGTCCTGCGCGACGACCCGCGCAAGCACCCCGAAGCCGAGAAGATTCCCGACCCCATCAAGGTCATGGTCTTTCGCTGTCTCGAGAAAGACGCCGCCGACCGCTACCAGTCGGCGCGGGACCTGCTCATGGACCTGCGCGCGTACCAGGCCGAGCGTCTCTCGCGCGCCGCCGAGCGCGTCCAGTTCCGGTCCGAGCCGCCATGGAAGCACCGGCGGACGCGGCTGTTGCTGCGGACGGTCGGGGCGATCGTCCTCACGGCCCTGGCGTTCTGGGCCGGATCGTGCTGGGAGCACGGCCGGCACGGCTCGATCACAGCCGGCTCGAGTCGGGGTCAGTCCTGATTTCTGATTTCGACGGCTGATCACCAGCCTGAACTGCCCCGCAGGAAGCGGTCCCGCGCGAACGACACGTCTCAGCCTGCTGGCGCGAGGGGCGAGCCTAGGCCGAGGCGAGGTTCGAGTCGAGGTCCGCGCCGAGCACCGGCAGCCCGTTCCGAGCCGCCCTGGGCTCGGGGATCGGCGCGGTGCAGCAGGCTTCGCGGCACGCGTCGTACAGCGTGCGGCGCTGGACGGGCGTATAGCCGGCGTCGGCGATGACGCGGCGCATCTCGTCCTGCGACATCCGGTTCCGCGCGCCGGCGGCGTAGACGACGTTCTCCTCGATCATGATCGAGCCGAGGTCGTCGCCGCCGAAGGAGAGCGAGACCTGGCCGATCTTCGCGCCCTGCGTCACCCAGGAGCCCTGGACGTGGACGACGTTGTCGAGGAAGAGGCGCGAGACGGCGAGCGTCTTCAGGTACTCGAAGCCTCCGGCCTCGTCGACTTTCCCGTCGAGCTCGGTGTTTTCCTTCTGGAACGTCCACGGGATCCAGGCGGTGAAGCCGCCGGTGCGGTCCTGCAGGTCACGGACGACTTCCATGTGCTCGACGCGCTGCGCGTACGTCTCGCCGACGCCGAACATCATCGTCGCCGTGGTGCGCATGCCGAGACCGTGCGCCGACTCGTGGACCTCGACCCACTTCTCTGTGGGCGCCTTCGTCAGCGACCAGATGCGCTTGCGGACCGAGTCCTCGAGGATCTCCGCGCCGCCGCCCGGGATCGACTGGAGCCCGGCGTCCTTCAGGCGCGCGATCACGTCGCGCATCGGCTGCTTCGTGATTTTCTGGAGAAAGTAGACCTCCGGCGCCGAGAGGGCGTGAAGGTGGATCGTCGGAAAGGTCGTCCGGATGTACCGGAACATGTCCTCGTAGAAGGTGAACGGCAGGCCGGCGTGGACGCCGCCCTGTAAGAGGACGCCCGTTCCGCCGAGGTCGATCGTCTCCTGGATCTTCTCGCCGATCTGCTCGTGCGAGAGGACGTAGGCCTCCGGGTGCTCGGCGGAGGGCCGGTAGAACGCGCAGAACTGGCAGCGGTAGACGCAGACGTTGGTGTAGTTGATGTTGCGGTCGACGATGTAGGTCGCGACCGACGGGTCGTTCTTGCGGTTACGGATCTCGTTGGCCGCGGCGCCGAGGGCGAGGAGGTTGCCTTCTTCGAGGAGCGTCACGGCGTCCGCGGCCGAGAGGCGCTGGCCCGCGAGGGTCGCGTCGAGGATGGCGGAGGTGCGGGAAGGGCTCACGGAGGCATTCTAACGAAGGCGCCCCCCTCACCCCGGCCCTCTCCCCCCTCACGGGTGGAGAGGGGCTTCTTGTGCCGGCTGAATCGGGTTCGTGGCGCCGCGACGGCGATGCTCTCTGGTCACGTCGCGAGCCGCCCCCTCACCCCGGCCCTCTCCCCCGCCGGGGGGAGAGGGAGTTCCATGAGGCCCCGAGACTACGCCGTCTTTCCCTTGCGCTGCGCGAGGTCCCGCAGGGCGAGGTTCTCGAAGGCAAGCGCGACCTGCCGCGCGAGGGCGACGAGCGCGCGGGCGTCCGGCGCCCCGGCGACCGCGGTGCGGCAGACGAGGATCAGCGCGACCGAGCCCAGCACCGTCATCGGGATCATGAGGGCCGCCACGACGCCGGCGGTCCCCTTGGTGGCCGGGACGAGGGCGCCCTCGGGCGTGCGCCGGACCAGGCCCGCGTAGGGGCGCTGCGCGGTCCGCACCATCTCGAGGACGGGCAGCTCTTCCTTGGCAAAGACCGTCTTGCCCGGCGTGTACGAGTCGTTGCCCCACACGAGCGGCGAGCCGAACTGGCCGAGGACCTTGAAACCGTTGGCCTGGCAGTGAACCAGCGCGCCGTCCGAGTAGAGCTCGCTCGCGTAACGCAGGAGCACGAGGCCCATCTCGCCGCGCCCCTGGACCGAGAAGAGCTCTTCGGACAGCGACAGGAACTTGCGCGCCGCGCGGAACGCGTCCGGGTCGGCGGGATCGGCGCCGGCCGGCTGCTTGTTGTCGTTCAAGGAGAGCAGCAGCGCCTGGACCTCTTCCTCGGCCTGCTCCTCGGCCGACTTGACCGGACGGCGCGTGAGCGGCGCCGTGTCGTCGGCCGCCCTGCGCTCGGCGAGGTCCACGATGATCCGCTGCGGCTCGACGCCGTCCTCGAGGAGGAAGTCGTTTTGCGCGTCGGGCGCCTCGGGCCCCGGCCAGAGCACGCCGACGCGGAACTCGAACTGCCCCTCGCTCCACGCCATCAGCGTCTGGACGGCTTCGGCCATCATGGCCTTGACCTCGGCCTCGACGTGGCCGCGCGACAGGACGCCCTTCTCGACGAGGGCATCGCCCAGGCGCATGCCCGGGAACGACGCCATGTACGCGGACGCCTCGTCGAGCTGTGAGCGCGTGATGACGTTGCGCTGTTCGAGCCGTTCGCCGAGCGTCTGGTGGTTTTCGGCGCCCGCGACCTGCACGATGCGGCCATTGCGGAAGAGGACGACCGCGCTCCGGCCGTCCCCGTGGGTCAGGAAAAGGCCGCCCGTTTTCCCGCTGACCTGCAGGACCTGCAGGATGTCGCACAGAGGCAGGTCCTCGAGGCGGCCCTCGAGCGCCCGTCCGTCCGGCGGCGGCATTTCGGAAGCGGCGGCGGCGTCCAACTCGCTCATCCCTTCTTGATGAAGTCCATGACGCGCTGCACGGTCTTCAACTTCCGGTCGATGGACGCGAACGACTGCGACGAGACGAGGGCCACGGCGGCTTGGCCGGAGAGGAGCTCGAGGAGCTCCCGGTCGAGCGGCGTGAACGCGGCCTTGTGCGACAGCAGCGCGTAGATCGACAGCAGCCCGATGAGGCGGTCCTCGTGCAGGAGCGGGACGCAGCAGATCGGCCCCTCCTGCTCCTCGACGGCGAAGAGAGTGCGCTTCTCGACGACGGCCGCCTGCTCGAGCGGGTAGACGGGCTCGGGCAGGTGCGTGATCTCGGGCGGCAGCTCCCCTTCGCGGACCCGGAGAGCGAAGTCGCTCTTGCCGTCCTCGAGGAGATAGAGCGCGAACTCGGCGCCGCCGATCAGGTTGACCGTGATCTCGACGATGCAGCCGACGACCGCGTCGGGGTCGAGGGTGGCGTGGAGCTGATACGTCGCCGCGTAGAGGTTGGCGAGGTTCGCCGAGTGCTCCTCGAGCTGCACGCAGCGGCGCGCGAAGTCGCGGTTCTCGCGCTCGAGGTCGGCCGCCGGGCGGGAGGCGCCGTTGCCATTACCGTTGCCGCCCGGCGCGGCGTCGGCGTGGCCGTTGCCGCTGGCCGCTTCGCGGGACAGCAGCGTCTGCGCCGCGTCGAGATCCTGTTCGAGCTCTCGCGCGCGGCGCGCCAGCCGCTCGGACTGTTCCGCAAGATCGGTCGACAGGGCGCGGCTCTTCTGCGAGAGCTCGCGCACGAGCGCCTCGAGGTTCGTCACGCGGGCTTCGCTCACGCGCGCCCTCCGGACGAGGCCGCCGGACGCGCGGTGCGGCGCAGGATCGCCGCCGGAATCCGGTCGAGCGCCACGACCTCCTCGGCGGCCCCGCGGGCGATCGCCTCGCGCGGCATGCCGAAGACGACGCAGGACGCCTCGTCCTGGGCGAGGGTCGCGGCGCCGGCCTCGCGCATCTCGAGGAGGCCGCGGGCCCCGTCGTCGCCCATGCCCGTCATGAGGACGCCGATCGCGCCCGCGCCGGCCGCCTGGGCGACCGACCGGAACAGCACGTCGACCGACGGCCGGTGGCGCGACACCAGGGGCCCGTCGGAGAGCTCGATCTCGTAGCCGTCGGCGCGGCGGCGCACGAGGGCGTGGCGGTTGCCCGGCGCGATGAGCGCGAGGCCGGGCCGCACCCGGTCTCCCGCCGCCGCCTCCTTCACCTCGACGCGGCAGAGGCCGCGCAGGCGCGCCGCGAAGGCGGCCGTGAACCCTTCGGGCATGTGCAGGACGGCGACGATTCCGGGAGCGTCCGGCGGCATGGCCTGGAGCAGCAGCGTCAGGGCCTCGGTGCCGCCCGTGGACGCGCCGACCGCGACGATCCGGTCGGTGGTCGCGGCCACTGGCGGGCCCGGCCGGGGCGGAAGGACGGCGTCGGCCGTCAGCCGCGGGGAGATGGCCGGATGCGCCGCGCGCCTGGAAACCCGCGCCTCGGCGGCGCCGCGAACGGCGTCGACGAGGACGACGGCGGACTCGTGCAGGAACTCGCGGATCGCGAGCCTCGGCTTGGTCACGACCGCGAGAGCGCCCTGCTCGAGCGCGCGCATCGCCAGGTCGGTCCCCTCGCCCGTCAGCGCCGAGCAGACGACGACCGGAATCGGGTCCTCTTCCATGATCCGGGCGAGGAACTCGAGCCCGTGCATGCGCGGCAGCTCCAGGTCGAGCACGATCACGTCGGGCCGCTGACGGGTCATCTTCTCCATCGCGATGTACGGATCGGCCGCGGCGGACGCCTCCATGCCCTCGAGACCGAGGAGCGTCGTGACGGTCTGTCGGACGACCGCCGAGTCGTCCACGACGAGCACCTGCAGCGGCCGGTCCCCCCGGCGGGTTCCCGCCGGAGCGGCCACCCCGGCCGACGTCGCGCGCCGGCTCATGCGGTCCTCCCGGCGGGCGCCGAGGGCGCCAGGCTCGCCGCCTTCGCCTTCGCGTGCGTGTAGACCGTCGGCACGACCGTCGCGACCCGGTCGGTGACGGCGTTCAGGCTCTCGGCGTGGCCGAGAAACAGCAGCCCGTCGGGGGCGAGCACGTCGAGGAGCCGATGGATGACCTTCAGCTTCGTCTCGAGCTGGAAGTAGATGAGGACGTTCCGGCAGAAGATCAGGTGAAACGGTCCGCGCACCGGGTAGCGCTCCTCGTTCAGGTTCAGGCGCTCGAAGCGCACGAGGTCCCGGATCTCCGGGCCGGCCTTCATGCGCCCTTCCTGCGAGGCGGTGCCGCGCAGCATGAAGGCGCGGCGATACGCGAGCGGGATCTCCTTCGCGCGGTCGACCGGCCAGACGCCCGCCTCGGCGCGCGCCAGCACGCGCGTCGAGAGGTCCGTCGCCAGGATCTCGATCTCGCGGCCCGAGCCGGGCGGAAAATGATGGAGCAGGAGCATCGCGAGCGAGTACGGCTCCTCGCCCGTCGAGCAGCCCGCGCTCCAGAGCCGCAGGAGGCGGGGCCCGCGCTCCTTCCAGACCGGGATGACCTGCCGCTCGAGGAACTCGAACTGGCGCGGCTCGCGGAAGAAGTGCGTCTCGTTGGTGGAGACGCAGTCGAGCATCTGGACCCGCTCCTCGCGGTCGTCCTCGTCGACGATGCGCCGGTAGTACTCCCCGAAGGACGACAGGTTCAGGGCCCGCAGGCGCTTGGAGAGGCGCCCGACGAGCAGCGCCTTCTTGGCCGGCGCGAGGTAGATCCCCGCCTCGCGCAGGATGAGCGCCTGGAAGAGCGCGAACTCGCGCTCGCTCAGCGGCCGGATCCGCTCGATCGCGTCGAGCGAGGATTCCGGCAGCGCGGCGGCGGCAACCCTCACGCGCGCTTCCCTTCCGCGGCCGCGGGGGCCGCCGGCGCGGCCGGGCGGGCGGCCGGCTTCGCCTCCGCCGACGCGGATTCCGCCGGGGCGGCGGCGACGTCGGCGAGCTCGGACGTCGAGAGCACCTTGTCGGTGTCGAGAATGAGGACGAACCCGTCGCCGAGCTTCCCGAGGCCGCGCAGGTAGTCGACGCGGACCGGCGCGCCGAAGGACGGCGCGGGCTCGATCTCCTCGGGACGGAACTCGACGACCTGGTTCACGGCATCGGCGAGCACGCCGAGGACGAGGCGGCCGCCGTCCGAGTCCACCTCGACGATGACGATGCAGGTGCGCTTGGTGACGGCACTCTCGGGCATGCCGAACTTGCGGGCGAGGTCCACGACCGGCACGACGCTGCCCCGCAGGTTGATGACGCCGCGGACGAACGCCGGGGTCGAGGGCACGCGCGTCACCGTCTCGTGCTCGATGATCTCGCGCACGTTCAGCACGGCGATCGCGAACTCGCCGCCGGCGAGCGAGAACGTCAGGAACTGCGCCCGGTCGGGCGTTCTGGCGGCGGCAGACATCGGCATCATGGCTTCCGATCTCCTTTTCAGAACCGCCGGAACTCGCGCTCGGGCGCGCCGCCGAACGCCGCGGGCCGCCGCGCGGGCGCGAAGGCCACGACCGGCATGGGGACGGCGGGCGCCTCGGCCGAAGGCTCTTCCTCGGCCTCGGGCTCGGCGTCGCCGGCGGGAGCGGTGCTCGCTTCGGCCGCGGGCGCCGCCGACGCGTCGGTGCGGAAGAACGCGACGACCCGATGGAGCGCCTGGGCCTGGCGCAGGACCGCCTCGGCCTGCTGGCGCATCGCGTCGGCCTGGCTCGACATCTCCTCGGCCGTCGACGACAGCTCCTCGGCCGACGAGGCGTTGCGCTGCGTGATCTGGTCGACGTTGCCGAGCGCGCGGTTGATCTGCGACACGCCCGAGGACTGCTCGAGCGACGCCGCCGCGACTTCCTGGACGAGGTCCGTCGTCTTGCGGATCGCCGGCACGAGCTCGGCGAGGAGGTGCCGCGAACGCTCCGCGACTTTGACCGAGGTGCCCGCGAGGCCGCCGATCTCCTTGGCCGCGGCCTGGCTGCGCTCGGCGAGCTTGCGGACCTCGGTCGCGACGACCGCGAAGCCGCGGCCGTGCTCTCCCGCCCGCGCGGCTTCGATCGCCGCGTTCAAGGCGAGCAGGTTCGTCTGGTACGCGATCTCCTCGACGATCGAGATCTTCTCGGCGATCGCCCGCATGGCCGACACGGTGTCCTCGACCGACCGGGCGCTCTCGTCGCCGTCCTTTGCGCCCCGCAGCGCCATCTGCTCCATCTGGCGGCTGTTTTCGGCGTTCTGCGTGATCGACGCGCTCATCTGTTCGAGCGACGAGGTCGTCTCTTCCACCGACGCCGCCTGCTCGCTCGTGCCCTGCGAAAGGACCTGGGCCGACGCCGAGACCTGGCTCGACGCCGACGAGACCTGGCTCGCGACGCCCACCACCTGGCCGGACGTCCGCGAAAGCGCGTCCGCGCCCGACCGGACTTCGCCCACGACGCCGCGCAGGCGCTCGGCCATCTGGCCCATCGCCGACAGGAGCTGCCCGACTTCGTCGGCCCGGTGCGCCGGGACGGAAACCGCGAGGTCGCCGCGCGCGATCGCCTCGGTGACGCCGACCGCCTGGAGGATCGGCCGCGTGACGCTCCGCGCGAGGCGGACCGCGAGCGCGCCGCCGGCCAGCAGCGTGACGACCATGACGGCGACCATCGCGCGCGCGGTCCACGCCTTCTGAGCCACCAGGACTTTCTCGCGGTCGCCCATGCGCTTGAAGTTCGCGGCGGCGACGTCGCCCGCCGCGGCTTCGAGCCGCTCGACGGCCTCCTTGTAGGAGTTCATCTCGCGGCTGACGTCGGCGGTCGACTTCAACGACCGCTGCCGCACGAGGCCGACGACCCGGTAGAAGCCGGACTCGTAGGCCGCGAGGTCGGTGCGCATCGCGCGCGCCGTCTCGCGCTCCTCGGGAACCTGGGTGTCGCGCTCGAGGGTGGCGAGCCGCTCGGTCAGGCGATAGCGCTGGTCGTTCCACCGGGCCAGGTCCTCGCCTTCCAGGTCGGAATTGCCGACGTGGACGGCGAGCTCGCGCTCGAAACGCCGCATGGCCTGGACGTCGGCGCGGGCCGACGCCGAGACCGACGCGAGCTTGGCCTCGTGAGCGAGCATCGAGGACGTCATGTCCGACACGCGGGCGATTCCCGTGTACCCGAGCGCGGCCACGACGACGGTCATGGCGGCGCCGAGGGCCGCGAACAGGCTCAGCCGGGTTCCGATCTTCAGATCTCGGAGCATGGCGCCCTCAGGATTCCCAGGTCCGCCGGAAGTCGCCGTCGGCCGCGCCGTTGCCGCCGCCGTTGCCGCCGCGCGCGGCGAGAAACGGCGCGAAGGCCGCGGCCTCGCTCGCTCCGGCCACCGCTTCCCACGGGTCCGCCGTTTCGACCGGCGGCGCGGGCGCTTCGCCCGCGGGCGCCGGCGCCTCGACGTTGCCGCCGATGCGGAAGAACGCCATGAGCCGGTGCAGGCTCTCGGCCTGCTTCAGGACCGCCTCGGCCTGCCGGCGCATCGCGTCGGCCTGGCTCGCCATCTCTTCCGCCGTCGACGAGAGCTCCTCGGCCGACGAGGCGTTGCGCTGCGTGACGTGGTCGACCTGTCCGAGCGCGCGGTTGATCTGCGACACGCCCGAGGACTGCTCCGCCGACGCCGCCGCGACCTCCTGCACGAGGTCGGTCGTCTTGCGGATCGACGGCACGAGCTGCTCGAGAAGCGCCTCCGAGCGCTCGGCAAGCCGCACGCACGAGCCGGCGAGGCCGCCGATCTCCTTGGCCGCGGCCTGGCTGCGCTCGGCGAGCTTGCGGACCTCGGTCGCGACGACCGCGAAGCCCCGGCCGTGCTCCCCCGCCCGCGCGGCTTCGATCGCCGCGTTCAGCGCGAGCAGGTTCGTCTGGTACGCGATCTCCTCGACGATCGAGACCTTCTCGGCGATCGCCTGCATCGCGAGCATCGTCTCCTTGACCGACGCCGCGCTTTCCTCGGCGTCTTTCGCGCCCTGGAGCGCCATGTGCTCCATCTGGCGGCTGTTCTCGGCGTTCTGCGTGATCGAGGCGCTCATCTCCTCGAGCGACGACGTCGTCTCTTCGACCGACGCCGCCTGCTCGCTCGTGCCCTGCGACACGACCTGGGCCGAGGCCGAGACCTGGCCCGACGCCGACAGGACCTGGCCGGACACGGCGACGACGTGGGAGGAGGCGTTGGTCACCGCGTTCGCCCGCGTGCGGACGTCGCCGATGATCCCGGCCAGCCGCTCGACGAACCGGTTGAAGAGCGTCGCCATGTGGCCGATCTCGTCGCGCGAGGCGACGGGGATCCGGCGCGTCAGGTCGCCGCCGCCCTGGACCATCTGCTCGAGGTGGAACGTCATCGCCGAAAGCGGCGCGCTGACGGCGCGGGTCACGACGAGGGCCACGCCGATCGAGAGCACGAGGCAGACCAGGGCGATGCCCGACATCGCGCCCCAGCGCCAGTGCTGGCTCGCCCGCGCGGACGCGAACGCCGCCTGCACCGCGTCGCGGTCGTGCCGCGTGCGGCCCTTCAGCGTCTCGGTGATCTGATTGAACTGGGCCGTCATGGACGTGAGACTCTGGGTGAGGTCCTCGCCCGACTTGGCCGAGATCATCTTGCGGCTGACGGTGCTCGCGAGCTCCCAGTAGTCCTGGAAGGCCCGGACCAGCTTCTCGCGGTCGTCCCGGTCGATGACGGGGTTGTCCTTCTCGTCTTCGAGCCGTTTCAGGAACCGGTCGCGCAGCGCGGACGCGCTGGTGAGGCCCTCGGCGTCCTGCGCCGCGACGGCGTCCTGGAGCTGGCGCTGCAACGCCGTCAGCGTGTCCTCGAGGTCGCGCGAGAGCTCGAGCGACGGGACGAAGCCGGACTCGATCAGGCCGAGCTGCTTTTCCTCGCGCCGGCCCAGCACGAAGTTGACGGCAATGAGCAGCAGGAACCCGACCGCGGCAAAGCACGGAAGGAGGATCACCTTCCAACGGAGCGTCAGGTTCTGGAACATGGGCTTCTCCTTCTCCGTCGGCCGCGTCAGTCGGTGACCGCGACGACTTTGACGCCCGACACGTCCGAGCCGGCCCAGACGTAGCCGATCGCGCCCGGCGCGTCGCGCACGTACGCGACGACGTCGGCGTCGCTCCCCTTCTCCGGCGGCGGAACGCCCTTGCCGGAGAAGATCATCTGCTGCCAGTACGCCGAGACGGCGATGACCTGCTTGCCGAAGATCTCGAGGTCGAAGCGCTGCCGCACCGGCGACTTGCCCGGCGGCTCGACCGGCATGACGGGATGGCCGTCGGCCCAGCGGGGCGTCTTCTTCAGGAACATCTCCCCGAGCTTCAGCCGCGAGAGCTGCGTCGTCGGGTTCGAGACGTTCACGATGACCTTGTAGGCGCTGGCGTCCTGCGCGCCGACCCGGCCGGCCGTGAGGCCGAGCGCCGCGAAGACCAGGATCCGAACGAGACGTTTCATGGCCGACTCCTATCCGCTCAGGCCGCCGTCGCGGCCGCGTTCTGAGACAACAGGTTTTCCAGAAGCCCGGGCACGTCGAGGATGAAGGCCACGCGGCCGTCCCCGAGGATCGTCGAGCCGCAGAGACCGCGCACGCCTTCGAACAGATCGCCGAGCGGCTTGATCACCGCCTGGCTCTGGCCGTGGAGGCGGTCCACGACGATCCCGACCCGGGACAGGTCGTGGCGGACGACGACCACGCTCTCGCGCTCGGCCTCGCCGCTCTGCACGCCGAACACGTCGCGCAGCCGCACGAACGGCAGCGCCTCGCCGCGCAACTGCAGGATGCCCTGGCGCTCCCGCCGCGCGCCGCGCGCCGGCAGCTCCATGCACTCGACCACGCGGTCGACCGGGATCACGTAGGTCTCGCCGCCGATCCCGACGCCGAAGCCCTCGATGATCGCCAGCGTCAGCGGGAGCCGGATCTTGATCGACGTCCCCGCGTCCGGCCAGCTCTCGATCGCGATCGAGCCGCGCAGGGCGGCGATCCGGTCGCGCACGACGTCCATGCCCATGCCGCGCCCGGACCACTCGGTGACGCGCTCCGCCGTCGAGAAGCCGGGCTCGAACACGAGCCGGTAGAGCTCGGCGTCGGGCAGCTTCTCGGGGCTCTCGGCGAGGCCGCGCCGGCGCGCCTCCTCGACGATGCGGTCGCGGTTGAACCCCGCGCCGTCGTCGGCGAGCTCGATGACGATCGACCCTGCCTCGCGCCACGCCGACAGGGCGATCGCGCCGCAGGGGTCCTTCCCCTTGGCCTGGCGCACGTCCGGCGCCTCGATGCCGTGGTGCAGGGCGTTGCGGATCATGTGGGTCAGCGGGTCGCGCAGGTGCTCGATGATCGTCGTGTCGACCTCGACGTCCTCGCCCTGGATCGCGACGCGCGCGAGCTTGCCCTGGGCGGCCGCGAGGTCGCGCACCGTCCGGACGTACTGGCGGAGCGTCGGCCCCACGGGGACCATGCGCACCTGCATGACGAGGTCCTGGAGCTCCGCGTAGAGCTGCGCCGCGTCCTGATGGGACTCGAGGGCCGCCGCGGCCGCGCCGTCCTCGAGCAGCTGACGCTGCCGGCCGCGGGGGTTCGCGATCTCGCCGGCGAGCGTCATCAGGCGGTCGAGCTTGTCGATGGCCACGCGCAGGGTGCGGCCGCTCTCGCCCGGCCGCGCCGCGGGCTCGGACGGAGCCGGCGCCGGGGCGGCGGCGCGGGACACTTCGGGCGCGGCCGGCGTCCTGAGCGCTGCGCTGCCCGCCGAGAGTCGCCTGAGGACTTCCTGGTGCTTCGCGCCGATCTCGTGGTTGCCCTCGACGGCGACGGGCAGCATCTCCCGCAGCGCGTCGACCGATTCGAGCAGCGCCGTCACGAGCCCGGCCGTCACCGGCTGCGCCCGTTTGCGGAGCTTCTCGAGCTGGTCCTCGAGCGCGTGCGCGAACTCCGCGACGCCGGTGAAGCCGAGGGAGGCCGAGTTGCCCTTGAGGGTGTGGGCCATCCGGAAGACGAGCTGCAGCGTCTCCACGTCGTCGGGCTGGCGCTCGAGCGAGAGCAGGCCCTCCTCGATCGCCCGGAGGTTCTCCTCCGTCTCGGCGATGAAGGTCAGCAGCAGGGCTTCGGCGTCGAATTCCATCGTCGTCCTAGAGCTTCGCCACCCAGGCGTTGCCGCGGTCCGTGTGGAAGATCAGCTTGCGGCCGGAGCGGCCGGCCACGTCGTGCGAGACGACCGGGATCCCCAGCTCCTCGAGCCGCTTGAAAGCGACGGCGACGTTCTTCTCGCCGAGGTGGCCCTGGCGCGCCTGGAACGCTTCGAGGACGCACGCCCCGCCGAAGACCTTGGCCTGCAGGCGGCCGCGGACGGCGCCGACGGCGAGGAGCCGCTCGACGAGCTGCGCCACGGCGACGTTGCCGAACCGCGGCGAGCCCTTGCCCGCCCCGGCGAAGAACGGCAGCAGGTAGTGATTCATGCCGCCGACCGACGCGATCGGATCCCACAGGCAGATCGCCACGCAGGAACCGAGCACGGTCGTGACGGCGCACGGCTGGGCCGAGGCGTAGAGCTGCCCGGGCTGGAGGTACACGCGGATCAGGTCGCGGCTCTCCTCGCGCAGCGACGCGCCCGGCTCGAGCTCGTCGACCTGCTCGCCCGCGGTTTCCGGCCAGGCGGCGCTGCGCCGCTCGACCGTCATCGCGCCGCCCCGGCGGCGGCGACCGCGCGCGACTGCAGCTCCGTGCAGTAGAGGGCGCGGGCGGCGTGGGTCGCGATCAGCTCGAAGAGCTCGTGGTCGAGGGCGACGAGGCCGCTCTTCTGCGGCAGGAGGCGGAAGATCGCGACGGCGCCGAGGAGGCGCCCGTCGTAGTGGAGCGGAATGCACGCCGCGAGGTCCTGTTCCTCCGGGCGCCGGCCGGCGTCGTCGTCGCGGCCGGACAGGAACATCTGGCCCGTCCGCGCGCAGCGCCCGATGACGCCGCGGCCCAGCGGCACGGTCCGGAACGGCCCCGGCTCGATGCCGAGCGAGGCCACGAGCGACAGGGACGCGCCCGAGCCGTCGGCCTCGAAGAGGGCGATCTCCTCCGAGCCGATGAGGTTGCAGATGATGTCCTGGACGATCGCGAGGGCCTCGCCGCGGTCGAGGGTCGCGTGCAGGCGGTAGCTCGCGACGTAGAGGCTCGCGAGGTCCGTGTTCTGCTGCTCGACCTCGACGTACTGCTCGGAAAAGCGGCGGTTCTCTTCTTCGATCGCGGCGAGGGTCTTCTGGAGCCGGTCGCGCTCGACCCAGTGGCTCTCGATGTCTTTCTGGAGGCTCGCGACCTGCTCGTTCAGGAACCGGTTCTCGCTCTCGAGCGAGGCCGTCAGCACGCGCAGCTTCCCGTTTTCCTCGAGGAGCGCCTGGACGTACCGGCGCGTGTCGTCCCGGACCTTCTCGACGTAGGACTCGGGCGATCCCGGCCCGGGCTTCATCGCTTTTCCTCGGCGAGGTAGCTCTCGATCTTGGTCAGGAGCTCGAGGCTCGAGAAGGGCTTCGTGATGTAGTCGCTGCAGCCGCTCTGGAAGCCGCTCTCGACGTTTTCCCCTTCGCCGCGCGTGGTGACCATGATGATCGGCACGCTCTTCATGCCGTCGTCCTCGCGGATCTTCTTGCAGACCTCGAAGCCGTTCATGCGCGGCATGATCACGTCGAGGAGAATCAGGTCGGGCTTCTCCGCGAACGCGCGCTCGACGGCCTCGGACCCGTCCCTGGCGGTGACGAGGTCGTAGGAGCCCTTGTTCAGGATCATGCGCTCCATCATCAGGACCGTGTTCGAGTCGTCGACGAGCAGGATCTTTTTCCGCGGCATCGTGTCCCTCACTCTTTGGTTGCTCTTCAAACCCGGTTCACGCCACGCCCATCAGGGTCGAGGCGATCTGAGCGACTTCGGCGAGCGGCTTCGGTTTCTGGAGGAAGGCGTCGGCGCCGCGGCGGCGCGCCTCGGCCTCGATCTCGCGCGACCCGTAGGCGGTCAGCAGGATGATCCGCGTCTCGCGCGAGCGGGCGCGGACCGACGCGATGACGTCGAGGCCTTCGGCGCCCGGCGTGCCCGAGAGGCGCAGGTCGAGGATCGCGAGCGCGTAGCGGTTCTTCGCCAGCAGCGCCTCCGCTTCCTGGGTCTCGCGCGCGCAGTCGACGGCGTAGCCCTTCGTCGCGAAGTACTCGCGCATCGCAAACAGGATCGGCTCCTCGTCGTCGACGATCAGAATTCGGGTCGTAGTGGCCTGTGGAACTG
>Ga0335070_10005173_pt1 | contig 15330 bp, 15 predicted proteins | sample Lox_Sample_13_FD_206722 | JGI IMG/M metagenome (GOLD analysis project Ga0335070, IMG submission 206722) | Soil microbial communities from Loxahatchee National Wildlife Refuge, Florida, United States - Lox_Sample_1.3 | ecosystem: Environmental > Terrestrial > Soil > Wetlands | place: USA... | reverse complement strand
ACTCGTAAGGTACCAGTTTCTCTCCCCCCTGAGCCTTCAAGTCGGACAACGATCTTTCAGCCGCGTTCATCGCTTTCATGGCTTTATCATAAAAGCACCCGGAAAAAGAGAGGGAGAAGAAGGCCAACACCAACAACAACACCCAGATTCTTCTGCTCATGGATTCACCCCCTTTCGAATTGTTCTTTATATTTGTTTCTATCACCGTATTGGAAAATGGTCAAGGATTAAATTATGGGATTGTTTTTCTACGAAGATGTCGTTGGTAAAAAATCGTCTGGGGAAGAACGGCGATTTCGGGCGTTGGGTCCAATGATCGTTTTTCTTTGCCGCCTTCATCCATGGTGACAATTGACAAGATCTCCAGAGAGCTAAATGAAACTTGAAAATGAACCCATATGGGGATAAAGTGATTGGAAAAATGAAGACCGCCTTTATCTATACCGATGCCTATCTCGATTATGATTATGGTCCTACTCATCCGCTCCAGATCGCCCGTCTCAAGTTAGCCTACGATCTCATCAAAGGCTACGGACTCCTGGACCTCCCATCCGCTCAATTCATACCGACCAACAAAGCCGAGGAGAAAGATTTGCTTTTCTTTCACAGCGAGGAATATCTGAATATATTGAAGCAGGCAAATGAGGGGCATTTCGTAGGAGATGCTTATCTCTATGGCTTGGGGCCGGGAGACAATCCCATCTTCCCGGGGCTTTTTGATTGGTCACTTTTACTGGCTGGAGCAACCCTTCAGGCAATTGATTTTGTTGTGAGCGGAAAGGGAGAGATTGCATTCAACATCGCTGGAGGCCTTCACCATGCGATGCGGTCACGAGCTTCTGGGTTCTGTTATATTAATGATCCAGTTATTGGCATCATGAGACTCTTAAGTCGTGGGAAGAGAGTAGCCTACATCGATATCGATGCCCATCACGGAGACGGCGTTCAGAAGGCATTCTACGGGAGCAACCGGGTGCTGACCATTTCACTCCACGAAACTGGATGTACCCTCTTTCCGGGGACTGGTTTTGAGTATGAGCTTGGAGAGGGAGAAGGAGAGGGATACTCTGTGAATCTTCCTTTTCCTCCTCATACGGACGACGAAATCTACGTTTGGGCCTTCGAGGAGGTTGTCCCCGAGCTCATCCATGTCTTCCAGCCTGACATCACGGTGACTCAACTGGGAGTCGATACATTTTATAATGATCCTTTAACGAACCTCGACTTATCCATTCTGGGTTATGAAAGAGTTCTTAAGAGGATTAGAGACCTGGCTCCGAGGTGGGTAGCGTTGGGAGGAGGAGGGTACAATATTTCCAACGTGGCCAGAGCTTGGACGCTGGCATGGGCAATAATGAACGGGATCGAGCTCGGGGAAGAGCTTCCGGAACCTTACTTGGAAGAAGCGGCGAAGATGGGAATTGAGGAGAAAGAACTGAAGGGGCGGCTGAGAATTCCTCTGCAAAACCACGGGAGGGAGAACAGAGCGGAGATGGAAAGGGTGGTCCGGTATATAAAGGAAACGGTTCTTCCGAAGGTTAAGAGTTAGGTCCTTAGGACTTGGCATGCCTTTTGCTTTCGATATTTGGTTTTCATTTGACATTTGTAACTTTTTGGTATATTTAGAACTTTTGAGGACGTTCCCAAATGCCTGAGAAGAGAAAATATGTTATTATCGTGGGGGACGGGATGGCGGACTATCCCGTTGAGAGTCTTGGAGGGAAAACCCCGCTAATGGTAGCCAGAACCCCCCACATGGATTGGATGGCCGAGTCAGGCGAGATCGGTCTGGTGAGGACCGTCCCGAATGGTTTTAACCCTGGCAGCGAGGTCGCTAACCTCTCCATTTTCGGGTATGATCCCGTTCGCTATTATACCGGCAGAGGCCCACTTGAAGCTGCCAGTCTCGGAGTTAAACTCGCGGCCGATGACATTGCCTTCCGATGTAATCTGGTTACTCTGAAATTCCAAGGGAATAACATTGTGATGGAAGATTTTTCTGCCGGTCACATCACGGATGAAGAAGCAAGGAAGGTGATGATCGATTTAGACAAAGAAATGGCAACGAATGAGATCCGGTTTTACCCAGGGGTGAGCTATCGGCATCTCATGGTCCTGAAGAACGGGGCGGCTCAATTCTCAAACCTGGAGAAGTTAGAAATTATTCCTCCTCACGACATCATTGGTAGGGAGATATCTCCCTTTCTTCCTCAAATGAAGGAGCCAATTCTTACCCTTATGAGGGAATCTCAGCGGCTTCTCAAAAACCACCCCGTCAATCACGCCCGACAGGCAAAAGGGCTCCCGCCTGCCAATTCCATTTGGCTCTGGGGGCAGGGGCGGTCGCCCAGGATGATTACGCTGAAAGAGCGATTCGGTATGGAGGGCTATGTGATTTCAGCGGTCCATCTAATCAAGGGGATCGGGATCTTGGCCGGATTGGAGACGCTGGAGGTCCCCGGGGCCACGGGATACTTTGATACGAATTATGACGGGAAAGTGCAGTATGCCTTGAGAGGTTTAAGAGAGAAGGATTTTGTATACCTCCATGTGGAGGCCCCTGATGAGGCTGGCCACATGGGAAACCTTCGCTTGAAGATCGAGTCGATCGAAGCCTTTGACGAAAAGGTCGTTGGGACCCTCTTGAAGGGAATGAAGAGATTCGAACGGTATAAGGTTTTGGTTCTCCCGGATCATCCCACTCCTCTTTCCGTCAGAACTCATACTGCCGATCCTGTTCCCTATGCCATGTATTCCAACGAAGGCACAACCCTGTCCGCCCATGGCAAAAAATTTGATGAGGTTTCTGCAGGTCAGTCTGGGATATCCGTTGAAAAAGGATTTGAGTTGATTGAAAGATTTTTTGGCCCATCTTGTTCCTGCTGAGGAGGGAGTTTCTGTGGCGAATGCGAGGACAAAATATATATTTGTGACCGGGGGGGTGGTCTCCTCTTTGGGAAAAGGGTTGGCATCGTCGTCGATTGGATCCCTGCTCGAACTCAGGGGGTTGAAGGTCAATTTTCTCAAGTTCGATCCATACATCAACGTCGACCCGGGAACCATGAATCCTTTCCAGCATGGAGAAGTCTACGTGACCGATGACGGGGCTGAGGCGGATCTCGATTTGGGACACTACGAGCGTTACACCGATGTGAAGACATCGAAGAAAAATAATTACACCACCGGGCAGATCTATGATTCTGTCATCTCCAAAGAGAGAAAGGGAGATTATCTGGGCAGCACCGTTCAAGTCATTCCCCACATCACGGATGAGATCAAGTCAAAAGTCTTCGATCTGGCGCAGGAGGTGGACATTGTGATCGTCGAGGTGGGCGGGACCGTCGGCGACATCGAAAGCCTTCCTTTTTTAGAGGCGATCCGGCAAATTCGTGGAGACGTGGGGAGGGAGAATACGCTCTACATTCATCTCACCTTGGTGCCTTACATTCAGACGGCGGGAGAGTTAAAGACCAAGCCGACGCAGCACAGCGTGAAGGAACTTCGAGAGATAGGAATTCAGCCTGACATCCTTCTGTGTCGTACCGACCGACTGCTTTCATCCGATGTGAAGGCGAAGATCGCCCTGTTTTGCAATGTGGATAAAGATGCGGTGATTACAGCCAAAAATGTCGAGACGGTTTATGAGGTTCCCATCGTCTTTCATCAAGAGGGACTGGACGAAAAGATTGTCGAGAAACTCAACATCTGGACCGGGCGACCGAGTTTAAAGGGTTGGGAACGGGTGATCAAGAAGATCAAACATCCCCGTTTCGAAACCACCATTGCCGTGGTGGGGAAATATGTCAGCTTGGTCGAATCCTACAAAAGTCTCACTGAGGCATTGATTCACGGTGGCATTGCCAATGATGCTCGGGTGAATTTGAAGTATATTGATTCCGAGCAAATCGAGAAGGAGGGACCGGAACATTTTCTCAAGGAGTCCGATGGTATCCTGGTCCCCGGAGGATTTGGGACGAGAGGAATCGAGGGAAAAGTCAAAGCCGTTCAGTATGCCAGAGAGAGACGAATTCCGTACTTCGGAATTTGCCTGGGAATGCAGTGTGCGGTGATTGAGATGGCGAGACATGGTGCGGGCTTAAAGGGGGCAAATAGTCAGGAATTCGATGCCCATACTCCGCACCCGGTGATCTATTTACTGGAGGAGTGGTTGGACCGTGATCAGACCGTCCAGAAAAGGACTTGTGACTCGGAAAAGGGTGGTTCCATGAGGCTAGGTGCCTATCCCTGCCGCATCGAAGAGGGGACTTTAGCGCTTGAGGCCTACAATAAAAAATTGATCTATGAGCGGCACAGGCATCGTTACGAATTTAATAACGCCTATATTGATATTTTAGGAAAAGCGGGATTGGTATTTAGTGGCGTCGCCCCTGATAAGGGCCTGGTTGAGATCGTCGAACTCAAGGGCCATCCCTGGTTTCTTGGATGCCAGTTCCATCCGGAATTTAAGTCCAAGCCCATGGACCCTCATCCTCTTTTCAGGGAGTTCATCAAAGCTTCTCTCCGTCGAGTGAAGAACTCAAAGCGAAAGACGAAAAATGCGAAGCTGAAAGCTCCCGCCTTCGCAAAGGCTTCGGCGGGCAGGCAAAGCTGAAGGCCATAAGAATTATTTCGGATTAAGAAAGGAAACAGGATTCATTGGATATCGTGAAAGAGGCGAAGCGGGTATTGAGCGTGGAGGCCCAATCCATTCTCGACCTGATAGAACGAATCGATGAGAATTTCTCACGGGCGGTCGAGTTACTCTATGACTGTAAAGGCAAAGTGGTGCTCATGGGCATGGGAAAATCGGGGCTGGTAGGCCGAAAGATCTCTTCCACGTTTGCCAGCACGGGGACCCCGTCCTTTTTCCTTCACCCCGCGGAAGGGTTGAACGGAGATTTTGGGATGCTATCGAAGAAGGACGTGATCATCGCCATCTCCAATAGCGGGGAGACTCGAGAGCTGTTGGAGGTTCTCCCCCTGATCAAACGATATGGGAATCGATTGATCACCTTCACTGGAAGTTTAACCTCGAGTCTGGCAAAAGCTGGAGATGTGAACCTCGACATTCATGTGAAAGAAGAAGCCTGCCCACTCAATTTGGCTCCGACGGCCAGCACGACAGCCACCCTGGCACTGGGAGACGCTTTAGCCATTGCCCTCATGGGGAAGAGGGATTTCAAAAAGGAGGATTTTGCGATCCTCCACCCGGGTGGAACCTTGGGAAAGAGACTTCTCCTGAAGGTGGAAGACCTGATGCACGTGGGAAAGGCCTTTCCGATGGTTTCAGAAAAGACATTGATGAAGGATGCGATTTTTGAGATCACCTCGAAGCGACTGGGGGTGACCGGAGTCTGCAATTCGGATGGGCATCTGGTTGGCGTGGTTACCGATGGAGATTTGAGGCGGGCCCTGGAAAAATTCACCGATCTTTTCAATCGAGAAGCATCTGAAGTGATGACGAAGAATCCCAAGTGGATCGAAAAGGATGCCCTGGCGGCCAAGGCCGTTCAAAGGATGGAGGAGTATTCGATTACTTCCCTCTTCGTCTTCAACAAGGCAGGGGATAAAGTCCCTGCCGGGATTATTCACCTTCATGATTTATTAAAAGCGGGGGTCGTCTGATTCAATTTCGGGATGCCGATTGAGGAATGCGGAGTTAAATCTTCATCATAAGTGAAATCAAAACCAAGAAAATTCCGCATTCCGAAATTGGAAGATGATTCTCTAAGGTTAACTGAAATGAAACGAATAAAGATTGCTATCCTCATCGCCCTCATCCTGGTTAGCGGGATTGTCCTCATCAGTCTCTGGGTGAACCTTCGGGAGAGAAAGACTTCGGAAGCGATCGAGAAGCATCCTGTGGTCTCGACGAGAGGCGCGGACACGCATCTGGAAAAGATTCGATTTGTGGAGGACAAGCATGGGGAAAAAACCTGGGAATTGGAGGCGAAATCGGTTTATCAGTATCAAGATCAGAACATGCTGGTCTTAGAGGATGTCAAGGTGACTTTCTATGCGAAGGAGGGACGAACCTTCTATCTCACGGGAAAGCAGGGAAAGGTGTATCAGGACTCGAAGAATGTGGAGCTGGTGGGCGATGTGGTGCTGACCTCGAGTGATGGATACCGGCTGAAAACTCATTCCGCTTCGTATCGCGACTCGGAGAAGGTCGTGAGCACTCCCGACACCGTGGAGATCGAAGGAGAACAGATTCGATTGACAGGAAAAGGGATGCTGGTCAATACGGAAGACAGGACGTTTAAGGTTCTCAGCCAGGTCAAGACTCAATTGAGAGGGAAAAAGAAGATATGAATCCAAAGAAGGGTATGGGTCTTTTCGTCCTTCTGCTCTCCCTTTTTCTCTTTTTGAATTGCGCAGAAGCGCAGGAGAAAAAGGGAAGCGCCAAGGATGGGGAGAAAGCCGGCAAGAGCGGAGGGATCGTAGGATTCACTGCCAGCCGTGCTCCCATCGATATTGCATCCGATACGTTGGAGTGGGACGGGAAACAAAACACGGCGACATACAAGGGAAATGTGGTGGCCAAGCAAGAAGACACAACCCTGTACGCCAATACCCTGATTATCATTTACAATCAAGAGACAAAAAAGGTAAAGGAGATCATCGCGGTCGGGAATGTGAAGGTTGTGCAGTTAGAAAAAAGAGCCACCAGCCAGAAGGCGACGTTTGATCAGGATAAGAATAAAGTTATTTTTGATGGAGAAGCAGTGGCTCGCGAAGGAACGAATGTGATTCGAGGAGAACGAATCACCTACTACGTGGAGGAGGAACGAAGCGTGGTGGAGCCGGTAAAGGGGGGACGCGTGAGCACGAGCATTACCCCACAGTCGAAGGAAGAAGGGGAAGAGAAAAAACCGAAAGAGGATAAGAAAAAATAATGGTAGCTGTAGGGAACGGTTTAAAATCGTTCTCTACTGAGCGTCGAAAAAGCAAAGGATGAAGATGGCGCACCTTTTTTGTGAGAGCTTAGTCAAGTCATTTCGTCGTAAGAAGGTTGTGGATTCGGTGAGCCTGACGGTGCGGGGTGGAGAAGTGGTCGGATTGTTAGGCCCGAACGGCGCGGGGAAGACCACCATTTTCTATATGATCGTTGGACTGTATCAACCCGACGCCGGAAAGATCTATCTGAATGACGAACAGATTGGTTCCCTGCCGATGTATTTGAGAGCGAGAAAGGGGATTGGATACCTTCCTCAGGAGCCGTCGGTTTTTAGAAAGTTAACCACCGAAGAAAACTTGATGGCGATTTTGGAGACCCTCCCGATCTCCAAGGAGGAGAGGAAGGAACGATTGGAGAAACTCTTGAAGGAGTTGGGGCTTTCTGCCGTGCGAAAACAGAAGGCTTATGTCCTCTCAGGAGGAGAGCGCAGGCGGGTGGAGATTTCACGGGCCCTGGTGCTCTCCCCTTCTTTCATCCTTTTGGATGAGCCTTTTTCAGGGATTGACCCCATCGCCGTTTTGGACATCCAGACCATTATCCGTCATTTGAAATCAAGAGGAATTGGAATTATAATTACAGATCATAATGTTCGAGAAACATTGGGGGTTTGCGACCGGGCATATATCCTCAATGATGGACGAATTCTGGAAGAAGGACCCCCCGAAAAGATTGCTCAAAGCCCGAAAGCGAGACGGATCTATTTGGGAGAGGAGTTTGAGTTAGGCACCAGGCGCCGTAGTAAAGAGGAAGAAAAGAACTCTATCAGTTCCCCCACGCAGGGGAGATTATGGGAGTGAGATGGTTTTAGAGATTAAACAAACGCCTAAACTTGTGCAGCAGCTGGTGATCACCCCTCAGCTTCAACAGGCCATTCGTCTTCTCCAATTGACACGCCTGGAGCTGGTGGACCTGATCAGCCAAGAGATGAAGGAGAACCCCCTCCTGGAAGAGACGGAGGAGGGAAGAGAGTCTGCAGAGAGCGAAGCACCGGCCGCAGGACAGGAAGAGGCGGAGGCCCCTTCGGAGCCCGAGGTGACTCCGGAGGTAAAAGGAACTGGAGAAGGGGTCGATGAGTACGATTGGGAGAGCTATTTAGAAAATTCGAACCTCACGCCATTTCAGCGGAGCACTTCTTCGGACGGGGAAGAAAGACCCTCCTTCGAAAATTTTCTCACCAAGAGAACGACGCTCACAGATCATCTTTGGTGGCAACTCCAACTCTCGCATTTCACCGAAGAAGAGTATGAAGCCGGGACGTGGATCATTGGAAACCTTGATGAAGATGGATATTTGAAGATCTCCCTGGAAGAGATCTGCTCAGAAACAAACCTTCCGATGGAGGTGGTGGAGAAAGTCCTGCGAAGGATTCAACAATTCGATCCGGTGGGAGTGGCATCTAGAGATTTAAAGGAATGTCTCCTGATCCAACTGGAACAGCTGAACCCTCGGGATACCATCGCAGAAAAAATCGTTTCCGAACACCTCTCTCTCCTGAAAAATCGGAATTATCCGGCCATTGCCAAACGATTAGGAATGTCTCTGGAGCGGGTGAATCGGGCGGCTTCAGTGATCTCCAGATTGGATCCAAAGCCCGGGAAGGCCTTTGGAGGAGAGGTGATCCAGGAGATCATCCCAGACGTGTACGTTTACAAAGTGGAGGGAGATTACGTCATCAATCTGAACGACGATGGAATTCCAAGACTCAAGATCAATTCTCTTTACCGAAATATCTTGAACGGAAGCCGTCTCACTCCGGAAGGGGACCGAAAATATATTCAGGACAAACTTCGGTCCGCCCTCTGGCTGATTCGCAGCATTCACCAGCGGCAAAGGACGATTTACAAGGTGGCGAAAAGCATCGTCAAATTTCAGAGAGAATTTTTAGACAAAGGGATTCAATTTCTCAAACCCCTGGTATTGCGGGACGTCGCCGAAGATATCCAGATGCACGAGTCGACGATCAGCCGGGTGACCCACAACAAGTATGTTCACACGCCGCAAGGGATTTATGAATTAAAATTCTTCTTCAATGCCGGGATCACCTCCACGCAAGGGGAGGCGATGGCTTCGGAAAGCGTGAAGAATTTGGTCCGGGAGATCATCGCTAAGGAAGATCCGCGGAAACCTTACAGTGATGAAAAATTGGTACAGATCCTCCAGGGGATGAACATTCATATCGCTCGGAGGACGGTTTCGAAGTACCGAGAGATGATGAGGATCCTTTCCTCCAATGAGCGGAGGAAGATCGTCTAATGCTCGTCCATTCGCCTATCGGTTGCGTCATTTTACCCGATGAACTCTTGATGAGATAAGGAGTTGGCCCATGCAGGTTGCCGTGACGTTTCGCCATATGGAGGCCGATGAAGCAGTGAAGGCCTACGTGAAAGAGAAGGTGGAGAAGCTTCAAAAATATGTAGAAAACCCGAGGGAGGTTCACGTCGTTTTAGCGGTAGAAAAATTCCGGCATATTGCAGAAATCATCATCCTCGGGAACGGAGGGACGTTCAACAGTCAGGGAAGGGATAATGACCTCTATGCCGCCATCGATCAGATGGTGGATAAGATGGAGCGGCAAATTCGCGAGCGAAGGGAGAAGGTGAGGCGAAAGAGACCCTCGTCTTCTTCCTCGAAGGTTCCACTCGCCTCGGTCGGAAAGGCGGGAGAGGGGAAAGAGGAAAGAGAGATCTCTTCCCTCGTCCAGAGAAAACGAACCATTGCCAAACCCATGTCTCTTGAGGAGGCACTCTCTCAATTGCACCTTTCGAAAAGAGATTTTTTGATATTTATCAACTCGGATTCTGGACAGATGAATGTCGTCTATCGCGCGAAAGACGGGGGTTACGGTTGGGTAGAGCCTCATGCGAAATAAGGAAGCCTCCACGGGGAAACTATGAAGATTATGGATTACCTGAATGAAGAGTGGGTGATCCCGGACTTGAAGGGAACGGACAAGCCATCCGTTCTCAAGGAGTTGTCCGGCGTCTTGGTGAAGCCCTGTCAAGTCTCCTCTGTCGAAGAACTGGTTCAAGTCCTCCTCGACCGGGAAAAGCTGGGATCGACGGGAATCGGAGAAGCGATTGCCATCCCCCATGGGCGATTGAAAAAGCTAAAAAGATTTTACATCTCTTTCGGCCGCTCCCTCAACGGTGTGGATTTCGATTCCATCGATCGGAAACCCAGTCAGCTCTTCTTCTTAGTGATGGCCCCGGAGAATTCGGCGGTGGATAACCTCAGATTGTTGAGCCGTATTGTCACTCTTCTCAAAGAACCTTCCTTCAAAAAAAGATTGATGGAGGCGCCATCCCCGAAAGAGCTTTTTCAAATCATCTCCGAAGAGGATGAGAAATATTAATCGATGAACAGTCTTCTCGTAAAGGAATTGGAGCAGAACCGAGAGCGTCATTTGGAACTGGCCCTCATGGCCGGTAGAAAGGGGCTCAAGAAGAAGATCACCCACTCCCAAGTCCAAAAGATGGGATTGGCCTTGACCGGGTTTGTCCAATTCATCAATCCGGAACGCCTTCAGGTCATCGGAAATACAGAGATGGCTTATTTTAGAACACTGACTCCGGAGATGCAGGAGCAGGTGATCCGTCAAATTTGCAGTCTGCCGTTATCTTGCTTGGTCATCACGCGGGACTTGGAGATTCCTGAACTTCTCCTCCAAGAGGCCGATGAGAAGGGGATCCCCGTCTTTCGGACCAATCTTCGCTCCTTCGATTTTATTGAGCGGGCCACCAAATTCATGGAGGAGAAACTTTCACCGACCAGCAGCCTCCACGGTGTGCTGATGGATGTTTACGGAGTGGGCCTCCTGATCCTGGGGAAGAGTGGGATCGGAAAGAGTGAATGCGCGCTGGATCTGATTCTTCGGGGGCACCGACTGGTAGCGGACGATATGGTTCATATTCAGAAGCGATCTCCCGCTTCTTTGATCGGAAGCGGTTTCGAGGTCATCCAACACCACATGGAGATCCGGGGATTGGGGATCATTAACATACGGAGTCTGTTTGGGGTGGAAGCCATCCGTGAGAAGAAGAAAATCGATCTTGTCTTTGAACTGGTAGAGTGGGATACGAACCGGGAGTACGACCGCCTGGGGTTTGAGGAGGAAACATATTCCATCTTGGATGTTGAGCTTCCCATGTTGAGAATCCCGGTCACACCCGCTCGGAATTTGACGACCATCATCGAAGTGGCTGTCCGCAATCACCTTTTGAAAGTGATGGGATACGATTCAGCGTTAGAGTTCGAAAAGAAGCTTCTCCGCAGAATGGAAGAGAGAGAGGGGGACCGATTTGAGGTCGAGGGCGAAGTGGAGTGAAGAACATACGGGTGATTCTGATCAGCGGTCTTTCCGGGTCGGGCAAAACAACGGCGATTAAGGTCTTGGAAGACATTGGTTTTTATTGCGTCGATAACCTTCCCATTCTCCTTTTACCCAAATTTATCGAACTCTTCGAACAAGCCGGCGGAAAGATCTCCAAGGTGGCAGTGGTGGAGGATATCCGGGGAGCGGCCTCTTATCCTCTCTCCGGGGAAGCCCAGAACCTGACCGGGGAGGGGCAAGCGGACACAGCCGGGGACATGAATTTTTTGGAGGATTCGCTGAGAATCATCCAGGGCTTGAAGAAAGAAGGTTACGGGATTGAAATCCTCTTCTTAGAGTCTTCCGATCCCGTCCTCATGAGGCGATTCAGCGAAACCCGGCGTCAGCACCCGCTGGCAGTGGGGGGGTCCATTCGAGAGGGACTCCGCCTCGAAAGAGAGCGGCTTCAAGGCATCCGGGATATGGCGAATCATGTGATCGATACGTCACAACTAAACGTTCATCAACTGAAAGAGAAGATCTTACAGTATGCCCAGGAGGGGAGGCATTTGAGTCGGCTGACGGTTGTCCTCCTTTCCTTTGGATACAGTTTCGGTATTCCTTTTGAGGCGGACCTGCTGATGGATGTCCGTTTTTTGCCCAACCCTTATTTTATCGAAGAGCTGAAACGATTGAAGGGGGATCATCCGAGGGTTGCGGAATATGTCCTCCAGTGGGAGGAGACGAAGGAATTTTTGCGACACCTTGAAGCGTTAATTCGGTTTCTTCTACCGCTCTATGAGAGGGAAAGAAAAACGCATCTGACCATTGCGGTCGGATGTACGGGTGGGAGGCACCGATCCATCGTCATCGTCAATCGATTGGCAGAGATACTCCGAGATGAGTTGACGAAGCGGGAAGTGTATCTGTCTGTGCAACACCGCGACGCGGAGAAGGGATGAGGAGGGAGAGATGGTAGGGGTGATTGTGGTGACGCATTGCCATTTGGCTGAGGAGATGATCTGCGCTGCTCAGTTGGTCGTGGGGGAAGAATTAAAACAGTTTCAACCTGTCTCGATTGATCCAAAGGAAGGATCCGAGGAGATCCGGGAAAAGATCATTGCTGCCATTCGTAGAGTGGATGTCGGACAGGGGGTGCTGATCCTGACGGATATGTACGGAGGGACTCCTTCCAATATAAGCCTTTCCTTCCTGGAGGAGAAGAAGATAGAAGTGATCACAGGCGTCAACCTGCCCATGCTGCTGAAATTAGCAACCTATCAGAATGATATGGGTCTGGAGGCATTGGCCACCTTCATCACCGATTACGGTCAGAGGAATATCAATTTGGCCAGTGAGGTGCTGAAGAAAAGAGTGGATAAAAAGAAGAGTTGAGAGTCGTCTGTTTAGAGGTTAAAATATAACATTTTGCCGTAGCTCCCTGTCCGAAGGAAGTCCCGAACCAGGCTGGTACGGGGAAGCAGGTTTCACCCTTTGAGGCGCGTCCATAAAGGGATGATACGGAAAGCGTCGGGATGGAAGTTCAGACCTTTACGATTCGAAATCGCTTAGGGCTTCATGCACGTGCAGCTGCCCTCTTGGTTAAGACGGCTAATCGTTTTGTTTCAGAGATTACCATCGAGAAGGATGGCTTGGAGGTCAATGGAAAATCGATTATGGGGATTCTGATGTTAGCAGCTTCGAAGGGGTCAAGGATCACACTGAAGGCGGAAGGGAAGGATTCGGCCGGAGCAATCCGAGCCCTGGGGGAGTTGATTGAGAATAAGTTCGGTGAGGAATAGGGATGGCGGTTCGACAACAAGTGAATAAATTCATCCAGGGAATCGGGGCCTCCCCTGGGATCGTCATCGGAAAGGCTTATTTAGTCGAACGATTCAAGGTTCGTCTTCCCCAGAAGCGGATCGGCGCGGAACAGACGGACGGAGAAGTGAAGCGGTTTCTCCATGCGATTCAAGAATCAAAGAACCAGTTGACGGAAATTAAAGAAAAGATCCTAAATCCACAAGTGCGTAAACATTCTTTCATCCTGGATGTCCACTTGATGATCCTGAACGATGAGATGCTGCTCCAGGATACGGTGGATACGATCCGAAAGAAGAAAGTGAATGCAGAATGGGCCCTCGATCTCACCTTAGAGAAATTGGACGCAGCCTTTCAAGCCATCGAAGACGAATATTTGAGGGAACGACGGAGCGACCTCCATTATGTTACGGCCCGTATCTTTCGGAACCTTTTGGGGAAGAAGCATGACGACATTTCCAAGATCAAAGGGAAGGTGATCATCGTCGCCCATGACCTCTCTCCGGCTGATACCCTCCAGATGAACCTGAACCATGTGGCAGGGTTCATCACGGACATCGGTGGCAAGGTTTCTCATACGGCTATCCTGTCCCGATCTCTTGGCATTCCGGCAGTGGTGGGGATCGAGGTAGCGACCGCTCTCATCAACGGGGGAGACCGCCTCATCATCGATGGAGAGACGGGGCAGGTGGTCATCAATCCTACGGAGGAAGTCTCTCAGTCCTTTGTTGAACGGAAGCGGCGGGACAGAACGGTCGAGCGGGAAATTCTTAAGTACGCGTCCCTGCCAGCAGAGACCCGCGATGGCGTTCGCGTCCGCCTCCAGGCCAATATTGAAATGGTAGAGGAGATCGCGTCTGCCAAGATGCACGGCGCGGAGGGCGTCGGGCTTTATCGCACTGAAATCCTCTATCTCAACCGGAAAGATTTACCGACTGAGGAAGAGCATTTCCAAACCTACCGTCGTCTCGTGGAAGGCATCCATCCTGCGACAGCGACCATTCGCACCTTAGACATTGGCGGTGATAAATTTCTCCCGGATTATTCGAAGAACAACGAGTTAAACCCGGCCCTGGGACTGAGGGCGATCCGCTTCAGCTTGAAGGAGCTTGAAATTTTCAAAACGCAGTTGAGAGGCATTTTGCGGGCCAGTGTTCATGGAAAACTGCGAATTCTTTTCCCCATGATCTCAGGGATCGAAGAAATCCGCCAGGTCAAAGCGATCCTCGAAGAGGTGAAGAAGGACCTGGCCAGGAGAAAAATCCCCTTTGACGAAAAGATCGAGATCGGGGCCATGATTGAGATTCCATCTGCGTCGGACATCGCCGATATCTTAGCGAAAGAGGTAGATTTCTTCAGCATCGGGACGAACGACCTGATCCAGTATGCGCTGGCGGTCGATCGGATCAATGAGCACGTATCCTATCTCTATGAACCCCTCCACCCGGCGGTCCTGAGAATCATCCGATGGGTGGTTCAATCAGGCCATCGCGCCGGCATTCGGGTCGCCATCTGCGGCGAGATGGCAGCAGAACCGGCCTACGTGATCGTTCTTTTGGGGCTGGGCCTGGATGAATTCAGCATGAACCCGGTTTCCATCCCCAAGGTGAAGAAAGTGCTCCGGATGTCGAGATTTGAAGAGACCCGGTTCCTCGTCGAACAATTGTTCCAATTTCCAACGACCTCAGAAATTGAACATTTTGTAGGAAACTGGATGGCCAAGCGCTTTCCGGGAGATTTCATCAAATCCCTTGCAGAGGATAGGAGAGCCTAAGAGAGAAGAAAAGGAGGAAATATTCCATGGCAATGACAGACTTTTTGTTCACCTCAGAATCGGTCACCGAGGGCCATCCTGATAAGGTAGCGGATCAGATATCGGATTCCATCCTGGATGCGATCATCGCTCAGGACCCCAACTCTCGAGTCGCCTGTGAAACGATGGTCACCACGGGCATGGCAATTATTGCGGGAGAGATTACCACTTCCTGTTATGTCCATATGCCGTCGATCGTTCGTGAGACCATCAAGGAAATCGGATACAATGACTCGGCCATGGGCTTCGATTGGGAGACTTGCGCCGTGATTACCTCCATCGACGAGCAATCGCTTGACATCAAGCAAGGGGTGGATGAAGGAGGGAATCATGAACAGGGAGCCGGAGATCAGGGGTTGATGTTCGGCTATGCGTGCGACGAGACCCCGGAGTTAATGCCCATGCCCATTGTCTTTGCCCATCGCC
>Ga0335070_10005172_pt1 | contig 15332 bp, 18 predicted proteins | sample Lox_Sample_13_FD_206722 | JGI IMG/M metagenome (GOLD analysis project Ga0335070, IMG submission 206722) | Soil microbial communities from Loxahatchee National Wildlife Refuge, Florida, United States - Lox_Sample_1.3 | ecosystem: Environmental > Terrestrial > Soil > Wetlands | place: USA... | reverse complement strand
GTGGCAGCACGGAGTTGACCGTGCGGCGGCCGTCCACGCGCACCGCGAAGTTCGGGGTGGACGTCCAGTCCTCCCCGCGCTCAATCCTTCGCGCCAGCTCGAGCACGGCCTCGTCCCCTTCCGAATAGCAGATTCCGTCAGCGTGCCGCAGGCCCATGTCAGGGACGGAGATGCAGTGGGGGCCTCCCCAGAACACCTTCTTCCCCGGATACCGCTCGTGGATGAAGTCCGTGAGCTGGCGGGCGCGCTTTTCATAGCTCGAATACACCGAGACGAGGACCATCCCTGACGGACCGAGCACCGGATCCAGCAACTCGAGCTCCCGCGGATCATAGCGCATGGGCTCACGCCGGGACATGAATACGGATCTTACCTGGTGCCCGTCTCTCTTGAGCAGCGCTGAGATGAGCCGCGAACCGTCCGTCGAAAGGCGGCCGGATACGCTGATCACGGAGATATTCATGGCATCAATCGAGCCTATCCCGGTTCATTTCCGGGGTCAAGGCAAACGGGTCTGCGGCCTGAAATCGACGCCGAAATAGTACGTCTCCATGGAATCCGAGCGGCTCGCCCGGGGCTTGAACGCGCGCGCGGCGGCGAACATCCCTCGCATCTCTTCGAGGATCTGCTTTTCCTCCCCGCCCTGGAAGATCTTCAGGACGCAGGACCCGCCCGGGGCGAGGCACGCGCGGCAGAGGGAAAGAACCTGGCGGGCGATCTCGAGGGACCGCGCGGTATCCAGGGTGCGGTTGCCCGTGGTGGAAGGGGCTGCATCGGACACCACCGCATCGAACGGTCCGGCGGCGGTGATCCGGGACACGACGTCCGGGGCCGTGAAGTCTCCCCCGATGAACCGGAAGCTCTTCCGTGACAACAGGCGCTGGTCCGGCGCGTTGAGGTCCACACCGGTCACGCTGACGCGGCCCGCAAAAGTGTCCAGGATGAACAGGCTCCAGCTCCCCGGGGACGCGCCAAGGTCGAGCACCCGGCCTCCCTTCAGGATGCGGTGCTTGTCCTGGATCTCCTGGAGCTTGAACACGGAGCGCGCCGGGTAGCCTTCCTGTTTCGACTTCTTCCAGTAGTAGTCAGGCTTTCCCTTCATGGACCTTCAACCGTAGCAGAGCACCCGGCGGGGCGCAAGCGCGCCGCCTTCCGTCGAACGGACGCGGCATTGACTCACCCTGCCTCGCGGCGTACTTTGGGTGCATGTCCAGCTTCCTGCGCCGTCCCCTGAGATACAGCTACTTCGGCGCCACGATCATCATCATCGTGGCGTGCGTCCTGGTGTTCCTTCTCGGCTTGGTGGATCGACGCGGTCTCATCAACTACCTCGCCCTGTTCCCCGACTATGTCCTGAAGGCGAACGGGTGGTGGCAGATCGTCACCTACATGTTCGTCCACAGCGGCTTCCAGCACATCTTCTTCAACATGCTGGCGCTCGTCATTTTCGGGGTCCAGCTCGAGCGGGCAATCGGCAGCGGAGAGTTTCTCCTGTTCTACTTCTTCTGCGGCATCGGCGCCGGGCTTGCCACCGTGTTCATCAACTCCGCGTCCGGCATGGGAATGGTGCCGGTGGTGGGAGCCTCCGGTGCCATCTTCGGCCTGCTCCTGGGATTCGCCACCTTTTTCCCCGACGCCAGGATCTTCGTGTTCGGGATCCTCCCCGTGCGGGCACCGGTGCTGGTGCTCGTCTATGCGGGGATCGAGATCTTCCTCCAGGTGACGAACCTGCAGTCCGGCGTCGCGCACCTCACGCACCTGGCCGGCATCGCCTTCGCGTACCTGTACCTGGTGGTGCGCTTCGGCAAGAATCCCATCGCGATCTTTTTCGGAAGACGATAGCGCCGATACTTAAATCAAGAGAGATGCGCGCGCCCCGAGCTCTTTTCATTCTCCTTGCCGCCGTCCTGGCTGCCCGAGCCGGCGCGGATGACCGGCTCTTCGTGCGGCCCTGGGTGGAGCTTGAGCCCCTCGTCCGCATCGACCCCGGCGAGTACCCCATCCCCATCCCCGCCGCGGAGCGGAAGCTGCTGGAGGAGGCGCGGGTCCTGATCTCGGGCATGGTGTACGGCTGGTCGTTCGACTACACGCCGGCGGAAAGGAGCCGCGGCGTCGCGGAGAGCTTCACGCTGGCGCCGACGGCCCAGGTCCCCTGGGGCAGCCCGAGGCTGCGCGTCGTCGAAACGGAGCCTTCCGATCTGAGGCTGTGGGCCCGGGTCTCCTATGCGATGAACGCGGACGAAGCGGCGCGCCGGTCCTCCTGGGAAAGCGGGACCGCGGAGACTTCCACCGGCGAAGGCCAGGCGAGCGTGATGCAGGGGCCGCCGGGAAAGATGGCTTCGTTCCAGGAGGCCGTGCGGAACGCCATCCGCCTCAACCTCCGCGCACGCCTGCTCGACGCGCCGCGGCAGGTCACCGGCGAGGTCGTTCTCTGGGAGGATCCCACGACGACGGTCCACGCCGGCGTGTACCGGACCATCGCCAAGGTCAAGTTCCAGGTCCGGGAGATCGTTCCCTATAGAATTTTCTGACCCGAAACACTATCTTCCTTGTCATGCGGATCAGGATCACGATTCTCCTTCTTCTTGCCGCCCCCCTCGCTTTTGCGGCCACCACGGGGAAAGGAGACGCTCCTCCCGTGCGGGAGTTCGTGGTCGCGTACAGCCCGCAGAAGGTGAACCTCGATCCGCTCCATACCTTCACGTCCATGGAGTCGCAGTTCTTCACGGCCATCTACGAAGGGCTCGTGGTGGCCAACCCCCTCACCCTGGAGCCGATGCCGGGAGTGGCCTCCAGCTGGGATGTGAGCAGCGACCAGACGGTGTATCGCTTCACGCTGCGCCCCGACGCCATGTACTCCAACGGGACGTACGTTCGCGCCCAGGATTTCGTGAGTGAGTGGCTGCGGATGATCGACCCGGCGCAGAACGCGGAGTACTCGTTCCTCTTCGACGTGATCAAGGGCGCGCGCGCCTACCGCGGCGGCCAGGAAAAGGATCCCGCCACGGTGGGGATCAAGGCCATCGGGGACAGGACGCTGGAGGTCACGCTGGACAAGCCGGCTCCCCACTTCCTGAAGATGCTGACGCACATCAGCTTCCTCCCCGTGTACCCGCCCCTTCTCAAGCAGCAGGGCTGGAACGACGGCTCCACCGTGATCGGCAACGGCCCCTTCATGATCTCCAGCCGCACCGACCGGGAGGTCGTTCTCGAGAAGAACCCGCGGTACTGGGACGCGAAGAACCTCGGGCTGGACCGGATCCGCATCCGCTTCATGGATGACGCCGGCGAGGCGAGTGACGGCTACGTCACCGGAAAGATCACCTGGTCCACGCTGATCCAGTCTGACAAGCTGGATGCCACGGACCGCATCGAAGCGTTCCCGATGTTCGGGACCACCTATTTCTTTTTCGCCTGTGACCAGAAGCCGTGGAGCGACTGGCGCGTGCGCCGCGGCCTGTCTCTTCTCGTGCCCTGGGACCAGATCCGCACCAAGGACTACATCTTTCCCACGGATCACCTGATTCCGCAGATCAGCGGCTACCCCGAGGTGAAGGGAATCCCGGCCCAGCAGGTGGATGAAGGAAAGAAGCTGCTCGCCGACGCCGGCTTTCCTGACGGCACGGGCCTCCCCACGTTCGTCGCGAAGGTGGGCAAGGATTCCGCCGCGGTGGGCATGGTGCAGAAGATGGCGGATGCGTGGAAGGGCCTCATCAACCTGAACGTGGATATCCGCCAGGTGGACCCGGACACCTACTACGCGGAGACGCGCAAGCGGGATTACACGATCGCGATCTCGACCTGGATCGGGGACTACGCCGATCCCCTGACGTTCCTCCAGCTCTGGACCAGCTCCAGCAACCTGAACGACGCCCATTTCATTGACAAGGATTACGACGCGGCGGTGGACGAGGCCACGACCATGACGGACAGCGACAAGCGCTACCGCCGGCTCGCTGACGCGGAGCGGCTCCTCCTCTCCCGCGCCGCCATCCTCCCCCTCTATCACCAGGCGGCCGTGCACCTCATCAATCTCAATCACGTGGATGGATGGTTCCCCAACCCGCTGGACATCCACCCCTTCAAGTACATAAAGTTCAAGCCGTTCCGCGCCCCGTCGGGGATCGCAATGGTTCCCCGATAGAAAGACAGTCGATTTTCGTCCGAACCAGCACGCACGGGAGGATCCATCATGCCGTCAGTGGAGATACGTCCGGAGGTCTTCTGGATCGGGCTCAACGACCGGACTACCGACCTGTTCGAGGGCATCTGGCCGGTGAGCCAGGAAGGGGTCACGTACAACTCCTACCTGATCCGTGATGAAAAGAAGGTCATCGTCGATCTCGCGAAGGGCTTCAAGACGGACGAGTACTTCGAGCGCATCGACGCCCTCGTTCCGCTCTCCGAGATCGACTATATCGTGGTCAATCACATGGAGCCCGACCACACCGGCGCCGTCCGCGCGCTCATCCGCATCCCGCGGAAGCTGACGATCCTGGCCACGGAGAAGGCGCGGGAGATGCTGGCCGCATTCTACGGCATCACGGAGAACGTGCGCGTCGTGGGAGACGGGGAGGAGCTTTCCATCGGCCGGCGGACGCTGAAGTTCGTGCACGTCCCGTTCGTCCACTGGCCCGAGACGATGGTCACGTATGACGCAACGGACCGCATCCTGTTCTCCTGCGACGCCTTCGGCGGATACGGCGCCCTCCCCGGAACGATCTTTGACGACCAGTGCACGGACCTCGTCTTCTATGAGAAGGAGGCGCTGCGCTACTACGTCAACATCGTCGCCAAGTTCAGCGCGCCGACGCTGAAAGCAATCGAGAAGCTTGCCGGTGTCCCCATCGACGTGATCGCCCCGTCCCATGGCCTGGTCTGGCGCCGGGACCCCGGCCGGATCGTCGAGCTGTACCGGCGGTGGGCCGAGCTCGCTCAGGGCGGCGGGGAGCGCGGCGTGACACTCGTGTACGGCTCCATGTACGGCAACACGGAGAAGATGATGAACGCCGTCGCGCAGGGCATTTCCCGCGCCGGGCTCCCCGTGGAGATCTTTGACGCCGCGCGGGTGCACCCCAGCTACATTCTTCCGGCCCTGTGGACGTACCGCGGGATCATGATCGGAGCGCCGACCTACGAAGGGACTCTGTTCCCGCCGGTGGCCCAGGCCATCGACATGGCGGCCCTCAAGAGGATCGTGAACAAGAAGGCAGCCATCTTCGGCAGCTATGGCTGGAGCAAGGGCGGGATGGCTGCCTTCAGGAAGCTCGTGGAACCGCTGAAATGGGAGGTGACCGACATCTTCGAGTTCCGCGGAAGCCCGACCGCCGAGCAGCTTCGACAGGGCGAGGAGCTCGGAGAGCGCTTCGCGGCGGCGGTCAAGACGGACTAGAGGAGCTGTCCTTCGCGCCGTGGGCGCCCGGAGCCTCCCCCGCGCCGCTTTCTGCCGCGGCGCCGGCGCCGTGTTTCCGGGAGCCGACCCGTTCCACCCACCTCTGAATGGGCTGCCTCAGGAAGAACCCGGCCGCGAAAAGCCCGACAGCTGCCACGGACACGATGCTCGTGAGCACCCACCGGTCCGCCGCCGCGGCGCTTCCGATCACGGCGCTCACGACGATCCCCGGAAGCCTGCCGAGCGTCGAGGCGGCGAGGAAGAAGGGGAAGCCAATGGGCGTCAGGCCCGCCACATAGCAGAGGATGTCCTTGGGCAGTCCCGGGATCAGGAAAAGAAGAAAGAAGATGATGCGCGCGCTCGGGGTCAGGAGGAGCTTCTCCACCGACTCCAGCCTTTCCTTCGAGAAGAGCGCCGCGACGAACGAGCGGCCGAGCACTCTGCCCAGGGAAAACGCGATGACCGAGCCGATGAAAATGCCCGCCACGGACAGGATCGTGCCCTTCACGGCGCCGAAGAGGAAGCCGCCCAGGATCTGGGCAACCTCGCCCGGAATGATGAAGACCACGACCTGGAGCGTCTGCAGGCCGATGAACACGAGAGGCGCCCACGCGCCCCAGCCCTGGATCCAGGTCCTCAGCTCGCGGCGGGAGGAGAACAGGTCCCACAGCTCGTGGCGCCAGATGAAAACGGGAACGATCAGCGCGGCCATGAGCAGAGGAAAGGCGGCAAGGGACAGGAACTTGTTGAAGTCCAGCTTTTTCACGTGGTTCCCAATATAGCGGATTTGACCGACATTTCAAATCGGGTTACAATTCACCATATGAAATCCACCCGCAAGCCCGCGCGGCACGCGCCGACCAAGTACAAGGTCGGCCAGGAGATCGTCTATCCCCTGCAGGGGGTCGGCCATATCCGCGCGATTGAAGAGAAACCTTTCCGCGACAAGAAGCTGCTGTACTACATCGTCTATCTCGAAGTGTCCGACATGACCATCATGGTCCCCGTCGGCAAGGCGGATGAGCTGGGCATTCGGGCCATTGTCGGGAAGAAGGAGTCGCAGAAGGCGCTGCGGCTCATTGCGGAGGAGTTCGAACCCATTCCCGCGGACTGGAAGCTCCGCTACCAGATGAATCTCGACCTGCTGAAGAAGGGCAGCATCATCGACATTGCCAACGTCGTGCGGGCCCTCTACCACCGCAGCAGGATCAAGGAGCTGCCCATCCTCGAGCGCAAGCTCTACGACAGCGCTTTGAAGCTCCTCATCGACGAGATCTCCTTCTCCCTGCTGAAGAGCAAGGAGGAAGTTGAAGAGCTCGTCTTCGCCAGGCTCAAAGTCAATGTAAAGTGACTTCCCACAGCGTCGCTGCCATCGTGACCGCCGCCGGCGCCAGCCGGCGCATGGGCGGCCCGGTCAAGAAGGAATATCGCGACCTGGACGGGGTGCCGGTTCTCGCGCGGGCCATCCTTCCGTTTGCTTCCTCCGGGATCTTCGAGCGAATCGTCGTTACGGTGCCCCCCGGTGATGTTGCAAGGGTGGAATCTCTCCTCAAGCCTCACCTGGATCTCCTGACTCTCCGGCTCGTGGAGGGCGGGGGCACGCGCCAGGAGTCAGTCTTTCTCGGCCTTCGGGCCCTCAGTACGGATCCGCCCGGCGTTGTGCTCGTGCATGACGGCGCGCGGCCCTGGGTTGATCAGGACCTCATCCGCCGCGTCATCGACGCCACCGAGGCGTGGGGCGCCTGCGTGCCGGTCCTCGAGGTGACGGAAGCGGTGAAGGAAGTGGGAGATACCGGGGTGATTCTGCGCCACATCCCCCGGCGGACCATCCGCCTCGCGCAGACTCCGCAGGGGTTCCTCTTCGAGCGGCTGTTTGCGGCCTATCGGCGCGCGTGCAGCGAGGGAGCGTCGTGCGCGGACGACGGCGAGGTGTTTGACCTGTTCGGCGGAACGGTTGCGTGGATCCGCGGAAGCGAGTCCAACAGGAAGATCACCGTTGCGGCAGACCTGGAACGCGCGGGGTCCGGCCCATGAGAGTGGGCTTCGGCTACGACATCCACCGGCTCGTGCGCGGCCGCATGCTGGTCCTGGGCGGCGTGGAGATCCCCAGCGAGGCCGGCGAGGAGGGATTCTCCGACGGTGACGCCCTCATTCACGCGGTCATCGACTCCCTGCTCGGTCCGTGCGGCCTGGGGGACATCGGGGAGAACTTTCCTCCCGGCGACGAGCGGTACCGCAACGCGGACAGCAGGACGCTCCTGCGGCAGGTCCGTGCCATGATTGGAGACGCTGGTTTCCGCATCGGGAACCTCGACTGCGTCGTGGTATTGGAAAAGCCGAGAATCCTTCCGTTCGTTCCACGCGTCCGCCAGGCCATCGCCGATGACCTGGGCATCTCCGCAGACCGCGTGAACGTCAGGGGCAAGACCAAGGAAGGGGTGGACGCGACCGGCGAGGGCCGGGCGGTGGAGGCATACGCGGTTGCCCTGCTGACCGAGGGGACCGCGTGAGCTCGATTCCCTGGGCCCGGCTCGTACGCCTCATCCAGGCGCGTCTGGACGCCGGGAGCACTCTCCCGTCCGTCTCCGAGGTCGCGCGCGTCGACCACGATCCCTTTCGCGTGCTGGTTGCCACGATGATCTCCCTGCGGACGAAGGACGCGGTCACGAGCGCAGCCTCCGAACGGCTCCTGGGCGCGGCATCATCGCCGGAGGCACTTTCCCGGATGCCGGAGTCGCGGATTGCCCGCCTCATCTATCCGGCGGGGTTCTACCGGACCAAGGCCCGGTCCCTGCGGCAGACGGCCCGGATCATCGTGGCCGAGCATGGGGGACGCGTTCCCCGGACCATGGACGAGCTGCTCGCCCTTCCCGGCGTGGGACGCAAGACGGCGAACCTCGTGCTCAACCTCGGATACGGCCTGCCCGGGATCTGCGTGGACACGCACGTTCACCGGATCTCCAACCGAACCGGCTGGGTGTCCACGCGCACGCCGGAGGAGACGGAACGGGCGCTCATGAAGGTCCTTCCCCGGCGCTACTGGATCAGCATCAACGAAATGCTCGTGAGATTCGGGCAGACCGTCTGCGCTCCGGTCTCGCCGCGCTGCAGCACGTGCCCCATCAGGGCGCGGTGCGCGCGCGCGGGCGTGACGAGGTCCCGATGAAAGTCACCGCGGCGGTCATCACGGAGAACGGCAAGATCCTCCTTGCGCGGAGGAAGCCCGGCGGGGCCATGGGCGGACGCTGGGAGTTCCCCGGCGGCAAGATCGAGCCCGGCGAGACTCCCGAGCAGTCCCTGGAGCGGGAGCTTCGGGAGGAGCTGGCCATCCAGGCGCGCATCGGGGAGTTCCTTCTCAGTACGAGCTACGAGGGGGACGGCGTAAGCCTGGAGCTTCTGGTGTACCGGGCGGAAAGGATCCGGGGAGAGCCGGTTCTCATCGAGCATGACGAGATTTCGTGGGTGAGGCCCCGGGACCTGGCCGGCTACGATCTTGCGGATTCCGACAGGAAAGTCGTGGAAGAGCTGTATCGGTGACCCCGCGGCTCTGCCGCGGGGTCCGCACGGGAAACTACTTCTTGACCTTTGCTTTCAGCGCGGCCTCCTTGAAGGTCTTGCTGAACGTAAAGCGCGGCACTTTGGTCGCGGGCTTGGCGGGAATGGTGATCTCCTGCCCGGTCAGGGGGTTGCGCCCCGTGCGCGCGGCGCGGGCCGGCCGGACACGAATGAACATCTTGCCGACCTTGCCGATGGCCACGCGCTCACCGCGCATCACGCCCGTTTCCACGAGCTCGAAGAGATCTTCCATGACCTGCTTGGCGTCCTTGCGCGCAAGCCCGTTCTTCTCCGCGAGGAAGCCGATCATCGAAGCGCTGGTAAGCTTGTCCGGCATCTTCGGAGCAGCCTTCTTGACGGGTGACTTTGCCACTGCTTTCCCCTCCCGTAATCGTTCTGTCGTGCGACCCACGGTCGCATGCTCGGTTCGAACGCTTCCGCAATGAGCAACGAAGTCAAGAATATACGGAGGGCTCGAGAATGTCCAGTGTTTTGCGCGGTTTTGAGCGGCCGGCGGGCGAATTGCTGCAAATCGCGGATGGTGTTATATTATGCGGCGGAGCGGGAACGTCCTTCGGACGGGACGCTCACTGACAACCATGGCTATCGACCAGTGTTTTCAACGCGGCTCGGTGGTTTCCGAGCTGCAGGCAACGGACAAGATCGAAGCGCTTCGCGAGCTGATCCGCCGCGCGCCGGTGTTCCGGAAAATCCCGAGCATCCCGGCGTTCGAGGAAGCCGTGATCGCGCGGGAGAAGGTCTCCACCACGGGCTTCGGGCACGGAATCGCCGTGGCACATGGACGCATCCCCGGCCTGGAGAGGGTTCTCATTGGATTCGGGATATCCCGCGCCGGCATCCAGTACGAATCGGTGGACGGAAAGCCCGTTCACCTTCTCTTCATCATTGCGTCGCCCCCGCATCTCGCCCTGGACTACCTCCAGGTGCTCTCGACTCTCGTGCGGTGCCTGCGTGACAGGCCCGTGCGCGAATCCATCCTGGCGTGCCTCGATGCCCAGGAGATGGAGGACCGGATCCGGGAAGCCTTCATGCTGGACCTCGGCCGGCAGTCCATCGAGGCGACCGGCTGAGCTCGAAGCGGCAGCATCCGGACCGGCGGACGAGGATGCTTCTCGTTCCGGCCATCGACCTCCGCGACGGCCGCTGCGTGAGGCTGCTCCGCGGCAGCTTTTCAGACGAACAACTGTACCCCGTGGACCCGGTGGAAGCGGCGCGCCGCTACGAGGGCGCCGGCATCCGCTGGATTCATATCGTGGATCTCGACGCCGCGGAAGGCAAGGGGAAGGACAACGTCGCCACACTGGAGAGAGTGCGCCGTTCCGTCTCCTGCCGGCTCGAAGTGGGGGGCGGGGTCCGCTCCCTGGCGCAGGCGGAGCGGCTTCTGGGCATCGGCGTGGACATGATCGTGCTGGGCACGATCCTCGTTCGCGACCCGTCCGCGGTGAAGGGCTGGATCCAGCGGCTGGGCCGGAGATTCATCGGCGGGGTGGACGCGTACGACGGCCTCGTACGCGTTGCAGGCTGGACGGAGAGCGGCGGCCGTACGGACGCGGAGGTGGCGGCCGGCCTGGCGGCCCTGGGCATCCGGGGTCTCGTCTACACGAACATCAGCAGGGATGGAACGCTGGAAGGACCTGACGTCACCCGCACAAACGCCGCGGCGCGGGCGTCTGGTCTGCCCACGCTCTTGTCCGGCGGCATCGGATCCATGGATCACGTAAGGAGCGCTGCCGAAGCTGCAGATCCGCTGGTGGCTGGATTGATCCTGGGGAAGGCGCTCTACGAGTCCCGGCTGGATCTGGACAAGCTCGTCACTCTCTATCCGCAGGGTTCCGACTCTGCCTGGGACTCCGCAGCCGGAGAATGATCTCTTCCGCCACCTCCAGGGGCGTCCGGCCGTCCGTCTCCACGGGCTCACCGAGCTCCTCGTAGACAGCCAGCCGCCCTTCGTAGAGTCCACGCACGACATGATCATCCTGGGAGAGAAGAGGACGGCCCGTGTCTTCCCGCGTGCGCCCGCGAACGCTGCGGAAGCTCACGCGCAGATGAAACGTTCGCGCGTTCTGGAAGAACTGCCGGTTTCGCTGCTGCGCGGGCGCGCCGCCGCCCGCTGCGATCACCGAGGCGCGCGCGGAGGACAGGGACCGCAGGACTTGCGCCTCCAGATCCCGGAACGCGGCCTCCCCGCGCTCGGCAAAGATCCGGGAGATCGGCGCGCCCGCTCTCTCCACCACCAGGGCGTCCGTATCCACGAACCGGTAGCCGACCTTTTCCGCGACGATCCTCCCCACCGTGGACTTGCCGCTGCCCATGAAGCCGATCAGCGCGATGAGCGGCGGCGCCGCGGAGTGAGCAGCCGTGGTGCCTCCGGCGCTCATGGCCGGGCCCGGCCGGCGAGGATCCGGTCCAGCTCCTTCCTCAACTCCGGCACGCTGTCCGCGTAGCGGATGATCGCTTCCAGGTACCCTCCCGGCTCTCCGGTGTCGAGCCTCTCACCCTGCACGCGGGAGAAGACGACGCGGCCCCTCTGGGCGAGGGCGCGCACGGCCGGGGTGTGGAAGAACTCCCCGTCGCCGTGGCTCTTCCATTCCTCCGCAAGCTGCTCCATGAAATCCGCGGTGTAGAGGAAGCGCCCGATGGACGCCTCCCGGCTGGGCTCCGCGCCTCGCGGCGGCTTCTCAATGATGTCCGTGACATGAACTCCATCCGACGCAATGGAGATGATCCCGTAACGGTTGATGTCCGGCGGGTCGCGAAGCGTCGCCAGCACCGTGCAGCCGGTTTTCTTCCAGGTCTCGATGAGCTGGAGGGAAAGCGGCCGTGCGCCGAAATGCAGGTCGTCCGGATAGGCGACGACGAACGGATCCCTGCCCGTGAAAGAGCGCGCCAGGAGGAGCGCATGTCCGGTTCCCTTCATCTCCGGCTGGTGGACGAAGTAGAAGTCTGCCCGGGGCGGCGCCACCGCGGCGAGTTTCTTCTCGTCTCCCGACGCGCGGAACATCGCCTCCAGCTCCACCTCCCTGTCGAAATAGTCCTCGATGGCTTTTTTCCGCCGTGAGGTGATGAAGAGGATCTCCGTGACACCCGAGGCAATGAACTCCTCCACGATGAACTGGATGGACGGACGGGTGACCAGGGGGAGCATTTCCTTGGGTACCGTCTTGGTCACGGGAAGGAAGCGCGTGCCGTAACCGGCGGCGAGGATGACGCCTTTCATGATCGGCGATTATACCCGAAAACGCGCCGTTCGCCGGGCGCGTCGAATTGACGAACCCCGGCGGAATCCGCTACTCTCACGCTGACCATGAAAATCTGGATCAAGCTCCTCGTTGGCTCGTTGATCGGTGTCGCTCTCGGGCTCTTCGTTCCCGTGAGCACGCAGGGCTTCTTGGACTCCCTGTCCGGCGTGCTCTTCGGCATCGGCCGCTACGTCCTGTTCCCTTTCATTTTCTTCTCTTTGGGGATCGGGACGACGGAGCTGCGGCAGGAGAAGCGGCTCGGGCGCGTGTACCTGTCCGCCTTGAAGTATCTCTCCCTGTCCGCCGCGCTCCTCATCATCATCGGCACGATCTCGGTTCTCGTGTTCCCGCCGGAGCGGATCCCCATCACCGTAGAGGAAGGCAAGTCGTTCGAGCCGGTGAGCATCCTCCACGGCCTGCAGGCCATCTTCCCGCGCAACCTCTTTTCCGTTTTCTTCGGCAGCGGGGACTTCCTCCTTCCCCTCATGGTCCTGGCGTTCCTTCTCGGCGTGAACATGGACTTCGACCGCCAGCTCACGCGGCCCATCGTGCAGCTGTTCGATTCGTTTTCCCGGATCTTCTATCACCTCAATTCGCTGATCGTGGAGCTGCTCGCCATCGCCATGATTGCCATCTCCGCGGCGTGGATGTCTCACCTTTCGCACTCGGATCTGGGGATGTACAAACAGATCCTCATCATCCTCGCGGTGGATATCGCGGTGGTCGCTTTCGGCGTGTTCCCGGGCTGCCTCTCTCTGCTCGGGCTGAAGGAAAACCCCTACCGGTGGCTGTACGCGTCCATCGGTCCCGCCATCGCCGGACTGTTCTCCGGGGACCACTACCTTTCCCTCGGCGTGATGACGAAGCACGGAAAAGAAAGCCTCGGGGTGCCCCGGATGGTCGGCTCCGCCGTCTATCCGCTGTTCGCCGTCCTGGGCCGGGCCGGCACGGCCATGGTGTCCAGCGTCTCCTTCATCCTCATCCTCCGCTCGTACTCCAGCCTGGAGATCACGTTCTTCCAGACCCTGTGGGTGATGCTCTTCGCATTCCTCGTGTCGTTCATCCTCGGAGCGGCTCCGGGCACGGGCGCGTACTTCTCCATCTTCATGCTCTGCAGCCTGTACGGGAAGGGGCTCCAGGAAGGCTACCTGATCCTGAGGAACATCGCTCCCCTGCTCGTGAGCTTCGGCGCCTTCATCGATCTCCTGTCCTCCGCGTTCGCATCGCTCCTGATCGCCCGGGAGGAGAACGTGTGGACGGAGGTGGAAACGGAGAACTTTATCTAGGCTGACGTCCTAGGGCGACGCCGGCGCGGGAGCCGGAACCGGTTCGGTGTTCAGTGCCGGCTCGGCTGCCGGCGTGGTAGCCGCGGGCGCCGCTGCCGCCGGTTTTCCGCCGACCCGGATGACGAACCCGATGGTGAACGCCGCCGAGAACTGGTCCGTGAAAGGCAGGCCCTCCCCGTCCCAGAGATGAAAGAGGGGATACAGGGCGCGCAGGCTGAACACGAGGCCCACGGCATCCACGACCTGCCATCGAACAATGAACCGTGTCTCGGGGAGGAGGAAGCGCAGGTTCGAGTAGAAGTAGGACGTTGCCGGGCCGCGTCCGGCCACGCTCAGGGTGCTGCTGTTGGTCAACTCCAGCGGGAACCTCACCATGAAATCCGGACCGACAGAACCTCCCAGGGAAAGAAAGCTCGTCACGGGAAACATTGCGCCGACCTGGAGGCCGATAAGACTGCCGACGGTGAAGAAGCCGGCTCCCGAATCGTAGGTGGTGGGCACGGCGCGCCCGGTGCTGGGATCCGTCCCTCCGGTCCACTCGTAGTAGGTGCCGAAGAACTCGATGGACGGCTCGAGGTACCAGCGGTCGTTGAGGCTCAACACCAACGAGGCGCCGAACGTCTGGAGAATGGGGCTGGGCCCTCCGTAGCCGGCGGGAGGCGAGCTGCCGATGTAGAAGATGGGACTGACGTTGACGTCGATCTCGGTGATCGAGAGGGCGAACAGGAAAGGCGCGATGGCGAGCAGGAGCACGATCATGAAGATGACTTTCGCCCTCATGAGAATCAGTATAGCACGCGCTTTGAGAAACTGGGAACCGCGGCGGGTGTGGCTTCTGGCCGCCGCGGTTCTCCTTTTCGCCAGCCCGGCGCTCAGCCATGCCCGAGGCAGCGACGACCCGTGGCTGTCCGACGTGGATATCCGGCTCCTCGGCATGGATGTAGGGGTGGGCTGGCGGGGGCTCCAGGTTTCTCCGGCCGTGGACACGATTCTCTGGGCCTACGTCGGCGGCGGCTACGAATGGCAGGAGTACTACCGCGAGCCGTCCGGCGCGCTCATGGCTCCCGGGGCGCTCGCCGGGAGGGACCCGGTCTATCCCCGGGTCGAGGCTCTGGGAAAGCTCGGAATCGCGCAGGGCATCGCGTGGAACGAACGAACGAACCGGAATCTCCTGGAAGCGTTCGTTTTCTGCGTCGCGCGCTACGACGCATATCAAGCGCCGGCAGGCGCCGCGCTTGCCGCGTCGTCTCTCGACGACAAAGCCGGATCCTTCCAGAACTCTTTCCTTGGAGGGCTGACGCTTGACAACGTTCTTGACAATCCCGACCACAAGACCCGCAGCGGCTTCTCCATCGAGATTTCCGCGGAATGGGGTCCGTCCTGGTTCTTCAATGCCCTTCTGGGCAACGCGGATTTCGTACGGATGAACGCAAACACAAGGATCTTCCTTCCGCTTTTTGATGTCGCCTATGACAGGCCCGTGAACGTCGTGAGTGCATATATCGCTGACTTCGTGGCGGTAGACTATGCCGTGGGAATCGGGGCGGCCGTTCCGCTGTCCATCCGCCAGACCTTCGGCGGCAGGAACCAGCAGGCCGGCCTCGGCTATGCCGTGCGGGGTGTGAGTTGGGGAAGCTGCGACACGAACCTCAAGGCGGTGAACAACCTGGAGCTGCGGGTGAACCTGCCGGCCCTTGTCATACCGGACCTCGTGCCCGGCCTGCTCGCGTTCCTGGACGCCGGGTGGTATGACCAGGTCGGTGAGGCCGGCATTGCGGATCCCCCGCCTTCAGGTGTTGTTACCTCGACGGGATTCGGGCTCTTTCTCGATTTCCTGGA
>Ga0335070_10005171_pt1 | contig 15333 bp, 12 predicted proteins | sample Lox_Sample_13_FD_206722 | JGI IMG/M metagenome (GOLD analysis project Ga0335070, IMG submission 206722) | Soil microbial communities from Loxahatchee National Wildlife Refuge, Florida, United States - Lox_Sample_1.3 | ecosystem: Environmental > Terrestrial > Soil > Wetlands | place: USA... | reverse complement strand
CGCCGCCCGGCCGGCTCCCCGCGACCTTCGAGCTGGTCGCCGGCGCGCTCCGCCTCCAGGTCTAGAGAGCCGAACAGGCGAAGCTCAGCTCAACCAGAAGTAGGCAGTGCCGACCAGGGCCCGGCGGTCCACCACCTTCGCCCGGGTGGCGAGCTCTCCGAGGGTGCGGTCCTTGAGCCCGTAGCGGGTCTCCTCCTCGTTGCGCAGCGCAGCCAGGCGGCGGCGATGGTCGCGCTCGGCCCGCTCGATGGCGGCGCGCGCCCGCGCGCGCTCGGTCCCGTCCTCCAGTCCGCCGAGCCGCGCGCGCGCCTCCTCCCAGCTCGCCCGCGTCCGGGCCAGCGCCTCGCGGGCCTCGAGCAGGCAGTCCTCGGCGTAGCGGTCGGCCTGCTCGCGGAGCCGGTCCAGCGCGAGCTGGCTCCGCCGCTCGGTGGCCCGGAGCAGGCTCTCCCGTGCCGCCGACAGCGCCTGCTCCTGGGCGTGGGCGACTGAGATCGGCGCGGGCGGGCGGAGCTGCCCCTCGCGCGCCGGCACCCGGGCGAGCAGGGCTCCGTCCTCGGGCGGCAGGGTGCGGAAGCCGTCGCGGTCCCGAAGGAGCACCAGGTGGAGCAGCCGCTCCTCGGGGACCAGACCGGTGGCCTCGAACCGATAGACGAACCACCAGCCCTCTCCGCCGGCAAGGCGGGCCAGGCGCGAGGGCAGGGCGGAGGCGTCCAGCTGGAGCCAGTGCACCCCGTCGGCCGGGCTCGAGCGCACCGCGCCGGCGGCCTCGCTCACCCGGGCGCCGGGCGCGTCCTTCCCCAGCACCTGGCGGGCGAAGGTGCGTACGTTCCGGCGACGGCGCTCCACCGCCGCCTCGGCCTCCTCGCCGGCCAGCCGCAGCCGCCGCCGGACCTCGCCGTCGAACCGCTCGAGCAGGAGCGACCGGGTCTGGGTCATCCGGGCGTCGATGCGGTGCTCGAGGTCCTCGCGGAGCGCGTCGAAGGCGCGGGCGATCTCCTCGGTCGACCGACACGACTGGTAGATGTCGAGGACGCGCTTCTCGAAGTCGATGCCGGTCTCCAGCGCGCCGAGGATCTCGTCCGAGGCGCCGAACACGCCGTCGAAGAGGTGAAGCTTCCGCTCCAGCAGCTCGTAGAGGCGCGCATCCGCGGCGTTCTGCCGGTTGAGGAAATTCAGCACCAGCACGTCGCGCTGCTGGCCGTAGCGGTGGCAGCGGCCGATGCGCTGCTCGATGCGCTGGGGGTTCCAGGGCAGGTCGTAGTTGACGACCAGGTTGCAGAACTGGAGGTTCAGCCCCTCGGCCCCGGCCTCGGTGGAGAGGAGGATCTGCGTGCGGTCGCGGAACTCGTCGACCAGCGCCTGACGCTCCTCGGGCGTGCCCGCGTCGCCGGAGAGGAGCGAGATGCGCCCCGCCCAGCCATGGGCGGCGAGCAGCTCGGCGAGGTAGCCCTGCGTGCGGCGCGACTCGGTGAAGACCACCGCCTTCTCCGGCCACTGGTGCGCGCGGGCGACGGTGAAGACCCGGTCCAGCGCCCGCTTCAGGGCCTCGCCCTTGGCGTTCACCCGGATCGACTCGGCCCGGTCGGCGTAGCGCTCCAGCTCGAAGGCCTCCGCCTCCAGCGTGGCCAGCGAGGGCAGGGCGGGATGATCCGGCTCGTCGGACCAGGCCTCCGCCTCCTCGGTCCAGCCGCTGGACTCGTCCGCCTCGGACGACCCAAGGCGCCCGTGCACCGCGATCCGCCCCAGGGCAGCGACGCCGAGCTTCGCCGCGTCGATGCGCCGGCGCAGGCTCTCCGCCAGCTTTCGCAGCGTGGGCGCGATGGCGAAGGTCGAGGAGGCGAGGAGCTTCCGGTAGACCAGGGTGAGCAGCGTCCGCTTCCCGGGCTCGATGGCCGCCGCCTCGCTGCGCCGGAGGTACTCCGACACCTCGTCGTAGAGAGACTGCTCCTCCTCGGACGGCGCGAAGTCCTCCACCATGCTCCGGCGGGCGGTGAAGCGCACGTACTCGCGGACCTGACGGCGCAGGGTCCGGTGCACCACCGGGGCGAGCCGATCGCGGAGCTCCTGGGCCGGCCCGTCGGGGATGGCGCCCACCTCGGGGTCGACGGTGTAGCGGCTCTTGAAGGCATGCTCGGGTCCGAGGATCTGCTCGTCGAGGAACGAGAGCAGCCCGAACAGCTCCATCAGCTCGTTCTGGAGCGGGGTGGCGGTGAGGAGCAGCTTGGGACGGTCCCGCAGGGCGTCCCGGAGGGCGCGGGCAATCTTGTTCCCTGTGCGGTGCGCGTTCCGGAGCCGGTGGGCCTCGTCGATGACCACCAGGTCCCAGGGGAGCTGCCGGACCAGCTCCGCACGTCCGGCGGCGAAGGGGTGGCTGGAGATGACCGGCACCGGCTGGTCGAACGGGTTGTTATCCGGGCGGACGTTGCGGCCGTCCACCACCACTGCCGGCAGCTCGAACTTCTCGTGGAGCTCGGCCTGCCACTGGGCCCGCAGGGTCGCCGGGGTGAGGACGAGGACCCGCCCCTTTCCTTCGGCCACCAGCTGCGCGAGCACGATGCCGGCCTCGATGGTCTTTCCGAGGCCGACCTCGTCGGCGAGCATGCAGCCGCCGCGGGGGAGCGACTCGAGCGCGAACGCCGCGGCCTCCACCTGGTGGGGATTGAGATCGACCCGCGCCTCGGAGAGCGCCGAGGCCAGCCGATCGGTGGCCCGGCCTCCCCGGAGCGCCAGCTCCTCCGCCAGCAGCCGCTGATGAAACCGCGTGAGCGGGAAATCCCCTGCGACCTTCTCCCGGACCGGCTGCGCCACGCCACCCCTCATGCATGCACCTCCCCGGGCACGGGAAGGTTTCTGTCCCTCGAGTCTAGCGCCGGTGGTGATCTCTGGCGCACACCCCGGTGCGTCAGCTGCCGCCCGGGCGACCGGCGGAAGGAGGCTGACGAGGGGCCGCGACGCGTGCAAACGTGGTGTCCCATGTCGGTCCGTCGCCGGGGGGCGCTGGTCTTGCTCGTGGTGGGGTGCGCCACGGCGCCGGCGAGGCCGCCGTCCACCGACTTCTCCGCGGTCGAGCGAGCCCGAATCGCCGAGCTGGAGCTCGCCCGGGACACCCGCGGCGAGGTGCTCACCTCACGCGCCCGACTCCACGCCGACCCCACGGTTCGGGCCCGGGCGCTGCTGGCACTCGCGCGGGTGCAAGATCTTCAGACGGCGCCCACCGTCGCCGCGGCGCTGGGGGACCCGGTGCCCGCGGTCCGGGGCAGCGCGGCCTTCGCTGCCGGCGAGCTCGCGCTGGCCTGGGAGCCGGTCCCTGACGAGACGCGCGCGTTGCTCGCCGGGGTGCTGCTCGACGCCGAGGCGCGGGAGCCCGACCCGGCCACCCGGTTGCTGGAGATCGACGCCCTGGGCAGGGTGAGGACCCCCGCCGCGCTGGAGCGGCTGGCGCAGCGACTCGCGGTCCCCACCGGGCAGCCAGCGGACGGGAGCGATCCCCGCTCGGAGGTGGCGGTCCACGCCGCCACCGCCCTGGGCGTTGCCGCCCGCGCGAAGGCGTCCGTCCCCGAGTCCGCCCGCCCCGGGCTCGAGCGGCTGGCGCGGGCGCTCCTGGCCGTGCACCGGTGGAGCGGTGTCTACGCCCTCGCGCAGCTCCGGACTGCGGCAAGCCGGCCGGTGCTCCTGCGTGCCCTGCACGACGAGGCTCCCGAGGTCCGCGCCATCGCGGCAAAGGGTCTGGCCGACGTTCCGCTCTCGGAGGACGTCCCCGCTCTGCAGGCGCTCCTGCGCGACGAGGATGGCCGGGTGGCGGCGGAGGCTGTGCGGGGGCTGGTGGTGCTCGCCGGTCGCTGTCGTCCCGGGCCCTGCGCCGCCTCCGATGCGCTCGGCGCGCTCGAGTCCCGGGTGCCGGCGCTCGGTCCGGGGACGCTCGGGCAGATCGTCCCGCCCCTGCTGGCCCTGGGACAGGCGCCGGTCCCCGAGTCGGGACGGCGAACCATCGCCCGGCTCCGCTCCGCGCTGCGCGCCCTGGCGGACACCGCGCCGGAGCCCATCCGCTCCACGGTGGGGTGGCTCGACTGCCGGCTCGCGGCGGCCGAGGATCGGCAGCGCGGCTGGCTCGACGAGACGCTGCGCTGTGGGCATGGGCGGGTGCCCGAGGTGCGGAGGCTGCGGCTCGGGCTGGAGGCCGCCGCAGGGAGCCCGCGTCTCTCCGAGGCCCTCGTCTTTCAGAAGCTCTTCCCGCTCCTCCGTCACCCCTCGCCGTCGGTCCGCGCCGCCGCAGCGGCGATCCCCGCCGCTTCCAGGTCCCCCGAGCTATCGCCGGCGCTCCGTTCGCTCCTCGCGGATCCAGACCCCATCGTCCGGGCCGCGGCCGCCGAGGCCCTCGCGGCCCTGGGAGATCGGACCGCCGGCCCGGACGTCGTGGAGCTGGCGCGGAAGGCCTCGGTGGACGTGGTGACGAGCTACGCCGACGCGCTGGTGAAGCTCAAGCCCGCCGGGAGCGCGGAGGTCCTCCGCCAGTGGCTCACCTCGCCGCAGGCCCACGTCCGACACGAGGCAGCGCGGGCGCTCAGCGCGCTGGAGGGCACGCCGGTCCGGGCTCCGGCCCTTCCGGCGAAGGCCGAGGCTCCGTCGGCGGCCCCCGTTCCGCCGGGCACGCTGTGGAGAATCGAGACCGCGAACGGGCCGGTGGTCATCGCCCCGGACCTCGATGCCGCCCCGGCCACGGTGGCCCAGCTCAGCCGCCTGGCCCGGGAGGGCTTCTTCCGCGGACTGACCTTCCACCGCGCGGTGCCCGACTTCGTGGTCCAGGGCGGCGACCCGCGCGGGGACGGCGAGGGTGGGCCCGGCTTCACCTTGCCCTGCGAGGTCTCTCCTCGCAGCTATCTCCGCGGCACCATGGGGATGGCCCTGGCCGGGAAGGACACCGGCGGGAGCCAGTTCTTCGTGGCCCTCTCTCCACAGCCCCACCTGGATGGCCGTTACACCATCATTGGAACCGTGGTCTCGGGGATGGAATCGCTGGACGGGATGGTCGAGGGCGATCCCCTGGCGGACTGGATTGTCTTCACCCGCTGAGCGGCGTAAAAGCACAACCCCTCGAAACGGCGGGAGATTCGGTCGGTATGACCAGCGCGAACTCGGGTCCGGTGCCCGTGGTGGTGATGGGGCTCGGGGCCATCGGGCGGGAGATCGCGCGCGCCTCCTTGCAGTCGGAGGAGGTGACTCTTGTCGCCGCCGTGGACACGCATCGCAGCATCGTGGGCAAGCGACTGGACGAGCTCGGGGTCCCGTCCCCGATCAAGGTCGCGCCGGAGCTCCGGCGCGGGGCGGGCCGTGGGCGCCGGCCGGTGGTACTGCATGCGACCGGCTCGTCGCTGCCCGCCGTCGCCGAGCAGCTGCTCGCCGCGGTGAGGGAGGGCCACCCGGTGGTCTCCACCTGCGAGGAGCTCGCGTTCCCCTGGGTGCGGCATCCGGAGCTCGCAGAGCGGCTGGAGCGCGCCGCCCAGCGGGCGGGCGTCTCGGTGCTCGGCACGGGGGTGAATCCGGGCTTCGTCCTCGACCGGCTCGCGGCCACGCTCGGTCAGACGCTCGGGCCGGTGCGCCACGTGCTCGCCCGGCGGGTGGTGGATGCGCGCGGACGGCGCGAGGCGCTGCAGCGGAAGATCGGCGCCGGACTGACCGAGGACGAGTTCGACGCGCTGGCGGCCGAGGGCGCGGTGGGCCACGTGGGCCTGCTCGAGTCGGCGGCGCTCTGCGCGCTGGGCCTCGGGCTCGACATCGAGGAGTACGAGGAGGAGGTCGCCCCGGTCATCGCCCAAGAGGACATCCCCGGAGGCGCCTTCGTCGTGCCCCGGGGGCGGGTGGCCGGAGTGAATCAGACCGTCGTCGGCCTGGTGGACGGGCAGGAGAGGGTGCGGCTGGAGCTGATGCTCGCCCTGGGGGCGGAGCCCCCCGGGGACCAGATCGTCATTGAATCGAACACCCGGCTCCGTGTCGACATCCCCGGTGGCATCCCGGGGGACTCCGCCACCGCCCAGCTCGTGGTACACGCCGCCCCACGCGTCGCATCCGCCGAGTCGGGGCTCCTCACCGTGCTCGATCTTCCGGCGGGACGCTGATCCGCCAAGGGAGCTGCCATGCTGGACAAGAACGCCATCGGCCGCTCGTCTCCGCCGACCCTGAACGAGGTCGAGAAGGGGGCGATCCGCCGGTTCGCCGAGGCGCTCGGCGACTTCAACCCCATGTACTACGACGAAGAGTACGCCCGGGCCGCGGGGTATCCGACCATCGTCGCCCCGCCCACCTTCCCGGCCAGCTTTCACTCCGCGGCCGACCTGCGCGAGCTCCTCGGCGTGGGCATCAAGAGCCTGCTGCACGCCGAGCAGGCGTTCGAGTACGACCGACCCATCTTCGCCGGCGACCGGATCTACGTCTCCACCCGGGTGGCCGAGGTGCTCGAGCGCACCGGCCCGGCGGGGAAGATGGACGTCGCGGTCATCGAGGACGAGGGGCGTGACGAGGAAGGCAACCTCGTGTTCAAGGCCCGGCGCACGCTGGTGGTGCGCGCGAGCAAGGAGAGCTGAACCGCGATGGCTTCACGCAAGCTCTACTTCGAGGCGGTGCGGGTGGGGGAGGAGCTCCCCGCGCTCTCCAAGACCCCCGTGGACCGGGTGCAGCTGGCGCGGTACGCCGGAGCCTCGGGCGACTTCAACCCGGTGCACGTCGACGAGACGTACGCCAGGAGCCTGGGCATGCCGAGCGTCTACGCCCCCGGCATGTTGATCATGGGCTTCCTCGGGCAGCTGGTGTCCGACTGGGCCCGCGGTGCGCAGCTGCGCCGGTACTCGGTGAAGTTCTCGAAGATCGTCTGGCCAGGCGACACCGTGGTCTGCAAGGGCCGGGTGACCGAGCGCTGGGGCGACGAGGGCCGGTACTACGCCGAGCTGGACCTCTGGGCGGAGAACCAGAAGGGCGAGCTCGTGCTCCGGGGTGGGGCGCAGATCCAGCTCTTCCACTCGCTCGAGGACGAGAACCGCCAGCGCTCCGGGCAGCCGCCGCTGGTCATCCCGGCGCCCCGCGAGAGCATCCTCCCTCCGGCTCCTCCTGCGCCGCCCGCGCCGCGCAAGGAGCCCGCGGCGGCGCCGGCCTCCGGGGTCAAGAAGGCCACCCCCCGGGAGTCGCACGCCCTCCGGACGGCGCCCGAGGCGAAGAAGGCCGCCAAGAAGTAGGGCTGTCGCCCCCCCTGCAGGCCACCGCCGACGCGCGGCGTCATTTCGGATTGACTCGGGAATCAGCGGGACACATGCTTCCCCCACGTCCCGTTGATTCTGGAGTCGACCGATGGCAGCTGGACTGAACTGGTACAAGGCGGACACCCGGGAGCTCTCCTTCGTCCTGCTCGAGCAGTTCAAGCTCGGGGAGCTGCTGGGAAGGGCCCCCTACGAGGCCTGGGGCGAGGACGAGGCGAAGGCGGTGATCGATGCGGCGTACCGCTTCGCCCGCGAGGTGCTCGGGCCCCTCAACGCCGCCGGTGACCGGGAAGGTTGCCGCATCGAGGACGGTCAGGTCCGGACGCCGAAGGGCTTCCGCGAGGCCTGGAAGCAGCTCTACGAGAACGGCTTCAAGTCGCTGGGCGTCGCCGTGGACCACGGCGGGCAGGGCGCGCCGTCGGCGCTGGTGGTGCTGGTGGAGGAGCTGCTCTCCGGGGCCAACCCCGCCTTCAACATGTACCCCGGGCTGGCCTTCGGCGCGGCGGAGACCATCGTCGAGTGCGGCACGCCGGAACAGACCAAGCGCTACGCCGAGAGGATGCTCGACGGCACCTGGGGCGGGACGATGTGCCTCACCGAGCCGCATGCCGGCAGCGACGTGGGCTCGGCGAAGACCACCGCGAAGCGGCTCGGGAACGGCAAGTACGGCATCAAGGGGACCAAGGTCTTCATCTCCGGCGGAGACCACGACCTGACCGAGAACATCGTCCATCTGGTCCTGGCGCGGGTGGACGGCGCGCCCCCGGGCACCAAGGGGCTGTCGCTGTTCATCGTGCCGAAGAAGCGCATCGACGCCGCCGAAAAGGTGGGAGAGAGCAACGACGTCACCGTCGGCTCCATCGAGCACAAGATGGGCATCAACGGTTCGGCGACGGCGGTGCTCAACTTCGGCGAGAACGACCGCTGCGAGGGCGAGCTGGTCGGCACGGTGGAGAACCTGGGGATGTCCCAGATGTTCCGGATGATGAACGGGGCGCGCATCGCGGTGGGCATCCAGGGCCTGGCGACGGCGGCGGCCGCCTACCAGAACGCGGTGGACTACGCGCGCGACCGGAAGCAGGGGCCGCACTACACCCACTGGAAGGACCCCACGGTGCCACGGGTGCCAATCATCGAGCACCCGGACGTGCGCCGGATGCTGCTCGACCTCAAGTCACACACCGAGGGGATCCGCGCGCTGATCGTCAAGCTGGCGTGGCACGGGGACCAGGTGCGGGCGCTGGCGGGCAAGGACGACGAGAAGGCCAGCTACCACAAGGGCCAGGTGGACCTCCTGACCCCGCTGGTGAAGTCGTTCGCCTCGGACGAGGCGTTCCGGCTCGCGGGCGTGGCGATCCAGGTGTACGGCGGCGCCGGGTACCTCAAGGATTACCCGGTGGAGCAGTACGCGCGGGACGCGAAGATCTACAGCATCTACGAGGGCACCAATCACATCCAGGCGATGGACCTGGTGGGCCGGAAGATGGGTCAGGCGGGCGGGGCGAACTTCCAGGCGTTCCTGCAGGACGTGGCGGCCTTCGTCGAGGCGCACAAGGGCGACGCGACGCTGGGTAAGGCGGTGGAGCTGCTCGCCGCGGGGCAGGAGGCCCTGATGTCGAGCGCGATGACCCTGCTCGGCTGGAGCCAGTCCGGTGGGCTCGGGCTCATCGGCCTGTCGGCGAACCGCTTCCTGACCATGATGTCGCAGGAGGCGGTGGGCTGGATGCTGCTGGATGCGGCCGCGGTGGCGCAGAAGGCGCTCGCCGCCGGGAGCCTCTCCGAGCAAGAGAAGGCGTTCTACGCGGGGAAGATCCAGTCGGCCCTGTGGTTCGCCCGGAGCGTCCTGCCTCAGGTCGAGGCGGCGGCGCGCTCGCTGGCGACCGAGGACGCCTCGCCACTGGACATCCCCGACGCGGCGCTCGGCACGGTCTAGCGGGATCCTCGACGCTCGCGCCGGAGTCAGCGCCGAATCGCGTCCATCATCGATGCGATCCCGCGCTGGAGCAGCGACCAATCGAAGCCGATGACCAACGCCTGGTACCCCCGGGCGATCATCTCGGTGGCCTTAGTCGACGCTCGTGGCCGGGCCCCCGAGCACGACCGGACTTCGCAGGATGGCGGTCTCGAAGCGCTGGATCGCGTCCCGCACCGCTGGGTCAGCGCGTCCACGTGCTCGATGGTCCCGATGGCCAGAACGGCCTGATCGGCGCGGTCAAGGTGCTCGCGCATCGAGAGGTTCCAGCGCGGTGGGGCGTAGAAGGGTCCCCAGAGCCCGTCGCCAATCGGGGGATAGCGCACGGCCCGGACCGCTGCCTCGGCGTCCGAACGCCGGGTCGTCATCGGGAAACAGATCCCCATCGCGCCGAAGTCCAGCGGCGCCTTCGCGTGCCACGCCGCACCCGCAGGGACCCGGACCAGCGGAACGAGCGGGGTGCCGCTCGTCGCGGCGATCAACGCGTGTGCGGCTCCCAGGTCGATCGCGCCGTGCTCCATGTCGACGATGATCCAGTCGAGACCCGATTGGGCCATGGTCTGCACCGCCGGGATGGACGGGTGGTCACGATGGCGCCGAGCGTGACCCCGCCAGCCGCCCACCCGTCCCTCAGACGGTTGAGGCTACCGCGTGTCGCACTCGTCTCGCCCACGGCTCGAACCCTCCGTCCTCTGCGAGGAGTCCACGGCCTCCCACTGCACGACTACTTGTTCCCTGGCGCCTCGCGGACCCCGATGGCGAGCTGACCGAGGCCGGCGCCCTTGGCCAGTTCCATCACCTCGACCACCCGGCCGTGGGGGACGCCCTCGTCGGCCTGGATGACCACCAGCGTGTTGGGGTTCTTCTTGCGGGCCTCGTCGAGCGCCTTCTTCAGCTCGTCGGTGCTGACCACGTTGCCCGAGAGAACGATCCGGCCATCCTGCAGCACCGCCACCGAGAGGTCGGTCGAGGCGGGCATCACGTCCGCCGCGCTCCCCTTGGGGAGGTTCACCTTGAGCCCCGCCTTCGCCGCGCCCGCCCCCTGGTTCACGATGACCGAGCTGGTCACCATGAAGATGATGAGCAGCACCAGGAAGATGTCGGTGAGCGGGGTGATGTTGATCTCCGAGAAGACGGCCTCCTCGGATTCGTCCTCCGCCGTGCCCGGAACGCGACCGATCGCCATCCGCCTCAGCCCCTAGTTCGCGCCGGCCGTGGTGACGGCGGGCAGTGGGGTGGGGGCCAGCGACGGCTGCGCCGGCTCGGGATGCGCCGGCCCGCTGGGCCGCTCGCGGAGCAGCTCCATGAACTCCTCGATCTGGAGCCGCATCTCCACGTTCAGCCGGGAGATGCGCGACTGGAAGTAGTTGAAGAGGATGACCGCCTCGACTGCCACCAGGATGCCGGCCGCCGTCGCCACCAGCGCCTCGGAGATGCCGGTCATCACCGCCGCCGTGCCGCCCGTCCCGCCGGCCTCCACGTCCAGGCCCAGCTCCCGGAAGCTCCGCATGATGCCGGCCACCGTGCCGAAGAGGCCCACGAACGGGGTGGTCGCCCCGATGGTGCCGAGGATCCAGAGGTTCTTCTTCATCCGCAGGCCCAGCTGTGCCCGCTCGCGCTCGACCGCCGCCTCCACCCCGGGCGTCACCGTCCGGCTGCGCTCGAGCCGCTCGAAGCCCATCCGGTAGACGTCCGCCAGGAGCGTGTCCGAGCGCTCCACGGTGCTCTTCGCCGCCGAGAGGTCCCCGCGGAGGAGGTGCCGGCCCACGGCATCGGTGAGGGCCCGGGAGTTCGCGGAGATGTTCCACAGCGCAATCCACCGCTCCACGGCCACCCCGATGGCGAGCACCGACGCGGCGAGGATGATCGCCAGCGTCGCGCCACCCAGGCGCAGGTAGTGGGACAACTCTTCGAAGGTCATTCCGCCCTCAAATCCTTGAGCTTTACCGACGTTACGTGGTTTTCGCTGCCCATGAACAGGCGTGGCCTGCCGTTGTTCCTACTCTTGCTCGCCGGCTGTCCTCCGCGGGTGGACCTCCGCAGCGCCCCTCCCCCGGACGCCACGGCGTTGCTCGCCGAGGTGGACGCCGTCGATGCCCAGGTCGGCCGGCTGCAGAGCCAGGCCAAGGCCCGTGTAGACGCCCGCTCGAAGAAGGGCAACGTCCAGCTCTTCGTGGCCGCCGCGGTGCCGGCGTCCGTGCACCTCGAGGTGCTCGATTTCTTCGGCAAGCCATCCGGAATCCTCATCTCGGATGGTCAGCGCTTCGTGATGTTCGCCTCCGATGCCGGCGTCTGGCAGCGCGGCGCGGCCACCGCCGAGAACGTCTCGCGGGTGCTCCCCATCTCGCTCCCGCCCGAGCAGCTGGTCTCGATGCTCCTCGGCCGGGCCCCCCGTCTGCTGGACCCAGCGCCAGCGCTCGCGGTCGATGCCGAGGAGAACCTCTTCCGCGTCATCCTCCACGCCGGCGGCCGAACCCAGGAGCTCTGGGTGGACCCGGCGCGAAGGCGCGTGGTGCGCAGCCGGGTCGACGGGCCGGGCGGCTACATGCTGACCTTCGAGGCGTTCGAGGACGTCCGCGGCACGCCCTTCCCTCGCTCGATCACCTTCGCCGGCCAGGGCTCGGTGGCGCTGCAGTACACCGACACCCGGCTGGGCGAGCAGCCGGACGCATCCCTCTTCACTCCCGAGCCTCCCCCCGGCGTGCCGGTGGAGCAGGTTGGCTCTCTCCCATGACAGCCCACCAGGCAGGCTGCCAAACTCTGCCCCGGCGGTAGATCCATGGGCTCACCCCTCGCGTTCCAGGGTCCATGAGCGGAGCACCGGCGGAGGCCGCATCGACACGCCCGACGACACGACCCCCGACGAGGTCCTGATGCGGCGGTTCCAGCGGGGTGACGCCCGGGCTTTCCCGGAGCTGGTGCGGCGGCACCGGGGGGCGGTGTTCGCCTTCGTCCTGCGGTGGACGCAGGACCGGGCGCGAGCGGAGGACATCCTCCAGGAGACGTGGCTGAAGGTGGTCCGTGCGTCGAGCGACTGGAGTCCGCGTGCGCGGTTCACCACCTGGCTGTACACCATTGCAAGGAATGCCTGCGTGGATGGAGCACGACGAGAGCGAGCGCGCGCCGCCGAGCCGCTGGAGGCCGACCGGCTGTCGACCGAGGCGCACGATCCGGAGCGCGCCGCCGGATCGTCCGAGCTCCGCCCGGTGCTCGAGGCCGCCATCTCCGGTCTCCCCGACGCCCAGCGTGAGGTGTTCCTCCTCCGCGAGATGGCCGGCATTCCCTTCCACGAGATCGCCCGCATGACCGGCGCCCCCGAGCCGACGGTGAAGAGCCGGATGCGCTACGCGCTCGAGGCGTTGCGGACGCGTCTGACCGAGGCGGGCATCGATGCGCCTGCCGGAGGTCGGGTGGCATGACGCCCCCCGTGTCCACCCATCCCCACGACGACCGGCTGCTCGAGCTGGCGTACGGCGAGGTCCCGGCGTCGGAGGCCCGCAGGCTTCGCCAGCACGTCGACGGCTGTCCCCGCTGCCGCAGCGTGCTCGACGGCATCGCCGAGGTCCGGAGCGCGCTTCGCTCCGTTCCGGCCGAGCGGCCTCCCATTCGCGGGCTGGACTCGCTCCTGGCCTACGGGGAACAGGCCGCGGCCCGAGCCCGGTCGCGGCGCGGTGGTCTGCGCATCCTGGGCATTCTCTCGGCGGCCGCGGCGCTCGCCGTGGTGTGGCTCGTGCTTCCCGCGCCGCAGAAGCAGGCGAAGAGCGTCGCGCAGGTGCCGGCAGCCCCGGCCTCGGACACCCTGGCCCGGGCGGACGTGCCCCGAGCACCGGCCCAGGGGAGCAGCGCTCGGGACGAGGCGGATCGCGAGAGGGCGATGAAGGCTCCGGCCTCGCCGCCCGCCGCGGCGGTGGTGGGGAAGGGCGGGCGAGCCGTGCTCGAGGAGTCGCGCGCATCCGCGCCCCGGGTCGGGGAACCCGAGGCGAAGCAGAAGGAGCTGGCGAAGCTCGACGCCCCGGCCGATCGAAGGCCCTCGGCCCTGCCGCCCGAGCAAGTCCGCGCCGACGACATTGCGGCGGATCGGTCCGTTGCTCGGTTGAACGTCTCCGGACAGCTCGGCGGGGCGAGCATCTCCGCTCCGCGGACGGCCGGGGGCGCGGGGGCGTCGAGCGTCGCGGGGGCAGGCACCGTCGCCGGTGCAGAGGCCTTCGCCGCGAAGAAGAGCGCCACCGTGGGCCAGGCGCCGGCCGCCGAAGCCAGGAGCGCGGAAGCCATGCGGACGGAGGACCCGGCGAAGGTCGCTGCTGCGCCGCTGAACGAGGCCCTCGCGAAATCCGAGCGCGGCCGAGCCTCCGCAGATGCCGAGCCTGCCTCGCCCGCCGGGTCGCTCCACCAGGCGGCGTCCGCTCCCTCCGGCACCAAGGACGGGGCTCCGGCGCCCGTCGCGCTGGCCCCGAAGGTGGTCCCCGTGCAGCCCATGCGCGTGGGGATGGGCTCACCCGAGAAGCGGGCGCGGCTCGCCGAGATCCGCCGCCAGCTGGAGACCACGAAGGGCGACGAGCGCAAGGCTCTCCTGCTGGAGCGGTGCGAGATCGATGCGTCGCTGCAGCGCGGGCCGGACGCCGTCCTCCACTGCTCCATCGTCGGCCGCGAGTTCCCCGGCACCCCCGAGGCGAAGCGGGCGGCGGAGATCGCCCGGGGCTTCTCGGTCCAGCTGCCGGCCGAGGTGCCGGAGCGCTGAGCGCCGGGGGAGGCGGCCAGCGTCAGTCCCACGGCATACTCCGTCGACTGGAGCCTCCGTCCGTGCCCGTGAAGAAGGTCAAGAGCCTCGTCCCGCCCGCGCCCTCGACGCTGCAGGGAGACCTCTTCGGTCAGCCCGAGTCGCGGGTCGAGCGGGCGCCCTCGGTCCCCGCCGCCCGGCCGCCGGCCCCAGAGCCTCCGGGCGAGTTCGAGCCTCCTGCCGACCTGGTGCCGGCGCCGCTCGAGCCAGAGCCCCGGGCCGAGCTCGCCGTGAGCCGCGAGACCGTCCGGGTCGACCTCGCACCCTCCCGCCCGCGCGAGCGGGGTGCCTCCGTTCGCTGGACCTCGACCACCGAGGTGGTGCGCATCGAGACCCCCGCGTCCACGCCGGCCGTCCGGCCCCCCGAGCGGGTGGTGCTCACCGTCACCCAGCTCACCCAGGCGGTGAAGGGGGTGCTGGCCGAGGGGTTCCGCCGGGTGCTGGTCCGCGGCGAGGTCAGCAACTTCCGCGGGCTCCACGCCAGCGGCCACCTCTTCTTCAAGCTGAAGGACGCCGGCGCCTCCATCGACGTGAAGATCTGGGCCAGCGTCGTTCAGCGCCTCCGGTTCCGGCTGGAGGAGGGGATGGAGGTCATCGCCGAGGGCAACCTCGACGTCTACGAGAAGGCCGGGCAGTACAACCTCATCGTCCAGCGCATCGAGCCCTCGGGCGCCGGCGCGCTGGCCATCGCCTTCGCCCAGCTCCGCGACCGGCTGACCGCCGAGGGCCTGATGGGCGAGAAGCGGCTCCGCCCGCCGCGGCCGCTGCCCTTCCTGCCCTGGCGCATCGGCGTCGTCACCAGCCGCTCGGGGGCGGCGCTGCACGACTTCCTCCGGGTGCTCCACCGGCGGAACCCACGTCTCTCCGTCCTCCTCTGCCACGCCCGGGTGCAGGGCCCCGGCGCGGCGGACGAGGTGGTGCGCGCGCTCCAGCGGCTCGCCCGGTCGGACGTGGACGTGATCGTCGTCACCCGCGGCGGCGGCAGCGCCGAGGACCTCTGGACCTTCAACGAGGAGGCCGTTGCCCGGGCCATCGCCGCGAGCCCGGTGCCGGTGGTCTCGGCCGTGGGGCACGAGGTCGATTTCACCATCGCCGACTTCGTGGCCGACGCGCGCGCCCCCACCCCCAGCGCCGCCGCCGAGCTGCTCGCGCCCGAGCTCGAGGCGCTGCTGGACGATCTCCGCACCGCGCGCACCCGCCTCCGCCAGGCGGCCGGGGGGGCCGTGTCCCGCGCCCGCGAGCGCCTCCGGCAGCACGAGCGGCGACTGCGCGACCCGCGGCAAGACGTCACCCGGCACCGCCACGCCCTCATCGAGCAGGAGCGGGCGCTCGGGCGGCTG
>Ga0335070_10005170_pt1 | contig 15333 bp, 14 predicted proteins | sample Lox_Sample_13_FD_206722 | JGI IMG/M metagenome (GOLD analysis project Ga0335070, IMG submission 206722) | Soil microbial communities from Loxahatchee National Wildlife Refuge, Florida, United States - Lox_Sample_1.3 | ecosystem: Environmental > Terrestrial > Soil > Wetlands | place: USA... | reverse complement strand
CCACTGCTCAATTTCAGCAAGCCCGATATCGTATGGAGGGTCGTGCTCTTCCCGGCCCCATTGGCGCCCAGGATCGTCACAATTTCGCCATCTTGGACGTCGATGGAAACTTCCCTGAGCGCCGGGATCGGCCCATAGTGGGCGACGATCTCCTTCAATTTAAGCATATCGCGCCTTCTTGCCGAGATAGGCTTGGATGACCTCTTCGTTGTTCTGAATTTCCGTGGGAGAACCCTCCGCAATCTTGCGCCCGAAGTTAAGCACCGTGACGACGTCCGAAATCTCCATCACGAGATTCATATCGTGTTCAACGAGGAAGATCGTCGTTCCTCGCTGCCGAATTCTGTCAAGGAGTGAAACGAGATCGGAGGTCTCGGAGGGATTCATTCCCGCAGCAGGTTCGTCCAAGAGAAGCAAGCTTGGGTTGGAGATTAACGCCCTCGCAATTTCGAGTAGCCTCTGCTGTCCATAGGGGAGATTTCTGGCCAAAGCCTTGGCTTGCCCATGGAGCCCCACAAATTGAAGCGCTTCCGCTGCCTGGTCACAAATCATTCCTTCCTCTTTCTTAATACCCGGAAGAGAAAGAACAATTCCGGCGAGACCGCCCCTCGTCTGGCCGTGCAACCCGATCATGACATTTTCAAGAACCGTCAGATCTCGAAAAAGGCGCGCATTCTGAAAGGTACGCTTCATGCCCTCTTTAACAAGAAGATGCGGACGCTTGTTGGCCACGCTTTGGTCCTTGAAAAAAACAGAACCCCGTGTAGGAGTGTATACCCCGCTGACGAGGTTAAGCAAGGTGGTTTTTCCAGACCCGTTCGGTCCGATGAGGGCCCTGATTTCCCCGGTTTGAAGAGAGAGATCCACACTGTCCAAGGCCAAGAGGCCACCGAATAGCTTTGTAAGGCCACGAATTTCTAAGATCGTATTCGCTTGGTTTCCTACTCTCAATGCGATGCCTTTCGAGGAAGTTCGGCCGGCTCCTGATGCGCATCCGGCCAGAGGCGCATGACCATTTTCGATCCGATGGATTTCACGAGGCCCGCCAATCCGGTGGGCATGAAGATCATGATGACCACAATGGCCAGCCCGAAGATGGCCATGGCCCATGGCCCCTGCAAAAACCTCAGCCATTCCGGGATGAAGGTGAGGAGTGACGCCCCGACAATGGATCCAGCAACAGACCCTGCCCCGCCGATCATCAGCATGCATATGAACAAGATTGACATATCGATGAAGAATGTTTCGGCGCTGACGTATTTGGTCCGGTGAGCAAACAACTGACCGGCCAAGCCCCCATAGGCTGAACAGAGGGCGAAGGCGACAACTCGGTACTTGAACGTATCAACCCCTGAAAGCTCTGCGGCCAACTCGTTATCCTTGATGGCTCGAAAGGCTCGACCCATGCGGGAGTTCTTTATCCGAACCTGAGTGAGGGCTGCAAGAATGAGGCACACGAGAGCCAGGTAGTAAAAACTCGCATTGGTTGAAAACTTGAGTGGGCCTAAAACGGGCGCCCCTATCCCCGGAATCCCGTCAACTCCCCCGGTAAATTCTTTCCAGTTGTGTAAAATCAGGTTGATAATAATTCCAAAACCAATCGTCGCCATCGCCAAGTAACGACCCGAAAGTCGAAGGGTCGGGAAACCAAGAATGACGCCGAAAGCCGCCGCCGTGGGCGGGGCCACCAGGAAAGTCGCCCAGAAGGGCCATCCCAAGCGGGTATTGAGGAGAGCAGCCGTATAGGCTCCAATTCCCCAAAAAGCTGCCTGAGCAATATTCAACTGTCCTGTAAGACCCAAAATAATATTGAGCCCTAGAACCGCAATGGAATAGATAATCGCCAGGTTGACCGTTCCAATCCAGTAATTCGACCTGATGATCATCGGCAGAGCGGCCAGGGCGATTGCCACCATCGGGTAAAAAAGAGCCTTTGCGGGCAGGCCTTTCTTTAAGGGCATGCATTCTCCTTTTACACCTTTTCCGCGACCTTTTCGCCGAAGAACCCCTGTGGACGGAGGAGAAGTACGGCGATCAGGATGATGAAGGCAAAAACGTCTTTGTAGGTTGCGGAGATGTAGGCAGCACAGAATAACTCAACGACTCCGATGAAGAGACCCCCAACAATCGCCCCGGGGATACTGCCCAGACCGCCGGCGATGCTGGAGGCAAACGCTTTCAACGCAAACATAAAGCCCATGTCGCTTGTCACATAGAAGATGGGTGCCAACAGGATAGCTGCAATGCCGCCGAGGATCGCGGCATAGATGAAGGTGATCAGAATGATGCGATCGACGGGAATACCCAACAGCCGCGCCATGTCACGGTCCTGCGCCGTTGCCTGCATCTTCTTGCCCAGCAGCGTTTTTTCAAAGAGCCAATACTGGAAAACCACCAGAACAATCAGCGTGGTGATGATCAGAAGATATTGGGGAGGAACAAAAACCCCGAAGAAGTTAACGCTTTGCACCGGGAACAAGCCCGGGCTGACACGTGGGTCTGCTCCAAAGACCAACAACGACGTATTCCTCAAAAATAAAGAAGCTCCGATGGTGCTGACAAGGACAGAAATAAACGGCCGCCCCCGCAATGGATGATAAACCGTGCGTTGGAAGACCGCCCCGAAAACCACCATAACCGCAATGATCATCAGGTAAGCCGGAAGAAACGGCAGCTTGAGGGCGGTCAGTAGAATAACGACAATAAAGGCGGGGACCATGACTGATTCGCCGACAGCGAAGTTAAGGATACCCACTGCCTTGTAAAGCAGCGCGAAACTGAGGGCAATCAATGCATAGACACTGCCCATCGCCAGTCCCGAAACCAGGAACTGGGCCAGTGTGGTCGCGTCAAACATATTCACTCCGAATCGCCTGGATGTTTAGAAACCCTTAGGCCCCGAGGGATAGCCCCTATTTCTGTTCCACACTGATCGTCCTGATATATTGAGGCTTTCCGCCCTTGATTTGGACGAGGTTGGCTTCGTGGATTCCATCGCCATTGGGAGTGAAGTTGTACGTTCCCATCGCCCCTTTATAGCCTTTTGTCGCCAGGATCGTCTCGCGGATTTTGTTTCTGTCCGTCGTTGTCCCGGCCCTTTTCATCACGTCAACCAGGAGCACGAGCGTGTCGTAGGGATAAGCCGTCAGGAAGTCGGCTTCCTGATTGTACTCTTTAAAATAGGCGTCCCGAAAAGCCTTGGACTGGGGATTCGCATCGGGGAAGTAGTCGACGGCCGCGTAGGCACCCTCCGAAGCATCCTTCACGAGGTCAATCACGACTTGCGACGTCGTGGCCGGACAGCCAACAATTTTCCACTTAATGCCGAGTTCCTTAATCTGCCTGAAAATGACGGCGGCATCCTCGGAATTGGTGGTGTAGAGGACCACGCCCTCCGCTCCGGCATTCTTAATATTGAGCAACTGTGCGGTGTAATCTTTCGTCCCAACGGTGTACCGTTCTCGTCGAACCGGAGTCAAATTATTCTTCTTCATCGTCTCTGTCACGATGTCAGCCCCCCCAGTTCCAAAGGCGTCTGCGTCGTGAATGATACCAATCTTTGTCAGCTTCAAGTCCCTCATCAAGAATTGAGTCATCGCTGTTCCGTAAATGCTGTCGTCGGGCCGGACGCGGAATAACCATGGATTCCCCTGTCGCGTGAGTTGCACTGCGGTACCGGGAATCAATGCCGGAATCGCATTTTCTTTGATAATGGGAGAGACCGCCTGAATATGGGTACTGCGGCCGGGTCCGGACAGAGCGATGACCTTGTCCTCAATGGCTTTGTTGACGGCATTCACAGTCCCTTGCGTGGTGGAATTGTTGTCATAAATACCCACCTCAACAGGAGTCCCGTTGACACCTCCAGCCCCGTTCACCTGTTTTTCCGCGAGCTTCGTTGCACGGATTCCCCTTTCCCCGCTCATCGAAGCCGCTCCCGTTTGTTCGGTGATGAAGCCAACTCGAACGGGGGTTTTTGTTTGAGCTTCAAGGGATCCCAGAAAAAGACCGAATACCAGAAACAGTGTCCACAAGACAACCATCCATCTGCCGCGAATCATATTCCACCTCCTGATGAATTTGGGAATTGGTCAACCCTTTTTTAACCTCTTGAAAATGATTTTTCAACGGGTAAAGTTTAAGGAAGAAAATATTAGATGATGAGTAATATCCGCGCTAAGCGCCTCCCTTAAAGTCGTCTTATTTAGGAACCATTGCAGTAACCCGACCCCATAAGGCCCCATAAACTAATTCTTGATGCCTCTGATAAAATCTAGGTATTGCGTTGCTGTTTCCTGCGGTTTTTCAAACATGGGCAGATGGCCGCAATTTTTGATAATGACCGTCTTATGATTTCTTAATCCCTTTTCAAAAACCGGTACACTGGAAACATCCAAGACTTTGTCTTGATCGCCCCACAAAATCAAAGTTTGCGCTTCTATATTCGGCAGCTCTTTTTCCAGAGAGAAAAAATCTGGATTCATTTCTTTGAGCTCCTTTTCATAAATCTTGCGGTTGGCTAACGCAGTTCGGACCATTACTTTCTTGAGTGGATAGGGTAGACTGGGCGGATGAAGAAAAACAAGTGCCAATATGCGTGACATATCGCTGCTGTCTTTGAGTACAAGCGGGTTTTCGCCTTTTTCCATCATTTTCATGACTGCACTTTTTTCTAAAGACCTGACGCCTCCCGCGTCAAACAGCCCCAAACTGATAATTTCATCAGGGTAGCGCACGGCATAAATCCCCGCGAAAAATCCGCCCATCGAATTTCCTGCAATATGGAAATTCTTCAGCTTGAGAACCGCGGCGAATTGATGCAGCCGGGATAGCTGATGGGATAAATCGTAAGAGCTCTCTAATAATTTGGAGCTTTCTCCGTAACCGGGGATATCGGGGATCACCACACGGTAATCTTTAGTTAAGTAGCCGGCAAACCGAGTCCAGTTGTCTTTGTTTGCGGTATAGCCGTGCAAAAGTAATATCGTCGGTCCCTTGCCTCCCTCCAGATAAACAATATGATGATCATCGATTTTGATTTCTTTCTTAGTCAGCCCTGCCTTGCTTCTGGACGCATCGATCATATAACCGGCTACCCTTTCCGGGAAAGCATAATAACCGGTAACGGCAACCACGATAACAATCAATATTGCGATTAGAATCTTTCTCATGTTGCCCCCTCTTTTTTGACTCATCCGCTGATATTATTCATTTGCTAGAAAACAACTTTCAAAAAAATACTCTTAATCTTGGAGATAGTCAACGAGCAATTTTCTTGGATAGCTACGGTTTTCGAGCCCAAATTGGAGGTTTGCATTTGAACAATGGATTCCCAGGGAAACTTTAGAAACACAACTTAGAGGGTTCTTCCGTAATTTTTCTTCAAATTCAAAATCGAGGTGGCAAAAAAGTCCTCCGTTAATAACATTCTGAAACTCCCACGTCGACGGACCGGCATGAGAATTTCAGATTATATTAATAATATTAAACACTTCTAAAATTCCTCTTGAAACTTCTTTTTAATAGTATTATATTAATCATCAATATTCATCAAATTTATTCATTAAGGTTCGTTAATCATCAACCTTATGGCGGATAAGAGTCCGGGACATAATTTACGAAAAGTCTTGAGGAGGAGGGTAAAGCAAAAGTGAGGATAGAAACGAAATATAGCTCATTGAAACGGCAGGTTGCATTTTTGCGCACGATGCAGAAAATGAGAGATGAAATGGACCGGGTATGGAAAGACTTCTTTGAAAAGAATCCAGACGAGAAAGAGGCGGATGTTCGGCGATGGGTTGAGGAGCGAGTGAGAAAACTAACTACACTTCAAGGATCAGCACAAAGAAGTCTGATTAGACCACGGTCAAACGAATCTCTCAAATTTTAGGAATTAGGCACAGACACCCCTCCGCGACCAGGATCTGGTCCGGGGTAGAGTCCCCGCACTCGAAGGCGTCGTTCTCCGCAAAGGCCTGCTAGACAGGTCCCCTCCTCCCTGTATCAGTCCTCCCGGAATGCACGCAGATTTACATCATTTGTATTTTTCCCAAAAAACAATTTTGGCAAACTCTTTTCTCGGTCGGGGCTGTGGATCCTCATCGGGATACCCCAGAAGAAAGAAATCATGGACAAATAAATTTTTTGGCAAGTTCATAGCTTGGTGAGCATCTTTGGGTGATATCGCTCCCATCCAACAGCTCCCCAAACCCTGATTGACGGCCTCCAGGGTCATATACGCCAAAGAAATCATCATCTGTTCACCCGCTTTGATGGTCATCACCTGTTCCCCAAGGCGGTATGGCGCGAACAGATCGCTTCCTAAGACAACATTGTCCAGAACTTCATCCGGCCAGTTCATCACACCGGCCTCTATAAGTTGTTTTAAAGACTCTCTGTGCATCTTCTGAGAGAACGCCTCTGCTAGCCCGCAGCAAACAATGACAACCGGAGCTGTACTAAGGTGTGGCTGTCCACCCGCGACCTTTGCCAATTCGCCAATCTTTGCCTTATCTTGAACCACAATATATCGCCATGGTTGAACGTTTCCCCATGACGGTGCCCGCCTGCCCGCCTCCAAGACCTTTACGATTTTCTCTTTTTCCACCGGCGTCGGTTTCCATCTTCTGATCGTTACCCTTTTTTGAATCGCCTGTGATACATCCATCTTCGTTCCTCCTTTCGTTTAATGCCTCGAAAACCCGAAGACACCGTAAAAATGAAACTTCAGACGGGCTGCCACCTCTGCTGTCGATATTTTTCGCCCGATAATCTTGGACATGGATGTCGCTCGCCTATCGGAAAACCCGCAGGGATTGATAAACGCAAAATGGTCTAAGTCGGTATCGACGTTCAGCGCAAATCCATGCATGCATACCCATTTCTTTATACTTAGTCCGATGGCACCAATCTCTTCTCCCTTGACCCAAACCCCGGGGTGCCGCTCATCCAAATCCGCTTCAATCGAAAAATCTCGCAAGGTTTGTATCATGACCTCTTCAAGTTTGCGAACGTAGAGGCGGACGTCTCTTCCTTGGTCCCTCAGGTCAAGAATAGGGTAGCCTACGAGCTGGCCAAGACCATGATAGGTGACATCGCCGCCTCGATCGATGAAGAAAAGGGGGATACCGGCCTGAACCATTTGTTTTCTGGAGATAAGAATGTTGTCCAGGCTGCCGGATCGGCCGATGGTAATGGTCGGAGGATGTTCCAAGAGCAGCAGGAGATCGGGGATCCTTCCTTCGACTCTGTGATGATGAAGCCTTTTCTGCAGCTCCCAAGCCTCTCGATATTCCACTACTCCAAGATTCCAAATCTCACACATCTTCCAAACACCATTTCAATGTGGCGGTTTCTTGTTGGGAATGGGTTATTCAGGCTTCCCTCAAACCCCTCTGGCTGCTTCCCACAGGACCTCGGAAAGGGAGGGGTGCACATGGAATGTCTTGGCAATCTCTCCTGGAGTCCCCTCCATCCTCATCGCAAGGGCTGCTTCGGCTATGAGATCTCCTGTTCGCGGCCCAATGATATGAACCCCTAAGATCTCCCCATGGCGCTCCTCCTTAATCACCTTGACCATCCCTCGCCTCTGTCCTAAAATGGTCGCCATTCCATTCCCGGCGAAGGGGAACCTCCCGACCTTTACTTTATACCCTTTTGTCAAGGTCTCCTCTTCGGTCATCCCGACACAGGAGATTTCAGGAAGAGAAGGCGTCCATAAGGGAATCGCTCTGTAGTCAACCTTTGACTGTTGGCCCAGCGCATTCTCCGCTGCCGTCATTCCTTCGGAATAGGCTACCGCGGTCCACATGTGTTCCATCGTGACATCGCCCACCGCAAATATCCCCGGAATGCTCGTTTCCATTCGCTCGTTAACTTTAATCCCCCTCTTCTCATTCAGTTCAACTCCTACCTCTTTTAGGCCGAGTCCATCGATATTGGCTTCTCTCGGCTCGGTCATCAATACGTACTGGGCCCCCGTTCTAATTTCTTCTCCGTTCACATTGGTAAGAATACTCAGCCGATCCTCTTTCTCTTGCGTTACATTCATCACCCGGGCTTTCGAGTATATTTGGATATTGTTATCTTTAAACTCTTTTTCAAGAATGAAGACAATCTCCTTGTCAACTTGTGGGAGGATCCGGGATGATTCCTCAACCATACTCACCTTAGCCCCTAATTTCGAAAATATCGTCACAAAGGCTACCCCTATCAACCCTCCTCCTACAACCAGTAACGATTTTGGGATTTCCTTTAGTCCGAGGGCGACTATGGAGCTGATCACCTTTTCCGTCTCTCCAGAAAAAGGGGGGGTCGGGTATCGTGAACCTGTTGAGAGGATGATCTTCCGGGCCTTGAGTTGTTTGTTCGTTCCGTCCTTAAGACAGACCTCTATCAATGAGGATGAAAGGAGTCTTCCCGCCCCCTCGATGACTTCGATCCCGTAAGCCTCCAGCATCTGCTTCAGACCGGATACAAGCGTCTTTACAACCGCTTCCTTCTTGTCCATCATCCTCCGGAAATCAACTTTCACGCCCTCGTAAGTGATGCCGTAGTCCTTCGCATTTTTCTCCATTTCCAGCAATTCAACCGCCCTTGCTAAGGCCACTGTTGGAATACACCCGTGATTGACACAGATTCCGCCAATCGTATCTTTCTCAACGATCGTTGCCTTTGCTCCAAGCTGTGCCGCCCGGATCGCCGCCGTATACCCGGCCGGCCCGCCGCCGATGATGACCACATCCCGATCTTCCACGCCCTTCCTCCCTCTGTTCTATTTGAGTAAACTCGGGGTTTCCACCAGCTCTTTTAAGCTTGCAAGGAACTGCTCTGCCCCAAAACCATTGATCACCCTATGATCGACGGTCAGACTGTATGGCATCATAGAGGCGATCACGATCTGACCATCCTTCACCACAGCTTCATCCCTGATCGGCCCGATTCCCAAGATCGCCGACTCTGGTTGATTAAGGACCGGCGTCTGATAATCACTCACGCCAACGGCCCCGATGCTGGTTAACGTAAAAGTTCCACCGGTTACCTCATCGGGTAAGATCCCTCCTCCTCGCGCTTTCTCCACTAAGCTTTTTACTTCCTGAGAAATCTCAGTCAGCGATTTCTTGTCCGCCTGTTTTACCACCGGCACCAGCAAACCTTGCTTCCCCAAGGCAACCGCAACCCCTATGTTGATATCCTCCCAAGCCTTGATCTCATTCTCGATCAAACTGACATTGATATCGGGATGATCTTTGAGCGCCCGTGCAATCATATACACCAGGATTTCTGTATAACTGATATTAACCCCGTCGGTCTTCCCGCGATTCAATAAAGCTTTTCGAAACTGGATGAGTTCAGTGGCGTCGAATTTACCCAGAAAGCTCAGCTGAGCAGAACCGGCGAGACTGGCCTGCATCCTCTCAGCGATGGCTCTCCTCATCCCCTTCAGGGGAATCGTCTCCTTCAACTTTTTGCCTTGGTAAAGGACGCGGGTTACCTCTTCCGGAGGAACGGCTACCTTCTTCTGCTCTTCTAAAGCCTTTTCAATATCCTCCTTCACAATTCTCCCGTCCGGGCCGGTCCCTTTGACGCGCGTGATGTCGACCATCTGCTCTTCTGCCATCTTACGAGCGATAGGGGAGATGCGAAGGCGCTCTCCTTCACCTGTCGCAACCCTGGTCGCTTCGGGCTTCCCTCCGGCACCTTCAGCGGGGGGGACCGTTTTGACCTCCGCCGTCAATGCTTGAGGCGGGGGCCCTTTCTGGAGTTTTTCAAATTCCTCCTTGGTTTCCCAAATCAGACCGACGACCTGTCCGATCTTAGCCTTCCTTCCTTCCTCGACCAAAATATGAAGAAAGCCCGAGGCTCCGGCCTCAACATTCCACTCGGTCTTCTCCGTCTCGATAACGAGCACAGCCGTACCCTTCTCAACCTTTTCTCCCTCTTTGAACCTCCATTCAACAATCGTCACATCGCTCATGCTCATGCCCAGTTTGGGCGCCACAATCTGAGAGACCATTCTTCTTACCTCCCAAAAAACCACTTCAGTTGTAATAGGCTATACCGGACTATGAGACCAAGGTCCTCACTGAGGAGATGATCTTATCTACGCCGGGGATATAATAGTCCTCGAGGGATGGACTGAAGGGTACCGGGGTATGAGGCGCTGTTACCATTTGAGGTGGGGCATCCAACTCGTCAAATGCCCGGGTACTCACAAGAGCGATGATGTCGCATGCCATGCTGCATCTCGGATTATCCTCATCGACGACGAGGAGCCGGTGCGTCTTTTTGACTGACTGCAAAATTGTTCTTTTGTCCATCGGCGACGGGCACCGAAGATCGATAACCTCCAATTCCGTTCCATTTTTCGAGAGCCTCTCCGCTGCTTCCAGGGCTGTGTGCACCATACGGCCCATGGTCACCACCGTCACATCCTTTCCACTGCGTTTGATTTCAGCGACGCCAAGTGGAATTACATACTCGCCTTCCGGCACCTCTCCGCTCATGTCATAAAGAAGCTTATGCTCAAAGAAAAGGACAGGGTCGGGATCACGAATCGCCGCGATGAGGAGCCCTTTGGCATCGTAAGGAGTAGAGGGAACTACTGTTTTGAGGCCGGGCATGTGCGTAAAAACAGAATAATGGCAGCCGGAATGCTGGGCTGCCGCGCGAAGGCCTGCTCCAATCGTGGTCCGTATGACAAGGGGCACCTGGACCTTGCCTCCGAACATGTATCTGAATTTCCCTCCCTGATTATAAATCTGGTCCATGCAAACCCCAAAAAAGTCGACAAACATCAACTCGGCGATCGGCCGAAGCCCGGTGACGGCTGCCCCGACGGCTGCGCCAATAAAAGCCGACTCACTGATCGGCGTGTCCAACACCCGCCCCCGGCCAAATTCCTTTGCCAGCCCGACAGTGACTCCCAGAGCGCCTCCCCACTCACTCCCGCCAGCCGCTTCAAGATGGGGAAGGGTGGCTCCACCGGCAACGTCCTCACCCAACAAGATCACCGTCGGATCTCTCCGCATTTCCAGACGGATGGCTTCATTGATGGCTTCACGAAAAGTCAATGTCCGTGTCGTCATAGATCCCCTCCCTCTGCTGGGTAACTTACATAGACATCCTTCAAACACTCTTCCGGAACCGGGAAAGGACTTTCCTCGGCAAAACGGACCGCCTCCTCTACAGCCTCCGTCGCCCGGACGTCTATCTTTGCCAATTCAGCTTCCGAAATCTGGCCCGCCGCAATCACTCGCTTTTTGAAGACTTCCAGCGGATCACGGGCTTTATAACCCGCCATCTCCTCCCTCGTTTTGTACTTTTGCGGGTCTCCCACGAAGTGTCCGTAGTACCGGAAGGCGCGAGCTTCAATCAGACTCGGGCCTTGGCCCCGTCTCGCACGGGCAATCGCCTCGCCAGATGCCTCGTAGACTGCCATCACGTCGGTTCCGTCCACCGCTACGCCAGGAATGTTGTAAGCCCCTGCCCGCGCGCAGATCTCTCCGGCGGCGCAATGGTAGCTGGTCGGAGTGGATACGGCATACAAGTTGTTCTCACAGACAAAGACGACAGGGAGCCTCCATATGCCCGCCAAGTTCATCGATTCGTGGATCGTCCCCTGCTCGGCGGCTCCGTCTCCAAAAAAACATACCGTCACCTGATCCGTCCCCAGGACTTTGGCGGTCAAAGCAGACCCGCAGGCCAGCGGACCCCCAGCCCCCACAATCCCGTTGGCTCCCAGCATTCCTTTTCCGATGTCAGCAATGTGCATGGAGCTCCCCTTGCCTTTACATAATCCAGTCGCTTTGGCATAGAGCTCCGCCATCATCCCTTTGATGTCGACCCCTTTCGCGATGCAGTGACCGTGCCCTCGATGGGTGGATGTGATCCAGTCTCGATCCGTGAGATGGGCGATAACCCCCGCCGCAATGGCTTCCTGTCCCGCATAGAGGTGGACAAACCCTGGCATCTTTCCGCGAACGAAAAGGTCTGCTACCCGATCTTCGAAAGTCCGAATCAGGCGCATCCGGTCATACATCGCCAGAAGCGTCTCCTTCTTAATCTCAGCCATCTCACCCTCCTCCTCACATCTTTTCAGTCTACTCACTCGTTGCAAAAAGCTGTTGAGGCAGTTTCTTTTCCTTTGAGGTCTTCTACGTCAGGTTGACCGAAGCGCCCTGGAACACCGATTGGGGTTCGTGTGCCCATTTGATCCCAGGGCTGACCTCAATGCGCTGTCCAGCCGCCGTCGATGACCAACTCAGCCCCCGTAACGAATTTGGATTCATCGGAGGCCAAATAAAGGACGCCATAGGCAACATCTTCTGGCTCACCAAACCGCCCGACGAGGTGCCAGCTCAACGCGGCTTTCGTCTTCTCTTCATCCTTGAACAGCTCTTCCACCATGGGTGTTTTGATGACTCCCGGATGGACAGAGTTGACCCGGATGTTGTAGTTATAGCCCGCCTTTGAGCACTCGAAGGCAGCAGCCTTGCTAAAGAGTCTCACGCCTCCCTTGCTGGCATGGTAGGCAGATGTATCGAGAGTGCCGACCAAACCAGCGACAGAGGATATATTGACGATTGACCCTCCTCCAGTCGGCTTCATGGACTCCATGGCATGTTTGGTGCCCAAAAAGACTCCCTCCAAATTGACCCCCATCAGCCAGCGCCATTCTTCCAGCGACGTATTCTCAATATTCTTCCATAACATCACTCCCGCATTATTGACGAGGATATCCAGTTTCCCAAACCGACCCAAGGTTGTCCGCACAACCTCCTTCCAGTCGCCTTCACGAGTGACATCATGTTTCACAAAGAGTGCCTCACCCCCTCCCCCTTTTATCTCTTCTGCTACTCTCTTCCCCCGGACCTCATCGGTGTCACTAATCGTGACTTTTGCTCCCTCCTGGGCTAATAACAAGGCGATGGCCCTGCCAATTGCGCCCCCGCCACCCGTTACGATTCCTACTTTGCCCAGAACCCGGTTCATCGCTTCCTCCTTTGGATGGGATGAAAAAATCGGTTGGAAGGATCCTTTACCAACTCCCTTTAGTGGAAAGACAGACCGCCGTCGTGCAGGATCAACTGCCCTGTAACAAAACGGCTATCATCGCTTGCCAGAAAGACTGCGGTCCCAACGAGATCTTCCGGGTAGGCTGGTTTTTTAATGCATTTTTGCGGAAGTTGGATCTCGTCCAGCGGAACGGGCGGAAAGGTCTTCCTTCTGTCGAATTCATCCCCGCCGGCAGAATGGGTAAACCCCGGAGCAATGGTGTTGACATTGATATTGTAAGCGCCCAATTCCCGGGCCATCGAACGAGTAAAGGCCACAATGGCCCCCTTCGAGGAAGCATAATGGGGCATCCCCGGGACACCTTCGAAGACGACTGCAGAAGACATATTGATGATCTTGCCCCCCTTCTCTTTCATATAGGGAAAAACGGCCTTGGTGCAGTGGAAGGGACCTGCTGTGTTGACTTCCATCACATGCATCCACTCTTCCGTCGTAACCTCCGTGAAGGGCTTGAGCGTAACCAAAACCGCCGCATTATTGACCAGGATGTCAATAGACCCGAAGCGATTCATGGCTTCCCGAGCCAGAGCGTCACATTGATCCTGTTTGCGAACATCCGTCTTCACAAAAATCGCCTGACTCCCCGCATTCTTCACGGCTTCCACCGTCTCTTTTCCTTCCAGGATGTCACTACAGACGACGATCTTCGCCCCCTCTTTTGCGAACCCAACTGCGAATGCCGCTCCAATTCCTCGTGCTGAGCCCGTGATGATCGCGACCTTATTCTTCAGCTTCATTTCAATCCTCCTTCCTCCTCGATCGTTGATTCGAGAGCTTCATAATTTCTAACGGATTGTTTTACGAGATTCCTTGATCACTTTTCGTTTCCCAGCACGACGCAACTACCAATTCCCATTCCCGCATTTCCGCCCAGGTTGTGAGTTAACCCCAAGCTCGGGTTCTTCACCTGCCGCGGACCTGCCTTTTCCTGAAGCTGTTTGTAAACCTCGTACATCATCCGTAGCCCTGTGGCGCCGAGAGGGTGGCCGAAGCACTTCAAGCCCCCATCGGTATTGACCGGCAGTTCTCCGGTCAGCTTGAATGTCCCCGCCTCGATGTCGTCCTTCGCTTTCCCTCTAGAGCTAAACCCGAGATCCTCATACAGGATGAGCTCGTGACATGTGAAGCAATCATGCACCTCGGCGAGGCTTAGCTCCTTCCGCGGAGCCCTTATCCCTGCCTGGTCATAAGCCGCTCTCGAAGCAATGACATTCTCCTCTATGTGCACATAATCATAGTCTTGTCTCATACACCCCTGGCGGGCCCCTACTGAAATGGCGAGGGCCTTGATATAGATGGGATCGGCCCTGAAATTCTTCGCCCTGTCGGCGCGGACCACGATCGCCGCGGCAGCCCCATCACTCACACCGCAGCAGTCATAGAGGCCAAGCGGCCAAGCGACGATGGGCGCTCGCACGACTTGCTCCACCGTCAACCTATTTTGGAAGTGCGCCTTGGGGTTCAAACTACCGTTGTCATGGTTTTTCACAGCAATCTCGGCAAGAAGACGTTTTCCATAGTCAGGTTCCAACCCATACTGATGAAAGTATCGCATCCCGAGGTAGGCGAAAGAGGCGGGGGCGCTAAAGCCGGAGCCTATTCCCGAACTCCCGTCCGGGTTATCTCCTACAATGGCCGGGCCCTTCACTCCGGTCTGGCCTGAATCTTTGAGCTTCTCCACACCAATGGCCAATGCGATGTCACAGGCTCCTGCCGCGACGGCATAGCTTGCCGCCCGCACGGCCTCCGTCCCAGTTGCGCACATGTTCTCCACCCTGGTCATTGGAATGTACTGGAGTCCAAGGGGGGACAAGGTGATGGCGGTGACGCCGGAAAAGACAGTCCCCAGCCAGGCTGCCTGAATATCCTTCGGTTGAATGCCCGCATCCTCGAATGCCTCGTACGCCGCTTCAACAAGAAGGTCCTCCACACCCAACTCCCATCGTTCGCCAAACTTTGTACATCCCATACCCACGATTGCAACTCTATCCTTAATGGTTTCCACACGTCACTCCTTTAACTAGAATGTAGATAGGGAATTGGGGAGGGGAGGAGATCGGGAGAGAAAAGAATTTCACCCCAAATCCCTAACACCCAATCTCCCCAATGATTTTATTCAATGACAGGCTTTGCTTTCCAGAAATAGTTGACTATCCCTTTACCTTGAGACAATTTTCGGAACGTCATTTCTACGGGCATCCCTATTTTTACCCGGTCAAGATCGCAGTCGGTCAGTTCACAGATCAGCCTGCCGCC
>Ga0335070_10005169_pt1 | contig 15334 bp, 12 predicted proteins | sample Lox_Sample_13_FD_206722 | JGI IMG/M metagenome (GOLD analysis project Ga0335070, IMG submission 206722) | Soil microbial communities from Loxahatchee National Wildlife Refuge, Florida, United States - Lox_Sample_1.3 | ecosystem: Environmental > Terrestrial > Soil > Wetlands | place: USA... | reverse complement strand
CCGGGCCCGTGCCCCCCCCCGCCAGCCTCCCCCCCCCTCCTCCCCTCCACTGCGCGGGCGCTCACCCCCCCCCCCAACGCTCGCACAGGACGACAGAGGACAGGTGCGGCAGATGAACTTAAGATTACGGCGCGCCGCTCGGCGCTCGCTCACGGGAGTGTCACTTCGCCGCGCAGCACTTCGACGCAATGGCCGCCGACGCGCACCTCGTGGACACGCGATCCGGCAAGCGCGGCGCGCACGAGAATCCGGCTTGGCCGGCGCGCTTCGATTCCCTGCTCGATTGTCACCTGCTCGCCAGGCTTCGCGACTCCATGACGCACCATCCACGCCGCCGCGCATCCAGCCGCCGAGCCGGTCGCCGGATCCTCGCCGGCATAGAAGATCATCCGGGCGCGCAGCCGCGTATCCGGCGAGCCGGTCGCGCGGGTGACGAAATAAAAGAGCCGCGCGTCGCCGCCGTCCAGATATGCCTCCGCGCGGCGCACGTCGAGGTTCAAGCCGGTGAGCGCCCCCAGCGATCGCAGCGGTACGATCGCGAACGGAAAGCCGGTTGAGACAGTTTCGATTGGCAGCGAAGTGTCGATTGCCTCTGGTGCTGGACCGGCCGCGGCCGCGACGTCGGCGGGGCGATGGCGCATCCCGAAGACCGGATCGTGCTGCGTCATCTCGCCGAAGCGTCCGCCGTCGCGCTCCAGGAAGCGCACCGTGATCGGCCCCACCTTGAGATCCAGGGTGACTTCGTCGATGCCGCGCGAGTTCGCGATTACGAACGCGGTGCCGAGCGTCGGATGGCCCGCGAACGGCAGCTCTTCCGTGATAGTGAAGATGCGCACGGCGACTCCTCGCTCGTGCTCGACCGCCGCATCGCGTGGAACGATAAATGTCGTCTCGGCAAGGCGCATCTCGCGCGCGACCGCCTGCATCTCCGCATCGCTCAGGCTGCGCGCGTCGGTGAAGACCGCGAGTTGATTGCCCTCGAGCGCGCGCGAGGCGAAGACGTCGACGGTCACGATCGGAAAGCGGCGCATGCGCGTCCAAAATACATGAAAAAGCGGTGGATCACCGTGTTCGAGGCTCTTGCGGCTTTGCCCGCTTTCGATTGGATTATAGGGCGGGCCGCGCCGGTATCGTACGGATTCGACGGGCGCGGGCCCCCAAGGGCCGCGTCAGCGGTCAGCAGGAGGAGTCATGGCTGACATTATCGGTCCCACATCGCACTACTTCTATTCGCAGCGGCTCAAGCTTCACTACGTCGATTGGGGCAACGCGGACAAGCCGATGGTGATCCTGGTGCACGGCGGCCGCGACCATTCCCGCAACTGGGACTGGGTCGCCCTCGAGTTGCGCAACCATTTCCATCTGATCGCTCCCGACCTGCGTGGGCACGGCGACTCCGATTGGGCGATCGGCGGCAGCTACGCGATGGTCGATCACGTGCTCGATCTGTATCAGCTCATGAACGCGGTCGCCGGCGGCCCGGTCACGCTGATCGGCCATTCGCTCGGCGCCGGAGTCGCGCTGCAGACGGCCGGCGTGTATCCCGACTCGGTCAAGGCGCTGGTTGCGATCGAGGGGCTGGGACCGCCCGCGGCGATGATCCGAGAGACGCCCGCCTACGAGCGGATGGATAACTGGGTCGGCGATATGCGCGCGCTCGCCCAGCGCAAGCCGCGCGAGTACGCGACTGTCGAACAGGCGCTGGAGCGGATGCGCGTTGCCAATCCGCATCTCAGCCTCGAGCAGGCGCGCCATCTGACGATCCATGGCGTGCGGCGCAACGAGAACGGCACCTATTCGTGGAAGTTCGACAACTACACGCGCGCGCACTCGCCCTATCTTTTCAATCTCAAGGACGCAACCGAGATTTGGGGCCGCATCCGCTGTCCCACGCTGCTGGTGCGCGGAGATGAGTCGTGGGCAGGCGACTGGGAGCGCGATGGACGCCTGAAGGCGTTCCGCAGCGCCGAGCTGGTGACCATCAGCAATGCCGGCCACTGGGTGCATCATGACCGCCTCGCGGAGTTTCTCGCCGTCGTGCGCCGATTCCTGGACGTCTAGGGCGTGGAGTGTCGGCAAAAGAGCGCCGCTGGCGCGCGGCTTAAGCGGCGCGCACCGAGGTTGAGGAGGGGGACGCTGGCCTGATGCGGATACCGCGATCGTTATCGCTACGCGCCGACGAGCTCAACTACACGCTGCAGATTCTGTTGGCGGCGCTGGTCGGCGTGCTGGCCGCGCTCGGGAACCTGGGCTTTCGCGCGCTGATCGAATTCTTCACCTGGATCTTTCTCGGCCTTGAGTGGTTTGCGCTCGGGATCGAACGCGGCGGCCTCCATCTGGGCCTCGTGCCGGTAGTGTTGCTGAGCGGCGGGGCGGGGATGATCGCGCTCAATTGGATGTTTCCGGGCGACGTGCTGGGTTACGGCTTTCCGAATTTTCTCGAAATGGTGAATCTCGGCAGCGCACGGATCAAACGGCGCTGGATCGTGCTCAAGGCGATGGGCGCAGCGCTGTCGCTCGGATGCGGCGCGTCGGTCGGACGCGAGGGGCCAATCGCGCAGATCGGCGGCGCGATCGGTTCGGCGGTTGCGCAGGTGCGCCGGATGCCCGCCGACCGCGCCAAGGTCCTGGTCGCCGCCGGCGCGGGCGCCGCGATTGCCACTACCTTCAATGCTCCGGTCGGCGGCGTGCTGTTCGCGCAGGAGATCGTGCTGCTCGGCGAGACCGAACTGAACAACCTGACGCTGCTTCTGGTCGCGACCGTGAGCGCGGTGGTGTTTTCGCGGGCGCTCACCGGCGACAGTGCGGTCTTTCAGCCGCCGGCGTTCGTCATGCGCAGCTACTGGGAGCTGGTATCGTACGCAGTGATGGGCGTGCTGTTGGGCGCGCTAAGCGCGGCCTACATCCATTTTTTCCATGCCACCGGCGCGGCCTTCCGCAGACTCAAGATACCGCAGTGGGCGCGCCTTGCGCTCGGCCTGGTGGTGGTCGGCCTTATCGCGATACCGCTGCCGCAGAATCTGTCCGACGGCTATCCGACGATCAACCGCGCGATGGAAGGGCACTTCGGAATCCGAATGACGTTCGCGCTCGCCGCGGCCAAGTTCTTCACCTCCAGTGTGTCGCTCGGATGCGGCGCGCCGGGCGGCGTCTTCGGGCCGACGTTTTTTATCGGCACGATGACCGGGGCGACGTTTCAGCGCGCGCTCGCCTCGATACTGCCCAAGCTCACCGGGCCGCGCGGGTCCTACGCGCTGGTCGGGCTGGGCACGTTTCTTTGCGGCGTCACGCATGCGCCGCTGACCGCGCTGTTCCTGCTCCTCGACATGACCGAGAACTACCAGATCGCGCTGCCCGCAATGATCGCGGTGGTCAGCGCGCTGGTGGTCGCGCGTTCGCTCGAGCGGGAATCGATCGACACGTACCCGCTCGCGCGCGCGGGCAAGATGCTCGATATCGGACGCGAACGTATGGTGCTGACGCAGGTGCCAGTCGAGAGCGTGATGTCGCACGAGCCCGCGGTCGTGCGCTCCAACGCGCCGCTCACCGAAGTTCTGCAGGCGGCGGGCGACACCGCGCAGACAACGCTGCCGGTGGTCGACGACGCGGGCGGACTGGTCGGCCTTATCGTGACGCACGACCTGGTCGCGACGCTGGGCAGCCAGGCCGACGTGATCGGGCTGGTCAACGCCTACGATATCTGCCGGCGCAACTGTCCGGTGGTGACGACCGACTCCAATCTCGACGAGGCCGCGCAACTGATGGAATCCGAAGACCTGGAGGAACTGCCGGTGGTGGAGACCGTCCGCGGCAAACGCGGCCATCGTCTGGCCGGTATCATCGCCCGCAAGGAGATAAACCAGGTGCTCAACCGGATGGCGGTTTCGCTCACGACTCTCGCCAATACCGGCACCAGTATCTTCTGGGCAACCGGCTACCGCCTGATGCGCATCACCGTGCCGCCATCCGCCGGGGGCAAGACCATGGTCGAACTCGCGCCGCGCGCGCGTTTCGGCGTGAGCGTGCTGGCGGTACAGAAGTCCGGCGAGGGCGACGACGGATTCGTTCCGATTTCGCCGGACCGCAAGCTCGACTCCGGGGATATCATCATGGCCGCAGGACGCCCCGCCGACTTGCGCCGGTTTATGCAAGAGCTTGAAGGATTTTAGCCGCGCCGCTGCGTTACCCGCGAGACTCTCCGGAGTGATAGAAGAATCGCGGGGGACCGCTTAGGCAAGATTGAGAAATCTTGCGGAAGTCTCGCAGAAATTTCGGAGGACAACGTCATGCGCGCTGCCGTGATGCGTAACAGGAAACTCGTGGTCGACGATATTCCGACGCCCGTGCCGGGTCCCGGCGAGGCGCTGGTTAAGACGCTTGCCTGCGGAATTTGCGGCTCCGACCTGCACGCGCTCAAGCACGCCGAGAAACTGGTCGAAGGCGCGCGGCGCTCCGGCGGCCCGTTTATCATGGACCTCAAACGCGACATCGTGATGGGCCATGAGTTCTGCGCCGAGGTCGTCGACTACGGGCCGCAGACGCAAAGCCGCTTCAAACCCGGCTCGCGAGTCTGCGCGATGCCGGTGCTAATCCGGCCAGGTGGTGTCGAAACCGTCGGCTACTCCAACGACCATCCCGGCGGCTACGGCGAATATATGCGGCTGACCGAGAAGCTGCTGCTCGAAGTGCCCAACGGATTGCCGACCGAACGCGCCGCACTGACCGAGCCGCTCGCGGTCGGCTATCACGCGGTGGTCAAGGCGCGGATGGAGCAGGACGACGCGCCGCTGGTCATCGGATGCGGTCCGGTGGGCCTCGCGGTGATCGCCGCGCTCAAGCTTAAGGGTGTGCATCCGATCGTCGCCGCGGACTTTTCGCCGCGCCGGCGCGCGCTCGCGCAGGAGATGGGCGCCGACCTGGTGGTCGATCCCAGGGACAAGTCGCCCTACGAGTGCTGGCGCGAGCTTGCCGTCTACAAGGATCCCGCGTGCGCTCCGCAATTGCCGCCATGGATGCCGGGGCCGGCGCGGCGCCCCGCGGTCATCTTCGAATGCGTCGGTGTGCCGGGAGTTATCGAGGCGATAATGGCCGCAGCGCCGGCGCATGCGCGGATGGTCATCGTCGGCGTGTGCATGGAGCGCGACCATATCGAGCCGCTCTTCGGGACCAACAAGGAACTGAACCTGCAGTTCGTGCTTGGTTACACCGGCGAGGAATTCGCCGCCACGCTGCACAACCTGGCGGAGGGTAAAATCAACGGCGATCCGCTGGTCACCGGCAAGGTCGGGGTCGAGGGCGTCGCGCAGGCGTTCGAGGATCTGGCCTCGCCGGAGCGCCACGCGAAGATCCTGGTCGAGCCGTGGCATAGCTGAGCGAACGAGGCTCCTGCGCGCATGCCGCTGCGAACGCGGGCAGCTACTCGTCCGCGGGCGGCGCCGCCGCTTCGAAGCGGAAGGGGCGGGCGCGACCGGCGCGCAACTCGGCGCAGAGCCCCTCGATGTCGCTTACCTCGCGCTCGAGTTCGGTGGCACAGGTAAGAAACCATTTAGGCGTGACGAAGTGCGCGTCGCTCCCGCCCACGCCGACGAGCCCGAGCTTTTCCATCGCGACCATCGCCGCTTCGTTCTCGCGCGGCGAATTCTGCCCGTTGAGCGCCTCGATCACGCCGAGCGCGGCGCCGTGGCGGGCGCAGAGCTCGTCGAGTTGCGGACCGAAGCCCGAATCTCGAAACGGATGCGCCGGGATAGCGACCCCGCCCTCGCCGTGGACAACCTCGATAAGCGAGTCGCTCTTGAGCATCCGCGAGCTCAGGTCGAAGCGCCGCAGCACCTCGCGCGTCACCCCGAACAGCAGCAGATGGCCCAGGTTGGTGTCGGCCTCGATCCCCTTGAAGACCATCACGCTGAACCGCTCCGCCAACTCCGCGTAACGCCGATCGAGGTCCGCGTCAGCGGGGAAAAGGCGATGCTCGGTGAAGCAGATTGCGTCGAGGCGGCGCTGTCCGCACGCGGCGGCCTCGACGTACGCTTCGGGCGCGATGCTGGAATCCGAAGAGAGCAGGGTATGGACGTGCAGGTCGATAAGCATAACGTAGCGATTCTCACATTGCCGGGGTGGCCTGGAAAAGGGGCAAGGCGCCTTGGCGGACGATCCTACGGCGTGCTCTGCACGCGCAGATGATCTCTCAACGAGACCACGCCGGCGACGTTGAGCGCGAGCATCTGCACCATCGCTTCGTCGGTCGCGGTCGGAACCGTGCCGGTCAGCTCCATCGTGTCACCGACCATCCGGAAGTGCACGCCGGTCAGCCCGCCGGCGTCGAGCGCGGCGCGAAAAGCGTCGAGCCGCGCGGCGCGAAGCGGGGACGCGGGCGAATCGGGCTCGGCCCCCGGTGCAGGCGCATCCGGCGCGGAGGCATCAGGCGCCGGCACGGTCGGCGGCGGGGCGTCGGCGCGCGTCGAGTCGGGCGCGCTCGCGCCCGGATAACCTGCGGAACCGGCGCCGAGCAGATATGAGACGGTTTTGACGGCCGCGAAAGCGCCCACGAACATCAGCACCAGGATAAGGATTGGGCGGCGCATGCCGCGCACTGGCCGGTAGGCCCGGGAAAACGGGCGAGGCTGCTCGGTTTCCTGCGGCGGGACCGAGAGGAGCACGGTAGCGGCCTCGTGATCGGGCTCGACGCCGCCGGAGGGAGGCGCGGAAGCGATCTCCGCCCCGCAAAAAGAACAGAAGCGCGAGTCCGAAGGAATTGCACGGCCGCATCTGGCGCATTCGATCTCCGAATCGGCGCGGAGCAGGGTCGGCGCGGAATGCGAGACGGCTCGCGGTTGAGCAGGGCCGCCGAGCGGCAGCCGAAGTTGCGAACGTGCGCCGGGCGCGGCCTGCGCGGCGGCGGCTGGATGCGGCGATGGGGCGGCTGGCGTGTGCGCTTCGCCATTTGCGTGCGCGGTCGCGGCGGCGGCGTTCTCGGCCGCGACTCCATCGCGAATATTCTCCAGTCGGCGCTTGAACTCCGTCGCGCTCGGCACGCGGCGCACGACGTCGTAGGCGAGCGCCTCGTCAACCAGCGCCGCCAACGCGGGCTTAAGCCCGGGACACAGCGTGGCCATCGGCGGAAAGCTGAAGGGCGGTTCGTTGGCCGGATCGCGCCCGCTCAGTGCATGATGCATCGTCGCGCCGAGCGCGTAGAGGTCAGAGCGCTGTTCGACCTTGCCGCGATATTGCTCGGGGGGCGCATAGCCCTGGGTGCCGATCATGGTGGCGTTCTGCAGCGGCTGGAAATGGCGCGCGATGCCGAAGTCGATGAGCTTGGCCTGTCCGTTGGCCATCATCATCACGTTCGACGGTTTGAGGTCGCGATAGATTACCGGCGGCTCGAGTCCGTGCAGATATTCCAGCGTGGCGAGAATTTGCAGTGCGATGTCGATGACGCGCGGCTCGGCCAGCCGGCCGCCGCTTTTCTGCATCTCCTCCTCGAGCGTTGCGCCGTCGATAAACTCCATCACCAGGTAATGGCGGTTCTGTTCGCTGAAGCGGTCGAAGACGCGAGGGATATGTTCGTTGTTGAGCCGCGCCAGCATGTCGGCCTCGCGCTGAAAGGCGTCGATCGCCTGGCGCTGCGCATCGGGGCTGGTGAAGTTGTCCACGACCTCGGCGAGCGCGCATCGGCGCGCCGCAAGACGCAGGTCCTCGGCCAGGTAAACCAGCTTCATCCCGCCGCCGCCGAGCGGCTTCACGACGCGGTAACGGCCGCCGACTATGGTGTTTGGCGCTATCATCGCGAAAGCGTGACTATTGGGCCCGCGACCCCGCCGTCAACGATCGCGAGGTGCGCAGCCCACGCCGCTCCGCGTCGAGCGTGGCCGCGCGCGCGGCCGACACCGCGCATATCAATTGGATCAGCATGCCCAGCGATGTCGAAGTGCCATAAGCCAGGAGCGCCCCGAAGAACCATCCGACGGCGCGTCCGGTCCGTCCGGCGTAGAAATGGCCCAGTCCCGGCACCACGCTGAGCACGAACGCGAGCAGCGCCGGCGAACTCAGATCGGTAAGCCATCCCGCGCCGAGCCGCGCGCCGCATTGTTTGCAGAACGTGGCGTCTGCGACCACCACCGGCTGCCCGCATTGCGAACAGAAGCGCGCCCGTGTCGTTCCCGTGTCAGCCATGCCGGATCAACTGTGAAACACAAACGGCGCGTCGCCCAGGCGCAGGTCGTCGCCGTCAGCCAACGGCCGGATGTCCTTGATTCTTTGGCCGCGGACGAACGTGCCGTTCTGGCTGGAGAGGTCACGCAGGGCAAAACCGCCGTCCTGCGGCACGACCGTCGCGTGATGGCGCGACACCGACGCGTCGGAGACGACGATATCGTTGTCAACCGCGCGGCCGAGCGTCGTCTGTCCTCCGGGCCGTAACTCGTGCCTGCCGCCGTTCGAATCGACGAGGCACGGCGACGTGATTTGGCTGGCCCGCGCCGGGGCTGCGGGGGACGGAGGCGCGGCCGGCTGCCGCATGGCGGCCGGGGCGGGGCGCACGCCCGCGCCCGCGCGTCTTAAATGAAAGCTCAGGTCATACTCCGAGATCTTGATTCGATCGCCGTCGCTAAGCTCGGCGGTTTCGACCCGGTTGCCGTTGAGCAACACGCCCTGCTGCACGGCCAGGCTCCTCAGCACGTAGCTGTTGCCGCGCCGCTCGATTACGGCATGGCGCGGCTGGACGCCAGGATCGCCGAATAGTCCGACCACGTTTTCCTCCGCGCGGCCGAGCGTCGCCACCGCGCGATCGATATTGAAACTTCGCCCGCGGAGCCGCCCGGCTTCGACCTTGAGCCACGCGCTCTTCGTCAGTTCCTGGACCAGTCCGATGAGCAGCCCGATCATGAGGCCAAGCACGCTGAACCCGATCAGCCGCGAGGCCAGTCCGCCGCCGGTGAGCGCGTTCAGCGGATCGAACGCGATCCCGCCGACAAAGCCGCCGACCCATCCGCCGATGCCGCCCTTGATAACGTTGCGCAGCGAGAAGCTCGCAAGGCCAACGCCCGCGCCGGCCATCAGGCCCATCAGCGTCCAGCTCGCGGCGCGCGCCGCCAGGAGGTAGGCGATCGAGACGGGTTGCGTGCCGAAGCCGACCGCCGAGAGGATGTAGGAGAAGACGACGTTGGAATAATAGACCGAGGGTATTCCGAGCACGAAACAGACGAGGAAGCCGCGCAGGAAGCGGCGCTTGGCGGCCGATGTGAGCTCGAGACTTTTGCCCTGCGCCGCCATGATCAATCCGCCCAGCAGGGCGAGCAGCAGCGCCATCGAGAGCGTCCCGCTCACCAGCATCCAGGGCGTTTGCGGCTCGTTCAGGGTGCGGTTGTGGTTGACCAGTTCGACCGGAATCCATCCGAGCGCGCCGCCGGCGAGTCCGGCGATCGCCATGAAAGCAAGCTCGCGGCGATCGATCGTGTCATTCATCGCCGCGAACCCGCGTCGCCGCGAACCCCGGCGGGAACCTGGAGAAAATTTGTCACCGAGTTCGGCAAGCGATCCGGCATAGAGCTGGCAAAAATCCCGTCGATGGCGGCACTTCAGATAGCTATAATTCAGACTCGCCCCGCGTCCCCTATTGCAGTAACCATAATAACCCGGCTTGAGGACGCGGCAAACGTCCGGCGAAGTCTTGCGAAGTCTTGTAAGTACGGCCGCCGCTGCCGGCGTGCGGGTTGCCCGCTTCGCGGAAAACAGTGCATGATTCGAGCCTCACGGACTGGGCCGAATTGGCAGGAGGTCATTAGATGTCGCAGAAGATGGCGGAGAAAACCCTTGTACCCGAGGTATTTGGACCGCTGCAGGGGGTCAAGATCGTTTCGAGCGGCACTCTGATCGCCCAGCCGTTTGCCGCTGCCCTTGCCGCCGAGATGGGCGCCGAGGTGATCCAGGTTGAGCGTCCCGGCGTAGGCGACGTCGGATGGCGCACGGTCGGCATCCGGCTCAAGACGCGCGACGGCAAGGGCGAGACCGCGACCAACTGGGTCCAGGAGCGGCGCAACGTCTTCTGCATCTCGCTCGACCTGACCCGGCCGCGCGGCCGCGACCTCTTCCTGCGGCTCCTGGAACGCGCCGATATCTGGATGGAAAGCTCGAAGGCCGGAACCTATCCGAAGTGGGGTCTCGACGACGCCTCAGTATGGAAGCTCAATCCGAAGCTGGTGATCGCGCACGTCAGCTCGTATGGCCAGTACGGACATCCTGACTACATCGGCCGTACTTCGTACGACATCGTGGGCCAGGCCTTCGGCGGGATTATGTACCAGACCGGCTTTCCGGACACGCCGCCCTCGCGCGCCGCACCGTGGACGGGCGACTACCTGACGGCGCTGTTCACGCTGTGGTCCTCGCTGGCAGGGCTGACCTACGCGCGGAGCTTCGGCAAGGGACAGGCGATCGACGTGGCGCAGTACGAAGCGATCCATCGCACGCTCGGCGGCACGATGGTCGAATACTTCCAGCAGGGGCTGGTGCGCGAGCGCTCCGGCAACAAGGCTCAAGGTTTCCAGCCGCTCGATAGCTTCGAGGCGAGCGACGGATGGGTGGTGCTGGGCGCGATTGGCGAGGTTTACGATCGCGTGGTGCGGGCGATCGGCCTCGACCCGGCGGACCCCAAGTGGCAGAAGGCGCGCCTGGACATCGAGTCGATGGAAGGGATCGAGTTCGACGCGCTGTTGCGCGGATGGATCAACGAGCGGCCCGCCCTGGAAGTCGTGCGCCACATGAACGAACACAACGTCGCCTGCAACCGCATCATGTCGAGCAAGGATATGGCGGAAAACGAGCAATACAAGGCGCGCGACATGCACGTCGAATGGGTTGACGAGCAGGCGGGCAAGGTGAAGGGCGTTGGGATCGTGCCGAAGTTTTCGGAGACTCCGGGCAAGATCCTTCGCGGCTCGGTCGGAGTCGGGCACGACAACGAGCGGGTTTACGGCGGACTTTTGGGGCTGAAACCCGCGGAGATCGAGGAGCTGCGGCGGGAGAAACTGATTTAGGCGTGCGGCTGCCGTTACGACGACGGTCGCGCTGGACAGCGCGCGCTCAGACCGCGATGCGCGTGCGGCTAGTCCGCGACGCGCGTCATGAACGCTTCGGCGCCGCGGATGAACTCGCGTTCGTCCGCGTAGCGGCCGAGGTCGAGGATGAAATAAGTCGCGCCGGCGGCGCGTTCGGCCGCGAGCCGGGCGCGCGCGGCCGCAATATCGTCGAGCTTTAGTCCGCGCCGCACGACGATCTCGGGCTCGGCGCGACCGCGCACACGAGCTTGCTCGCGCAGCGCGGACGCGGCCGGGGCGAGCTTCTCGGCCGGCAGCATCGGATGCCATCCGTCGCCGAATTCCAGCACGCGCGCGATCGCCTTGTCGCTGTTGCCGCCAATCCAGATCGGCGGCAGCGGCGGACGCGGCAGGAACACGATCGGGGCGTAGCGCACGAGTTCGCCGTCGTACGACGAGACGTCGCTCGCGAACAGCCGCTGCAGGACGCGGAGCGTCTCGGTCGTCAGGCTGCCGCGGCTTTTCGGATCGACGCCGAGCGCCTCGAATTCGCGCCGCATCCAGCCGACCCCGGTGGCGAGGATCATGCGCCCGCCCGACAGCTCCTGGATCGACGCGACCTGCTTGGCGGCCAGCACCGCCGGACGGTACGGCAGGACCAGAACCGACACGCCGAGGCGGATTCGCTCGGTCGCGCCGGCCAGGAACGCGAGCGTCGCGAGCACGTCCAGGTAGCGTCCGCCCGAGCCCTCGATGTCGTCGGGCGGGAGCACCAGGTGATCGGAGACGAAGAGTGCGTCGAAGCCGAGTTGCTCAGCGGCGCGGGCGCAGGCGAGGATCGTGCCGCGGGTCGATTGCGGCCCCATGTTGCGGATCGCCACTCCGTACTTCATCGTCGGATCCCCGGCCTCCCCGGCCGCACGCCGCGGCGGTTTAATCGTTGCGGTCTTCTTATTTCACGGCCTTGAGCTTGCGCCGCGCGGGGCGGCTGGAGACCATCCGGCGCGCCGCCGCGCCAAGCGTCCCTGCGCGATGCCACCGGCTGTACTGCTCCAGCGTGAGCCCCCGCGCCGCTTCGAGCGCGACCGACAGCGCCGCCAGCACGCATACTTCGGCGAGGACGCTGATGCGCGGCGCGAGGCCGAGCACGCCGCCCTCCTGCTCGACCGGCGCGTTGATCACGAGGTCGGCCAGATGGGAAAGCTCGGAGCCTGAATTCCCGGTCACTGCGATCAATTGTGCGCCATGCTCCTTGATCGCGGCCGCGGCTTCGCACAGCTCGCGCGTGTTGCCGCTGTTGGAGATTGCGATCACCACGTCGCGAGGATCGACCTGGCCGAGGCTGCCGTGCAAGGTTTCGGTCGCGTGCAGGAAGGTTGCCTGCGTGCCCACCGAGCAGAGCAGGCTCGCCGCGTAGCGCGCGACGTGCTCCGGCTTGCCGACGCCGGTCAGATGGACGCGGCCGCCGCGGGTTTCGGCGGAGCGAATCATCTCCACCGCGGCGCGAATCTGGTGGAGATCGATCTCGCGGCGCAGCGTGTCGAGTTCGCCGATGCACAATTCCAGGAAGTGGCCGACCTCGATCGAAGGGTCGAGTGCTCCGCTCGTGCGGGGCATCGGTTCGAGCGCGGGCAACGCCTGCTCGGGCATCGCCTCGCGAAACAGCGCAAGGATTTCCTCGCGCAGCTCGAAGCCGGCCGGAAACGCTCCCAGCCGCCCGACGCAGACCGCGCCCGCGGCGTTGGCCAGCGTCCCGATCGCGCGCCATGGCAGGCCCCATCGAAGCCCCGCGATCATCGCGCCCATGAACGCGTCGCCCGCGCCGGTCGTGTCGATCGCCTTGACCGCGAACGCGGCCAGCTTGAGCGCGGTTCCTTGCGCCGCGATCGCGCATCCGCGCTCTCCGTCGGTGACCACCACCGCCTGGCTCTGGTAGCGCGCGCGAATCGCCTGCGCGAGCTTGAGCGTGTCGCGCCCGCCTCCCGCCAGCGCGCGCGCGGCGGAGCGGGTCGGCTTGAGAATCGTTGCCAGGCGGAGCGCGCGTTCCAGTTCGACGCGGGTTCCGAGCATGGGACAGGCGTCTGCGGGCGGCAGATCGACGTCGAGCACGGTCGGGATCGAGTTGGCGCGCGCGAACAGCAGCAGGGCGATAACGGTACGCAGCGGAAGCTGTGAAACTTCAGTCGAGACCATCCGGGCATGACGGATGAAGCTGGCGTGGCGGCGGCGAATCTCGTCTGGCGCAAGCTCGGCGGTGGCGCCGCGCGCCATGTAGATCGCGCGGCCGCCGTGCGCGTCGACGAAGATTTTGGCGAAGGAACTGGCGGAGCCGTCTGTGGTGAGGTGGTGGCGGATGCCGAGCTGCTCCATCCCGCGGCGCAAAAACTCGCCGTTTCGGTCGGGCCCGATTTTGCCCAGCACGCCGACCTCGAGCCCCAGCACGCGTGCCCATCCGAGATGGTTCAGCACGAGGCCGCCGACCGCCGCCCGTTCCATCCGGCCGCCGTCTTCGTGATGAGCGTCGAGCGCGATTTTTTCGTCGGCGCGAACGAACTTCGGCGTGCGGTAGAAGAGGTCCACCACCATGCTGCCGCAGCCGGCGACGTCGAGTTTGGGCTCAGCCATCCTTCAGTGCGCGCCTCGCCTGCGGGCGTTCCGCTTCGGTTTCGCTGAGCCATCCGGGCTCCAACAAAGCGGCCGCGCGCCGGCGCACGGCCCTGAAGCGGCGCGCGAACTCGCGGCGTTCGGCGTCGCTGAGCGCGGGTGTTCCGGGCGCCAGCGCTTCGCTGCGGCATACTCCCATATCAGCCAGCGCCGCCTTGAGGCAGGCGAGCGTGGGGCGGAAGCTGCGGCCGCCGCGATTGAATTCGCACGCGGCGCGGAACTCCTCGAGCGCCTGGGCATAGCGATGCATCAGGGGGGCGTCGCCATTGCGGCACACGCGGAGCGCCCGTTGCCACTCGCGCGGCATCGCGTTGGACGGCCCGGCGACGATTCCGTAGGGCAGCGAATCGCGCGTCCAGTAGCGGTTCCAGTAATGCCGGGTCCATCCGCGCGTGCCCGAGGGCGGCGCGAAGAGGTCGAAGATGAGGTAGGGGTCGCCGGCGTAGATCGCAAAGTCGCCGGTGCGATTGAAGTGAGACGCCGCGCGCGTGTAGTTGCCGAGCACGGCCTTGCCCGCAGTGACCTTGACACCGCGCACGTACTCCATCCGGCTCATCTGCTTGACGTCGCGCGTGTGCATGTGCGGCGCGTGGCCGGGCGCGGAAATCTCGGCGTTGTCGTAAAGGAAGACCGGGATGCTGCGGCCGGAACGCTCGAAGAGCGCGTTGATCTCGCGGTTGACGAAACCCACCGGATCGTTCGAGTCGCGAATCGAAAGCGGCGCGACCACCACCGCCTCCGCCTTGAGGTCGAGCGCGTACTCGAGGTTCTCGAGAGTCTCGGCGCGCGTATGGCCGGTGATGCCGACCCAGGCCTCGACCGCGATGCCGTCGGCGTTGATCTGCCGGCACTCGTCAACCACCACGCGCGCGATCTGCTGGCGGCGCGGATTGTCGAGCTTGTCCCACTCGCCCGTGGTCCCGGCGGCGAAGATGATGTTGCCGCCGTGGCCTTTCTGTACCGCCCAGCGCACAACCGCGCGCTGCTCGTCTTCGAGCACTTCGCCCGAGCGATCGAGGATGGTAACGACCGGCACCGAAAGTCCCGCGTTGGGCACGTAGTGATGCGCCTCGGCGGCGTCCGCGCGCAGCGCCGTTCGTCGTCCGACAAGTCTAAGCGGCCGCCTGTTCCTCATTATCCGATCCCATCAAAGTGTGTGTCTTCCTCGCAATGACAGTTCGCCGCGACGGAATTCCGGCGCGCAAAGCCCGCGCAGTCCCCGTCACCTAAAGAATCCCGAGGCCCAGCCGCGTGGTGAAAGTCTGATTCCCCTCCCGGTCCGCACTATACTTGCTAACCTGGGCTTCAATACGCAAACGGTAATCGCCGTCCTTGGACAGCGCGCCCTCCGGCATATTGTTAGCCCACAGCGACTCCTTGCACGCTCCGACCACGAAATTGTCGATCGCGGCGAGCCCGGAGTGTTGCTGGTAAATCAACTCGCGCAACTGACCCTTGTCGTCGAGGATGGCGGTCAGGACAACGGGCTTGGTCTCCTCTTGTAATTCCAGCGACACCATGGGCTCCTGATGCTCTTCTTTGACCATCTCGCTCAGCAGCTGCGTGAGCATCATGTTGGAGAAGCCCGTAAATTCGGCCGCCTTTGCATTCAGGACGCGTATCTGGGTGTGCGGGATCAT
>Ga0335070_10005168_pt1 | contig 15335 bp, 12 predicted proteins | sample Lox_Sample_13_FD_206722 | JGI IMG/M metagenome (GOLD analysis project Ga0335070, IMG submission 206722) | Soil microbial communities from Loxahatchee National Wildlife Refuge, Florida, United States - Lox_Sample_1.3 | ecosystem: Environmental > Terrestrial > Soil > Wetlands | place: USA... | reverse complement strand
CTGTCGTCATTTGATCATTAAAAATCGACATCTCTACTCCTTCCTTCAACGCCACCTCATTTGTGCAGCCTATCCTCCAAGTGGAGACCCATTGGAAATCTCAACGATTCATTACGGGCTCTATGATGCGTACACGCCCATGTACAATTTTCTTCATACGCGCGCTGAAGTCTCTGCCTGGTTTCAAGAGCATCATTTCAATCAGATTACGTTGACCAAGCCCGTACGATTCACTGGCAAACGGGACATCAAATTACAGGGGGAATGTGGAGGATCGATCAACATGCGTGGAGTTCGAGCATGAGAGTGCTCCACGTTGGGAACATTGCGAACAATGCATACAACAACGCGAAATTCTTGCGCCGCAAAGGCATTGAGGCCGACGTGTTGTGTCATGACTACCGCCATGTGATGGCTCAGCCCGAATGGGAAGACGCAACATTTTCTGGAGCTGTCGATGAGTATGAGCCGGATTGGACGTCTGTCGATTTGGGTGATTTCCGTCGGCCTGCATGGTTCAAACAGGACACGGTGAGCATAGGAAGTTTTCTCCGGAAACAAATGTTCAAGGGGCAATTTAGGATGGAGCGCCTGGCGTTTCAATTGCCGACCCTGTGGCTTTGGATAATCATGAAACATCTGGAATGCAGAAGGACGGGAAGCTCTCCAACTCCCCGCATCTTGGACCTGTGGAGTCACGCCTGCAATCGCAAACGGTTCGAAAAATGGTTTGAAGGGTACGATCTGATTCAGGCTTATTCGACAGATCCGATTGATGCATGGATGTTTTCCCGCAATCAGCCCTATGTGGCGTTCGAGCATGGCACGATGCGGGAAATTCCGTTTGAGAACAGTGCGCGGGGTCGATTGCTGAGTCTTGCCTACCGGCAGGCCGGTAAGGTCGTGATTACGAATCCCGATGTGATCACCGCGGCCCAGCGCCTCGGCTTGAAAGATTTCCTGTTTATTCCCCACCCGGTAGATGAAACCAAGTATCGTCCTTTGCACACATCATTGCGGGGGTCCCTAGTCAATCGTTATCAGGCCGATCTGATTCTCTTTGCCCCCTCGAGGCATAACTGGGCGTTGAAGGGAAATGATGTGCTCCTCAAGGCGTTCGCCCGTTGCATAAAATCCTTTCCAGGAAGGCTGATCTTAATTTTGAATGAGTGGGGCCAAGAGGTGGCACAATCGAAAGCGCTGATCGAGGCGCTTGGAGTCGGCGGCCGCATCGTGTGGACTCCGCCCATGAATAAGATGACGCTGATCGACTATTACAATGCTGCCGACGTCGTGCTGGATCAATTCACGATTGGAACATTCGGCACCGTGACACCCGAGGCCATGGCCTGCGGTAAGCCGGTCATGCTGCATTTCGACCGGGAGGTTCATGAATGGTGTTATGGCGAGATGCCACCGGTTGTCTCGGCAAAGACAGAGGGTCAGATTTTCGACCGCCTCATTGAATTGCTGAGCAGCTCAGATCACCGAACGGCTATTGGGAATGCGTCACGGGAGTGGATAGAAAAGTATCATGGGTGGGAGTTGGTAGCGGATCGACACATTGAAATCTATCGTGAGTTGCTTTCGTCCTCATAAAGGAAAGAGATGCGCCTACGTCGATCGTTGAACAAAGTAAAGCGTGGCCTAAGACGGTTTGCGAGTCTGAGTTGGTTGAAAAGAAAGAGACCTGGGGACGTCAATGCGCTTTATAGCCTGCTGCATCAGTTGACCCACGACTTAGACAATGCCTGGTCAATGCCGGCTTCACAGACCCGAGAAGCTTTTGGATATCAATGGGCCAAACTGCCCGAGGGGAATTACCTCTTGACCGACCCATGGTTCAAGGCCAACGTGGCACGAATTCTTTCGGAGGAAGAACTCCAAATTAAGCCGGAGTGGTTCCCGGGGAAAGAAGTACTGGATGCTGGATGCGGAAACGGCCGGTGGTCCTACGGTCTAGCTCAGCTGGGAGCCAACGTAACGGCGGTCGATGTTAATCCAACAGCCGTCGAAGCGACAAGAAAGGCGCTAGAGAAGATTCCTGTCTCTCAACACCTTTACGTCACATCTCTTGAAGAACTGTTTCGTCACGTTCCTCCAAAGCAATTCGATCTGGTCTTGTGTTGGGGAGTGCTCCATCATTGTCGGAGCTTTACAACCTCCTTCCGAGAGGTGTGTCACCGTGTCAAGGAAGGCGGCATCCTCTATCTCTATCTTTATGGCCGAGAAAGTCTGCCTTTGTCTAACGACATTGAACTCTTCAAAGAGAGAGTCCGATTCTATCTGATGCCGCCAGAAGACAAGCGTCGATTTCTGCTCAACAAGGCTGGCGGGGATGAACGAGCGATCCATAATATGCACGATTATTATGCACCACTCATCAACCGCCGATTTGACTTCAGCGACATTCAAAAGGCACTGGAGGACGCCGGTTTCCAAGATGTGACACGAACGATCCGTCACTCCGAGCTGTTTATTCGCGCCGTCAAAGGCGATGCAGCCGAATATCATCGAACCTGGTTCTTGCCGGCGAAAACGCCTCCGTACTGGTTTGAATACCACTGACGCTGTCATGTTGAAACAGGTGAAACATGGGCTAAAAGCGGCGGGCGAATGCGTCCTGCTGCCGCCGTTTCTCGTGCTCATTCTCGGAATCGGCTGGCCGTGGGTGCAGCTGAGGCATGTACTGAGAAAAAGGCAGAAGCCGAAAATTATTTGGGCACCGACCCCGATTATCAACATTAGCACTAATGCCGCAGCAGATCGTTTGTATGGATATCAGAGCGACACACTTGTCTATCGACCGTACTATGTGACCAAAGAATTTACTTACAACTTGGAGCGGTTCTGGCGGTTCCCTCTGTTCGCTTTGGTGATTCCATGGGCCGCGCTCTTCTGGGCGGCTCTTCGGTACGACATCTTTCAATTCTATTTTGACGGAGGATTCCTGAGCCGCACAATTGGAAAGCGTTTGGAACTCCCGCTGCTGAAGCTCTTAGGGAAGAAGATTATCGTGTCGGCGTACGGTGGTGATGTGCGCACGGAATCCAAGACACGCGCACTGGGAGCGTACAACTGCTGTCTCGATTGCACCCAACGCTTGGTCGCCTGCATTTGCGACGACGCGAAAGCCGAACGGAATCTTTCTCATGTCCATCGATATGCGGACATCACACTGTCGATGGGCGATATGGTCGAGTACACGCCGGGCAGTCGCAATGACATGTTTTACTGGGCGATTGACCTGAAAAAGTGGCCGTATGTAGGAGTTCCCCTCGCAAGTCGACCTGTTCGCATCGTGCACGCTCCGAATCATCCGCAGTTCAAGGGATCACGATATCTTTTTGAGTGTGTCAGAGAATTGAAGGCGGAAGGGTATCCTGTCGAACTTGATGTGGTGACAGGTATGAGCAATGACGAAGCAATGGAAATCTATAAGCGAGCTGACATTGTGGCTGATCAGTTCATCATCGGTTGGCATGGAAACTTTGCGGTAGAGGGGATGGCGCTGGGGAAACCCGTAGTCGCTTTCATCCGGAAGCCGGAGTTGTATCTTCCCAAAGGTGTTCGGTGTCCGATTGTGTGTGCGGACCCTGATACCTTGAAACAGACGTTGGTGTCCCTGATCGAGAATGCGGAGCTGCGTCGAGAACTGGGAGCCCAAGGCCGTCAGTATGTCGAGCAAGTGTTTTCACTTGAGCGCGTTGGAGAACGAATGACCCGTCTATACGCTCAATTGGGATTCGAGAGACCAATCATGGAGGGAGTGCGATGAGAATCGTAGTGACCGGTGCAACAGGCTTTGTCGGGGGGCAGGTCGTGAGACGCCTCATGTCGGACCATGAATTGTATTGCGTGACACGAAAAGGAGGTACGTTGCCGGTACACCCACATGTTCAGCGGGTGGAGCAGGATCTCGTGACGATTGATGCCGGGGCACTTCCTAAGACCGTCGATGCCATTTTGCATTTAGCCCAATCACGAGAGTTTCGGAAATTTCCCGATCAGGCGAAGGATATTTTCAAGGTCAACACGGAATCTACTCTACAGTTACTGGAGTATGGCCGGCACGCGAAGTGCCGGGTCTTCGTGTATGCGTCATCGGGAGGGGTCTGCGGGTACCTGCCACGGCCGATTGTTGAGACCGATCCGCCCCAGCTTATCAACTTCTATCTGGCCTCAAAGTATGCGGCCGAATGCCTGGTGAATTCATATGGCGACTTCTTTGCGCCGATCAATCTCCGATACTTCTTCGTGTATGGAGAAGGTCAGAGGGATATGTTTATGCCCGGATTGTTGACCAGAGTGCTTCAAGGCTCGCCCGTCACAATAGCGGGCAAAACGGGTGTGGCAATGAATCCTGTTCACGTGTCCGATGCCGTCGAAGCGACGGTGCGAGCGTTGGACCTCGTGCGCGGAGACATCATTAATGTGGCGGGAGGGGAGACGACGACTGTGTATGATTTGGCTGAATTGATTGGGCAGGTGACCGGCCAAAAACCCGTGTACCAATATGAACCGGACAAGGGAGCCTTGGCTATGGTCGGCAGTATCGAGAACATGAAACTGAAACTTGGGGTGACACCGAAGATCACACTTAAGGAAGGCATTGAACGCCTCGCGAAAGACATCATGGACGAGAGGTCGGCAACATCTCGATGAGAGTTTTGCATTGTCCGACAGATACAGGAGGGAATGCCTGGGGGTTGTCGCGAGCCGAGCGGAAGCTCGGTATCCAAAGCGACGTCATGGTGCGTCGTGCGGATGCCCGACAGTATCCTCATGATATCGATCTTCGGCTTCGGTCAGGGTCGTGGCCGTCAAGGTTGTATCGACTGACAAAGTTTCTCGTGCGCGCCGCTCGCGACTACGATGTGTTTCATTTCAATTGGGGTATGACTATTTTTGACTACTGGCTGTGGAACGTGAATTGTCTCGAGCTGCCTCTGCTCAAGCGGTTGGGTAAGCGAATTGTCGTGACGTTTCAGGGTTGCGATGCTCGAATGAAGACATGGAGCCGAGACCATCTCGCCATATCGGCTTGTCAGGAGTGTGACGTGGCGTGGTGTACGGAGCGGGTCGATCAGATTCGACAAAACCGAATCAAGAAAATATTCTTCTACGCTGATCAAGTCTTCGCTCTCAATCCGGATCTCCTGCATTTTCTTCCTGGAGCGGAGTTCTTGCCATATGCCAGCGTTGATGCCCGCGAATGGATGCCGTCACGGAGGAGCCTTGATTGGAAAGGTCAAACGCCACGCCTCAGGATTCTCCATCTCCCTACGAATCGAAGCATAAAAGGCACCCGGTATGTCGAGGCGGCTTGTGAACGCTTGCAACGAGAGGGGATCACTATTGAATTGAACGTGGTGGAAAACGCTCCGCACGCCCACATGAAGGAACTCATCGAAGCAGCGGATGTGGTCGTCGACCAACTCCTCGTTGGATGGTATGGAGCGGTGGCAGTGGAAGCCATGGCGCTTGAGAAACCGGTTTTCTGTTATCTCCGCGAGGAGGATTTGAAACGGTTTGTCCCATTCCACGAACATATCCCGATCATCCGCACCACGAAAGAAACGCTAGCCGACGATCTGCGTGAGTTTCTTCTGAGTCGAGTAGAGGGACATGACATTGGAGCAGCCGGGCGTGCGTTTGTGTGTCAGTATCACGATCCGCTACAGATTGCACGTCGAACGATCCGCGCCTATGAGAAAACCGTTTCTCGAGGTTGAGAATGCAGGGCGATGATGCCGGGCCGTAATCGTTCGAGAATAGTTTTCCCTCACATGATCGACATCAAGACAGCCGGTGTTTCAGTGCGACATAAAATTATGCTGCTGACGGTAGGGCTGGAAATCGGAGGAACAGAAGGGCAAGTGATGGAGCTTGCCTCCCGCTTAGATCCGAATCGCTTCACGATAGTGGTCTGCGGCCTAAAGGGAGAAGGGGCGATTTCGCAGGAAATGCGACGGCGCGGAATCCGTGTCATTACGCTTGACGGAAGAGGGAAGCTGGACGTCCGTGTGTTGTGGAGGCTCGGCCGAGCCCTGATGCAGGAACGCCCCGATATCATCCATGCGTTCTTGTCGCTAGCGAATTTTGCCTGCTGCGTCATGGGTTCCTTGATGAGGATCCCGGTGTTGATTCTGTCCTATCGGGATCTAGAAGTGTGGAAACGTTGGCCTGCCATCCTCTTTGACCGTATGATAGTCCGATGGGCTCATGCGACAACCTGTTGCTCGGAGGCGGTGAGGCAGTTCGCACTCGCGAACTTTCATGTACAGGAGGATCGTATCGTCACAATCCACAACGGGATCGATGTGGAGCGTTTTCGTCCCCGAAGCGTCACGAACAGGTTAACAACGAAGTTGCGTGACGACGTTCCGATCGTCGGGACCGTGTGTCGGATCGAGGAGCCGAAGAAGGGCTTGTCGATTCTCTTGCAAGCCATCAAACATCTGCTCCACTCCACTCCGCCGACCGCATGCCAGCTCATAATTGTCGGGGAGGGACCGGCGTTGCCACACTTGCAGCGGCAGTGCGTCGAATTGGGAATCTCGCCCAGCGTGGTATTTGCAGGCGTCCATCAGCACGTCGAGGAGGTTCTTCCGATCATGGACATATTTGTCATGCCTTCACTGTATGAGGGGTTTGGAATTTCACTGATTGAGGCAATGGCTGCTCGCCGACCGGTCGTGGCGACGGAAGTCGGAGGCATTCCAGAATTGGTCATCCATAACCAGAGCGGACTCCTTGTCCCACCTGGGGATCACATGGCGCTCGCGGCCGCTATCAAGCGACTCATGAGTGATCCGACATTTGCCGAGAAGCTGGCTGCCGGTGGACAGGCTAGGGTCCAAGAACGGTTTTCTATTCGGGCTGCAGCCAAACGTCATGAAGTTCTGTATGAAAATCTTCTTGCTCGGCGGGTGCCTTCGAACAATATAAACAGTCCTGCGGCCAAGGGGGCGGAACCAGCCATCGAGATGCATTAAATCCATGCTGCTACTTACGCTCACAGGCATCCTCGCATTCATGATAGCGATCTACGGTGTCCCACTGGCTCGCCGTGCGGCGCTCAAGTACGGCATCGTGGATGCGCCTGACGGGAATTTGAAACACCAGAGAGAGCCGGTACCCTACTTCGGTGGACTGGTGATCTATATCGCATTTCTGATGAGCCTGGTATTTACGTTTGAGTTTCGCCATGACGTGCTCGGCATCATTCTGGGTGGAACCATCGTTGTCATGCTGGGGCTCATCGACGATTTTGGAGTCTTGACTCCAGCCACGAAACTGATCGGACAGCTTCTGGCGGTATTCGTATTGATCAAAAGCGGAATCAAGATCGAGATTGCCGTCTTACCGGATTGGCTGGATTTGGTTTTGACGATGTTTTGGATGGTTGGCTTGATCAACGCATTCAATCTGTTGGACATCATGGACGGACTTTCAGCTGGTGTGGGAGCGGTGAGTGCGAGTTGCTTGTTCGTCGTTGCCATTCTGCAAGGAGATCAAACCATCGCGTTTATGTTGGCGGCCTTGATCGGAAGTCTGTTGGGGTTTCTTCGGTATAACTGGCAACCGGCTAAGATCTACATGGGTGATACAGGTGCCATGTTCATCGGACTCCTGCTTGGCGCGATGACGATGATCGAGCGATATCCGAGTGATCATACAGTCTCGTTATTGACTCCCGTGTTTATTTTAGGGATTCCCATTTTCGATACCCTGTTTGTGATGTACATTCGCTACATGCGGGGGCTTCCCGTGTTCTGGGGGAGTCCGGATCATATCGCAATCCGTTTACGGCACTGGGGCATGTCGGTTCCGCAGATTGTCGCGATAAGCTGTGCAGCCACTGCGGTGGTCGGAGGCATCGGTTTGTTGATGTTGACGACGAGCCAAGAGGTCGCATGGAGTTTGTGCTTGGGAACCATAGGACTCTTACTGTGCATAACGCTTGCATTGCGAAAAGTTGACGTGAGGAAACCGTCTGAGCCTTCCGTGGCGATTAGTCAGGGAGAAGGGACGAGGACTGCATGATCGTCATAGTCGGCGCAGGGTTGGCGGGCCTCAGCACGGCCTATCACCTTTCCGGTCTTCCATATCGACTGTATGAAAGAGAGGAGGAAGTCGGCGGGCTGTGCCGTTCGTATCGAAAAGATGGCTTTACGTTCGATTATACGGGACATCTGCTCCACTTTCGGCAAGCGGAAATCAAAGCCTTGGTCGAACGGTTACTCGCTGGGAAGCTGCAAAAACATGCCCGGCGGTCCTTCATCTATTCTCATCGAACCTATACAGAATATCCCTTTCAGGTGAATACCTTCGGATTGCCGCCCGAAGTGATCCGGGAATGTCTCATGGGATTTATTGCGACATTGACACGGCCGATCTCGTCGATGTCTCCAAAAGACCATACGTTCAAGCAGTGGATTATGGACAATCTTGGGGAAGGTATGGCGAAGCATTTCATGGTGCCGTTCAACGAAAAGCTCTGGCAAGTCTCATTGGACGAACTGACCGCCGATTGGGTCTCATGGCTGGTGCCGAAGCCGGAGCTCAAGGATGTGATTAACGGTGCCTTAGGTATCAAGGACAAAGCCTTTGGGTACAACCCTTCGTTTCTCTATCCGGCGACGGACGGAATCAGAATCTTGCCGGAATCGTTCTTGCCAGGCATTGACGTAATCAAAAACGGCATGGAGTTGGTGGAGATCGACACGAAGCGTCGGTGCGCAGTCTTTGATAATCGGCAGAATGGTGAGAGCAAACAGGAACATTACGAGTCCCTGGTTTCAACGATTCCGATTCCCGAATTGGTTTGTCGCTGCCGAGATTTCCCGGACCATCTGAAGGAAGCCGCGCGGTCTCTTCGCTGGGTCTCGGTCTATAACGTGAATCTCGGCGTGTCGCGTGAACGAGTATCCGACAAGCATTGGATCTATTTCCCCGAATCCGAATATCCCTTCTACCGGGCAGGATTCCCTACGAATTTCTCTGTTTCCTTAGGACGCCCCGGCTGTAGCTCCATGTATGTGGAGATCTCGCATAGGCCAAACGAACACCAATCCGCAGAACAGCTCATCGAGCGGGCTCGCTCTGGCATGGAACGCGCCGGTATCTTACGGCCAGACGACGAACTCGTCGTGGCCGATGTCAAAGATCTTCATTATGCATATGTCTACTTCGATCGGCATCGTGCGCGCGCGGTGCCTGCTATCCTTGCCGAATTAGAACGACGAGGGATTTATTCCATCGGTCGGTATGGCCGCTGGGAGCACACTTCGATGGAAGATGCGATTGGCCAAGGACAACAACTTGCCGAGCGCCTCCGCGGGAAGGTCGTTCAACGCGCGTCTGCCTGAGAGAGTGGTGTGCATAGGATCTGCCACATCATCACCAAGCTGGAGCTCGGTGGAGCCCAACAAAACACGCTATACACTGTTTCTCATCTAAATCGGGCCAAGTTTCTTCCCGTGCTCATCACTGGGGAACCAGGCATCCTTGACGATGAAGCCAGAGCCCTTCCCGGCGTGGCGTTTTTTCAGGTGCATTCGCTGGTGCGGGAAATACGTCCTCTTAAAGATTGCTACGCAGTATGGAAGCTAACGACCATCCTCAGAAAACTGCGGCCAGTGGTCGTCCACACACACAGTTCCAAAGCAGGAATTCTTGGTCGAATAGCGGCTCTGCTCGCCGGCGTCCCGATCGTGATCCACTCGATTCATGGATATGGGCTGACACCGGTTCAACATCCGCTGCTTCGTCGCATACTCTTGGGCTTGGAGCGTCTGGTCTCAAAGAAGACGACGCGGTTCTTTTCCGTCTCGGAAGCGAACCGCCGTCAAGGCATTGCGTGGAAGCTATTCTCGCCCGATCGCTGTGCCGTGATTCGGAGCGGGGTGGACCTCGAAGCGTTGCGGCGTACGTCGGTCGACAAGCCGAGCAAGAAGCGTGATCTCGGGCTCGATCCGTTCAGGCCGGTCGTCGGCATGGTAGCGCCGATGAAGCGTCAGAAAGCGCCACTGGATTTCGTCAGAGTCGCTGCACGAGTCCGCCTGACGAATTCTGACATCCAATTCGTGATGGTCGGTGATGGGGAACTGCGTCCCGACGTTGAACAGGAACGTGCGAGGCTTGGATTGAGCCAGGCACTCCATTTGTTGGGCTGGCGACGAGATGTCCCTGAGATCCTGCGATGTCTGGATGTTTTTGTCCTGACCTCGCTGTGGGAAGGCCTTCCGCGAGCTTACCTTGAAGCCCTGGCTATGGCCATACCGGTTGTAGGAACACGGGTGGATGGAGCAGAAGAAGTCGTCAAAGATGGCGTGAATGGTTTTTTACTAGAACCTGGCGATGTCGATGGGATGGCTGCCAAAGTGCAGGTGCTTCTCGCTCATCATGCGGTGCTTTCTCAATCAGACCACTCAGGACTAGGAAGGGAGTTCGATATCCGTGAAATGGTGCGCCGACAGGAAGAGGAATATCAGCGTCTGATCGATACTGTGTTGTCACATTGAGGAGGATGCCCGTATCTTTCAAGACCGGCTCTCAAGAAATAAACCACGGTACCTCCGTCAATATTTGCCGTCGCCACATCTTTCATCTGCTGTGGTATAAATGAGGCTGTATGTTGCGTAGGCTTGAATGGGGATGGTTTGTGCTATCCGGAAGGAGGTCATGATGAGGTTCATGATCTGGGCAACCTTGTCCATCCTGTCTATCCTAGGACACACCATGGTCGCCTTTGGCGGGGTCGGTGCGGACACCAGAAGAGACCTCTCGCCACGTGATATTTACGAGCAAACGGCTCCTGCTGTGGTGATGGTCATGGGGCATTCTGACGCAGGGCGAAGTGGGAGTGCGGGAACGGGGTCCATTATTCGGGCCGACGGAACGATTCTCACGAATGCCCACGTCGTCATCGAAGAACGAACAGGAAAGCCCTATCCGCGCCTGTCGGTGTTTTTGAAACCACCGCGGGTGACAGGTGACTCAAAAGTCGATCTTTCGCGGATGTTTCGTGCGCGAGTGGTGGCCTATTCCCAACCATTGGATTTAGCCCTACTCAAGCTAGAAGGCGTGACGGAGCCGCTGCCGGCGGTAAATGTGAGCGAGTCCGAGCGGACCAGGATAGGGGATCGCGTCGTAGCCATCGGCCATCCTGAACAGGGAGGGCTGTGGACCTTGACCACCGGCGTCATCAGCGCGGAGGTCGATAATTTCAACGGGGTGAAGGGCAAGAATGTGTTCCAGACGGAAACAGGCTTGAATCGCGGCAATTCTGGCGGCCCCCTGCTGGACGGAGAAGGCCGCATGATCGGGGTCAACACCGCAATCGCCCGCGTCGCCGCTGACGGACTGCCGATCACGAGTATCAGCTTTTCGCTGAAATCCAGTGTCGCGACGCAGTGGCTGCGGGATCAACATGTTGCGGTCCAGCAGGCAAACGGAGCCCCGGCCGGGATGGGGCAAACCAAAGTGGCGACAGACGGGACTCCCCCCTCCGGCCCACCGGTTCAATCCCCTCCACAAGCCAAGCCAACTCCCTCGCCGAAAGCGGAAGGAGTGAAGAAACCGCCAGTCAAACCCGACATCGTCGATTCTAGTCCGGCTCGACCGTACAATCTCGATCAGTTGATCAGCGACCGGAGTAAGGCTGAGGCTGATCTCGAGAACATGATTTCCGAGATGCGAGGCAGGATGAAGGGCCGTTAACGAAGCGTCTGCCTCCTCCGTCACGTGTCCTCTCAGTTTGTGGTATCCCTCGTTCCTCAGAACGGCCTTCGAGGTAGCCTCTCCCTCAGAATCCAAGACCAGCCCATATTCTGCCGATCCCCGGGTAGTGACCTCCGTTCAAGCTTGAACACGTTTGTAGCCTTTTGCATCAGGGCCTATCCGAGGACTTTTCTTCAAGCTCGCACGTGCTGGTCCGGCGCAATGTCGACCTGTTCAACTTTGGTCGCGCATTCTGGTGGAATCCAACCAATGATGAGTCGAAAGGACTAGGGAAGTGCCTAGGTGGAGTTCTCCAGATAGGGCAGCGATTGAAATCTACTCACTGAAATCGTGCAAGACTGGACGAAAACTCCGAAAAGATTGGATTAAGAATCGATTAGAAAGAGCGGCATGAGCATTGCTCAGATAAATGATAGAGGAACCGCCTAGGTGTCGCATGATTCTTTTGCAGGCTCAATATCCCGTGGTCTTCGCGATCCTGACCCTGATCGGGGGAATCTTTGCCATCGACTGGTGGCTTCCGCAAGGGCTCTCGATCACCGTGCTCTACGTGGTACCCGTCCTGTTGGCGTCGCGAATTCCATTGTCCTGGCTCACCCCGAGTGTGGCAATCCTCACCTCTGTGTTGACCCTGACGGAGATGGTTCGTACGCCGTTACCGAACCTCACCTGGGTGGCAGTCTGCAATCGATCGTTCACTCTGCTGGTCATTTGGCTCACGGCAGTGCTCTGTCTCCACCGGCAGCGGGATGAATCGCGAATCCGCAAAGTCTATCAAGCCATCGAACAGCAAGTTGAAGAACGAACGGCAGATCTGGCACGGGCCAACAAACTCCTGGATGCCTTACACGCAGAGGCCGTCTCGCAGCTCGCGGCGATCGTGAAGTCTTCGGACGATGCGATTATCGGGATGACGCTCAACGGCATCATCAGGAGTTGGAATGCCGGAGCGGAACGGGTCTATGGCTACACGGCTGATGAAATGGTCGGACGATCGATTTCCTTGCTTTGTCCGCCAGATCGGCTCGATGAGGTGCCAGCGATGCTGGCCCGAATCTCGGGCGGCGAGCATGTCCGCAACGTCGAAACGATCCAGCGACGGAAACGGGGAACGCCGATCGACGTCTCGTTGACCGTCTCACCGGTCAAGGATGCGGACGGCATCGTGATCGGCGCCTCGTCGATCGCCAGGGATATTACGGCGCAGAAGCGGACAGAAACCGCTCTTCGCGAAAGCGAAGCTCGCTTCCACATGATGGCGGACACTGCTCCTGTGATGGTGTGGATGGCTGGCCCGGATGGCCGCTGTACCTTCGTGAACAAGCGGTGGCTCGAGTTTACCGGGCGCAAGCTCGACGATGAGATCGGAGATGACTGGATAAGCGGGCTCCATCCGATCGATATCGAACGGTGCCAGAAGACCTACCTGGGCTCATTCAAGACGGAGCAACCGTTTTCGATGGAATATCGGTTACAGCGAAGTGACGGGAAGTATCGGTGGGTGTTGGATACCGGCGTGCCATTTTTCGAGCCAGGCGGACGGTTCGGCGGGTATATCGGAACCTGCGTGGATATGACCGAGCGCAAGGACATGGAAGATCGATTGCGCAAGGCGCTAAAGGACAAGGAGAGTCTTCTCCGTGAGGTCCACCACCGAGTGAAAAATAATTTGCAGATCATCTCGAGCCTGCTGAACCTCCAGATCAATTCGATCAAAGACCCGCAGACTGCTCAGCTGTTCCGTGAATGTCAGGTGCGCATCACGTCGATCGCGCTGCTGCATGACACGCTCCATCGGTCCGACAACCTGTCATGGATTGGGATGAACGAATATATGCGTACTCTGATCGGCCACCTCTTCCGCTCCTACGGAGTCGACAGCGCTCGAATTTATGTCAATCTCCAGCTGGATGAAGTCGAGTTCGACATCGATACAGGTCTCACGTGCGGCCTGATTCTTGACGAACTCGTGTCCAATTGTCTCAAACATGCGTTCAATGATCACCGGAAAGGCTGCATCACTATTGCGTTGCAATCGCATGCGGACGACACCTACACACTCCGCGTCAGCGACGACGGAGTCGGTCTCCCAAAGGATGGAGTCTTGAACAACCCGGATTCTCTGGGCTTGGAACTTGTCGCGCTCATGGCGGAAAAACTGGACGGAGCTGTCACGCTCCAAAGCGGGCAAGGAACGGAATGGCAGGTGCGATTCCGACCGCTTCAGTATCAAGAAAGGATGTGAACCATGGAACAGGCCACCATTCTCGTTGTCGAAGACGAAACTATTGTGGCGAAGGATATTCAGTGCAGTCTCCAACGGCTGGGGTACCACGTGCCGAGCACGGCCACGTCCGGCGAGGAGGCGATCCGGAAGGCCGGCGAACTCAAGCCGGATCTGGTCATCATGGATATCGTCCTCAAAGGACGCATGGACGGGGTCGAGACCGCGCAGCATTTACAGCATCAGTACGATGTCCCCGTCGTGTACCTCACCGCCTACGCAGATCGTCAGACGCTGGATCGAGTCAAGACAACGACGCCGGCGGGATACATGCTCAAACCGTTCCAGCCCACCGAACTGCGCACCACCATTGAACTGGCTTTGCACCGGTCGCGATCCAACCGACAGGTGAAGGAGAGTTTGCGTTGGCTGATGACGACGGTTCGCTGCATCCAAGAGGCCGTCATGACCACCAACCGAGACGGGCAGGTGACGTATTTGAGTCCGGCCGCGGAAACACTGACCGGCTGGACGCTGCAAGAGTTGGCGGAGCTCGATCTCGGCGTCCTGCTGCAAGCTGGCAAAGGAGTGCCGTGCGTGACGGTCGACAACCCGGCTCGGCGAGCGATGGTCGAACGGCGAGTCGTGCGGATGGCGGGCCTCTATCTCAAGAAGAAAGATGGAGCCGTCGATGAGATTGATGGGCGCGCTGCGCCAGTGTCCGATGACACAGGGACGATTATGGGCGCCGTAGTCGTTTTTCAACAAGTGAAAAGGACTGAGCTAGTGCGGGCGGATCTGGCAGGGTTGGACCATCACTTTGCAAGGCCCGCCGGGATCATTAACCTCTGTGCCTGGTGCAAACGGGTGCCGGATGAGTCCGGGCACTGGTATGATCTCGAGACTTTCATCAGCGAACATTCGTCACTTCAATTTAACGGAGGACTCTGTCCAGAGTGCATGGTCAAGTGCTTCCCCCGCGAGGTGCAGGATCCGGAGCAGTGCCGTCATCTTGAGCCTTGACGAAGGGGAAAAGGGTATCTCATCGCCAACAGGAAGTGTATGATGCCTCCTAGGCATGTCGGCAAAGCGTTCCCTCGATCGGTCTCTTCCTGTCGCGAGTATCGCTCTGTTCGTATTGTTCGTCTTGCCGGCCTGTGTCGTCGCGAAAAGTGATCTGGATCGATTCGAACTCCTCGGGCCTGTGAAGACGGTTGTCACGAAGTATCCCCAGCTGCGGACCACTCATCAATTCGATCGAAACGGTCTCCTGACGAGCCTGGAACTCTTCCAAGCCAATGGAACGGACTCAGCTCGTTACCTGTTTGTCCACGATGCATCGGGGCGTCTGGTCGAAGAACAA